>MRWG01000989.1_pt1 | contig 21673 bp, 27 predicted proteins | sample 1013341 | NCBI WGS metagenome assembly MRWG01 (sample SAMN06117577, study PRJNA244670) | biofilm metagenome | biome: Water; feature: Cathode Biofilm; material: Biofilm; isolation source: microbial consortium enriched at the cathode of a solar microbial fuel cell | place: USA: District of Columbia ... | reverse complement strand
AATCGAGGGCGAAGCCCGCCGCGCCATCGCCAGGCCGCCCCCCGGACTGGCGATTTGTCTAAGCTCGCGCACCGATTACAGGTTTTTCGGATTCAGCAGACATAAAGCGCACTGAAAAATCCGTCGGATCGCCAGCCCGCGGCCTGTCGATGGCGCGGCTCACGGCAACGACCGCTCAAGGTCATTATGCTCACGGCCGCAACGCGCTGTCATGCCCGAGCTGATCCTTGGGGCGTTACCCGACACGTCGCCCCGCCATTCCCTTCACGCCGTCTCGCGCAGCACCCGTGGCACCTTGAACTCGACGTTTTCCTGCGCGGTCTTGACCACCTGCACGGTCACGTCATAGTGGGCGCGGAAGGCGTCGATCACCTCGTTCACCAGCACCTCGGGGGCCGAGGCGCCGGCGGTGACGCCGACCGAGGTGATGCCCTCCAATGCCCGCCAGTCGATATCGGTCGCGCGCTGGACAAGCTGCGCGTAGGCGCAGCCTGCGCGCGCGCCGACCTCGACCAGACGCCTGGAATTCGATGAGTTGGGCGCCCCCACGACCAGCATCGCCTCGGCTTTGCGTGCCATCGCCTTGACCGCCTCCTGCCGGTTGGTGGTGGCGTAGCAGATGTCTTCCTTGTGCGGGCCGATGATGGACGGAAAGCGCGCCTGAAGGGCGGCGACGATTTCCGCCGTGTCATCGACCGACAGGGTGGTCTGCGTCACGAAGGCGAGCTTGGCCTCGTCGCGCACGGTGAGCGTGGCCACGTCGGCGGGGGTCTCAACCAGCAGCACCTCGCCCGGTGGCAATTGCCCCATCGTGCCCACCGTTTCGGGGTGGCCCGCGTGGCCGATCATCACGATCTGGAGGCCGTTCTCATGGTGGCGCTCGGCCTCGATATGGACCTTGGACACAAGCGGGCAGGTGGCATCGACATAAAGCATCTGGCGCGCGGCGGCCTCGGCGGGGACGGATTTTGGCACGCCGTGGGCGGAGAAGATCACCGGACGGTCAACGGGGCAGTCGTCAAGCTCTTCGACGAAGACCGCGCCCTTGGATCGCAGGTCATCGACCACGTACTTGTTGTGCACGATCTCGTGGCGCACATAGACCGGCGCGCCGTACTTCTCGAGCGCCATTTCCACGATCTTGATCGCGCGGTCCACACCGGCGCAAAAGCCGCGGGGGGCGGCGAGCCAGAGGGTGAGCGGGGGCTTGGGCATGTCGGTGTCCTGCATGGCCCGGAGATAAGCCAGCACGCAGCGCGCGTAAAGGGCGGCGGTGGCGGAACGAGCGCTGCGATCGGGCTTGACCTTCCAGCGGGGGAGAGGCCGATAGCGGCGAAAATCGCAGCGAAGAGAAAGGCTCCCGATGAGAGCGAGACAACGGATGGTGGCCCTGCGCGTGGGGCTGGCCCTTGGCGCGATGGCTGGTGCGGCGCAGGCGGAGGGGGTGTTGCCATACCGCGATGCCGAAGCGGTGGCGCGCGGCGAGCGGATCTACGAGGCCACTTGCGCCACCTGCCACGGGCGCGACCTGCAGGGCGAGCCAGACTGGCAGAGCCGCGACGCCGAGGGCTACCTGCCCGCCCCGCCGCATGACGAGACCGGCCACACCTGGCACCACCCCGACGCCGTACTGCTCGACCTCGTGCGGCGCGGGACGGCGGCGGTGGTGGGGCAGGGCTACCAGAGCCGGATGCCGGGCTACGCCGGGGCGCTGACCGAGGCGGAGATGCGCGAAGTGTTGGCGTATATAAAGTCTACCTGGCCCGACCGCGTCATCGCGATACACGACCGGATCAACGTCGAGGCCGGGGGATAGCGCCGTTGCTTTCGCCTCATCCGCCCGCCTGCACCGTGAGCCAGGCCAGCACGATGTAGCGAGCCGTCTTGGCGATGGTCACCAGCACGAGAAACACCCAGACCGGCGTGCGCATCACCCCCGCGATCACGGTAAAGCCGTCACCAAGCGGCGCCCAGCTCATCAGCAGGGTCCACACGCCCCAGCGCGCATACCAGCGCTGTGCGCGCGCCAGTTGCGCCGCGTTGACAGGAAACCAGCGCCGGGTGCGGAACCGCTCGATCCCGCGCCCCATTACGTAGTTGACCACCGCGCCCAGCGTGTTGCCGAGGCTCGCCACAGCCACCAGCCACGCCACCGGCGCGCTGCCTGCCACCTGCAGCGCGACGAATACCACTTCGGACTGGAACGGCAGGATCGTCGCCGCGCCGAAGGCGGCGGCGAAGAGACCGGCAAACTGTCCGAGCATCGCGGCGTCGGGGATCATGCGGAGGCACGTGTCATCATGCCGGGCACCCTAGGCCGGATCGCGACGGTTCCCAAGCCGAAGACGGGTGCCGGTGCTACACTTGGCAGTTGAGCGCCCGGCGAAGCCAATTGCAGGTTGATCAGGAAAGACTCAGTGCGCATAAAGACATATATATTCGTGCCTTGGCGTTCTTGTTGTCACAAAAATAATCTTATGGAGTCGTGAAATATCATGTCGCAGTCATGTCGCGTCGGCTTTGTCCCCCTTACCGCATTGTTCATCGGCCTCGGAGCCGCAGCCGCCACCGCGCAGACGCTGGGAGCTGGTGCGACAGCAACTGGTGCCGACAGCGTCGCGCTTGGCGACAACAGCCTCGCCTCGGGAGACGGCGGCACGGCGGCAGGCGCGTTGAGCGAGGCTTCGGGCCTGGCAGGGTCCGCGTTTGGCGTGGAGAGCCTCGCCTTCGGGGATTTCAGCACCGCGATCGGCGGGGTGAGCATCGCCTCGGGCGACAACAGCACGGCGCTTGGACATGAAAGCGAAGCCTCGGGCGATGGTGCTACGGCGCTGGGCGGGTCCAGTATTGCCTCGGGCCTGCTGAGTACGGCGACGGGTGAGTTCAGCAGCGCCTCGGGCCTGCAGAGCACGGCGACGGGTCAGTTCAGCACTGCCTCGGGGGATTTCAGCACCGCGACCGGACAGGCGAGCCTTGCTTCGGGGGACGGCAGCATGGCGACCGGCCAGTTCAGCACGGCCTCGGGCCTGTCCAGCACGGCAACGGGCACGGGCAGCGAAGCCTCGGGGGATTTCAGCACCGCGATGGGAACCGGCAGCGTTGCCTCGGGGCAGGCCAGTCTGGCCTCTGGCGTGGACAGCGTCGCCTCTGGCCTGCAGAGCACGGCCACGGGCGAGTTCAGCACTGCCTCGGGCGATTTCAGCACCGCGACCGGGCAGGCGAGCCTTGCTTCGGGGGACGGCAGCACGGCGACCGGCCAGTTCAGCACCGCCTCTGGAGAGGATAGCACGGCGCTTGGGCAGGGCGCGCAGGCGACCCATGCCAACGCGATGGCTCTGGGTGCGGGGGCACAGACCACGGCAGCCAACCAAGTGGTCATCGGCGGCGCCACCAATACTTACACGACACCTGGCATCACCTCGGCGGCCAGCCGTGCGGCACAAACCGGGGCGGTGGAACTCGTGACATCGGACGCGCAAGGCAACCTCGCCACCGACGGTGGCGCGACCGCTGCGGCGATCCGCGGCCTCAACGACAATGTCCGCGAGAACCGCGACGGGGTGGCGCTGGCGCTGGCCATGCAGTCGCCCTCGCTTGCGGGGGCGGAGAACTTCGCCCTGTCTGGAGGCTTTGGCACCTATGCGGGCAGCAGCGCCTTCGCAGCGACGGGCGCGGTGCGGATCTCGCCCAATGCGCAGTTTGACGGTGGCATTGGCGTCGGCTTTCGCGAGAACCGTGTTGGCGGCCGGATCGGCGTGACGTTCAAATGGTGACTTGGCTGCGGGTGGCGACGCGCGCGGCGTTGTTGAGCGCCGTGCTTGCCGCGCCCGCGACCGCCCAGACCGCGCCACCGTCCAAGGGAGAGGTGGCACGGCTGGTTTGGACGACGCTGATCGCGCTCGACCACGCCAACCGGACCGGCAATTACACGGTGTTGCGCGATCTTTCTGCACCCGGGTTCCGCGCCGCCAATGACGCAGCGCGGCTGTCCGGCGTGTTCGCGCGCACCCGCGACCTGCCGCTTGGGCGGGTGGTGCTCTACGCGCCGCAAATGGCCGTGCCGCCCGAGATCGTCGAGGACGGTGCATTGCGCCTGCGTGGGCGCATCCCGATGCGCCCCAAGGCAGTGCTGTACGACATGCTGTTTGCGCAGCAGGGCGTGGAGTGGCGGCTCCTGGGCCTGTCAGTGGGGCGCGGCGAGCCGTCGGTGCCCGAGGAGAGTGGCGAGGCGCGCGAGTAACGCGCGCCTGCTCTGGTCGTCACTCTTGGGCGGTGGCGTAGGCGGCCTCGCGCTCGGATGGATCGCGAGGTTCGCGCGGGGGCCGTCCGATCACCTCCTTGAGGTCGTCGAGTTCGATGAAATTGTCGGCCTGGCGGCGCAGGTCATCAGAGATCATCGGCGGCTGGCTGCGGATGGTCGATACCACCGAGACACGCACGCCCTGACGTTGCAGGCTCTCAACCAGCGGTCGGAAATCTCCGTCGCCCGAGAACAGCACGATGTGATCGACGCGCGGCGCAAGCTCCATCGCGTCGACGGCGAGCTCGATATCCATGTTGCCCTTGACCTTGCGGCGGCCCTGACTGTCGGTGTATTCCTTCGCTGGCTTGGTCACCATCGAATAGCCATTGTAATGCAGCCAATCGACGAGGGGGCGAATCGGCGAATACTCGTCATTGTCGAGAAGCGCGGTGTAGTAGAACGCGCGCAGAAGCTTGCCCCGGCGCATGAATTCGTTGCGCAGCAGCTTGTAGTCTATGTCGAACCCGAGAGCCTTGCCGGCGGCGTAGAGATTAGAGCCGTCGATGAACAAGGCCAGACGATCATCCTTGTAAAACATCGTGTAATATCCTTTCAAATCGATCCAGCTTGCCTGTGGATGAGTGAGTGTGTGAGTGGTGCGGCAAGCCGGATGTGGCGGGAGAGTTAATCGGTGATCTTGCTGGCTTCAAGTGAGTGGCACGTCACAAAAGGATAGGTTTGCGATGAAGTCGGATCAACTGTGCTTGATCGCGCTGGGCGCAAACTTGCCGTTGCGCGATGGGGACCGCGAGGACGGGCCGACAGCAACGCTTGATGCCGCGGTGAAACGCCTGGAGGTCACGGCAGGAACGCAGGCCGCGGTGAGCGCGTTCTACCGCACGCCGGCCTTTCCGCCGGGGTCGGGGCCGGATTTCGTTAATGCCGCCGCCGCGCTACGCATCGCAGGCACGCCCGAGGCGGTGCTCGCGCAACTGCATGCGGTAGAGGCGGAATTCGGACGCAGCCGTGCCGGGCGCTGGGGCGCGCGCACGCTCGATCTCGATCTGCTTGCCATCGGTGCGCGCGTCCTGCCGGATGCCGAAACGCACGGGCGCTGGCGCGCGCTTGGACCTCTGGAAGCGCAGGGGCAGACCCCCGACCGGCTCATCCTTCCACATCCGCGGATGCAGGAGCGGGCCTTCGTGCTGGTGCCGCTGGCGGATGTGGCCCCTGACTGGCGTCATCCGATCCTCGGGCGGACGGTACGCGAGATGCTCGCGGCGCTGCCCGAAGCGGCGCGCGCCGAGGTCGTGGCGCTGCCGAATCGGCGCTTGTAAATCCCGGCTCGACGCCTTAAATACCGGGCTTCTGATCGAAATGCCCGAGAACTGCCGGAGGTCGCATGGCCCGCGTAACCACAGAAGACTGCGTCGACAAGGTCCCGAACCGATTCGAGCTGGTGATGCTCGCTGCTCACCGGGCGCGCGAGATCGCCGCCGGCGCGCCGCTCACGGTGGATCGCGACAACGACAAGAATCCTGTCGTGGCGCTGCGCGAAATCGCGGACGAGACGCAATCGGCTGGGGATCTGCGCGAGCGGCTCATCGAATCCCACCAGACCCAGATCGAGGTGGACGAGCCCGAAGAGGACACGATGGCGCTTATGATGGGGGCGGAAGCCGACCAGCCGGAGCCGGACGACATGTCCGAGGAAAAGCTGCTGCGCGCCCTGATGGAAGCGCAGGGCGAGGGCTGAGGCCCGTCGCAGCCGCCAAGGGACCGGGGCGTGCCACCAGATGATCGCCGTCGATGACCTGATCTCGCTGGTGCGCCATTACAATCCGAAGACGGACGAGGCCCTCATCCGTGACGCCTATGCGTTTGGTCGCGAGATGCATGAGGGCCAGTCGCGGCATTCGGGCGAGCCCTATTTCACCCATCCCGTCGCGGTCGCCGCGATCCTGACGGAACAGCGGCTGGACGACGCGACCATCGTCACCGCGCTTTTGCACGACACGGTCGAGGACACCAAGGCGTCCTACCGCACGGTGGAAGAGCGGTTCGGCACCGAGATCGCCGAGCTGGTCGATGGCGTGACCAAGCTGACCAACCTGCAACTGTCGAGCTCCGAAACCAAGCAGGCGGAGAATTTCCGCAAACTGTTCATGGCCATGTCGCGCGATCTGCGGGTGATCCTGGTGAAGCTCGCCGACCGCCTCCACAACATGCGCACGATCAAGGCGATGCGACCCGACAAGCAGGCGCAGAAGGCGCGCGAAACGATGGATATCTATGCGCCGCTCGCGGGGCGCATGGGGATGCAGTGGATGCGCGAGGAACTGGAGGATCTCGCGTTCCGCGTGCTCAACCCCGAGGCGCGCGCCTCGATCATCCGCCGCTTCATCACGCTCCAGCGCGAGACCGGTGACGTGGTCGAGCGAATCACCGGCGACATGCGCCTTGAGTTCGACCGTGCGGGGATCGCGGCGGAGGTCTTCGGGCGCGCCAAGAAGCCCTATTCGATCTGGCGAAAGATGCAGGAAAAGCAAATGGGCTTTTCGCGCCTGTCCGACATTTACGGCTTTCGTATCATCACCGGGTCCGAGGCCGATTGTTACGCGGTCCTGGGTGTGATCCATCGCCGCTGGCGCGCGGTGCCGGGGCGGTTCAAGGACTACATCAGCCAGCCAAAATCCAACGGATACCGTTCGATCCACACGACTGTGTCGGGGCGGGACGGCAAGCGGGTGGAGGTGCAGATCCGCACTCAGGCGATGCATGACGTGGCCGAGACGGGGGTCGCGGCGCACTGGTCCTATCGCGACGGGGTGCGCGCCGAGAACCCCTTTGCCGTCGATCCCGCGCGCTGGATCTCGGCGATGAACGAACAGTTCGACGCCGAGGAGGATCACGAGGATTTCCTCGAGGCGGTCAAGCTCGAGATGTATGCCGACAAGGTGTTCTGTTTCACCCCCAAGGGCGATGTCATCAAGCTGCCGCGCGGGGCCACGCCGATAGATTTCGCCTATGCCATCCACACACGGATCGGGCATGCCTGCGTGGGCGCCAAGGTCGATGGGATGCGCGTGCCGCTCTGGACGCGGATCAAGAATGGGCAATCGGTCGAGATCATTACAGCGGGCGGGCAGATGCCGCAGGCCGCGTGGCTCGACATTGCCACCACCGGCAAGGCGCGCGCGGCCATTCGCCGGGCACTGCGTGAGCTCGACCGCGACCGCTATGTCAAGCTGGGCCGCGAGCTTGCGCGCTCGGCCTTCGAGCACGTGGGCAAGCGCGCCACAGACAAGGCGCTGGAGGCCGCGGCGCGCACGCTGCGGCTCAAGGATGCCGACGAGGTGCGCGCGCGCCTGGGCAGCGCCGAGTTGACCGCGCAGCAGGTGCTACGCGCGGTTTATCCCGATCTCGCCCCCGCGGGCGAGGCCGAGGTGGCGCGCGACCGGGCGGTGATCGGCCTGCGCGCCGACCAGGGATTTGCCCGCGCCCGCTGTTGCCAGCCGCTGCCAGGCGAGCGTATCGTCGGCATCACCCATCGCGGGCAGGGCGTGGTGATCCACGCCATAGATTGCGAGACACTGTCGCGCTACGATCAGCAGCCCGAGCGCTGGCTCGACCTGCATTGGCACACCGGCAAGCATCCGGCGGCCTATGCCGTAACGCTCGACCTGACCATCGGCAACGATGCGGGCGTGCTGGGGCGGATTTGCACCTTGATAGGCGAGCAGAAGGCCAATATCTCGGATTTGACATTCGTCGACCGGAAACCAGATTTTTACCGATTGCTGATCGATGTCGAGTTGCGCGATGCCGAGCATCTGCACAGCGTCCTGTCGGCGCTCGACGCCGAGGCGGACGTTGCCGCCGTGGAACGCTATCGCGATCCGTCCCGCTCGGGGGACAAGCGCGAGGAGCCGTAGGCGTGATTTTCAGACGCCGAGACCGTAGGCCGTGGTGGCGCATCGTGGCCGATTTTCTCTGGCCGCGGGGCGGCTGGGCGCGTGCGTTCACCTATGTCAAGCACCGGGTCAACCGCCTGCCAGACCCGCCTGACCGGATCGCGCGGGGCATATTTGCGGGCGTGTTCACCACCTTCACACCGTTCTACGGGCTGCATTTCGTCGTTGCCGCTACGCTCGCCTTCGTGGTGCGCGGCAACATCCCGGCGGCGCTCTTGGGCACGTTCTTTGGCAATCCGCTGACCTATCTGCCGATCGGCGTGGTGTCCTTGCAGACCGGGCATGTCATCCTCGGACGCCACACACCCCACGAGGAGGAGATCAGCCGCTCGCTCGGTGGCAAGTTTCTCGACGCGGGCGAGGATCTGAAAAACAATATAGTCGCCATCTTTACCGACCGGCAGGCGGACTGGCACGGGCTGGGCATTTTCTATGACGAGGTGTTCTTTCCCTACATGATCGGCGGTATCGTGCCGGGGATGGTGGCAGGGCTTGCCGCCTATTACATCAGCCTGCCGGTGATCGCCGCCTACCAGAAGCGGCGGCGCGGCGCGCTCCGGGCCAAGTGGGAGGCGCTGCGCAAGAAGCGCGCGGCAAAGGACAAGGCGGCGCGTGAGGCCAACGAGGAGAGCAAGGCGGAGCGCGATCCCCCGGCGGGACGCCCATGAGCAAGGAGCCACAGATGACGGCAGAGACAGGACTGCGCCTTGGCGTGAATATCGACCACGTCGCCACCGTGCGCAACGCGCGGGGGGGGGCCTACCCCGACCCTCTGCGCGCCGCGCGCATCGCCGAGGAGGCGGGCGCTGACGGGATCACCGCGCATCTGCGCGAGGACCGTCGCCACATCTCGGACGCTGACATCGACGGGCTGATTGAGGTGCTGACGGTGCCGCTCAACTTCGAGATGGCGGCGACGGCAGAGATGCAGAAAATAGCCCTGCGCCACAAGCCCCACGCCGTATGTCTGGTGCCCGAAAAGCGCGAGGAACGCACCACCGAGGGCGGGCTCGAAGTGGCCCGCGAGGAGAACCGGCTGGCGCATTACATAGTGCCGCTGCGCGAAGCGGGCTGCCGGGTGTCCATTTTCATCGCCGCGGACAAGCGCCAGATCGACGCCGCCCACCGGATCGGCGCAGAGGTGATCGAGCTGCACACCGGCGCCTATTGCGACGCCCATGCCGAAGGCGATATCACCACCCGCGACCGCGAGTTGGAGGGGTTGCGCGAGATGGCCAGCTATGCCCATTCGCTGGGGCTGGAGGTGCATGCCGGGCACGGGCTGACCTATGACACGGTGCAGCCGGTGGCGGCATTGCCAGAGGTGAGGGAGCTGAATATCGGCCATTTCATCATTGGCGAGGCGATATTCATGGGGCTGCAACCGGCCATCGCCGAGATGCGTCGCTTGATGGACGAGGCGCGGGGGTGATCCTTGGCATCGGCACGGATCTCGCGAATATCGACCGGATCGCCGGCACGCTGGAGCGCTTCGGCGACCGGTTTCGTAACCGCGTCTTTACCGAGATCGAGCAAGCCAAGGCCGAGCGCCGCGCCGATGTGGCGGGCACCTATGCCAAGAGATGGGCCGCCAAGGAGGCGTGTTCCAAGGCGCTCGGCACGGGGCTGCGCATGGGGATCGCTTGGAAGGATATGGCCGTCAGCAATCTGGCGACAGGGCAGCCGGTGATGCATGTGACAGGCTGGGCTGCCGACCGGCTGGCCGAGATGACGCCCGAGGGGTACGAGGCGATCATCCACGTCACGCTGACCGACGATCACCCGTGGGCGCAGGCTTTCGTGGTGATCGAGGCACGCCCGATCGTGCCCGCGCCTTGACACCCCGGCCCACGCGCCGCATGAAGCGCCGGACCACAGGCACCCCCGCGGAGACAGGCATGGCATCCGAGACCCAGAAAGGCAGCTCCATCTGGGAGACGGTCAAGACCGTTTTCTGGGCGCTGGTGATTGCAGGCATCTTCCGCACCCTGTTCTTTCAGCCCTTCTGGATTCCGTCCGGGTCGATGAAGGACACGCTGCTCATTGGCGATTTCCTCTTCGTCAACAAGATGGCCTATGGCTATTCCTACGCCTCCTGCCCGTCGATCCGGCTGGGCGGGCTCGATATCGACGCGCGCGACATCTGCGGCTGGCTCGACGGTGACAACACCCGCATCCTCGGCGGCGAGCCCGAGCGTGGCGACATCATCGTGTTCCGCCACCCGGTGGACGGCACCGATTTCATCAAGCGGCTGATCGGGCTTCCCGGCGACCGGATCCAGATGAAGGGCGGGGTGCTACATCTCAACGGCGCGCCCGTGGAGATCGAGCCGGCGGGGGAATTCGTCGAGAAATTTACACCGCAGGGGCCGATGCGCATCCGCCCGCGCTGTGCCAATGGCGTCGTTGGGCTGGGCGCGGACTGTATCAAGGAGCGCTACATCGAGACGCTACCCGGCGGGCGCAGCCACGCGATTCTCGACATCGGTCCGCAACGCGCCGACAATACAGGTGTGTTCACGGTGCCGGAGGGGCATTACTTTTTCATGGGCGACAACCGCGACAATTCCACCGATTCGCGCTTTCCCCAGGCTGTGGGGGGCGTGGGCTTCGTGCCGTATGAAAACCTCATCGGACGTGCCAACCGGGTGATCTTTTCCTCGGCGGGGCGGTCGATGTTGTTTTTCTGGACTTGGCGCGGGGATCGCTTCTTCGAGGGGCTGGAGTGAAGCTTTCGGGCGAGATGCGGGACTTCGCGGCGCGGCTCGGGCATGATTTCGCCCGCCCCGCGCTTCTGATCGAGGCGCTCACCCATTCCTCAATTTCTTCGCCGGGTCGCACCGACAACCAGCGGCTGGAATTCCTCGGCGACCGGGTGCTGGGCCTCGTGATGGCCGAGGCCCTGCTGGAGGCGGATCGTGCCGCCGCCGAAGGCCAGCTTGCGCCGCGTTTCAATGCGCTTGTGCGCAAGGAGACGTGTGCGGCCGTGGCGCGCGAGGTCAACCTCGGAGAGGTGCTCAAGCTGGGCCGGTCCGAGATGCTCTCGGGCGGGCGACGCAAGGAGGCGCTGCTCGGTGACGCGATGGAGGCGGTGATCGCGGCGGTTTATGTCGATGGGGGCTACGAGGCCGCTCGTGACGTGGTCCTGCGCCTTTGGGGCACACGGATCGCGACCGTGGAGGCGGATGCGCGCGACCCCAAGACCAGCCTTCAGGAATGGGCGCAGGCGCGCGGGCTAACGCCGCCCGCCTATGTGGAGACGGGCCGCTCGGGGCCCGATCACGCACCTAAATTCACTATCGAGGTTCGGCTTGCCACGGGCGAGAGCGCGGTGGCCACCGCCGGATCAAAGCGGCAGGCTGAACAGGCGGCGGCGGGTGCCTTGCTGGCGCGATTGGAGACAGGAACATGACCACCACCCGCGCCGGATTCGTCGCGTTGATCGGAGAGCCCAATGCGGGCAAGTCCACGCTGCTCAATCGGATGGTGGGGGCCAAGGTCAGCATCGTCACCCACAAGGTACAGACCACCCGCGCGCGCATCCGCGGTGTCGCGATGGAGGGTGACAGCCAGCTCGTGTTCGTGGACACGCCGGGTCTCTTTCAGCCGCGCCGCAGGCTCGACCGGGCGATGGTCGCCGCCGCGTGGGGGGGCGCGGCGGATGCCGATATCGTGGTGCTTCTGATCGAGGCGCATCGCGGGATTACCGAGGGCGTCGAGCGCATCCTCGAGGGGCTGAGCGAGATTGCCAAGGGCCGCAGAATTGCCCTTGCGATCAACAAGATAGATCGGGTCGAGGCCCCCGTCCTGCTGGCACTCACCAAGGATATGAATGACCGGTTCGCCTTTGAGCGGACGTTCCTGATCTCTGCCGAGAAGGGGCATGGCGTGGGTGATCTGCGCGCGTGGCTGGCGGCCGAGGTGCCCGAGGGGCCGTGGCTCTACCCCGAGGACCAGATCGCCGATCTGCCGATGCGGATGATCGCCGCAGAGATGACGCGGGAAAAGCTGACGCTGCGGCTGCACCAGGAATTGCCCTATCAATTGACTGTCGAGACCGAGCATTGGGAAGAGCGCGAAGACGGGTCGGCGCGGGTGGATCAGGTGATCTACGTGATGCGCGACGGGCACAAGGGGATCGTGCTGGGCCATCGCGGCGAGACGATCAAGGCCGTCTCCAAGGCCGCACGCGAGGAGCTCGAGGCGTTCATGGGGCGGCGTATCCACTTGTTCTTGCAGGTTAAAGTCCGGTCCGGCTGGATGGACGAGTCCGAGCGCTATTCCGAGATGGGGCTGGATTTCAAGGACGGGAACTGAGGGCCGTGGCCCGGCTGACCGCACGGTTCTGGATCGACGCCTATCTCGCGCGGTTGCGGCTGGCGGATATCCCCGCATTCGTGGTGGCGCATGGCGATGATACGGCTGGCGCGGTGCTGGTCAAGCTCAACACGCTGGACGGAAAAGCAAAGCTATTTCAAAGGACTATAGACCTCATGACGGGCGACAGGACGTGGGTCACCCTGGCTGAAGGGGACGAGGCGGAGGTGGATGCGGCGGTCGTTCGGCAGCGGGGCTTCGATCCGGACCTATGGGTGGTCGAGGTAGAGGACCGGGCGGGGCGGCACTTGCTCGACTCGGACGGTCTGGGGGGGTAGCATCCGACCATGGAGTGGCGCGATCAGGGCATATTGCTGGGTAGCCGACACCACGGGGAAACCTCTGTTATCATTGAAGTATTCACGCCGGAGCATGGGCGGCACGCGGGCGTGGTGCGGGGCGGGGCGTCGCGCAGGATGGCGCCGGTGCTGCAAACCGGCGCGCAATTGGACGTGGAATGGCGCGCGCGGCTTGAGGATCACCTCGGGACGTTTCGTGTTGAGCCTTTGAAATCAAGAGCTTGGGTGATGGGGGACCGGCTCGCGCTGGCCGGGCTGAACGCGGTCTGCGCGCTGTTGCGCTTTACCCTGCCCGAGCGCGAGGCGCATGGGAAATTGTACCGTAAAAGCATGATTTTACTTGATATTCTGGATCAGTCGGAGATATGGCCGCTGGCCTATCTCAACTGGGAGATGGCGCTTCTGGAGGAAATGGGCTTTGGTCTTGACCTGCGGCGCTGTGCGGTGATGGGAGAAAAAGCCAATGATCTCAGTTACATATCCCCAAAGACCGGGCGCGCGGTGTCGCGGGCGGGGGCGGGGGACTGGGCCGACCGGCTGTTGCCGCTGCCGCCCTGCCTGCTGGGAGACGGCCCCGCGCCCGACACAGAGATCGTGCAAGGCCTTGATGTGACGGGACATTTCCTGCGCCATCACCTCGCGCCGCACCTCGGCGACAAGCCATTGCCGGATGCCCGCTCGCGGCTGGTCGATCTGGTGACGGCGCGGGCGGGCGCGGGGTGAACCTGTAGGTTCAGGCGACGAACCGCAAGGTTCAAAAGGGCACCGTGCGGTGCCCCGCTCAGCGAACCGTGACGACGGTGCATTCGGCGTGGTTGTTGACCTTCTGCGCGACGCTTCCCGCGAGCAGCGAGCGGACGCGCCCGAGTCCGCGATGCCCCATGACGATCATGTCGGCCCCGGCCTTTTCGGCCATGTCGAGGATGCCGTCGGCGGGGTCATCATCGGCGGTCAGGGTGTCGACCTGCTTGGCCCCCGCAGCGCGGGCGCGGTCGGCGGCGCGGTTGACGATCTCGTCGCCCATGAGGGTGATCACGCGCACCATGTCCGAGGACGGTCGCGACGTGGCAAAGAGATCGCCGCCGCCCGCGCCGCTGAGGATGTTGAAATCGACCTGCTGGGTCTTCTGGACCGATTCCACGATATGCTCGACCTCGGCCATGCGGGCGAGTTCGCGCGAGGGGCGGCCGAATTGCAGGACGTGGCCGACGGTGAGCGGCACGTCGAATTTGGCCGCGAGTTCGGCTGCGAGGTCGATGGCCTTGTTCGCGGTGTCCGATCCGTCGGTCGCGACGAGGATATGGGTCTTCATGGCTGGTTCCCTCCCGTTTGTGGTGCGGGGCCGGGCGTGTGATGCGCGACTCCTTGCGGGGAGAGCCTAGCCTGTCCGGGGGGCGGTGGCATTGATCGCGATCAAGGTGGGGGCGTTTGGCCCGGCTCAGTGCGCGCCCGCCCCTATTGCGCCGCGCGGAACACCATCTCGTGGCCCGAGTCGTTCGAAAGGATCAGTGTGTCGCCCGCGATCTCGACCAGCGTCATGTCCTCGAGCGCGCGCAGGTAGCGGGTCTCGGCCTCGAGATCGGGGCAGGCGCGCCTTGTTGAGGTGATGCGCTCGGCGGAGAACCATGGGTAGGGCACGCTCTGCTGCCCCGAGTAGCGGTTGCACGGGGCCTCGCCGGCGAGCGTGCCCTCTTCGGGGAAGGTGAGCGTGGCGCGGGCGGCAAAGGGCGTGCCGTCGATGCTGCGCAGCGTCCATGTCGTGCTCTGCCCGCCGTGGCCCGACACCGTCTCGTCCTTGCAGTATCCAAGGAGCGACATGGCGATGATCAGGAGCGCGACGCGCATCGCGATCACCTCAGAGCCAGCACGAGATCGACCAGCGAGCCAATGGCATTGCGGTTGGCGTCCGGTGCGCCGAGCGCCTGCATCCCGATGGCCGCGCCGAGGATGATGCGCGCCATGTCCGGGTTGGCGATGCCGCAGGCCGCGAGCGCCGCACCGAGGTGATCGAGGCGGCGGGCATCGGTCGCGGCCACGGCCTGCGCGGCCTGCGGTTCGGTGGCGGCCCAGGCACGGATCGCCGGTTCGGCGGCCTGCGTGGCGCCTGGGTCGGGTGCGGCGATGGCCTGTGCCGCCGCGCGCAGACGGGCGGCGGCGGGATCGTCGTCGGCGGTATCGAGCGCGGTCTTGGCCGCCGCCTGCCAAAGAGCGAGCAACGCCCCTGAATAGGCAGGGACATCCGCGAAATGCCAGTAGAACGAGCCTTTGGTGGTGCCAAGGCGGCGCGCCAGCGGCTCGGCCCCGAGGGCCCCGGGGCCGCTCTCTGACAGGGCATCGAGCCCGGCGGTGAGCCAGTCGTCGGGCGTGAGGCGGGGGCGGCGCGCGGCGGTCATGCCCTTTTGCTTAAGCGGTGGGCAGGCACGCGGCAAGGGGCCAGATGGTCACGTCCCGCGCGTGCCGGTGTCATGAAAGCTTTGCACCGGTGTTGCACCGTTTTCGCATGGCGCGCCTAGAGAGCGCGCAGGAACCTTGGGGGTGACACGTGCTGACAATTGACGCGCTGACCAAAAGATTCGGCCCGAACACGGCGGTGGACGCGGTGAGCCTGTCGGTGGAACGGCCCGCGATGATCGGGATCATCGGCCGCTCGGGGGCGGGAAAATCCACGTTCCTGCGGATGCTGAACCGGCTGACCGATGCCTCTTCGGGCAAGATCGTCGTCGAGGGGCGGGACGTGACCGCGCTGCGCGGTGCCGACAAGCGCGCGTGGCAGTCGCACTGCGCGATGATCTTTCAGCAGTTCAACCTCGTGCCGCGGATGGACGTGGTCAGCAACGTGCTGCACGGCACGCTCAACCGCCGCTCGACGCTGGCGACGATGTTCAACCTATATCCCGAGGCCGACATTCACCGCGCCATAGGCATTCTCGACCGGCTCGGCATTGCCGAACATGCGCCGAAACGTGCCGAGGCGCTGAGCGGCGGGCAACAGCAGCGGGTGGCGATCGCCCGCGCGCTGATGCAGGATCCGAAAATCATCCTCGCCGACGAGCCCATCGCCAGCCTCGACCCGATGAACGCGCAGATCGTGATGGACGCGCTGCGGCGGATTCACGAGGAGGACGGGCGTATGGTGATCGCCAACCTGCACACGCTCGATACCGCGCGGCGGTATTGCGACCGGGTGATCGGGATGCTGGCGGGCCGGGTGGTGTTCGACGGCACGCCCGAACAGCTCACCACCGGCGTGGCGCGCGACATCTACGGTGCCGGTGCGGGTTTCACCGAGGACGCCACATCGACCGCCATCGAAACGCTGGACCGTGGAGCGGCGCGCGCGCTGCGCGAGGCCGAGGCCGCGGTCTGACGCCCCCCTGGCCCGCCGGGGGGTGGCGGGCCGTAAACCAAACCGGAGAGAGAGACATGACCAAACTGTTTGCCGCCATCGTGGCTACCACCGCCCTCGTCAGCCCCGCGCTGGCGCAGGACAAGATCGAGGAATTCCGCATCGGCGTGCTGGGCGGCGAGAATGCGCAGGACCGCATGACCTCGAACGAGTGCCTGCGGGAGAAAACCGAGGATCTGCTGGGTGTGCCCACCAGGATATTTACCCCCGCCGATTATGACGGCGTGATCCAGGGCCTGCTGGGTGGCACCATCGACGTGGCGTGGCTGGGCGCATCGGCCTATGCCAAGACCTACCTGACCGATCCGGGTGCGGTCGAGCCGGTGCTGGTCAAGGTCAACACCGACGGCTCCTATGGCTATCATTCCATCGGCTTTACCCGCAAGGACACGGGCATCGCCTCGCTGGAGGACATGAAGGGCAAGACCTTTGGTTTCGGCGATCCCAACTCGACCAGCGGCTACCTGATCCCGTCGATCGAGATTCCGCAGGAGGTCGGCGCGAGCATGGAATCGGGCGATTATTTCGGCGAGGTGAAATTTACCGGCGGGCACGAGCAGACAATCGTGGCGGTCGCCAATGGCGATATCGACGCCGGCGTGACCTGGGCCGATGGCCTGGGCGCATGGGAAGACGGCTATAATTCGGGCGCGCTGCGCAAGGCTGCGGATGCGGGGCTCGTGGATATGAACCAGATGGTCGAAATCTGGAAGTCGAAGCCGATCCCGGAAGGCCCGGTCGTGCTGCGCCAGGCGCTGCCCGAGGATGTGAAGCTCAAGGTGACGGGCCTGTGGGCATCGCTCAAGTCCATCGACGCGGATTGTGCCTACGGCGTGCTTCAGGGCGATGCGTTGGGCTTCATGCCGATCACGCACGACGCCTATATCTCGATCATCGAGGCGCGCAAATCCAAGATGTGAGCCCGATGGGCTGACACCGGCCGGGTCCGCCATGTGCGCGGGCCCGGTCGCATGTGACGGGGGCAGGGCATGAGCGATCTGACGGCAGGACAGGCGGGCGCGGCGCGGGTGGCGGATGTGCAGGGCGCCTACATGGCGATGACCCGGCGCAAGCGTGCCTATGGCTCGGTGATGCTGATCGTGTTCATCGCGCTGATGGTCTCGGGTTTCCAGGTGGCCGACGCGCGCAATGCGGGCGGGTTCTGGGACGGGATCGGCAACATTTTCCAGTTTCCGGGCGAGGTGCTGGCCGAGGCGGGGCAGAAGATCGCCAACCTGCCGGGGCTGATGTGGACATTCCTGCCCTCGCTGATCGAGACGATCAATATCGCGGCGGCCGCGACGCTCTTGGGCGCGATGGGGGCGGTGGTGGTCTCGCTGCTGGCGACACGCGGCCTGGCGAAATGGCCGCGGCTGGTGGGGCTGTTTCGCCGGGTGATGGACATCCTGCGCGCGGTGCCCGAGATCGTGATCGCGCTTGTGCTGATCTTCATCCTCGGCGGTGGGCCGGTTCCGGCGATGATCGCCATCGCGCTGCACACGGTGGGCGCGCTGGGCAAGCTTTTCTCGGAAGTGAACGAGAATGCCTCGCTGAAACCGGTGGAGGGGCTGCATTCTGTCGGTGCCACATGGGGGCAGCGCATGTGGCTGGGCGTGATCCCGCAGGTGGCGCCAAATTACCTGAGCTACGCGCTGCTGCGGTTCGAGATCAACATCCGCGCCTCGGCGATCCTCGGCTTCGTGGGCTCGGGCGGGATCGGCTATGACCTCAAGAACGCGTTTAGCTGGGGGCAGGGGCGCTATGACGAGGTGGCGGCGATCTTCCTGCTGCTGTTCGGCACGATCGTGTTCTTCGACCAGGTGTCGAGCCGCTATCGCAACAAGCTGATCGGGGGGGCGTGACCATGACCGTGGCAAGCGAGGCAGGGTTCGACGCGTCTGGCTTCTTTCGGCGCAAGCGGTGGGTGGCCTTTGGTATCCCGGCGGTGATCCTCGCCTATTTCGTCTATATCTTCTTTGCCTTCGACATCCCCGGGCTGGCCGAGCGCGCGCGGATGGACAACGCGCGCATCCTTGTGGCCGACAGCTACAGCTACAAGACGCATGTGACGCGCGACAACCGGATGGGCGGTGTGACCATCGCGGTGGAGGGCGAGAACAAGGGCACATGGCCCGAAGGACGCAGCCCCGACTGGGTGACGCTGGAAAGCGAGGACCGCACGCGCGTGGGCCTCAGACACGGCCACGAGGTGGTGATCGACGGCAACACGATGCGCTATGACGTGCCGGGCTATGGCGTGATCGCGGCGGAGGTGTCGCGCAGCAAAGGCGTGGTGCTCGACCTGCCCTCTGAGTCGGTGCCCGGCTGGATCAGCGCCAGCAAGACGCGGGTGGACATCACCACCGAGGGCGGGCGCGTGACGCTGACACGCGCGCGCACCGAGGTGATGCGCTATCATTTCGGGTGGGAGCTGTTCTGGTTCACGCTGGACAGCCCCTTCTACGGTAAGAGCTTTGGCGAGTTGATGGGGCTGGCCTTCTCCGGCGAGCGGGTGGTCGAGGGCAAGAGCAACCTTGCCGCCATCCTGCATGACATCTGGAACAACCGGATGTGGCAGCACAAGGATGTGATGTGGGCGATCTTCGAGACCGTCCTGATGGCTTTCCTCGGCACCATGGGGGCGGGGATCGTGGCGCTGCCGCTGGCCTTTGCCGCGGCGCGCAACTTCTCGCCGCTGATGGCGGTGCGCGCAGGCGTGCGGCGGGTGTTCGATTTCGTGCGCGGGGTGGATGCGCTGATATGGACGATCATTCTCGCGCGCGCCTTCGGTCCGGGGCCGCTGACCGGGGCGCTGGCGATCCTGCTCACCGATACGGGCACCTTTGGCAAGCTGTTTTCCGAGGCGCTGGAGAACGTCGACAAGCGCGAGATCGAGGGGGTGCAATCGACGGGCGCGAAGCCCTTGCAGCGCTACCGCTTTGGCGTGATCCCGCAGATCACGCCGGTGCTGCTGAGCCAGCTTCTCTATTACCTCGAATCGAACACCCGCAGCGCCACCATCATCGGCGCGATCACCGGCGGCGGGATCGGGCTGTTGCTGACGCAGGCGATGATCACGCAAAAGGACTGGGAAGAGGTGAGCTATTACATCGTGCTCATTCTCATCATGGTGATGGTGATGGATACCGTCTCGGGCTGGTTGCGGCGGCGGCTCATCGCCTCGGATGACAGTGGACATTGAGGCGATGGATTTGGATATTTCGGGCAAGATGAAGCAGGGCCTTGCGCTTCTTCCTGGCAAAAATACCCGCGCCGCAGGCATTCATCTCTGAAGGAGCGCCGCATGCCGAGATTGCAACCCGACGGGGCGGTGATCCATCCCGATTGCGAGATTACCGATTGCGAGTTCGGGGCCTGGACCGAGGTCGGGCGCGGCAGCCGTCTCGCCCATGTGGCGATGGGGGATTATTCCTATTGTGACCGGGTCTGCGATCTCGCCAATGCCGAGATCGGGCGGTTCGCCAATATCGCCAGTTTCGTGCGGGTTGGTGCCACGGATCATCCGCTGGACCGTGCGTCCCTGCATCATTTCCTCTACCGCTCGGCGTCGTATTGGGAGGATGCCGGCGACGATGACGACTGGTTCGCGCGGCGCCGTGCGCGGGTGGCGCGGATCGGGCACGACACCTGGATCGGGCACAACGCGCAGGTCAAGCCCGAGGTGCGCGTGGGCCACGGCGCGGTGGTGGCCGCGGGGGCCGTGGTGACGCGTGACGTGGCGCCCTACACGGTGGTGGCTGGGGTGCCGGCCAAACCGCTGCGCGCGCGGCTCGCGCCCGAGCTGGCCGAGCGGATGATCGCGCTGGCGTGGTGGGACTGGGACCATGCGCGGCTGCGCGCGGCGCTGGGGGATTTCCGGGCTCTGACGGCGGCGGAATTCCTGGACCGCCACGAGCAGGAATAGGGCGGCCGTGGGGGCCGCCCTGTGCGTGCTGAAATCATGCCTGGTACGGGGACGTCGAATGCCACGCTGATAACGCGGGGCTGTGACAGGGGCATGACACGGGGGCGGATTTTTCAGTCGTCGGTGACGGTGAGGGTCATCCGGTCGCCCGCGAACCACGTGCGCCCGTATTCGATGGGGGTGCCGTCGGGATCGACATTGACCGAGACGGTGCGCAGCAGCGGCGCGCCGGGGGCGAGGGCGAGGTGCAGCGCCTGTGTGGGGCTGGCGGCGGTCGCGGTAAGGCGGGTGGAGGCGCGGGTATAGTCGGGGATACCCGCCTCGGCGAGTGCCGCGGTGACCGAGTGCAGGCGGGCGAGCGCCTCGGGCAGGCCGGGCAGGCGCGCCGCCGGGAAGCAGGAGCGGAAGAGCGCCACCGGCACGCCGTCGGCCTGCGAGAGGCCGTCGCAGACATGCACCTGCGCGCCGGGGGCGAGGGCGAGGGCGGCGGCCTCGGCGGCGTCGGCGCTGCGGGTCTCGATGGCGAGGATATCCTTGGCGGGCAGCCTGCCGGCCGCGCGCAGCGCCTCGTGAAAGCGCACGCGGCGGCCCAACGGATACTCGGTCGGGCGGTGGGTGACGAAGGTGCCCGCGCCGCGCCGCGTGCGGATCGTGCCCGCCTCTGCCAGGGCGGCGAGGGCGCGGCGCACGGTGTGGCGGTTGACGCCGAAGCGGGCGGCGAGCGCGGCCTCGGTGGGCAGACGCGCGCCGGGGCCGTAGCGGCCCTGCGCGATGTCGTCCCTCAGGCTGTCATGGATGCTGCGCCACAGCGCGGTGGGTTTGTCTTTGGGCATGTCACGGAAGTTTCACGGGGTGCGGGCTTGTTGGCGGCCCGGGTTTGCGGTAATGATTTGTCTAGTTGTATAGGAATCTCGACAAATTCGCAAGGTGTCTGTCATGGGCGAAAATTCCGAGCGCAAGGCGTGGATGGGGCTTCTGGCCCGCGCCCCTGCCGATGATCTGGACCGGCTGTGGCGTGCCACGGGGCTGGTGCCCGAACATGAACGGCTGCGCGCGCCCGAGGTGGGCGCGGTGATGGTGCGGGGCCGCGCGGGCGCGGAGGGCGCGGCGTTCAACCTCGGTGAAATGGTGGTGACGCGCTGCGCGGTGCGGCTGGGCGATGGCCGGGTCGGGCATGGCCATGTGCAGGGGCGCGGCAAGGCGCATGCCGAGCAGGCGGCGCTGATCGACGCGCTGATGCAAGGGGGTGAGGCGGTGCGCGTGCGCGAGGGCGTGCTCGACCCGCTGGCGCGTGCCGAGGCGGCGCGGCGGGCGGAGCGGGCGGGCAAGGCGGCGGCGACCAAGGTGGATTTCTTTACGCTGGTGCGGGGAGAGGATTGATGGAGGCGGCAGCGCTTGGCGGCGGTTTTGGCGATGCGCCGGTGGATTCGGCGCGCGCGTTTCGCGCGG
>MRWG01000988.1_pt1 | contig 21700 bp, 17 predicted proteins | sample 1013341 | NCBI WGS metagenome assembly MRWG01 (sample SAMN06117577, study PRJNA244670) | biofilm metagenome | biome: Water; feature: Cathode Biofilm; material: Biofilm; isolation source: microbial consortium enriched at the cathode of a solar microbial fuel cell | place: USA: District of Columbia ... | reverse complement strand
ATCCTGGGCGGGGGGCGACGCGGCGGCGAAGAGGGCGGCGGGGGCTGAGCCTCAGGCGAGCACGAACTTGCGCTCGTCCCACAGCTTGTCCAGGCGAGCGCGGAAACTCGGAGACTCGCCCAGCGAGGTCGCGCACGCCCTGAGCAGCTCGATCATGCCCAGGTAATCCCGCAGCGCCACGTGCTCACGCCCGACGCGCGCGCGCTTCGTGTTCGTCCCGCCCTGGACCGCGGTCAGGTCCGCCATGTTGTGGTAGTTGCCCAGCGGGAGACAGACGCACGTCGCGTTGTACCCGAACGCGCAGAAGACCGAGGCCTCGCACGCTCCCCCCGCCATCAGCTTGCGCTGCCAGCGAAAGGCGGGCGCGTCCGACGCCTTCTCCGTCGCCCGCGGGTGCGCGCTCGACCCGAGCGACTCGGCGACCTTGGCCACCTGCGCGGTCAGCTCGGGGGAGAACACGCTCACCCGGTCGCCCACGCGCACGATCGGACCGGCGCCGATCGGCGAGTCCTTCGGATCCGCGCGGGAGTTCTCCAGGCAGATCAGGCGGGCGTTCGTCGGCGCGCTCTCGCTCCGGCAGGCGCCGATGGCGCCGACGAACCCGATCTCCTCGGCGAGCGTGAAGAGCACGCGCAGGTCCGCCACCCGCTCGCCCCGGGCGCGGGCCAGACGGACCTCCTCCATCGTCCCCAGAGCGGCAGCGACGGCGGAGAGGTCGTCGCACGCGTTGGTGAAGATGACCCCGCCCTCCACCGGCTCGCCCCCGTCGGGAGCGGGCAGAACCTCCATCTCCGGGAGTTCCCAGACACCCAGATCGCCCGGCGCCACGTCCGCCTGGGCGTCATCAAGGACAGCGTCGAAGCGTTTGAAGGGCTCCTGGGCGCCGTCCGCCCGGGCGGTGATGGTGGCGCGGTGCGTGCATCCCCGGTCGGTGTGGATGATGACGCGGGCCTCGGGGAAGTAATCATCCATGACCCCGCCGCGGAACGCGAGGGTGAGCCGCTCGCCCTCGCGGGCCTCGACGACGAACCCGGGGTGGTCGAGGTGGGCGGTGAGGTAGAGGGGGCCGGCGTCGGTCGTGGGGGGGTCCCTGAGGGCGATGGTCAGGTTGTGGTGCTCATCGCGCGTGAGGGTCAGGTCCTCCCGCTCCCCGACCCAGCGCTCGATCCAGGCGACCACGCGTCCCTCCTTCCCGGCAGCGGTGGGGATGACGGAGATCTGCTTGAGCCAGTCGATGTAGGTCGCGGCGCGGTCTTGGGGGATGGGCATGGGAGATGGTAGAGAAGGCGAGGTGGCCTGGTGGGGCGTGGGCCGGGCGCATGAGAAAGGGGAGGGCCAAACGCCCTCCCCTGTGGTGATGAGCTGGATTTCGGGCGACGGCTAGCGTCGGCCGGTGCGCATGCGTCCGCCGAGGCGCTTGGGGGGAAGCTTGCTGGGGACCACGCCGCCCGGGAACTTCTTGGCCAGTTCCTCCTTGGAGAGGGACTTGGCGACCTCCTCGGGGTCGTCGAGTTCGTGCCGGGGCTTGTTTTCCTTGCGTTCGACGCCCTCGACGACGTACTGGTTGGGCTTGGGCTCGTCGCGCCAGTCGGCGGGGCGTTCCCGGGGTTCGAAGTCGGGGTACTCGAGCTTCGGGATCTCGGCGTTGACGAGGATCTCGATGTCGGTGAGCAGGCGCCCCTGCTCGGGGGTGACGAGGGACCAGGCGACGCCGCGCCTCCCGGCGCGGGCGGTGCGTCCGATGCGGTGGACGTAGAGGTCGGGGTCCTCGGGAAGGTCGTAGTTGACGACGTGGGTGATGCCCTCGACGTCGATGCCGCGCGACGCGAGGTCGGAGGCGATGAGGACGGAGAGGGAGCCGGAGCGGAAGCGTTCCATGACGCGGTTGCGGGCGCCCTGGGAGAGGTCGCCGTGGATCGCGTGGGCCTCGATGTTCTTGCGTTCGAGGTAGCGGACGAGGTCGTCCACGGTGCGCTTCATGCGGCAGAAGACGAGGGTGAGGGCCGGCTCCTCGTGCGTGAGCAGGTGGGCGAGGAGGCGGCGCTTGTCCCACGGGGGGACGGGCAGGTGGTACTGGTCCACCAGCTCGACGGTCAGCGACCCGCTGGAGACCACCAGCTTCTCCGGGTCGCGCATGTACTGTCGTGCCAGGCGTTCGATCTCGGGGGTCATCGTCGCGGAGACGAAGATCGTCTGGCGGTCCTTGGGGCACTGCCCGAGGATCTTGCGGATGTCATCCCGGAACCCGATGTCGAACATCCGGTCCACCTCGTCGAGGACGGCGAACTCGACGTTGCGGAAGGACATGTACCCCCGCTGGACCATGTCCATCAGGCGCCCGGGGGTGCCGACGATGATCTCGGGGTGGTCCTGCAGCTTGCGGGCCTGGGTGTTGATCGACTGCCCGCCGTAGATCGCGCAGGCCGTGATCCCGGTCTTGGCGCCGAGTTCGTCGATGTCCTGGCGGATCTGGATGGCCAGCTCGCGCGTGGGGGCGAGGATGAGGGCCTGCCCGGCCTTGCCCTGCTCGACCATGTTCAGCAGGGGAATGGCGAAGGCGGCGGTCTTGCCCGTGCCCGTCTTGGCCTGTCCGAGGATGTCCACGCCCGTCAGCGCCACAGGGATCAGGGTCGCCTGGATCTTGGTGGGGTGGACGAAGCCGGTGGCCTCGATGCCCTCGAGCAGATCGGGCTTGAGGTCGAGGTCGGCGAAGGTCTTGTCGATGTCGAAGCTCTCGGCGGTGTGCACCGCCGCGCTCTTGTCGCGCTGACGCTTGGGCTCGTAGTCGGCGCCCTCATCACGGGGCGGACGTCCGCCCCCGCCGTCCCGGTCGGAGCGTCCTCGACGGCGCTTCTTGCGCGAGGCGGACTCGCCCTCGGCGCGGGGGGGACGATCTTCGGTTCGCTCGGCGTTCTCCGGGGCGCTGGCGCCCTCGCCCGCGGGCTTGCGCCGGCGTCGGCGCCGACGCTTCTTCTTGGGGGCCTCGGCGTCGGAGTGGTCGGAGGGCGCCGGTTCGCCCGGCGCGGGCGCGTTCGTCTCTTCGGTCATGCGTTTCCCCGGCGGCGCCAGGGGCGCCGCGAGTTGGAGGGGGGAGATCCGGCCATGTTGGATCGCATGACCGGGGCCGTCAGAGCCGGCGGGAACACCCCGAGAAGACCCGGATCACGGGTCGTCGCCGACTCGTCCGGGGACGCATATCACGCCGCCGGACGGCTGATATTAGGTTCCCCGATCCTCCCGCGTTGCCTCGTGCCCCGCCGAATGCGAGATTTCCAGCAGGGCCAGGTGCTTCATCAGCGTGCTCGCGGCGGTCGAACCGGCGGCCAGAAAGCCCGGAACCCCGTCACGCCACGCCTGCTTGATGACCAACTGCTTGAGCATTGCCCCCGGAGGAGAGGTCAGAACGCGGAGACGAGAGCCCCGAACGCCCGAGGCGTGCAGGCTCCGGGCCATCAGCCGGGCGTAGGTCGCCTCCTTGGCGAGCTGCTCGGTGAAGGTGGCAAAGGAGTCGTGGCGGAGCGTGCCGGGCAGATCGATGACGCTCTGCCCCGGCTCACGCGTCACCTCGAGCTTGTCGTGCGGGTCGAGCCCGGTCCATCTCGCCTGCGTGCGACGGACGAGGCGCAGGCGCCACTCCGGCTGCCAAGCGTGGTTGAGGAAGCGCCCGGGCTCCCCCCCCCGGGTTCCGGGGCAGTACCAGACCTTCCGGTTGACCCGGGCGCCGACGACGCTGGGGTCGTTGGTGTCCACGCATCGCTCGATCGAGGCGCGAAGATCGGGCATGACCGGCTCGTCGGAGTCCAGGCAGAGAACCCACTCGGAGGCGCAGGCCTCGAGCGCCTTCTGCTTGGTCCTGACGTGCCCGAGCCAGTCGGAGCGAATCACGCGGGCGCCCGCGGCGTTGAGCAGGTCGAGCGTGCCATCGCTCGAGCCCGAGTCCACGCAGACGATCTCGCGGGCCAGGCCCGAGACCGAATCGAGCACCCGCCCGATGGTGTCGGCGTTGTCCTTGCAGACGATGGCGATGGAGAGATCACGGGGCATGGGCAGGCTCTAGGCTACCCCGATGCTGGTCCCGCCGACGGAAGGGCTCAAGGTCGCCAAGTACGCCTCGGGGGCGGGGTACGCGCCCGACCAGTGGGCCCGGGCCCTGGCGGGGGTGGACTGGTCCAAGGCCGAACTGCTCAGCGACAAGCCGACCTCCAGCGTGTGGCGGGCGGAGCTGGTCGTGCAGAAGCGCCCGATGACGCTGGTGATCAAGTGCGAGCCGATCAACAGCCTCAAGCGAAAGGTGCAGAAGTTCCTGCACACGACGCACGCGTACCGCCAGTGGCGCGGGGCGAATCTGTTGTACGAAAGCGGCATCGGCGCCGCGGACCCGAAGGCGGTCGTGTACGGCAGGCGTGACGGCGCCATCATCGAATGTCTGATCATGGAAGCTCTCCCGGGCAGGAGCCTGCTGCGCCACATCGCGGACCAGGATCAGGGTGTGCGAGAGCAGCACCAGATCGCCCGGGCTCTGGGCGGGCTGATCGCGTCGATGATCCGGAAGCGGCTGGTGAACGCGGACCCGAAGCCGTCAAACATCGTGGTGACTCGCGCATCAGGCGCGATCGCGCTTGGCTTTGTGGACACGGTGGACATCAAGAAGGTGTCCGGGTTTCTGGCGGACAACGACGCGGACGTCTGGTTCATGCTCCGGGATCTGCTCCTTGAGCCGATGGGGGTTGGACGCCCGGTCCGCCGGGCGTTGGCGATGCGCGTGCTGCGGAGTCTCTGGAACGGGTCCGGATCTCGATCAGCGTGGCGCGCGTGGCGGAATGAGTGGTGGGGCGGCGTGAGCGAACTGGTCCAGGCCCACGGCGACCCCACGCCCGAGCACAACCCGCTCGGGCCTGCTTCGAGCACGAGCCCCGAAGGCGGGTGAGGGGGCCTCGTCGCGTTCGCGGTCGGGCCGGCCCGGCCCTGACGCTCCGGGCGAGTTGGTTGTGTGCTTGCGCTCGGGCGCGAATGGCGCTATCCTCCACGCTCCCATGCCCAGCAAAGCCCCCACGAAGAAACCCGCGGTCATGCGCGCGCCGACCAAGACCAAGCCCTCCTCGCGGATCCACCCGGAGACGAGCGTCGAGGCGCGGGCGTACCTGGGTGACTGCCGCGATGTGCTGCCCACCATCCCGGAGGTGAAGAAGAAGCAGGTCGATCTGGTCTTCGCCGACCCCCCATTCAACTGGGCGCGCGACTACGACCGGCACGAGACGGGGCAGGCCTGGGACGACAAGGCGATGAGCGACGAGGAGTACCTCGAGTTCACATACGAGTGGCTCGACCTGTGCTCGAAGGCCCTCAAGCCCTCCGGTTCGATGTGGGTGAACATCCCCGACACCTGGGCCGCGGAGATCGTGGTGCACCTGAAGAAGACCATGACCATGGTCAACTGGTGCATCTGGCACTACCGCTTCGGCCAGAACACACGCGGCAAGTTCATCAACTCCAAGGTTCACGCCCTCTACTTCTGCAAGGACCCGAGCAACCGGACCTGGAACCCCGACCCGATCCTGGAAACCTCCGACCGGCGCGCGATCTACTTCGACGCGCGCACGGAAGAGAAGCGCGACGGCATGCCCTCCGGCTTGCGCGTGCCGATGGACGTCTGGTACGGCAAGTACTGGGGACGCGTCCAGGGGAACAACAAGGAACGACGCCACGGGCACGACAACCAGCTCCCCGAGGTCTACCTGGAGCGCGTCATCGAGTGCAGCTCCAACCCGGGCGACCTGGTCCTCGACCCCTTCCTCGGCTCGGGAACCACCGGCGTCGTCGCCCACGCCCTGGGGCGGAACTTCATCGGGTGCGAGTACTCCAAGGCGAACGCCAAGGGCGCCTGTGAGCGGATCTCGATGGGCCCGATCCGGGAACTGGGCCAGGCGCGCGGCAGCGTGACGGCCATCCACGGACCACGCCGACGCAACGCCCGGGGCGCCAGCCCGGCTCAGGCTTGAACCGGAAGCCCCGGCGTGGTACCACGGCGGGGTGAGACTCGGCGTGAGCATCCTGATCGGACTCGCGGGGGCGCCCGCGGGCGCTCAGACCCTGTCCTTCACCGAGATCGCCGCCCAGGCGGGCATCGACCACACCTACGCCTGCGCCGAGGGGCACCCGGGCATGCACCGGCAGATGGTGGGCGGCGTGGTGGTCGCGGACTTCAACAACGACGGGTGGCCCGACCTCTTCGCCCCGACCGGGGGCGTCGAGCCGGACCGGCTCTACATCAACCGGGGCGACGGGACGTTCGCCGACGAGGCCCGGGCCTGGGGGATCGACCAGCGACGGCGCACCGGGGGCGTCGCCGTCGGGGACGTGAACCGGGACGGGTGGGTGGACCTGTTCGTCGTCTCGTACGGCGACGCGCCCGGGGCGCCCGGGCCGACGCACTCGCGGTTGTTCCTCAACCGGGCGCAGGAGGGGGCGCGCACGTTCGAGGACGTCGCAACGGTCGCGGGGGTGGCGCGCGTCTCGCAGGTGACCGACGGGATGGGCGCCTGCTTCGGGGACTTCGACCTCGACGCGGACCTGGACCTGTTCGTCAGCGCCTGGAGCGATGCGCCGGGGGGCAACCGGCTCTTTCGCAACGACGGGTGTGACGCGCAGGGTGTGCCCCGCTTCACCGACGTCACGGAGGAGATGGGTCTGGAGACGGACAACCTGCGCGGGTTTACCCCTCGGTTCGTGGACCTGACCGGGGATCGGTTCCCCGAGCTGCTGCTGACCAACGACTTCGGGACGAGCCGGTACTACGAGAACCAGGGCGGCGAATCGTTCGAGGACCGCACGCAGGCGGCGGGCGTCTCGCACGACTGCAACGGCATGGGCTCGAGCGTCGGGGACGTGGACGCCGACGGGGATCTGGACTGGTTCATGACGAACATCTACTTCCCCCCGCCGGTGGACGGGTGCGGGAACACGCTGTATCTGCAGGCCCCCGACGCGCACGGACGCGTCACGTTCGTGGAGCGCGCACGGGAGGTGGGCGTGCTCGACGCCGGCTGGGGGTGGGGGACGGAGCTGGTCGATCTGGACCTGGACGGGGACCTGGACCTGCTCGCGACCGGGGGATGGAGCAGCTTCCCCGCGGTCCCGGCCCGGGTCTATCTCAACCGCCTGGAACGCGCCGAGGGGCTGAGCTTCGAGGAACGGGCCGAGGCGACCGGGCTCGAGTTCATCGGGCAGGGACGCGGGCTCGTCACGCTCGACCTCGACCGGGACCAGGACCGGGACGTGGTGATCGTGGACGGCGCCGGCCCGATGCGTCTGTTCCGCAACAACCTCGACGACCCGTCGAGGGGCGTGACGCTCCTGCTCAAGACGGGGGTGAACCCCTGCCTGGCCCCCGGGGGGATCGGGACCCGGATCGAGGCCCGGATCGGGGGCCGGACGCTCGTGCGCGTCGTGGACGGGGCGGGGACGTACCTGGGCGCGAGCGAGACGAGCGTGCTGCTCGGGCTCGGAGGGGCGCCCGCCTTCGACCGGATCACGCTCGAGTGGGCGGACGGAACCCGGACGGTGCTCGAGCAGGTCCCCGGCGGGTCGCGCGTGGAGGTGCTCGCCTGGCACGGGGCGGACCTGGACCGGTCCGGCGCGATCGACTTCGGTGACGCGATCGCGTTCGTCACCCTCCTGCTCGCCGGCGACGCGGGGGCGGACCTGAACGCCGACGGGACGCCGGACGGAGCGGACGCGCTCCTGCTGATCGACGCGCTGCGCTCGGCGTGTGCGCGCTAGGCTCGGGCGGCATGATCGAAGACGACGGCGAGGGCGGAGTCCGCATTCACCTGAAGGTGGTCCCGGGGGCGCGCCGCGACCAGATCGCCGGCGTGCTGGCGACCCCGGGGGGCGACCGGCTCAAGGTGCGGGTGAGCGCTCCCCCGGAGGGCGGCAAGGCGAACCGGGCGGTCTGCGCCCTGATCGCCTCGGCGCTGGGCGTGCGGGCCTCCGCCGTGCAGGTGGTGCGGGGGACGACCTCCCCCGAGAAGACCGTGGGGGCGTCGGGTGTGGAGCCGGCACGCGCACGGCAGGCGCTGCTCGACGCGTAGGATCGCGTCCTGGAGGCGTCTTGGCGGCAGCGAACCGACAGCAGAGCGAGACCCGGGCCGAGGCCTTCCGGCGTACGCGCGCCGACCATCGCGACGAGACCGCGGAGGACTACGTCGAGGCGATCGCCCAGCTCATCGAGGAGCGCGGCGAGTGCCGCAACAAGGACCTCTCCCAGATGTTCGGCGTCAGCCACGTGACCGTGGTCCGGATCGTGCGCCGCCTCCGGGAAGAGGGGCTGGTGGAGGCCGAGGCGTACCGCCCCCTCTCCCTCACCCGGCAGGGGCGGGCGATGGCCCGGGCGGCCCGCCAGCGCCACGAGGTGGTCCTCGCCTTCCTGCGGGCGGTCGGGGTGGGGCGTCGTCAGGCGGAGATCGACGCCGAGGGCATCGAGCACCACGTCTCCGACCAGACCATCCGGGCGCTGCGCCGGGTGACCGAGCGGCTCGAACGCGAGGGGTGAGTTCTCGGGCCAACGGGGCATGAGCCCGCCCGGATCACCCGGTTCCGAACGAAATCCGAGCGTGGTTGTGCGGGTCGTGCTGGCAATTCTGGGAATTCGGGGCACTACTGGAGGACGGGCCGCGAATAGGTCGGCGCCCGGGCGGTCGCTCGGGGTGCAGAGATCCACAGTGAGTCGGCGTCTCACGGTTGACGCGAGAGGGTGATCGCATGTCGCAGAATCGGTACGTGACGGGTTTGGGCGCGCTGGTCTTGGTTTGCGGGCTGGCGTCGGGCATGGCCTCGGCGAGCGAGGACGGGGCGTTGGGGACGCTGCGCCTCAAGACGGGCGTCGTGAAGGTGCAGGAGGCCGACAACGCGCTCCGCCAGGTCCAGCGACCCGGGCAACGCGTCGAGGGCGCCTCGGTCGTGGTGCTCGATGGCCCGATCACCGAGGCGCGGCGCGCCGAACTGCTCGGCGCCGGCGTTCGCCTGGGCGAGTACCTGCCCGATCACGCCTACGTCGCGGACCTCTCCGGCGCTGACCTCAACCGGGTCAACGCCCTCGGATTCGTGAGCTGGGTCGGGTCCTTCCGGGATGACTGGAAGGTGTCTCCTGAGCTGGGACTCGCGGTGCGCACGCACGACCCGGTGCTGCTGGACATCCAGGATCGTGGCCTGCTCGCCATGCGCGTCTGGCTCTTCCCCGGCGCCGACCGGGCCCAGACGCTCGCGCAGCTCGGGACGATCGACGGGGTCGAGGTGCTGACCGACTCGCTCGAGGGGGATCGGCGGATGGTGCAGCTGACCGCGCCGTTCGAGGCCGCGGAGGCGATGGCCAAGATCGGGCAGGTGCAGTGGATCGAGGAGGCGCCGGAGATCTCCTATCGGAACAACACCTCACGCTGGGTCGTGCAGTCCAACTCGCCGGGCCTGTACCCGATCTACGACGCCGGGATCCGGGGCGAGGACCAGCTCATCGCGGTGATGGACGGCCGGGTGGACGTGGATCACTGCTCGTTCAGCGATCCGGAGGCCGACCCGATCGGTCCGGACCACCGCAAGATCGAGGCGTTCAACGCGTCGATGATCTTCTCCGATGCGCACGGGACCCACGTCGCGGGCAGCGCCCTCGGAGACGCGGGCTCGTTCGACAACACGCGCGGCGTGGCGTACATGTCGCGCATGATCTTCAACACCTCCCCCTCCTTCACCCAGAACGGAATCGAGCAGCGCCTCACGCTCCACTCCAACCAGGGCGCCCGCATCCACACGAACAGCTGGGGGAACGACGGAACGACCTCGTACGACGGGCTGGTCCGCGGCATCGACAACTTCAGCTGGCTCAACGACGACAACCTCGTCCTCTTCGCCGTCACCAACACCAGCAGCCTCCGCAACCCGGAGAACGCGAAGAACCTCCTCGCGGTCGCGGCGTCGGGGGACAACCCGATCCAGGATGAGATCTGCTCCGGCGGGGCCGGGCCGACCGTTGACGGGCGGCGCAAGCCGGAGATCACCGCCCCCGGGTGCGGGATCAACTCGTCGGACAACAACACCGTCTGCTCAACGTTCGCGACGACCGGCACCTCGATGGCCTGCCCCCAGGTCGCGGGCGCCGCGGCCCTCGTGCGCCAGTACTTTGAGGACGGCTTCTACCCGACCGGGTCGCCGAACCCCTCCGACTCGATGATCCCCTCCGGCCCGCTGATGAAGGCGATGCTGCTCAACTCGGCCCAGGACATGACCGGCTCCTCCGCGTCGGGGTACCCCGGCAACCGGGAGGGATGGGGACGCGTCAAGCTCGACGAGGTCCTCAAGTTCCCCACCGAGGGGGACAGCGAGGCGATCATCGTGCGCGACGTGCGCAACAACACGGGCGAGGCCCTCTCCACCAACGATGTCATCGAGATCCCCTTCGAGGTCACCCAAGCCCTCACGCCCCTGCGCGTCACCCTCGTCTGGCACGACGCCCCCGCCTCGCTCTCGGCCAACCCCGCCGCGGTGAACAACCTCGACCTCGAGCTGGTCACCCCGGACACCATGTTCCTCGGCAACGTCATGAGCGGGGGAACCAGCGTGCCCGGCGGGAGCGCCGATGAGGACAACAACGTCGAGATGGTCATGACCACCGCCATCAGCGCCGGAAGCTACACCGCCCGCATCCGCGCCACGAGCGTCAACGTCGGCTCGCAGGGGTACGCCCTGGTGATCCGCGGCGCCGTCAGCGAGGACGCCGGTCCGAGCGGGTGCAACGCCGCGGACCTGGCCGAGCCGTTCGGGACGCTCAACTTCGACGACGTGATCGCCTTCCTGAGCGCCTTCGGGGCGATGGAGCCGAGCGCGGACCTGGCCCTCCCCGCCGACGTCTTCGACTTCGCGGACGTGGTGGCCTTCCTGGAAGCGTTCGGGGCCGGCTGCCCGTAAGCGTCGCGTCACCTCTCGTCTCCCCACCGCCCCGCCCACGCGCGGGGCGGCTTTGTATCTGCGTACCGGGGGATTTCACCGCCCCCGAGAGCGCGCGGGTTTGTTGGAGGAGCCCGGTCGATCGGGTACCTTGGACGCGATGGGCACGACACGACGCGGGAGCACGCCATGAGCAACGGACGAGGGATCGGCGGGGGCGCGGTGCTGGGGATCGCGGCGCTGGCGCTGAGCGCCGGGCGCGCCGACGCGACGTGGTCGATCCTGCTCGCCGACACGCGCACGGGTGAAGTCGCGGTGGCCTCGGCGACCTGCCTGACCGGGTTCAACCTGCGCCACAACACGCCCGTGCTCATCTCCGGCGTGGGGGGCGCGACCGCGCAGTCCTTCGTGGACCAGACCGGGGTGAATCGGGGCGTGATCCGCGACCTGCTGCTCCAGGGGATCGCCCCCGATGACATCCTGCTGGCGCTCGAGGCGAGCGACACCGGGCACCAGACCCGGCAGTACGGCATGCTCGATGTGCAGGGACGGACGCTCACCTTCTCCGGGAGCGAGAACGGGCAGTGGGCCGGGGGGCAGACGGGGAAGGTCGGGGACCTGGTCTACGCGATTCAGGGCAACGTGCTCGCCGGCGCCCCGGTGGTGCAGGCCGCCGTGGACGCGGCCCTGACCACCTCGGGGGACATCCCCGAGAAGCTGATGGCGGCGATGGAAGCCGCGGCCCTCTTCGGCGGGGACGGACGCTGCTCGTGCCTGAGCGGGGGGCCGGAGGACTGCGGCTCACCCCCCAGCAACGGGGACTTCGAGAAGTCGGCCCACATCGCGTACATGCTCATCGCCCGCGCCGGAGACACGGACATCTGCAACCAGGTGATCGACACGCGGGGACTGCCCACCAGCTTCGTTGTGGGCGACATCAACCAGGACGCCCGCCCGGACGTCGTGATGACGACCAGCGCCGGCGAGGTGAACATGGGCGTGCTCACCAACGTCACCGCGCCGGGCGCCAAGCTCTCCACACTGGCGCTCACCGACGCGTTCGCCGCCGGGACCATGACGCTCCGCGCCGCGGGGGGAGACTTCACCGGCGACGGGCACGCGGACGTCGCGGTCTGCTCGCAGGCGGGCAACGTGGTGCTCGTCTACCCGATCGACGAGAGCGGCACGCTCGGATCGCCCGTGAGCACGCCGGTCGCGGGGGGGCCGATCGCGATCACCGCCGGCGACTTCAACGGGCGCCACCCCCACGACGTCGCGACGGTCAACGCCGACGGGAGCGTGAGCGTCTGCCTCGACGCCGGGGGCGGATCGTTCACGGTGACGAGTCTCTCCCCCGTGCTGAGCGGGGCCTCCGCGATCGTGGCGGCGGATGTGGACGCCGACGGGGACACCGACCTGGCCCTGGCGCACAAGAGCCTCGGGGTCGCCAGCACGCTGCTCAACGACGGCGCAGGGAACTTCGTTCCCGGATCGTTCCACTTCGTCGCAGGCCAGCCCGAGGGGATCGTTCGGGCGGACTTCAACCGGGACGGGAGGGACGACCTGGCCCTGCCCAGCGGGTCCGGCGCGGGCGTGACGGTGCTGACCAACGCGGGCGAAGGCGCCTTCTCCCGGACCGACATCCCCGCGCCCGGCGGGCGCCCGGTGGTGCAACTGACCCGGGCGAACATGAACGGGGACGCGTCCGACGACCTGGCGGCGGTCATCTCGCAGCCGGCGATGCTCGCCCCCCTGCTCAACGACGGGAACGGGGCCCTCGCGTTCGGGGCCGAGGCGCCGATCCCGACGGGCGTGCGCTCGATCGGGGTGGGGGACTTCTCCGGCGACGGGCTCGACGACGTGCTGATCGGGGCGCAGGGCGTGAGCGGGCTCGTGGTGCTCGAGAACCAGGGCGGGGGCGCTTTCGCCCAGGAACTCGGGTGCGCCGCGGGTGACTACTTCATGACCTTCAACGTCCCCAACACCGTCTCGACCGATCCCGACCCGGTCTTCACGCTCCGCGAGATGTTCGACGACTGGCGCGACGCGTTGGCCGGACGCCCGGACGCGGTGCGTTCCGTGGTGACTGGCCCGGCGAGCCTGGTGGCAAGCGGGGAGGGCGACGCGGACGTTCGCCTGCGCGTCGAGCTGCGCGACTGGCAGGGCGCCTCGGTCAGCCTGGGCGAGGGGGCGGTGAGCGCGTCGATCACGCTCGGCTCAGACCCGGTGGTTGAGGTCGAGGGGGTCGATCACCTCGGCGGGGGGGTGTACGAGATCCGCCTGCGCGCCGCGGGGGATGTGGGGCGGGCGGAGATCGCGATCATCGCCGACGACGGCGTCCGCCCCGTCACGCTCATGCCCGCCTACGCCGTCGAGGTGCTCGATGCGCGGCTCGACTTCGACGCCGACGGGGTGGCGGGGTTTGGCGACGTGCTCGCGTTTCTGACGGCCTTCGGCGCCCAGGATCCGAGCGCCGATCTGAACGGGGATTCGGCCTTCGACGCCGAGGACGTCCTGATGTTCCTCGGATTTTTCGCCCTCTGATCGCTGAAACCGGGGCAGGACGCTCGCCGCCGGGCGTTTCGGGCGCCGGGGGGGCGTACCCTTGGCGCCGGCGAATACGCGCCAGGTAGGGAGTATCCGAAATGAAGAAGATTCTAATCATCCTGGCGTTGCTGGTTGTGCTGGTGATCGGCGGTGTCATCGGACTGGTGGCGTACGGGATCTCGCAGATCGACACGATCTTCGAGCGTGCCATCGAGCAGGGCGGCACCTACGCCACCGGGGTCGAGACCACCGTTGACAGCGTGGACGTCGCCATCACCAAGGGCACGTTCAAGATGAACGGCCTCGAGATCGACAACCCCGAGGGGTACGAGTCCGATCACTTCCTGCTGCTCGGCGAGGGCGCCGTCGGTGTCGCCCTCAACGAGGCCTCCACCACCAACATCCGCATCCCCGAGTTCCGCCTCTCGAGCATCGACGTCAACCTCGACAAGACCGGGGGGAAGGCCAACTACCAGGCCATCCTCGACAACCTCAAACGCTTCGAGTCCGGCTCCGCGGGCGACAAGCCCGAGAGCGAGACCTCCGGGCCCAAGGTCAGCATCGACAAGCTCCTGATCGAAGACGTCAACGTTCATCTCGTCGGCGTCCCCGGGCTCAGCCTGGTCGCCGGCGATGTCGCCGTCAGCGTCCCGGTGATCGAGCTTCAGAACGTGGGCGGCGCCGACGGCATGACCTTCGGCGAACTGACCAACCTGGTCATCAAGACCGTTCTCTCCGCCGCCGTCGAGGCCGGTGGGGGCGTCATCCCCGCCGACATGCTCGGCGAACTCACCGGCGGGCTGGGCGACCTCGCGTCGCTCCAGTCCATGGGCGTCAGCGTCGTGGGTGACCTGGGTGGCCAGATCCAGGACGCCGCGAAGAACATCAGCGGACAGGCCGAGGGCGCCATCGAGAACGCCACCGAGGAGGCCCGCGAGAAGATCGACGAGGCCGTCGACGACGCGACCAACAAGGCCCGCGACGCGGTCGGGGGCCTGGGCAACCTGCTCGGGGGTGACGAGGACGAGGACGGCGGCCCCTAACCCGCCGGCCCCAACCATCTAGTCCGCAAGAACACATCGCCCGTCTGCCCACGAACGCAGGCGGGCGATTCTTTCGCGCATGGTCACCGAGAGGGGCGGGCTCGCGTTGACCGCCCGCACGAGGTCCTCTGTCCCGGGCTCGTCGCCCCGACTGAAACAGTCGTGCAGGGCGCCCAGGATCGCCGCCTCGATCTCCGCCCCGGAGTACCCCTCGCTGACGCGGGCGAGCTGGTCAAGGTCGAAGTCCGCGGGTGTGCGTCCGCGCCGCTGGAGGTGGATGCGGAAGATGTCGCGCCGGGCTTCCGGGGAGGGCAGGTCCACGAAGAAGATCTCGTCGAAGCGTCCCTTGCGGAGCAGCTCCGGGGGAAGGGCGTCGATGTTGTTCGCGGTGGCGACGAGAAAAACGGGCGCCTCGTGGTCCTGCATCCAGGTCAGCAGCGCGCCGAACATCCGCTGGCTCAGCCCCCCATCGGTGGAATGGGCCGCCGCTGAGGCGAACGCCTTCTCGATCTCATCGATCCAGAGCACGTTCGGGGCCATCGCCTCCGCCTGCGCGAGGGCGTCGCGCAGGCGTCGTTCAGACTCCCCGACGTACCGGTCGTAGAGCGCGCCCGGGTCCATCCGGAGCAGGGGGCGCTGCCACGCCGTCGCGATCGCCTTGGCGCACAGGCTCTTGCCGGCGCCCTGCACGCCCAGGAGCAGCACGCCGCGCGGCGGCGTCAGCCCGTACCCCTCCGCCCGCTCGCTGAAACTCTCCTCCCGAGCCCGCAGCCACCCCTTGAGCCGCGCCAACCCACCCACCTCGTCGAGGGTCGCGGGCGACTCGACATACTCCAGCGGCCCGGCGCCCGAGACCAGCAAACGCTTGTGCGCCAGCACGTCGTTCAGATCCCGCGCGTCAAACAGACGGTCCTCCCCCGCGACGTCCGTGATGATCTGCGTGATCTGCCGCTCGCTCAGCCCCGAGAGGTTCTTCAGGATCAGCTGGTAGTCACGCTCGGTCAGATCGACCGTCAGGGGTGTCTCGCGGTGAATCCTCCGCAGCGTGCGCCGCACGATCGACTCAATCTCCTCCTTGCGCGGCAGCGCCAGCTCGAACGGCGTCACGTGCTCCCGGATCGGGCGCGGCAGGTCCGGGGCGTGGTCGAGCAGGATCACGCTTGACCCCAGCCGCCCCGCCCGGTCGAGCAGTTGACGCAGGGCCCGCATCGCGTGCGCCTCGCCCAGATGAGCCGCCACGTCGAGCAGAACGATCACCCCGGGCGCCTCCTGCTGGGCCAGCCAGTACATCGCCGCGCCCGGATTCATCGTGTCGGCGATCGCCCCCGCCCCCGCGTTGCTCCGGCGCCGCACCCCGTCGATCACCGACCAGCTCCAGACGTGGGCGCCCAGGCGACCGGCGGCCTCGTCGATCAGACGCAGGGCCTGGGCCTCCTCGGTGGTCGAGATCCAGATTCCCGGACGCCGGGCCCGGAGGAGGGAGGCGAGTCGATCGGTGTTCGTCGGCACACGGGTACCTCGTGAGGTGGATGCAGGCAGGATACAGAGGGGGGGCGGGGCGGAACAGAGGGCCCGCGGGGTGCGTATCGATCCCGGCCACGCCGTCGGGTGGGTAGGGCGGCGTCCCGTTCGGGACGCCGAGCACGCGACGCGGGGCGGTCACCGTTTCGGTCTTCGGTAACTTGGCGAGCGAATCAGGGAGTCAGCACGTGATCCGTACACACCGCGCGAGCCTCGTCTCGGGGGCGATCGTTCTCAGTCTCGGTCTCGCCCTCGGCGCCCAGCCCCTCCCCCAGGGCTCCCCCTCGTTCGCCACCCGCATCAACCTGCAGGAGGGGGACGCGGCCCTCCTCGGCGGGGTCCAGGCCGCCCGCCTCTACCGGGAGGTCCCCGGCTCGCGCGAGTTCTCGGGCGAACTGATCGTCCGCCCCAAGGGCGCCATCCGCGGCGCCTGGCGCGCCCAGCCCGCCACCCTGACCCGGGCGTTCGATCGCGTCGCCCCCCTCGTCACCCGCAAGAGCGACATCACCGAGCAGTACGTCGTCAAGGTCCCCGAGGGGACCGACGAGAACGAGCTGAGCGCCTTCCTCATGGCGACGGGCGACTACGAGTACGCCGAGCCCAACTGGATCCTCTACCCCGCGGACACCACGCCCAACGACCCCCTCTTCGGGTCGAGCTGGCAGCACAGCCGGATCGACTCCGCCGCCGCGTGGGACCTGATCACCGGCAGCAGCGACATCATCGTCGCCGTCTGCGACAGCGGGTGCGACACCGACCACCCGGACCTGCAGGCCTCGTACGTCCCCGGCTTCAACGCGCGCCGGAACAAGGCCGAGGTGGACGGGGGCGAGGTCGATGACGTCAACGGGCACGGGACCTTCGTCGCCGGGTGCGCCGCCGCCATCGGCAACAACGGGACCGGTGTCGTCGGCGCCGGCTGGAACTTGAAAATCATGCCCATCCGCGTCACGGACAACACGGACGGGACGGCCAACCCCTTCGACCTGACCCAGGGCGCCGTCTGGGCCGCCGAGCACGGCGCCCAGATCATCAACGTCAGCTTCTCGGGCGGGACCTCCCAGGCCAACCAGGCCGCCGCCCTCGAGGTCAAGGCCGCCGGCGGGCTCATGTTCTGGGCCGCCGGCAACGACAACAGCCTCCTCCCCGACGTCGAACGCCCCGACTACGTCATCGTCGCCTCCACCACCAGCAGCGACACCAAGAGCGGCTTCAGCAACTACGGCCCCCCCGTGGACGTCGCCGCCCCCGGCTCGGGCGTGCGGTCCACCCGACGCGGCGGGTCCTACGGCACGGGCTCGGGCACGAGCTACGCCAGCCCCATCGCCGCGGGCGTCGGCGCGATGATCTTCGCCGCCAACCCCGACCTGCACCCCACCGACGTGCAGGAGATCCTCTCCCTCGGCGCCGACGACCTGGGCGCTCCTGGCGAGGACGACTTCTTCGGCGCCGGACGCGTCAACACCTTCAACTCCGTCCAGATCGCCCTCGCCTTCACCCCCCGCGAAGAACTCCCCTTCACCGACGCCTTCGAGACCGCCTCGCTCAACGCCAACGACTGGATCACCAACAACGGCGCCCAGATCGAGGCCGACCCGATGGGCTCGCTCGCGCTGCGCCTCTCCGGGACCGATTCGATCGAGTCCAACGCCATGCTCGCCCGGGCCAGCGCCGGACAGATCGTCTCCTTCACCTTCCGCGCCCGCTGGGATGGCGCCGAGGCGGGCGAGTCCCTGCTCGCGCAGTACCGCGACGCCTCCGGCGTCTGGCAGACCGCGGCGGAGATCGTCTCCGACGGCGCCCCCCAGAGCGACTACACCCTGGGCGAGTTCGTCATCGAGCAGGCCGACCTGACCAACCAGCTCGCCATCCGCTTCGTCGCCTCCGGCTCCGACGCCTCGGACGTCTGGTACGTGGACGACGTGAACGTCAGCGAGTTCCAGGGCGCCTCGCTCCCCCTCGCCGACGACTTCGAGACCGGCCTGCTCCTGGCCACCCGCTGGGCGCAGGTCGATGGCGCCGGCGTCACCACGGGCGGCGCGGACGGGAGCCTGGCGATGGCCCTCGACGCCGGACAGAGCGTCCTCACCCAGTCCGTCAACGGCGCGATCTACCCCGAGAGCCTTTACCTCAGCTTCCGTGTCCGGGGTGACGCCCCGGACGACGCGCTCCGCCTGGAGTACCGCAACATCGCCGGCGACTTCGCCCCCCTCGACACCATCTCCGGGGCAGACGCCTCGACCCTCCAGCTCCGCGTCATCGAGATGCCCTTCCTCTCCCTGCACAGCAACCTCGCGGTCCGGTTCGTCTCGGACGCCGGCTCATGGATCGTGGACGACGTGCTCCTCGCCCTCGAGCCCGCACCGGCCGACTGCCCCGCCGACCTGGACGAGCCCTTCGGCACGCTCGACTTCGCCGACGTCCTCGCCTTCCTGAGCGCCTTCGGCGCCCAGACCGCCGAGGCGGACCTGAGCGAGCCCTTCGGCACGTTCGACTTCGCGGACGTCCTCGCCTTCCTCTCCTCCTTCGGCGCCGGCTGCCCCTGAGCCGGACACGAAACCCAGCCCTCGATGGTCAGCGGCGCCCGGGCGGGTAATCGTCCGGGCGTTGTTTGCGGGCGTAGCGTAGAGCGTGAGCACGCTGACGACGCAGAGCACGCGGGCCCTCGGATGGGGCGCCAAACTCCGCCTGGTGGGGGCGGACATCAAGCTGGCGCACTCGGTCTTCGCCCTTCCCTTCGCCCTGCTCGCGGCCTTCCTCGTGGCCCCGCGCGATGACGGGCGGATCAGTTGGCCCACCTTCTCCGCGCAGCTCGCCCTCATCGTGGTCTGCATGGTCTGCGCACGCACCTGGGCGATGGTCGTCAACCGCGTCGCGGACCGCTCCATCGACGCGGCCAACCCGCGCACCGCGCGCCGAGCCTTCGCCGCGGGCGCGCTCACCGGACGCGACGGCGCGCTCCTGCTCGTCGGCAGCGCCCTGGCCTTCATCGGCGCGTGCGTCCTCTTCTGGGTCTTCTTCGCCAACCCCTGGCCCACGCTCCTCTCCGGCGTGGTGCTCGCCTGGATCGCCTTCTACTCCTTCACCAAGCGGTTCACCTGGTGGTGCCACCTCTTTCTGGGTGGGGCGCTCGCCGCCAGCCCCGTCGCCGCGGCCATCGCGGTCGATGGGCGCCTCACGCCCCCCCCCGGCGTGCTCTGGCTGGCGCTCATGGTCCTGCTCTGGGTCGCCGGCTTCGACGTGATCTACGCGCTGCAGGACCTAGACTTCGATCGCGAGCGCGGCCTGCGCTCCATCCCGGCGCGGTTCGGGTGGAAGGGCGCCGCCTGGATCAGCCGGGCGCTCCACGCGGGCGCCGTCGCCGCCCTCGTCGTCGCCTGGCGCGTCGAGCCCCGCTTCGGGTGGCTCTTCGGGGTGGGGCTCGGCGTGGTCGTCGCCGTGCTCATCTGGGAACACCTCATCCTGGCCCGACGCGGGCGGGCGGGCATCCCGATGGCCTTCTTCACCCTCAACGGCGTCGTGGCCCTCGCCCTGGGCGCCTCCGGCATCGCCGACACGCTCTTCTAGCCCCTCCGGGCGGTTGGCTTTCAGAAATTTCTGAAATCGATGCTCGCCTCCGACCCCCACCCTCGAATAATTGCCCGTGATGTCCCCCCAAGAGCACACCGCCCAACTGCTCAAGGCCCAGGATCGCTTCATCGACGCCTGGGGACGCATGGGCTCGGTCTGGGGCATCTCACGCACCATGGCCGAGGTCCACGCCCTCCTCTTCGTCACCGGCGAACCCATGTGCATGGACGACATCATGGACCGCCTGCGCATCTCCCGCGGCAACGCCTCCATGTCCCTCCGCGCCCTCCTCGAGTGGGGCGTCGTCAGCAAGGCCCCACGCCGAGGCGAACGACGCGACTACTACCAGGCCGAACAGGACGTCTGGTCCATGTTCCGCGCCATCCTCCGCGAACGCGTCAAACGCGAGGTCGAGCCCCTCATCGAGTCCATCTCCGAAGTCCGCGAACTCAACCCCTCCGACGAACAGGACGCCCACGAGTCCGCCCGTGAACTCGATCAACGCCTGCGCGACATGCAGGAGGTCTTCCAGCTTGTCGCCACGCTCGGCGAACGCTTCACCGGCCCGAGCGGGCAGGGGCTCAAGGTCGCCGCCAAACTCCTCGCCAAAACCCCGGGCGCCGGACGTTCGAGGGCCGGGGCATGAGCGCCGCGCCCACCGAACCCCGGCTCGCGCAGCGCGCGCCCCTCGGCGCCCTCCGCCTCACCTGGGACATCGCCCCCGGTGAGGGCGCACGCCTCGCGTCCCGACGCGGGCTCGCGACCCCCGTCGATCACGCGACGCTCACCCTTGATGTGCGTCTCGCCCCACACGCACAGGCCCGCGTCGAGCTGCGTCTGGGCGACACGACGCTCGACACACGCCACATCCCGCCCCACGCCCTCGCCCACACCATCGACGCCGAACGCGGGCTCGAGCACCTGGACATCCAGGGCGTGCTCTGCTGCACCCTGCGGGACGGGGAGGCGATCTACGCCCGCGCCCCGATCTTCAGCGAGCTGGGCATCCCCGGCGGGCGGTACGAGCTGCAGGGAACGAAAGACGCCGAGCGCTGATGCGCCCGGCGTCCGGTGATTGGTCTGCTTGGGATCGGGCGGATCAGCTCTTGCGGAGCAGGACCCAACCGATCGCGGCAAAGACGAGGATCAACCCCGCCGCCCCGCCCATGATCATGTACGTCGCCGAGCCCTCGAGCCCGCCGAGCATCGCTGCCGATCCGGCGCCCGTCATGCCCATGATCGTCGCCCCGACGGTCAGCGCAAGCACGAGCACCATGCCCAGCGCCGCGCCACCCGCGATCCCCGACCACGGCCCGTCGTACGGCTCGCTCACCGGCATCAGCGCCGCCTGCGCCGCGGCGGTCGAGCCGCCGAACTCGGTCTCCCCGGTTGACTCGAACAGCGCGCCCCCCGCGGCCGCCGCCACCGCCGATGCGCCGATCGCGCTCTCGCCCGCGGCCGAGTCGCCCGATTCCTCGCCGAACACGTCCTCAAGCAGGTTCGCGCCCAGCGAGGTGTCGTCCGGCTCAAGCGTCAACTGCGCCAGGCCCGAGCCCGACGCCGCCGAGTCCATGTTGATGTCCGGTCCGCTGATCGCGTTGCTCACCAGCGTGTCCGCCGACGGGTCGGCCGCGTCTTCCGCGTCCGGGTCAAAGATGCTCACGCCCGTGGACTCGTTGGGCGACTCCTGCGCAAAGGCCGAGCCGCTCCCCGACGAGGAGAGGCTCATCGGCTCAAGCTCAGAACTCTCGGCCAGCGAGATCTCGTCGTCGTCATCGCCCCCGCCCGCGAGCAGATCGACCTGGTCCACCTTGAACACCAGGCGGTCGCGATCGCGGAACTCCTGAAGCTGTCCGCTCTCGGCCAGGGACTTGACCTCGTCCTCGGACATGCCCAGACGCTGGGCGGCTTCTTCCATCGTGTAGAACATCTTCGCCATGGGGCGTGTCTCCGCGTCCGTCCGCTTCGTCCTGGTCCTGCCTCGGGCCCCTCGGGCCTTGGGGCGTTCGGGGCCCCAGATGGTACGCCCCGGATCCACGGGGGGTTCCGCGCCCCCCTCCACCCCGCCCGCCGGGGGGCTGTGA
>MRWG01000987.1_pt1 | contig 21713 bp, 16 predicted proteins | sample 1013341 | NCBI WGS metagenome assembly MRWG01 (sample SAMN06117577, study PRJNA244670) | biofilm metagenome | biome: Water; feature: Cathode Biofilm; material: Biofilm; isolation source: microbial consortium enriched at the cathode of a solar microbial fuel cell | place: USA: District of Columbia ... | reverse complement strand
CCTCTCCATCATGCGCTACCGTCTCGACGAAGCCGACACCGAGAAGCTCGAAGAAGAGGACACCAAGTCTCAATGAGCGTCGCTGACCGAATCGTCGCCCAGAACCCCGCACAAAGCGTAGCCGCAGAGTGCGTCGCCTTCGTCGGTGACAATCAGACTCACTCCGTCGTGGCCGCGGTGCTGGCGGAGTACTTCGCCGAGCCACTGGTGCGCGACGGCGGGCCGAACCAGGCCATCGAGTATCTCGGCGGCACGGCGGCGCCTTCGGTGCTCATCGTCGACGTTTCCGAGGCGGCGTCGCCGCAAACCGCGATGCTGTCACTCCACGCCGCCATTCCCGAAGACACCAAGATCATCGGCATCGGCTCGGTCAACGACATTGCGGTCTATCGCGAAATCGTCGATTCCGGCGCCTGCGACTACCTGGTGAAGCCGGTGACCGAGAAGGCCCTGGCCTCCGCCCTGGCCCGCACCGAGGAATCTCAGCAGTCCCACGTAGTGGAGAGCGCGCCGGAGGAAAAGGCGCGCATTGCCGTCATCGGCTCGCGCGGCGGCGTCGGCGCCAGCACCCTGGCGGTCAACCTGGCGTGGATCCTGGCCGAGGAGCGTCGCTACAAGACGGCCCTGATCGACCTCGATCTGGAGTTCGGCACCATCGCGCTGTCGCTCGACCTGGAGCCGACCCGCGGCCTGCGCGAGGCACTGGAGAACCCGGCGCGCGTCGACGGCCTGTTCATCGCCAGCGCCACTGCGAAGCTGACCGACAACCTGTCGATCATGGCGACCGAGGAGAACCTCAGCGCCGATACCCAATTCAATCCGAACGCGGTCGACGCGCTGTTCGAAGCGCTGGGCCGCACCAACGACGCCATCGTCGTCGACGTGCCGCGCAGCTCCTATTCGGTGCGCCGCCGCGTCTTTGAGGCGGCGACGGAAATCCTCCTGGTCACCGAGCTCAGCCTGTCCGGCCTGCGCGACTCGCTGCGCCTGCTGCGCGGTATCCAGGAAGTGGCGCCGGAGACGCCGGTACGCGTCGTCGCCAACCGCGCGGCGAGCCCCAAGCAGGCCATGCAGCTGAAGGACTTCCAGAAGGCGCTGGAGCACAAGGTCGACCTCATGCTGCCGGACGAGCCCAAGGTGTTCAACGAGGCCGCCAACAGCGGCAAGCCGCTGGCCCAGACCCACGCCCGCGCCAAGGTCGTGAAGGCGCTGCGCAAGATGGCCGGCGAAATCCCGCTGCCGGAAAAGAAGTCGGAAGATCCCAAGGCAAAGGGCAAGGCGAAGGGTAAGGCCAAGGGCAAGGCGAAACCCAAGGCCAAGGCCGGCAAGAAGTCGGGCCTCTTCGGCCTCTTCTCCGGGGGCTGACCGGCGTGACGGGGGTGGTCAAAGACACGCGCCCGGCGGCCGCCAGCGAACAGGGTATCTCCGACGAGAGCCTCGACGCCTACCGCCGCCAGCTGCAGCCCAAGGTACTCGCGCTGTTCGGCGACGACGACCTCGGCTCAATTCCGCGTCCCGAACTCGCGCTCAGAATCGGCACCCTGCTGACCCACGAGGTCGAGCGCAGCGGCACCAAACTCGGCCTGCTGCAGCGCCGCAAGCTGGTCTCCAGCCTGATCGACTGGCTGCTGCAGTGCAGTGCCATGCAGCCGGACGAGCGCCAGGAGCTCTTCGCCGGCGCCGAGGCTGCCGCGATGCCCGAGGCCAAGCCCGGCGCAGTCACGCCGCCGGAAGGTCATCCGAAGGGCAAGGCGACCTCCCACTCGCCGGTGGTGGCAGCCGCCAAGAACAAGGTCCACCCGCTGGTGATGGAGCGTCTCGACGTCTCCGCCGCCTCGCAGCTGCCGCGCGACGACCTGACCCGCCAGATCGGCGAGATCGTGCGCGAGATCGTGCTCGATGAGAAACTGAATCTCAACGGGCCGGAACAGCAGTCCATCGTCGACATCATGCTCGACGACATGCTGGGTCTGGGTCCGCTGGAGCCGCTGCTGGCCGACGAGGCGGTGACCGACATCATGGTCAACGGCCCGCGCCAGGTCTATGTCGAGCGCCGCGGCAAGCTGGAACTGACCGACGTCACCTTCCAGAACGACGAGCATGTGCTGAACATCGCCCGCCGCATCGTCTCGCAGATCGGCCGCCGCGTCGACGAGACCACACCGCTAGTCGATGCCCGCCTGATGGACGGCAGCCGCGTCAACATCATCATTCCGCCGCTGGCCATCGACGGCCCGTCGATCTCCATTCGTAAGTTCTCCAAGAAGGGCATCACCCTGGACGTGATGCAGCGGCAGAACAACATCTCCCAGGCCATGGCGACGGTGATGAAGATCGCCGCGCGCAGCCGGCTGAACATCCTGATTTCCGGCGGTACCGGCTCGGGTAAGACGACCCTGCTGAACGCCATGTCGCAGCTGATCGATCCGGGCGAGCGCATTGTCACCATCGAGGACGCCGCCGAGCTTCAGCTGCAGCAGCCGCACGTGGTGCGCCTGGAAACCCGCCCGCCGAACCTGGAAGGCAGCGGCGAGATCACCATGCGTGACCTGGTGAAGAACGCTCTGCGTATGCGCCCCGACCGTATCATTCTTGGCGAGGTGCGCGGCGCCGAGGCGGTCGACATGCTGCAGGCCATGAACACCGGCCACGACGGCTCGCTGGGCACCCTGCACGCCAACCGTCCGCGCGAGGCCCTGACCCGCCTGGAGAACATGATCGGCCTTGCCGGCATCAATCTGCCGGCCAAGGCCGTGCGTACCCAGATCGCCTCGGCCATCGATATGATCGTCCAGGTCTCGCGCATGCGCGACGGCATGCGCCGCGTTACCCATATCGAAGAGATCGTCGGTATGGAAGGCGAGATCATCACGACCCAGAACCTCTTCAACTACGAGTTCCAGGGCGAGGGCAAGGACGGCCTGCTGTTGGGCAGCTTCAAGTCCTCGGGCCTGCGCCCCCACTTCGCTCCGAAAGCCGCCTACTTCAGCCTGGACAAGCCGCTGCTCGAGGCCATGGGATGAAGGTGGAGCTTCCCTTTCAACTCGGCGCGGTTCCCATAGAGTGGCTTCTCATCGCGCTGCCTGTGCTGGGCATGCTGACCCTCTTCCTGCTTTTTTTCGGTGGCAACGCTGCGGAGAAGCAGACCCGGCGGCGCATCGACCGCATCAAGCACAGTAATGCGCCGATCCTGACGCAGCAGCAGATGGTTTCCATCCGGCGAGACGACGGCGACAGCGGCAATGCCCTGCTCGACGGTCTGGTCCACACCCTGGTGCCGCGCCCGGAACTGCTGCGCCTGCGCCTGGCCAGCGCCGGACTGCGCGTCTCTCTCGGCAAGTATCTTATGGTCTGCCTGACCGTCGGCTTCTTTTTCTTCGGCCTGCTCTATTATCTTGACCTTGTGCCCCTGCTGGTCGCGGTCCTGATCGGCCTGTTCACGGCGATCATGTTTCCGCACGCGGTGGTCGGCTTCATGGTGGCCCGGCGGCGCAACAAGTTCATCGCCCACTTTCCCGAGGCCATCGACCTGATGGTGCGCGGCCTGCGCTCGGGCCTGCCGATCACGGAATCCATCCGCACCGCGGGCCAGGAAATCGCCGACCCGGTCGGCACCGAACTGCGCCGCATCACCGACTCGGTGCGCCTCGGCGCCAAGCTGGATGAGGCACTCTGGGATACCTCGCGCCGCATCAATATCCAGGAGTTCAACTTCTTCACCGTCGCCCTCTCGATCCAGTCGGAGACCGGCGGCAACCTGGCCGAAACGCTGGCCAACCTCTCCGACGTGCTGCGCCGGCGCCGGCAGCTGAAGTTGAAGATCAAGGCGCTGTCGTCGGAGGCCAAGGCGAGCGCCTACATCATCGGCTCCCTGCCCTTCATCATGGCGCTGCTGATTTTCCTGGTGAACCCGGGCTATCTGGATGACCTGTGGATTGATCCGCGCGGCATGTTCCTGGTGTTCATCGGGTTCTGCAGCTTCGCGATCGGCATCGCCGTCATGTACAAGATGGTGAAGTTCGAGATATGACGCTGGCCGATCTCATCCCCGCCGGCATGTCCGTGGAGGACCTGCTGGTCCTCATGTCCTCGCTGTCGGTCCTGGTCAGCGCGCTGGCGGTATGGTTTTCCTTCCTGCACCGCGACGTCGCCGGTCAGCGCGCGCGCCTGATCGCCGAACAGCGCCGGGACATGCGCTCGACCATGATGGGCCCGCGCAAGCGCGAAGCCCATCAGCCGAGCATGACGGTGATGCGCAACGTGGTCGAGACCCTGAAGCTGCTGCGCAGCGCCCAGGCCAACAAGGTGTCGCTGAAGCTGACCCGCGCCGGCTGGCGCAGCAAGGACGCGATCGTCCGCTTCTTCTTCGCCAAGTTCGCCCTGCCCTTCCTGTTCGGCGGGGTCGCCCTCATCATGCTCTACGGCCTCAACGCCTACCCCATGCCGCCGACCTGGAAGGCGGCCACGGCCCTGGCGGCCACTCTGTTCGGCGCCTACCTGCCCGACCTGATGGTGTACAACGCCGCGCAGAAGCGCCGCGAGGCGATCCGCAAGTGCCTGCCGGACGCCCTCGACCTCATGGTGATCTGCGCCGAGGCGGGCCTCAGCCTGGACGCCACCCTGATGCGCGTCGCCGACGAAATGCAGAAGACGGCGCCGGAGCTGTCCGACGAGTTCAGCCTCACCGGCCTGGAGCTCGGCTTCCTGCCGGACCGCCGCACCGCCATGCAGAATCTCGCCAAGCGCACCGATCTCACCGTGCTGCGCGGCATGGTCGGCACCCTGCTGCAGGCCGAGCGCTACGGCACCCCGCTGGCCCAGTCGCTGCGCGTGCTCTCCGCCGAATCCCGCGAAGAGCGGGCCATGAAGGCCGAGGAAAAAGCGGCACGGCTGCCGGCCCTGCTCACCGTCCCGATGATCGTCTTCATCCTGCCGCCGCTCTTCGTGGTGCTCATCGGCCCGGCGGCGCTGCGCACCATCGACGCCTTCAGCCGCATGTAGTCCGCGCCTTTCTCACCGGGAAAGGCGTTAGAGCACGGGTGCCAGCAGCCGCGACAGGCTGACCCCGAAGCGGAACCAGAAGGAGCGCTCGTCCAGCTCCCCGGCGGCGACGCGGCGGCTCCGGGCAAAGTCCTCTTCCAGCATCTCGGCAACCGCGGCGGCGAAGGCGCGGTCCCATACCACGATCGACAGCTCGAAATTCAGCCGGAAGGACCGGTTGTCCAGGTTGGCGGTGCCGATCGAGGCGATCTCGTCGTCCACCAGCAGGACCTTCTGGTGCAGGAAGCCCGGCTCGTAGCGGTAGATCGCGATGCCGGCGCGCTCGGCCATGGGATAGTAGCCGTAGGCCGCCAGGTGCACGAACAGCAGGTCGGCCCGCTGCGGCAGCAGAATGCGCACGTCGACCCCGCGCAGCCGGGCCAGTTCCAGTGCGGAGACGATCTGTTCATCCGGCACGAAATAGGGGCTGGCGATCCAGACCCGGCGCTGCGCGCTGCGCAGCGCCTCGAGAAAGAACAGCTCGCAGCTGTCTCGCGTATCGGCCGGGCCGGTCGGCAGCGGCAGCACGGCCTGGCCGCCTTCCGTCAGACCGTGCGGCTCCCAGGACAGCTCCGGGACCTCCTGGGCCGCCCAGTACCAGTCCTCCAGGAAGGCAAGCTGGACCGCCTGCACCGCCGGCCCTGCGATACGCAGATGGGTATCGCGCCACGCACCCATGGCGGCGTCGCGGCCGAGGTATTCGTCGCCGAAATTCAGCCCCCCGACGAAGGCGACCTGCCCGTCGGCAACCAGTATCTTGCGGTGATTGCGGAAGTTCAGCTGGAAGCGGTTCACCGGACCCTGGGTGGTCCCGAAGGGGCAGACCTGGACACCGGCGGCCCGCAGGTCCTCGATGAAGCTCTGCGGCAGGTCGTGGCTGCCGATCTCATCGTAGAGGACGTGGACCCTGATACCGTCGCGGGCGCGCCGCATGAGTCTGGCCTTGAGGTCGCGTCCGAGGTCGTCGTCGCGCAGAATATAGACCTGCAGCAGCACGTAGTCGGAGGCCGCGTCGATCGCCGCGAACATCGCCGAAAAGGCGTCCTCTCCGTTCTTCAGGAGACTCACGTCGTTGCCCTGGGAGAACGGCAGGCCGGCGAGCTGTTCAAAGACCCGCAAGTGGACCGCCTCCTGCGGCAAGGCAGCCCGGAAACTGCTTTCCAGGCGCTCCCGCAGGCCGGCGGCAAGATGGTGGATCTCGAGATCCCCGGCGCGCCGCGCTTCGACATAGCCGTGGAACTTGCCGCGCCCGAAGACCCAATAGAGCGGCAAGGCCAGGTAGGGAAAAGTCAGCAGGGAAATCGACCAGGCCACCGCACCCTGGGCCGTGCGCGTGCGCACCGCCGCATGCAGCGCCGAGGCGATCCCGGAGAGATGCACCAAACCGGCCAGCAGAACGGCGCCCAGGCCCAGGTTGTCAGCTAACCACGCGGTCATGATCAGTTCGCTCCCCGGCGCCCAGGCCCAGGCCCGGGTCTAGTCGCCGGCCGGAACGGCGAAGTCTTCGAGAAGGCCGGCAATCGCGGCGCGCAGGGCTTCCGGGTTGACCGGCTTCTGAAGCGCCGGAAAGCCCTGTTCGGCAATCTCCTGCAGCTCGTCCGGCCCCTGGTCCGCCGTGACGATCAGCACCGGCACCATGCGCCCGCAGCTGACCCTGAGGCGACTGGCGGCACGCGCGCCATTGTAGCCCTGCGGCAGCCGGTAATCGGCGATGATGAGGTCGATATCGCGCGGCGCTACGGTAACGATGGCCGCCGCGGTGTCGAAGTCGCTCGCCGACTCCACCCTGCAGCCCCAGGATTCGAGCGCCCGCACCATGCCGCGCCGGATCTGATGGTCATCGTCGATCACCAGCACTGTCGTGTCGCGGCGTAGTCTGGCCTGCTTCTGGTCGTCGTGCGCCTCACCGTGCAGTTCGACGGACTTGCCGGTCAGATCCAGTTCCACCGCGAACACGCTGCCCTTGCCCCGCACCGAATGCAGGAAGATTTCATGGCCCAGAATGTTGGCGAGGCGCCGGACGATCGAGAGCCCAAGTCCGACACCGCGGCGGCGCTCGCGCGCCGGATTGTCGAGCTGGTGGAACTCCTCGAAGATGCGCTGGCGCTCTCCTTCGGGGATACCCTGCCCGGTGTCCCAGACTTCGATCCGCAGCTTGTCGCGGCGGCGCCGGCAGCCGAGCAGGATGCTGCCCTGCTGGGTATAGCGCACCGCATTGGAAAGCAGGTTTCCGAGAATGCGCTCCAGTAGGTTGGGGTCGCTGTGGATCACCTGGCTGGACGGCACCATGCGAAGGGCAAGTCCGTGCTCGCGCGCCTGCGGCCCGTAGACACGCAGCATACGGTCAAGCAACTGCTGCACCGGAAAATCTATCGCCCGCGCCTCGAAGTTGCCGATTTCCAGCTCCGACACGTCGAGGAGCGCATTGAGCAGGCGCCCGGCCGCATTGGAGGCCTCGCGCAGGTCGCTGATGATGCAATGAGTCTCTTCGTCTTCGGAGCTGGCTTCCAGAGCTGCGATGAACAGCTCGATGGCGTGCAACGGTTGGCGCAGATCATGGCTGGCGGCCGCAAGGAAGCGTGTCTTGGCGCGGTCGGCCTGCTCGGCACGTTCGCGCGCCTTTTTCAGCTCAGTGATATCGGTGGACACGCTCGCGATACCGCCTTCGCGCGTGCGCCGCTCGGTGAGCAGGAAGGTATGGTTGTCACTCCAGCTGATTTCGACGGAGCCGTCGGCGGCAAGATGGGCGGCAACACGGTGCCGCACCCAGGTTTCGCGATCGTCGTCGCTCTCAAGCCCGCCGATGCAGCCGTTGAGGGCATTGGCCCTGGCGATCTCCTCGAAAGTGGCACCTGGATAGACATGCAGACCGTTGCCGAAAGCGCGCTGACGATAGATCTGGTTGCACAGCACCAGCCGGTCGTCCGCATCGAACAGCGCGAAGCCACCGGAAATGCTCTCGATGGCGTCGGTCAGGCGCTCCTCGGCGGCTTCGGCGCGCTGGCGTGCCTCGACCTCGGCGGTTTCGTCCTCGGCAACCCCACGGTAGCCACGGAAGCGGCCATTGCGGTCATAGTGCGGCTTGCCGTTGATACGCCAGTAAAAGCGGTCTCCCTCGGGACTCACGTAGGCCGCCCTGAGATCCCGGATCGCTCGCCGCGCCTGCAAATCCTGACGCAGCATGCGCCAGTGTTCGTCGGCCTCGACGTCGACGGAGAACAGGTCCCACAGCGTGCGTCCCGTCGCTTCTCCCGCCGTCGGCCGTGACGGTGCCGAGTCCTTCTGGACATCCAGGAAGGACGAAAACCGCAGAGACTCGTCCATCTCCCAAAAGCCGCCGGGGCCTGACTGGGCGAAGTCCTTGAAGCGCTGCTCACTCTCCTTCAGCGCCTCTTCCGCCGCCACCTGGTCGGTGACGTCGAAGCGGATGCCAATGAAGCCGCCTGACTCGAGCGGATGATTGTGCGCCTCGATCCAACGGCCTTCGCTGGTTTTGGTGCGGAAGGTCGGATGCTGCGGGAAGGGATCGCTGAGCGGTCGCTCGCGGATGGTGCGTTCGTCGGCGGCCAGCACGGTGAACTGGTCGCGGTCGAAGGCGAGCTTCATCAGGTCCGAGTAGTAGGCACCTTCCTTCAGTGCGTCCGCGACCTTGGGATAGAGATCGCGGTATTTCTCATTGCACAGCACCAGGCGGCCCTCGTTGTCGAACCAGACGAAACCGTCGGTCATGCTCTCGACCGCTTCGGACAGCAGGATCCGGGCGCGCATCACCTCCTGTTCGCTGCGCACCAGCGCCTGCTCGGCGGCCTTGCGCTCGGTGATGTCGGTGCAGATGGTGCCGATGCCGATGGCTTCGCCGGCGGGGTCGACGAGGGGAAACTTGACGGTGAGGACTTCCAGGATCCCCTGTGGCAGGGGCACCCGCTCCTCGTAGACCCGGACCTGACGGGTCCGCAGTACCTCCAGGTCGACTGCGCGCACCTCTTCGGCCCAGGAATCATCCAGACCCATGTCGGCCGGCAGCTTGCCTTTCACCTGCTCGTTGGTGACGCCATAGAGATCCTCGAAGCGGCGGCTGATCTGAAGGTAGCGTCCCTCACCGTCTTTCAGGCAGATGTCGACCGGGGCGTGGCGGAAAATCGCCTCCAGGCGTCCCTCGCTGACATGCAGCGCACTCAGCAGTTCGCTGTCGGATGGCTGTGGCGTGAGGGTGAGGCTCCAGGCACCTCCATAGCCCAGGGAGGAGCCGAGCGGCGTCCAGCGGCAGTCCATGGCGTGGCTATCGCCATTCGGAGCGGCAAGTGCGAGGGGCTCCGAGACACTGTGGCCGGCGGCAAAATGGTCGCGCAGCCGGCGCTCCTGCAGCGCCGTGCGCGGCTCCGCGCTCAGCTCGTTCAGCCGGCAGGGCGTCTCTTTCGACAGACGCCGCCCGGTCAGAGCCTCGAAGGCCTGGTTGCCGTGGATCAGTTCCGGCTCGGGCGCGCCGTCGTGCCGGACCGCCAGGGCGACGGCCACCGGCAGCGCGTCGAGCGCCTCTCCCGCCAGTTCGGCGAGGCCTGCCTCTTCCCAGGCTGCCTTTGCGGACTCCAGGGAGCCCAGCGGCTTAGCGTTATCCATCGGGCCACCCCGATTCCACGAACTTATTGCGATTATAGCGACTTTTCACAGCGCTGCAGTGCCCGGTCACCGATCGTTAACCATACTCTACTTAAAGGCGATCTTTTAACCCTTAACGAAAGCTCAAGGGGTCGTGACATAACCTGGGCATGGTCAATTGCAATCAAATCCGGAGCGTTCTGCCGTGCCGAAGTACGACGTGAAGCTTCAACTCGACGACGAAGAACACCAGATCCACCTGGAGATCTACCAGCAGGTCATCTCGGCGCACGAGCAGACCGAAGAAGAGGTCGTGCACCGGGCGAAACAGCAATTCCGCCACTGGGCTGAGAACCGCGGCCCCGAGTGGAAGCTGGTTGCTCTGCGCGTGCCCTTCGCTGCGGTGACCGACAGCGAGATCCGCGTCACCCACTGACGGGCAAAGGCACCGCCGGGTTCCGGCCTGCGCCTGCCTTCGAACCCGCTACCTCACCATCACAAAGCAGGATTGCCCGCCGCTGATCAGCTTCTGGCAGGCCGCCGCCGCACCCGCCTCGCTGACGAAACCGCCGGCCTGGACCCGGTAGAAGGCCGTGCGCTCGCCCAGCGTGGCCTGCTCCACCACCAGGCGCAGCGGCTGCAGCACCTCGGGGAAGCGTTCCTGCAGGCGTTGCCATTCCCCGGCTACCTTGGCCGCGTCCGGCACCGCCGAAACCTGCACCAGGATCGTGCCGCTCGGCGCGTCCCAGGCCGCCGCCGCGAAACCGGCGGCTTCCGCCTGCTCCGGGTCCGCCGGCGGCGCGGCCGGTGCCGCCGCCACGGCCTCTCCCACCACAGGCTCTGCTGCCTGCGGCGCGGGTCCGCCGTCCTCGACCGCGGCGAGTTGGGCTTGCGGGGCGGCATCCGGCACCTGCTCGACCACACCGGCCTCAGTCTGGGGCGCCGCCTCGGCGGCAGTGTTTTCCGACGGCAGCGGCGGGAACTTCGGGGGCGGCGGCAGACGCGACTGGCGCGCTTCCCAGGGCTGCTGCGAAGCGCCGCTCGCCGTTTCCGGCATCTCCGTTCCGGCGGCCGCCACCTCGGTTGCTTCGCCATTGCCCGCGGCAGGTCCACTCACAGCCCCGTCGGCGCTCGGCCCCTCGCCCGCCGGCCCCTCGCCCGTCGACTCAGCCGCCACGGCGGCCGTCTCGGACGGCAGCGGCGGGAACTTGGGCGGCGGCGGCAGGCGCGACTGGCGTTTCGCCGGGGTCGCTTCGCCGGGTGAATCGAGACTTTGCGCGCTGACCTCGGCTACCGGCGCCGTGCTGACCTCCGGCGGCGGCGGCAGCCCGGCGGCCTCGGCCCGCTCTCGCGCGCGCTGGCGCATGAGCTCGGCTTCGCTCATCGCCTTCTCTTCCTCGAAAGCCGACTGGAAGGTGAGGCGCTGCTCGCTGTACTGGCCCTGGGCATCGCTGGCCACCAGTCCCTCGGCAAGCTGCCGGCGGTCGATGGTGGTCGGGCCGCTGTCCAGATCGAGATCGCGCGACCAGGCCTGCGGCTCGGTGGGCTGCGGCGGCGGCGGGGGCGCCTTGGCGGATTCCGGCACCAGAGGCGGATCGGATTCCGGCGGCGGCCCCACCTCTATGGTGCAGCCGGCAAGCGCCAGCGCAGCCAGCAGCGCAACGCCGGCGGCGCCACGCGATCTGCGCCTGCGCGCTGAAATGGTTAATGAATCCGCCTGTCGCATCCCGACGAAGGTACGACTGCCGGCCTTCGGCGGCAAGTATCGCAATGTGCACCCCGCTGGGCGCAGAGGCGGTAAGCAGGATGGGCCGGCAGCCGGCGCCCGGTTACTCCGCCGCCGGCGTCGCCGGGGTATCCGCCATTACGATAACCGGCTTCATCTCGCGCAGTTCGGCCATCGACAGGTGGCAGGCGATCTGGTGGCCGGGGGTCGGCTCCACCACCGGCGGGACCGTGGTTTCGCAGATTTCGCCGACCTTGCGCGGACAGCGTGTGTTGAACACGCAACCACTCGGCGGATTTGTGACCGAGGGCAGGTTGCCCTCCAGGATGATCCGCGTGCGCTGCACCGAGGTGTCGGCAATCGGGACCGCCGAGAGCAGCGCCTCGGTGTAGGGGTGGTAGGGCGGCGCGAAGACCTCGTCGGTGGTCCCCTGCTCCACGATATGGCCGAGATACATGACCACCACGCGATCGGCCAGGTAGCGCACAAGGCTGAGGTCGTGGCTGATGAAGATGAGTGTCGTGCGATAGGTCTTCTGGATATCCATGAGCAGGCCGGTGACCGCCGCCTGCACCGAGACATCGAGGGCCGATACCGGCTCGTCGGCCACCACCGTCGAGGGATTGCCGGCGAAAGCGCGGGCGATGCCGACACGCTGCTTCTGCCCGCCCGAAAGCTGGCGCGGCCGGCGCCGGGCAAACTCGCGCGGCAGCTTCACCAGGTCGAGCAGTTCCATGACCCGCTGCTCGATCCTGTCGGCATTGGTCTCGACGCCGAACTTGCGGATGACCCGGGCCAGCTGCGCGCCGACGCTGTGGCTCGGGTTCAGCGTGTCGAAAGGATTCTGGAACACCATCTGCATGGCGCCGACCTGTTCCGGGCTGCGCTTCTGGACTTCTTCCTGGGAGATGTCCTTGCCGTGAAACAGCACCTCGCCGTCGGTCGCCGTCTCCAGGCCCATCAGGACCTTGGCGAAGGTCGACTTGCCGCAGCCCGACTCGCCGACGATGGCGACGGTCTCGCAGGCGCGCGCTTCCAGGGTGATGCTTTCGTTGGCCTTCACGTGGCGCACGCGCCTGCCGCGGATCATGGCGGCGATGGAATTGTCGGTGATCTCGTAGTACTTGCGCATCCCCTTCAGCGACAGCACCACGTCGCCGGCCTGCATCTCGCCGGCACCGACACCCTCCGGATGGTAGGTCGACCAGTCGATCTCCTGCCAGCGGCGGCAGCGCACGTCGTGACCCGGCTGGTTGGGCACCTGGGTCATGCGCAGGTCCGGGCGGTCGCAGACACCCTCCTGGAAGAAATCGCAACGCGGCCCGAAATAGCAGCCCTGCGGGCGCTGATGCGGCAAGGGCAACTGGCCGCGGATCGGCACCAGGGGGCGCGCCGTCTTGTCGGCGCCCGGCAAGGGGATGCAGCCGAACAGGCCCTTGGTGTAGGGATGGCGCATCTGGTCGAAGACCTCTTCGACCGTACCGCTCTCGACCACGACACCGGAGTACATCACGTTCACCCGTTGGCAGGTCTCGAGGATCAGCCCCAGATTATGAGAGATGTAGATCATCGAGGTTTTGAACTTCCCGGCGATCTGGCCGATCAGCTCGATGATGCCGGCCTCCACCGTCACGTCCAGCGCCGTGGTCGGCTCGTCGAGCAGCAGCAGCGATGGGTTCGACAGCAGGGCCATGGCGATGACCACGCGCTGCTGCTGGCCACCCGAGACCTGGTGCGGGTAGACCGACATGATGCGCTCGGGGTCCGGCAGGTTCACGTCGGAGAGAATCTGCTTGGCGCGTTTGTAGGCTTCCGCCTCGCTGACGTTGTCGTGGCAGATCGGCACTTCCATGAGCTGCCGGCCGAGGGTCATCGAGGGATTCAACGCCGCCATGGGCTCCTGGTAGACCATGGCGATCTCGTTGCCGCGCAGGTGGCGCAGTTCCTCCTCGCTGAGGGTCGCCATGTCACGGCCCTTGTAGAACACCTGCCCGCCGACGATGGCGCCGTTGCCGCCCAGATAGCGCATGATCGCCATGGCGACGGTCGACTTGCCGCAGCCGGACTCGCCGACCAGCCCGATGCTGCCGCCCTGGTTCAGGGTCATGTTGAAGTCGATGACCGCCGGAATCTCGCCGGCCCGGGTGAAGTAGGAGATGCAGAGATCCCGGCACTCCAGGATCGGGCCATCGTATTCTTGGTTGTCCTTGCTCATGGCGCCTTCCCCGGTCAGTCGCGCAGCGAGACTTCGCGCAGGCCGTCGGCCAGCAGGTTGAATCCGAGCACCAGCGAGGAGATGGCGATGCAGGGGAAGACCGCCAGCAGCGGGTCGACGATGGCGAACTGCCTCAGTTCCGAGACCATGCCGCCCCAGTCCGGGTCCGGCGGCGGCAGGCCGAGGCCGAGGAAGCCCAGGGTGCCGATGGTGATGACCACGTAGCCGAGGCGCAGGCAGGCGTCGACGATGAGCGGCCCGCGGGCGTTGGGCAGGATTTCCACCAGCATGATGCGCCAGGGCGTCTCGCCCCGGGTCTCCGCCGCGAAAACGTATTCGCGGTTCCTCAGGTCCAGCACCAGGCCGCGCACGATGCGCATGATGCCCGGCGCCGAGGCGAAGGTGACGGCGATGACGATGTTGGAGCCGGAAGCGCCGATGGTGGCGATGATGATGATGTAGAGCACCAGCACCGGGAAGGAGAGGATGACGTTGGAGATGAACGACAGGATGTCGTCGGTCAGACCGCGGCGGTAGCCGGCGGCCAGCCCCATGGGAATGCCGACCAGGTAGGCACAGAAGGTCGCCAGCGGCGCGTAGAGCAGTACCTGGCGCGAGCCGTAGATGATCCGCGACAGGGTGTCGCGGCCCAGTTGGTCGGTGCCCAGCCAGTAGACTCCCCCGGTCATGCCGGCGCTGCCCGGCGGAGAGAGCGGCAGCCCGGTCTGGTTCGGCGGAAAGGGCGCGAGGAGCGGCGCAAAGACGGCGACGAGCACCCAGAACACCACGATCGCCAGACCGATCATGCCGACCCAGCTTTCGCGGATCAGGGCAGCGCCCCTGACGAAGCGGAGGAGCGGCGATTCGCGGCGCGGAATGGCTGCGGCCTGGTCGGTCATCGCGCGCTCCTAACTGAACCGGATTCGGGGGTTGAGGTAGGTATAGCCGATGTCGGCCAGGGTCTGCGTCATCACGGCGACGAAGACCGCCACCATGGCGCAGGCCTCGATCAGGTAGATGTCCTGGTTCAGCGAAGCCTCGTAGAGCAGCGCGCCGAAGCCCTTGTAGGCGAAGGCGACCTCAACGACGATGACGCCGGACAGCAGCCAGTTGATCTGCAGCATGATTACCGTGAAGGGCGCGATCAGCGCATTGCGCAAGGCGTGCCGGCGGATCACCTGTCCGTAGGGCAACCCCTTCAGCACCGCGGTGCGGATGTAGTGGGTGGTCATGACCTCCGCCATGGAGGCGCGGGTCATGCGCGCGATATAGCCCCAGTCATAGATCACCAGAACCATGACCGGCAGCACGAGCTGGACCGGGTCGAAGCCGTCGATCATGCCGCTGGTGCCCGGCAGCCACTGCAGATAGAACACGAAGAAGCTGCTGAGGAAGGTGGCGCTGGCGAATTCCGGCACCGAGGTGGTGAGAATGGCGGAGACCGACACGCCGCGGTCGCGGCCGCCGCCCTCGCGCATGCCGGCGATGACACCCAGCGTCAGGCCGATGAGCGACGCGAAGAACAGGGCGACGGCGCCGAGAATCCCGGTGTTGGCGAGACGTGGCCAAAGGACGTCGCCGACCGGCACCTTGAAGCGCACCGAGCTCCCGAAGTCGCCGATCACGAAATTGCCGAGCCAGCGCAGGTAACGCAGGATCGCCGGATCGAAGTAGCCGTTACGCTCGAGCCAGAGATTGCGCTGCTCTTCGGAGGTGTAGGGGCCGAGGACCTTGATGGCCACGCCCTCGACGTTGATCTCCAGCAGCAGGAAGACCAGGATCGAAACCACCAGCATGGTCAGGATCATGGTGCCGAAGCGCCGAACCATGAAAATCAGCATCGCGACTTAGCCTTCCCTGCCCGCCTGTTGTTCGCGGTGCTTTCGATCTTCCCTGATCCTCGCCCCAGAAAGTCGAAGGGCCGCGGCACCCTGGCGCCGCGGCCCTTCCCGATTATGCCAGCCAGACGCCGTTGAACTGGTGATATCGCGTCGGGTGGGAAGTATAGCCCTGCACCTTGCTGTTGGTCGCGGTGAAGACCGAGCGGAAGAAGGGCTGCACCATGACGGCGTCGTCCTGCAGGATCTTCTCGACCACCGCCATGGCCTTGCGCCGCTCCTCGACGTCGAGGATGGCCTCGGCCTTGTCCAGCGCCTTGTCGAACTCCGGATTGTTGTAACCGGACTCGTTCCACGGCACGCCCGCGCGGTAGGCAAGGCTCAGTACCATGGTGCCGAGCGGACGGTGGGTCCAGGAGGTCAGGCTGAAGGGCGCCTTGTCCCAGACTTCCCAATACTGCGCCGAAGGCATCACGTTGATGGTGATGTTGATGCCCGCCTCGGCGACCTGCTCCTTCAGCACCTGCACCGAATCCTGCTCCCAGGTGCCGTCGGTGTTGCCGACGTTGCAGGTCACGGTGATGCCGTCCGGGAAGCCGGCCTCGGCCAGCAGGGCCTTGGCCTTGGCAATGTCGCGCTTCAGCGGTGGCAGCTTGGCGTACTCCGGATGGATTTCTGCGACGTGGTGGTTTTCACCCACAGAACCCATGCCGCGGTGCGCCAGCTTCAGGTTCTCCGCGTTGTCGGCGGCGGCGACCATGGCCTGGCGGACCTTCAGGTTGTCGAAGGGCGCGTTGTTCACATTCATGCGGATGACGCCGGTCTGCGCCGTCACCGCCTGGGAGATCACCACGTTGGGAATCCGCTCGGCGACCTCCAGGGTCGGGATACCGAGACGGTAGATCGCGTCGACCTGGCCCGAGGCCAGCGCCGCGATGGCCGCGGAGTCATCCTCGCCGGTGTCGATGTAGCGGATCTCGTCGAGATAGACCTCACCGCCCCAGTAGGGGTCGCTGCGCCGGCGCAGGGTGCAGCGCTCGCCGACCGCGAACTCGGCCAGCTCGTAGGGCCCGGTACCGATCGGGTTCTTGGAGAAGTCGCCACCGTCCTTCGTGAAGTTGCGGTGCACGATGGCCGTCGGATAGTTGTAGAGGTTCTCCGGCATCGACAGCACCGGCGAGTTGAGGTGCAGGCGCACGGTGTGGTCGTCGACTTTCTCGACCGCGCCTTCCGTCATCTTGGTCTTGTCGCCGTCGGCCTCCGTCATCGCGGCGAAAAGGCCGATGTTGGACGAACCGGTCGCCGGGTCCAGCCAGCGGGTGAAGTTGAACACCACGTCGTCGGCGTTGAAGTCGTCGCCGTTCGACCACTTGACGCCCTGGCGCAGCTTGAAAGTCCAGGTCTTCAGGTCGTCGGAAGCTTCCCAGCTCTCGGCCAGATAGGGCCGCGTGACGTTGTCCGGCCCGGTGATGGTCATGTACTCGATGATGTGGCGCGTCTGGTTGGACTTCTGGGTCCAGTCGAAGGTGGCCGGGTCGACCATCTCCTGCACCTGCATGGCGACGCGCAGGCTGCCGCCCTTTTTCGCCTGCGCCGCGGCCGGCTTCACCAGCGCACCGCCCAGCGGGTCTCCGGCAAAGGCATAGGCCGAGGCGGCAGAAACACCGAGGAAGGCGGCCAGGCGCACAAACTCGCGGCGGCCCAGCTTGCCGTCCTCGAACTGCGTGCAAAGCTCCTCGACACCCGGATGCAACGGCTTGCCGTTGATGGTTTCGAGTTCTTGATCTTTCGACATCTTCGCTTTTCTCCCTGTGAGCTTGCATCGGCTGCGTGGCGGCACACCGCCGCTGGCCAGCCTTTAGGATTTCACCTGTCGCACCCCGCTTCCGCTTACCTTGCGTCCGGCAAGGTGTTGCGGCATCCGATGTGAGGGTACGCGCTGCGCATCATGTGAACTTTGGGGTAACCGGGAAGACGTCCGGATCGCGCCCGAGCCGGGACCCGGTGCATACGCCGGCTGCCGGCACAGACCGGCCGCGCCGTCGCTGTCTCGATCTCAAGCATGTTGGCGGAGACCTGCTCTTCTCCGACCGTCCCAGTTCCTCAAACGCCTCTCCGCCTGTCCGTCCCGCCGCAGAATCTGGCCGCGAGCCAATGGCTTATTTTGTTTCTTTTCAACGACAAGCCTAACAAACTTTATCCCCGCCTCAAACCCGCGAGTTGCGGCGGTGCGACCGCCACTATGCCAGAAACGACCCGGCGGCGGCCCGCTGCGGCCCGGCTCCCCTAGGCTTTCCCGGCGGCCGGCTCGACCTCCTCGGTGGCGATCACGATTTCGCTATGCAGGGTGCGGTGCACCGGACACTTGTCGGCGATCTCCAGCAGCCGCTTGCGCTGCTCTGCGGTCAGATCGCCGGTCAGCTCGATGCGCCGCTCGATGCGGTCGATCTTGCCCGCCTTGGTCTCGCAATTCGCGCAGTCATCGGCGTGGATCTTGTCGTGGGTCAGCGTCACCCGGGTGCGCTCCAGGGGCAGGCCCTTGCGCTCGGCGTACATTCTGAGCGTCATGGAGGTGCAGGCGCCGAGGCCGGCGAGCAGGAAGTCGTAGGGTCCCGGGCCGCTGTCCAGGCCGCCGACGCTCTCCGGCTCGTCGGCGCGCAACCTGTGCGGGCCGGCCGCGATGCGCTGGGTGAAGGTTCCCTCGCCCGTCTCCTCCACGATCACCTCGCCCGGTTCCGCCTGCAGCTCCCGGGCCGCCTCCGCCGCGCCGATATAGCGTCCGGCCCAGGCCGCGAGCACTTCGGCCACATAGATCGCGTCCGACTTGCGGCTCAGCAGGTGGTCGGCATCGTCCAGCGAGACGAAGCTCTTGGGGTGCTTCGCGGCGAGGAAGATGGCGCTGGCGTTGTCGATACCCACGGTGGCATCGCGCGGCGCGTGGAACACCATGAGGGCCTTCTTCAGCCCGCCGATGGCGCCCTCCAGGCGGTGCTTTTCGATGTCCTCGAGGAACTGCTTCTTGATGCGGAAGGGGCGGCCGACCAGCAGCACCTCGGCCTCGCCGGCCGCCTCGATCTCGGGGCGCGCCTCGGTGAAATGGGCGGCGATGTGAGCCGGCTCCGCCGGCGCCCCGATGGTGGCCACCGCCCTGGCCTCCGGAATCTGCCCGGCTGCCGCCAGCACCGCGGCGCCGCCCAGGCTGTGGCCGATCAGCAGCTTCGGGGCCTCGTAGTCGTCGCGCAGGAAGTCGGCGGCGCGCACCAGGTCTCCGACGTTGGAGGAGAAATTGGTGTTGGCGAAGTCGCCCTCGCTGGCGCCCAGCCCGGTGAAGTCGAAGCGCAGCACGGCGAAGCCACGCTCGGCGAGGCCGCCGGCGATGCGCGCGGCGGCGAAGATGTCCTTGTTGCAGGTGAAGCAGTGGGCGAAGAGCGCGTAGGCGCGCGGCTTGCCCCGCGGCAGGTCCCCCTGTGGCAGATCAAGGCGCGCCGCCAGGCTCTGGCCGTCGGCCCCGGTGAAGGTCACCTTCTCGCTCTTTCCGGACATCGCACCTCTCCTTGCTGGCCGCCCTGCCGCGCGATGGCAGCACGCCGCGGCCTGCCCGCGCAAGACGGCTGTTCAACCCGCCGCGCGATGGCTCTAAGGTGCGCGGCCTGACAGCATCGACGAAAACCGTGACAGCAGGGAGACGACAGCCCCCGTGACCAAGCATGCGCCCAAGCCGGATCCCCGTGTCGAGGTGATCGAGAAGACCACCCCCTTCAAGGGCTACTTCCAGGTCGACCGCTACCGCCTGCGCCACCGCAAATATGACGGCGGCTGGAGCGGCGAGATGACCCGCGAGATCTTCGAGCGCGGCCACGCCGCCGCCGTGCTGCTCTACGACCCGGCGCGCGACAGCGTCGTACTGATCGAGCAGTTCCGCCCCGGTGCCTATGCCGCGGGGATGGAGCCCTGGCTGGTCGAGGTCGTCGCCGGCATCATCGAGGAGGGCGAGACGGCGGAGGACGTCGCCCGCCGCGAGGCCGAGGAGGAGGCCGGCTGCACGGTGGGCGCGCTGCATCCCATCGGCCGCTACCTGGCGACCCCCGGGGCCTGCACCGAGACCCTGACCCTGTTCTGCGGCCAGGTGGACAGCCGCGGGGCCGGCGGCATCCACGGCCTGGACCACGAGCACGAGGACATCCGCGTGCTGGCCATGAGCCGCGCGGAAGCCCTGGAGAAACTGGCCCGGGGCGGGGTCACCAACCTCACCGCCGCGGTGGCCCTGCAATGGCTGACCTTGAATTACACCGAACTTATGCGTATTTGGAAGTGATTCACACCTGGCTTCGGGGTTTTCGGGGCCGGACCTTGAACCCACTTGGCCGGGCCAGCTACTCTCGCCGGCCGGCGCCGCCCCTTGCGGACCCAGGTTGCCCTGGGGCTGTCTCGGGCGGCGCCCCACGCAAGGAAGAATAAGAAATGGACGTCTGCGACGGCTTCGTCGGTGCGATCGGCAACACCCCCCTCATCCGCCTGCGCCGGCTTTCCGAGGCGACCGGCTGCGAGATCCTCGGCAAGGCGGAGTTCCAGAACCCCGGCGGCTCGGTGAAGGACCGCGCCGCCTGGGCGATCATCAAGGACGCCGAGGAACGCGGCACATTGAAGCCCGGCGGCATCATCGTCGAGGGCACCGCGGGCAACACCGGCATCGGCCTCGCCCTGGTCGCCCGCGCCCGCGGCTACCGCACGGTGATCGTGATCCCCGAGACCCAGAGCCAGGAGAAGAAGGACATCCTGCGCATCTCCGGCGCCGAGCTGCGCGAGGTGCCGGCGGTGCCCTACAAGGACCCCGACAACTACGTCCACGTCTCCGAGCGCCTGGCCGCCGAGTTGAACGACAGCAACCCGGCCGGCGCCATCTGGGCGCGCCAGTTCGACAATGTCGCCAACCGGCGCGGCCACTACGAGACCACCGGCCCGGAGATCTGGAACCAGACCGACGGCACCGTCGACGGCTTCGTCTGCGCCGTGGGCACCGGCGGCACCCTGGCCGGCGTCGCCATGGCCCTGAAGGAGCGCAACAAGGACGTCGTCATCGGCCTCGCCGATCCCATGGGCGCGGCGCTCTACCACTACTACGCCCACGGCGAGCTGAAGTCCGAGGGCAGCTCGATCAGCGAGGGCATCGGCCAGGGCCGCATCACCGCCAACCTGGAGGGCCTGACGGTCGACGCGCCCTTCCAGATCCGCGACGAGGAGGCCATCCCCTATGTCTTCGACATGCTGGAGCACGAAGGCCTCTGCCTCGGCGCCTCCAGCGGGGTGAACGTGGCCGGGGCGGTGCGGCTGGCCAAGCAGCTCGGACCGGGCCATACCATCGTAACTATCCTCTGCGACGGCGGCATGCGCTATCAGAGCAAGCTGTTCAATCCCGCCTTCCTGAGGGAAAAAGGCCTGCCGGTACCCGCCTTCCTCGACTGGCGGCGCTGAGCGGGAGCGACAAGCAAGGAAGCAGAAGCATGGAACTGTTGTTCAGGGAGGATCCCTACCTCAAGAGCTGCGCGGCGACGGTGACCGCCAGCGGGCCGGAGGGCCTGCGCCTGGACCGCACCGTGTTCTACCCGACCGGCGGCGGTCAGCCCGGCGACTGCGGCTGGCTGGTGCTGGCCGACGGCAGCCGGCTGAAGGTCGTCGACGCGGTGAAGGGCGCCGACCACGAGGACGTGGTCCATGTGCTGGAAGACGCCGCCGCGGCGCCCGCCCCCGGCACCGCGGTCACCGCCGAGATCGATTGGGAGCGGCGCCACCGCCATATGCGCATGCACTCCTGCCTGCACCTGCTCTGCGCCGTCGTCACCGGCGACGTGACCGGCGGCCAGATCGGCGCCGACAAGGGCCGCCTCGACTTCAACCTGCCGGACACCTCGCTCGACAAGGAACACATCACCGCCGAGCTGAACCGCCTGATCGCCGAGGACCATCCGGTCGCACCGCGCTGGATCAGCGAGGCGGAGCTGGCGGCGCAGCCCGATCTGGTGCGCACCATGTCGGTGAAGCCGCCGAGCGGCGGCGGCCGGGTGCGGCTGCTCGACATCGCCGGCGTCGATCTGCAACCCTGCGGCGGCACCCACGTGCGGCGCACCGGCGAGATCGGGCGCGTGCGCGTCGGCAAGATCGAGAACAAGGGCCGCCAGAACCGGCGCATCAATATTCTGTTCGACGAATAGCAAAGCGGCGGGCGGCGACACCGCCCGCCTTCGGGAGGATTCAGTTTCCGTCATGGTCGATTTCAGCAGCGAAGCCCTGGTCTCCACCC
>MRWG01000986.1_pt1 | contig 21748 bp, 14 predicted proteins | sample 1013341 | NCBI WGS metagenome assembly MRWG01 (sample SAMN06117577, study PRJNA244670) | biofilm metagenome | biome: Water; feature: Cathode Biofilm; material: Biofilm; isolation source: microbial consortium enriched at the cathode of a solar microbial fuel cell | place: USA: District of Columbia ... | reverse complement strand
TCATACGAACGTTGGCCTCCCCGAGCACATTGTCCGCGCCACCGTAGCGGGCGGTCCAGTTAAACTGCTGGGCATAGAGTTCGACGATCAGCGGGTCATCTTCCTCGTTGACATCCATAATGTTGGTCCAGGTATACAAGCCCCATAGGATGAGCCCTGCCAGGACGATCACGGGGATAATGGTCCAGATAAATTCTAACCGGTCATTGTCTGCAAAGAACAACGCTTTCTGGCCCTTCCTGCCCCGGTACTTGTACCCGAAGTAGTGCAGCAAGGCCTGGGTAATGGTTTGCACAAAAAAGATGATCGCCATGGATACCAGCATCAGCTGGTCGTATTCGCCACCATGGGCCGAGGCCGCCTCCGGCAGCAAAAACTTCCCATACTTGTAAAAACTGAATATGGTGATGCCGTAGATAAAAATAAGGAAGGCAAACAACAGATACCCATTGTTCTTGTTATCCGTATCATTCGCCACCTGAGATTTCTCTGCCTTTAGCTGTGACAACTCAAAAATCTTGGTCATTTGCCAAATGGCAATCGCCACTAAAACTACTACCGCTAAGGTTAATACTATTGTCATCCTTTATTTAAAAGTTTCTACAAAGTTATTAATAATGGAATTGCCTGCTCTCTTCGATATACGGATTGCGCTTGGGTTGCAACGGCGCCATGGTAAAGGCCCGGAAAACCCAAAAGATAAACAACCCGGCAAAAAAGAGTACTGCCCCTATTTCAGGGATGCCTATAGCCCACTGGTCTCCCACGGTGGCAGGCATAATCATAATAAATACATCCAGGTAGTGACCCAGCAGGATCACGATGCCCGTCATGATGACAAACCAGTTTACGCGTTTGTAATCACTGTTCATCAGCATTAGCAATGGGAACACAAAATTGAGGGCCAGCATGCCAAAGAAGGGTAGTTTATAGTCTTCGATACGGGTCACGAAATAGGTGACCTCCTCAGGGATGTTGGCATACCAGATAAGCATGAATTGCGCGAACCACAAATAGGTCCAGAAAATGCTGATGCCAAACATAAACTTGGCAAGGTCATGGATATGGCTGTCATTCACATCGGGGAGGTAGCCCCTTGATTTCAGGTAAATCGATATGATCGCGATTGCGGTGATCCCCGAAACAAACATCGTGGCAAAAACGTACCAGCCGAACAGGGTACTGAACCAGTGGGGGTCTACACTCATAATCCAGTCCCATGACATAATGGATTCCGAAACCAGGTAAAACACCAGGAAGCCAGCCGACCACCGGAAGTTCTTTTTAAAATTACTGTTGTCATCCGCTTCGTCCTGAGCCAGGGAAAGCCTGCGTGAAACTTCCCGGTACAGGATCCAGCCCCCCAGGAAAATCGCTGCACGGATCAGGAAAAACGGTGTGTTAAGGTAACCTGTTTTACCCTGCAGCAACGTATCGTGTGCTACGACTTCGGGGTCCATCCAGGTAAAGAGGTGGTTCAGATGCAATACCGATAACACCAGTAATACAAATACAATGATCCCACCGGGTACCAGGTAGGCGGTAATTCCTTCCATGACCCGGAATAACATAGGCGACCAACCCGCCTGCGCAGCACGTTGAACGGCATAAAACGCCAGGACACCCAGGGCGATGATAAAAAAGAACAGTGCCGCCACGTATAGTGCAGACCAGGGCCTGTTTTGCAATTGGTGTAGCAGGTGCTCATCATGGGAAGCCCCATGGTCCTGGCCCTGCATGGCTACGGTGCCGTGGGCTTCATCTGACCCTTCGTGTGTTGCAGACTCGCCATGGCCGCCACCATGCCCGTCATCATGCGCAGCCACCAAAGCCTTGGCCTCCGCTACCGTTGAAGGAGCCGAGACGAACCCGATTCCAATGCCCAGGAGACCCACAGCCATTAAAATGAAGGAACCTATTCTTAATCTGTTTGAAAACGTGTACATAGTTTACGTTCTTGTCTTATTGAGTTAAGTCTTGTTTGAGTTGCATCACATATTCAGACACCTGCCAGCGCTCTTCATGATTCAGCTGGTTGGCGTAGGATCCCATGGCATTGAGGCCGTAATAGATCACGTGGTAAGTGCTTCCCACCGTGATGTTCCTCGCCGCGTCGGCATAGCTTGGCACCCCCAGGATCTTCTCCCTTTTCACAAGGGTACCCTGCCCGTCACCTTTGGTCCCGTGGCAGATGGCACAATACAGGCCATACAATTCCGCCCCTTTGGCCAGGTTGGCTTCGGCCTGAAGGGAATCCAGCGGGCTGGGGTTTTCGCGGGCCAGTTCCTTGCCTTCCAGGTCGTTTGCGATGGTATAAGGCATCCACCCACGGGGAATGGTATGCTCAGCCGGCTCCTTCGCTTCCATGCCATTGGGAAGGAAGTTTACCTTGCCATAGGTTTCATAACCCACCGGTTCGTACATATTGGGCATAAACTGGTAGTTGGGCTTGTCATTGCTCTGACAGGATGCCAGTAGCACCAACCCCATTACTAATCCTATTCTAAGTATGTTACTCATAACTTCCAATACTACTTTTCAATACTGTTTATCTCTACCGCGCCGGTATCCCGCAAAAGTGCTTTAAGTTCCTTCTCATTCCCGTCCACGCCAATTTCCATGATAAAATGGTCATCTGTGGTCCTCACATCGGGATTCTCAGCTTTTTTAAACGGCCATAGCCTACTCCTCAGGTAGAAGGTAATCACCATAAGGTGGGCGGCGAAAAAGACGGTCATTTCAAACATGATGGGCACAAAGGCCGGCATGTTTTCCACATAGCTGAAGCTGGGTTTCCCGCCAATATCCTGAGGCCAGTCCTGGATCATGATATAATTCATCATCACAATGGCCACTGCCAGCCCCAGACAGCCGTACATAAAAGAGGTGATCGCGATGCGCGTGGGGGCAAGCCCCATCGCCTTGTCCAACCCGTGAACGGGAAAAGGACAGTACACCTCCTCTATAGGGTGCTTGGCGGCCTTTACTTTCTTGACAGCGTGCATCAGCACATCGTCATCGTTGTAATATGCGTGTATAACCTTCGTTGCCATTCTCTTATTTACTATTGTTTAAACCTCTCGCCTGTCCGGCCCAGTCATCCCGTTGTGCCCTTCCCGGGAAGGAGCCGGTGATGGAATCGAGCAGGTTGTACTCCTTTTCGGTCATTTTGCCCACCTGGGCAAAGGTAAAGATCCCAATCTGGTTCAGGGTCTGCTCCATCTGGGGGCCAATGCCCTTAATCCTTTTCAAATCGTCAGGGGTCTCCCTTTTGGCATCAAACACCCCTATGGCGCCGAGCAGGTCTGCCACCTCCTTCTTACTGCCTTCCGAGGGGAGCGATTGGTCTTCCGCCACCTTTTCCCTGATCGTGGCAGTCTTCTGTATTTGGTAGAGCGGTTGTCCTGCATCCCGCAATTTCTTGTACTTTTCTCCCGAGGATTTAAGGATCGACTTCACCTCGGCCTGGGCAATTACCGGGAAGGTACGGGCATATAACAGGAAGAGGGTGAAAAAGAACCCAATCGTCCCGACGAAGATCCCAATATCCACATAGGTAGGAGAAAACATCGTCCAGGAAGATGGAAGGTAATCGCGGTGCAGCGAGGTGACGATAATCACAAAGCGCTCGAACCACATCCCCACGTTCACCACGATAGAAATGATGAAGGAGACGATAATGCTTGTCCGTATTTTTTTGAACCACATAATCTGCGGTGACACCACGTTACAGGTCATCATGAGCAGGTAGGCCCACCAGTAAGGTCCTGTAGCCCGGTTGAGGAAGGCGTATTGCTCGTATTCCACACCGGAGTACCACGCGATAAACAGCTCGGTAATATAGGCGCATCCAACGATAGAGCCCGTGATCATGATGATGATGTTCATCAACTCTATGTGCTGTACGGTAATGTACGCTTCCAGCCCACACACCTTCCGCATGATGATCAGCAGGGTGTTTACCATGGCAAACCCTGAGAAAATAGCCCCCGCCACAAAATAGGGAGGGAAAATGGTGGTGTGCCATCCCGGAATAACCGAAGTCGCAAAGTCAAAGGATACAATCGTGTGAACCGAAAGTACCAGGGGTGTAGCCAATCCGGCCAGCACCAGTGAGACTTCCTCAAAACGTTGCCAATCTTTTGCACGCCCGCTCCAGCCAAAACTCACCAGGCTGTAAATCTTCTTTTGGAAGGGTTTCACCGCCCTGTCGCGGATCATGGCGAAATCGGGCAATAGCCCTGTCCACCAGAATACCAACGATACGGAAAGGTAGGTTGAGATCGCAAAAACGTCCCACAGCAGGGGGCTGTTAAAGTTCACCCAAAGAGACCCAAACTGGTTGGGGATGGGCAACACCCAATATCCCAGCCAGGGGCGCCCCATGTGTATGATGGGAAACAAGCCCGCCTGTACCACGGAGAAGATGGTCATTGCCTCCGCAGAACGGTTGATCGCCATTCTCCATTTTTGCCGGAATAGCAGGAGTACCGCCGAAATAAGGGTTCCGGCGTGGCCAATTCCCACCCACCAAACAAAGTTGGTAATGTCCCAGGCCCAGCCAACGGTTTTATTCAATCCCCAGGTTCCAATCCCCGTGGAAATGGTGTAGATGATACAGCCAATACCCCAAAGGAAAGCCACAAATGCAATGGTAAAAACTATCCACCACTGCCTGTTGGCCCTTGTTTCCACCGGCCTGGCAATATCCACAGACACATCGTGGTAGTCTCTGTCTCCAAGAACTAAGGGTTTACGTATTGGTGCTTCGTAATGCGACGCCATATAATTCTCTTATAGTTGTTAGGTTCTTATGATTCTAAAGTTCCATCGGTATTTCTCACCTTCACATGGTAGAACACATTGGGTTTGGTCCCCACACTTTCCAGCAAGTGGTACATTCTGTTACTCCTGGACAATTCCGCTACCTGGCTTTCCTCATCATTGACATCTCCGAAAACAATAGCGCCGCTATTGCAGGCATTTGAGCAGGCCGTTTGGAATTCCCCATCTTTGATGGTCCTTCCTTCCCTTTTGGCATCCAAAATGGTTTTCTGCGTCATCTGTATACAGAGCGAGCATTTCTCCATCACACCACGGGAACGAACGTTCACATCCGGGTTGATGACCATCTTGCCAAGGTCGTTGTTCATATGGTAATCAAACTCATCGTTGTTGTTGTAGAGGAACCAGTTGAACCTGCGCACCTTATAGGGGCAGTTGTTTGCGCAATACCGGGTCCCCACACAGCGGTTGTAAGCCATATGGTTTTGTCCCTGCCGGCTGTGGGAAGTAGCCGCCACAGGGCAGACCGTCTCACAGGGAGCGTGGTTGCAGTGCTGGCACATGACAGGCTGGAAAGCCACCTGCGGGTTGACCGCCGGGTCTTCCATTTCACCAAAACCGCGCTTGGAGCCGACAGCACCGGACAACTCTTCTTTTTTGGTGTTATCGCCCTCGAAGGTATCTTCAGAGGAATAGTAACGATCTATACGCAACCAGTGCATATCCCTGGAAAGGCGTACTTCATGTTTACCCACCACGGGTACGTTGTTTTCCGCGTGGCAGGCAATCACACAGGCCCCGCAGCCGGTACAGGCGTTCAGGTCTATGGACATGTTAAAGTGGTGTCCGATAGAGCGGTCAAAACCCGCCCAAAGGTCAACGGTGGTCGCCGGGACCTCCTGGTGGTTCAAAGACACTTCCGGAACCTTATTCCATTCGTGGTGGTCTTTGGTATTGAAGATCTCCAGGGTGGTTTCCTTAATGATATCCCCACGGCCCATAAGGGTCTTATGCAGCTGTACACAGGCAAATTCGTGGTTGCCTGCCTCTTTTTCTACGGTGACCGGTTGTATGTTGGAAAAATTCTGGTACAGCGGAAAGGCATTCACCCCAACCCTCATTTCCTCCTTCATCCCGGTAGTCTTGCCATACCCGAAGGACAAACCGACCGTCCCGGAGGCCTGGCCCGGCTGAATAATGACAGGCACCTTGTTTACCGTTACCCCGTTTACGGTGAGGCGGGCATAGCTTCCATCCAGCCCCCCGTTGGCCACATAGGAGTTTTCCAGGCCCAGTTTTTCGGCATCCGCCTTCGAAATGGTCAGGTAGTTGTCCCAGGACACCCGGGTAATGGGGTCTGGGAATTCCTGCAGCCATGGGTTATTGGCTTGTTTGCCATCGCCCATTCCCACTTTGGGATAAAGCACCAATTCCATCCCTTCACCACTGGTGTTTGCCAGCGCCTGTACCGCAGAGGCCAGGGAAACCATGGCAGATTCCGAGGGTATTTCCTCCCCGGCCACCTGGGCATCCTCTGCCACACCTTCCGGTGTAGTCGGGACCATAAATACCCCATCGTGAAGGGCCTTGTTCCAGTCGGCCCCGCCAAGGACCCCGGCATTCCAGGTTTCCTTGATGTATTCATAGTACGACTGTTCACTACCCATCCATTGCAGGAGGGCCGTTTGGAACTGCCGGGTATCAAACAACTCGCGGATAGCGGGCTGCATCAGGCTGTAATGGCCTTTCTTGATCTGTGTATCGCCCCAGGATTCCAGGTAATGGTTGGCCGCGGCGGTAAACTGCGTAACCGCGGTGGTATCGTTCCAATTGGTTGAGAAGGTTACGGAAAGGTCTACTTTCTCTACCCCTTCCTGGAATTCGGCCGGGTTGGGCAGGCTATACATGGGGTCCACCCCATCCATGATCAGCGCTCCAACCTTACCTGCCTTCATATCGGCAATCAGCTGGCCCAGCGCCTTATTGCTTCCCTGCCTCAGGTATCGGGGAGCGGCCACATCAAAGGCACGGCTCCTCAATAACTCGTTGATGGCCAGGGCAACCGACTGGGCATGGACGTCATCCAGGCCGGTGACTACCACCGCCTTGCCGCTATCGGTTCCTATTTCACTGACCAGGGCGTCTAATACCCGCTCTGCCGTCTCCGGTATATCACCGCCAATAGCGGTGCCGTTTAATTTACTGTACAGTTTTGCCAGCGCCACTTTCTGCTGGGTAGGTGTCAGGGGAACGCGTTTATCAGCATTGGCCCCTGTAAGGGACATAATGGATTCAAATTGCACGTGCCTGGACATTTTCCCGTTTTTGGGGACGCGTCCTTTGGCATATCCCCCGTCAAATCCACCCCCGTGCCAGTCGCCAAGAAAATCGGCACCGAAAGAAATAATAAGCTCCGCCTTGCTAAAATCATAATCGGGCAGGGCGCGTTCGCCATATTTTTGCTCAAAAGCCGTTAAGGCGGCATCTTCTGATATGGCATCGTAGGTGACATGACTCACATTGGGGTACATCATCCTGAAATCGTCAATCAACCGGGAGGTAGAAGGGCTGGCGTAAGTCTGCGTGAGTAACGCGACTTGCCGTCCCGAATTGGCCAGACCCGCCAATTTTGCCTTGACGGTAGCATCCAGCACATCCCATTCTACAGGCTCGCCGTTGGAAAGCGGCCCCTGTATCCTGGTGCTGTCGTATAACGAAAGGACCGAGGCCTGCACCCGGGCATTGGCCCCGCCATGCGCCTTGGCATCGGTATTGTTTTCAATCTTGATAGGCCTGCCTTCCCGGGTTTTTACCAGGATGCTGGCAAAATCAAAACCGTCTGCAATGGTGGTCGCGTAGTAATTGGACACCCCGGGGATGATGCGTTCCGGCTGCACCACGTAAGGGATCGAGTATTTGACGGGTCCTTCACAGGCCGCAAGGGATGCAGCTGCGGTACTAAAACCCACGTATTTGAGAAAATCCCTACGGTTGGTCGTCGTGGCCGAAAGGCTGTCCTTGTCCCCCAGGAAATCATCTACGGGGATTTCTTCCGGGAATTCATTCTGTCTTAGCGTCTCAACAATGGAATCGTTGGGATTTAACTCCGCTTCACTTTTCCAATATTTCTTGTTTGATGCCATACGATATCTCTGAAATTAGCTGCTGCTTAGTTTTATTAATAATGACATTTTCCACACTCAAGCCCCCCCATCTGCGCGGCGGTGAGTTCCTCTACGCCGTATTTCTTTGACAACTCCGCGTGGATGTTCTCATAATAGGCATTGTCGGCCAGGTTGACCTTGGTTTCCCTGTGGCAATTGATGCACCATCCCATGGTCAGGGGCGAATACTGGTACATGATCTCCATTTCCTCTACAGGCCCGTGACAGGTCTGGCATTCGATCCCGGCCACGCTTACGTGCTGGGAGTGGTTGAAATAGGCAAAATCGGGCAGGTTATGGATGCGCACCCACTCCACCGGCTGTGATTCACCCGTGTATCGCTGGTTCTCCTCATCCCAACCCACAGCTTTGTACAGTTTTTTGATCTCTTTGGTGTAAAATTCATTGGTGTAGCCATTCGCGATATCCTCGGCACTGGGGCCCTCGGGGTTCCCCTTGTATTCGTAAATAGACTTGTGGCAGTTCATACAAACATTCAGGGAAGGGATCCCGGAATGTTTGGATACCCTTGCAGAGGAGTGGCAATACTTACAGTCTATCTGGTTATCGCCCGCGTGGATTTTATGGGAGTAATGGATAGGCTGTATAGGGGCGTAGCCCTGGTCTACCCCCACCTGCATCATCCAACCGTAGGCATAATACCCCGCGGCCAGGATCAGGAAAATGGAGGTTACCAATACCAGGAACTGGTTTTTGGCGAAGGCCTTCCAAACAGGGGTGCGCTTAGCGGCCTTTTCCTTTTCGAGGACCACCCCGTTGGCTTCGGCAATGCGCCTTAACGTGTTATTCACAAGGATCAGCATGACCACCAGCAATCCGAACACCAGGACCAGCGCCCCCAGGATGAGTTCGTTGGACACCCCTGAAGAAGCAGCGCCACCCTGTTCGGAACCCGCGGCGGCGGCGGCAGCGGCTACAGGGGCCGGAGGGGGTGCGGCCGTATAGGCCAGGATGTCATCTATATCCTGATTGCTCAGGGTAGGGAAGGCCGTCATCTGGGCCTGATTGTATTCATTGTAGATCCTAACCGCGTAGGCGTCCCCGGCGCTAATCAGCGCCTGGTTGTTCTTGATCCAGGCATAGAGCCATTCTTTGTCCAGCCCTTCGTCATCCAAAAGCCGTTGCTCAACGTTCGCCAGGGCCGGACCGGTCATTTTACGGTCCAGGGAATGGCAGGCCGCGCAATTCTGGTTAAAAAGTTGCTTCCCCTTGGCCGGATCTCCCCCCGCCTCCGCAGCGGCTTCGGCAGCCGGAGCCTCTTCAGCGGCAGCTTCCTGGGAAATCAATGAGTTGGAAAGGAGTAGGAAAACAAGAAGGCTAAGACCAAATATTCTTGAAAGTGGATGACGGTTTAAACCCTTTTTCATGTGTTTGCGTTCAATATTTTCTATAGTCATACAAAACCCCCTCTTTTTAAAACAATTACCCAACAACATCGAAATAATCATTTTAAAGAGCTCAGGTTCATACTTAAAAACTTCTATCGAAATCTTGGCATGATTATTACCGTAAAACAGGTACAGGTTGGTAATTCATCGCCTTTTGAATTGTCGACAAAAATACGACATAGACTTTATTTTGGAAATGTTAAGGGATTTATAATATATAATTTATAATTGTTCTAAATAATGCCTTTCCAAGCTGTTTAACCGTTAATAATTTACCTTTGTATATGAACGAAAACGCAAATAAGACAAAGTGCATGAAAACGGCAATAACCACCTTATTCTTGATGCTTTTCACCCTGTTGGCCGCTGCACAGCAGGGCAGGATCGACATTGAACAGGACCCGCAAATTTCGCAACTGCTCCAGCTGTATAAAACCGCGAACTCCGAAGCCAATTTTTACACCATACAGGTGGGTTTCGGGTCCTTTGAAAAGGCCCAAAAATTAAAATCGGATGCAGCGATTGATTTTCCGGGCTGGTATTCGAAGATCATTTTTGATTCCCCAACGTACCGAGTACATGTGGGGCGGTTTCCCACCAAGCTGGAAGCCGAGCGGCAATTTATTGAGGTCCGCAAAAAATATCCGGAATCCCTGATACTGACCCCAGAAAAAAAGCCCCGATAACGGGGCTTTTTTTTTGCGTGATCCGGCATCTCAACCGGCCTGTTACAAGGTTTTCTTAACGGCTACTTCCTGGAAGGCCTCCACAATGTCGCCCTCCCTGATATCATTGTAGTTCTTTATCTGCAACCCGCAATCGTACCCTTTTGACACTTCTTTCACATCGTCCTTGAAGCGTTTCAGGGAAGTCAGCTCGCCGGTAAAAATCACCACGCCGTCACGAATCAAGCGTATGTTCGAATTCCTGAATATCTTTCCGCTGGTCACCATACAACCGGCAATGGTCCCCACTTTCGAAATCTTGAAAGTTTCCCGTATCTCGGCGGTCCCGGTAATCTCTTCCTTCATCTCCGGAGACAGCATGCCCTCCATGGCATCCTTAAGGTCGTTGATGGCATCGTAGATAATAGAGTACATACGGATATCTATTTCCTCCTTATCGGCTATATCGCGTGCGTTGCCCATCGGCCTCACGTTAAACCCGATCACAATGGCATCCGAAGCCGAGGCCAGCAGCACATCCGATTCGGTGATGGCCCCCACCCCTTTGTGGATGATGTTTACCTGAATCTCATCCGTTGATAATTTCTGGAAGGAATCGGTCAGGGCTTCCACGGAACCGTCCACATCCCCTTTCAGGATGATGTTCAATTCTTTGAACTCTCCAAGGGCGATTCGCCTTCCGATCTCATCCAGGGTGATATGGCGTTGGGTACGGACTGACTGCTCCCTCAGGAGCTGGCTGCGCTTGGCGGCAATCTGTTTCGCTTCTTTTTCATCCTCCATGACGTTGAACTTATCCCCTGCCTGGGGCGCGCCGTCCAGACCGAGGATGGAAACCGGCGTAGAGGGTGTGGCCTTCTTGATGACCTTACCCCTTTCGTCGTGCATGGCCTTTACTTTGCCGCTACAGGTACCGGCAAGCACGTAGTCGCCTATTTTCAAGGTACCCGCTTGTACCAATACGGTAGAAACGTATCCCCGACCCTTGTCCAGGAAGGCTTCAACGACAGTACCGGTGGCATTTTTATCGGGATTCGCCTGGAGTTCCAGGAGTTCCGCTTCCAGCAATACTTTTTCGAGCAGTTCCTTGACCCCTTGTCCTGTTTTGGCCGAGATATCGTGCGACTGGATCTTTCCACCCCAGTCTTCCACCAACAGGTTCATACCGGCAAGGCCTTCCTTGATCTTATCCGGGTTGGCGGTGGGCCGGTCGATCTTGTTGATCGCGAATACGATCGGCACTCCTGCCGCCTGGGCGTGGCTGATAGCCTCTTTGGTCTGTGGCATGATATTGTCGTCTGCCGCCACAACGATGATGGCAATATCGGTCACCTGCGCCCCCCGGGCACGCATGGCGGTAAAGGCCTCGTGTCCGGGCGTATCCAGGAAGGTAATGCGTTGCCCGTTGTCCAGTTCCACGGCATAGGCGCCGATGTGCTGGGTGATCCCCCCGCTCTCGCCGGCGATGACGTTCTCCTTACGGATATAGTCGAGCAAGGAGGTCTTCCCGTGATCCACGTGCCCCATGACGGTTACGATGGGGGCCCTTGGTTTCAGGTCTTCCGGGGCATCTTCGACTTCATCTATCGAATCTTCCAGCTCGGTGGTGACAAATTCAACTTCATAGCCAAACTCGTCGGCCACTATAGAGAGCGTTTCGGCATCAAGGCGCTGGTTCATGGTAACCATGATGCCCAGTGACATACAAGCAGAAATAATCTGGGTCGTTGGCACATCCATCATGGTCGCCACTTCGCCCACGGTCACAAATTCTGTCACCTTCAGGGTTTTGCTTTCCAGTTCCTGTTGCTCCAGGTCCTTCTCGGTCTGTTGCCGGTGCTGGTCGCGTTTATCCCTTCGGTATTTGGCCCCTTTGCCTTTCTTGGTTTTTCCCTGCAGTTTTTCAAGGGTTTCCCGGACTTGTTTTTGCACCTCCTCTTCGGTAGGCTCTACCTTTTGGGAAGAAGCAAACCGCTGGCCTTTCTTGCCACCGGTCCGGCCCCTGCCCGGGGCACCACCGCCGGGGGTACTCATGATACGCTTCCTGCGTTTCTTTTTATCGCTCGCCTCTTTCTTCTCTTCTTTTTTCTTCTTGGGTTTCTTGAACTGCGAAAGGTCGATTTTATCGGTAATCGTAGGCCCGGCCAGTTTTTTATACTTGGTTTCCATGACTTCGGGCTTTCCTTCCGCTGCCTCCGGTTTCTTTTCGGCTTCGGCTTCTTTCACCTCTTCCTTCGCCGGGGCCTCCGGCGTTTCTTTGGCCGCAGGCTTTTCTACCGCGGGCGCTTCTTCCTTGGGGGCCACGGCGGGTTCTGCCTTCTCGGGCTCCGCCTTCTTACCCTTGGGGGCATCCAGGTCTATTTTACCAACGGTTTTGGGTCCAGCCAGTTCTGCTTTCGCAGTAATCACTTCCTTTTGGGCTTCCCGTTGTTCCCTGGCAATCCTTTTCTCTTCCTGTTCGCGCTCCAACTGAAGTCTGATGGCTTCCTTTTCTTTCCGTTTCTCTTCGCCTACCTCCTTGGATGCAACTTTTTTGCTCATATCGGTCTGGAACTCGTCCAGGAGCACCTGATATACGTCATTGGAGATCTTGGAATTCGGTCTGGCGTCCACATCATGCCCTTTGGAGGCAAGGAAATCGACCGCCCTGTCCAACGAAATATTAAGCTCTCTCAAGACCTTATTAAGCCTTATTGTTGCATTATCTGCCATAAAATCTATTTACCTCTTCTTTTATTTTGCTGCTAATATATAGCTTAATCTTCAAACTCTTCCTTGAGGATGCGGATGACATCTGCTATAGTTTCCTCTTCGAGATCCGTCCTCTTTACCAGATCTTCCACGTCCTGCTCCAGTACACTTCGGGCGGTATCCAGTCCGATTTTCTTGAACTCCTCGATAATCCATCCTTCGATTTCATCGGAAAACTCGGTAAGTTCCACATCTTCTTCCACCCCTTCCCGGAAGACATCTATCTCGTAGCCTGTCATTTGCCCGGCAAGGCGGATGTTATGCCCCCCACGCCCGATGGCTTTGGAAACCTCCTCGGGCCTGAGGAATACCTGGGCCGTCATTTTCTCGTCATTCAGTTTCACCGAGGAGACCCTGGCCGGGCTCAGTGCCCTGGTGACCATGAGCTGCGGGTTATTGGTCCAGTTGATCACATCGATATTCTCATTGCCCAATTCCCGGACAATCCCATGGATACGGGATCCTTTCATCCCCACACAGGCCCCTACGGGGTCAATTCGGTCGTCATAGGAATCCACGGCCACTTTTGCCTTTTCACCCGGTATGCGCACGGCCTTCTTGATTGTGATCAAGCCGTCAAAAACTTCCGGGATCTCCTGGAAGAACAATTGCTCGAGGAACTGGGGCGAAGTCCGCGACATAATGATCATGGGCTTGTTCCCTTTCAATTCCACGCTTTCTATAATCCCCCGCACGTTGTCTCCCTTCCTGAAAAAATCTGAGGGGATCTGTTTGTCTTTGGGGAGGATGATCTCGTTGCCTTCATCATCGAGCAGGATAATCGCCTTGTGGCGTATATGGTGCACTTCGGCCGTGTATATCTCGCCTTCCAGGTCCTTGAACTGTTTATAGATGGTCGTATTGTCGTGCTCGTGGATCTTGGAGATCAGGTTCTGCCTCAGGGCCAGGATCGCCCTGCGACCCAGGTTGATGAGCTTCACCTCTTCGGAAACATCTTCTCCCACTTCAAAATCGGGCTCAATCTTCCTCGCGTCTGAAAGGGAAATCTCCTCGTTGGGATCTTCTACGGCCCCATCTTCGACCACAGTACGGTTACGCCAGATTTCAAGGTCGCCCTTGTCGGGGTTGATAATAATGTCAAAGTTATCATCCGAACCAAACTTCTTTTTTAACGCATTCCTGAATACATCCTCCAAAATCGCCATCAGCGTTACCCTGTCTATGAATTTATCATCCTTAAATTCAGAGAAAGATTCGATCAACGCAATATTTTCCATTTTTGATCTACAATTAGAATTTTAATACAACTTTTGCTTCTTCAATATCAGACAGGGCAATTTCCTGCTTTTTCTGTACTGTGACTTTTCCTTTTCCTACCGGTTTGGGCTCACGGGCTTTCCATTCCAGGGTAATCCTGTCGCCGTCAACCGCAGTAAGCTTTCCCTCGAAGGTACCTTCCACGGCCCTGACCGATAATTTCCTCCCGATGTTCTTGGCATATTGCCTGGCCATTTGTAAAGGGGCGGTGGCCCCGGCGGAGGTGACCTCCAGCGAGAAGTCTTCCGCTTCCCTGTCCAGGCCCTGCTCTACGGCCCTGCTCACCTTCATGCAATCCTGTAGGTTCACACCCGCATCACCATCAAGCACTATGCGGATCTGATGGTCCGGGGTCACCAAAAGGTCCAGCAGGAACAGTGAGGGGTTTTCCACAAACACCTTTTCCAGGAGTGCCATCACCTTTTCCTTCAACATATTCTCTAACTTATCCGTTTCCCGACTTTTTGGGCCACCCCACTGAAATCAAGGGTTCTCCCTGGTTGCCAGTGGCGGTTTATCCAAAAGTATCCCTAATAAAAGAGGGGACAAATTGTCCCCTCATGAATACATCTATATTCTTTCAGTGCGGCAAATATACAATTTTTTTACTTACCAAATACTGCATCCTCCAACAATCTGTAATACTGCCTTCCTGCCATGAGGGAAGACAAAAATAAAGATTATCAGCGGATTAACACAGGGGCAGCCCCTGTTTTCAGCACGGATTGCCCGGGCAGGCAGACTGCAAGCAAATTGCAGGGAATGCATGTACCTTGGGCTTTGTATCATGTTTTGATTATTTGGGTTGATACGGCCTTCTTTGGTGGCCCGGCTGCAATTCCGCGAAATCCGGGGATGGGTGGCCCCCGAAAGTTTCCACAGGAATTGCGGGCCACCATTGGTAGGCTGATCACTACGGGCGGTGCCGAAAGGGGCTTTGGGGTACGGATGTTCCCAAAACCGGACGCCGTCATGGGCAGGCACCCCGGGCGTGGGCAAAAAAAATCCCGGGGCGAAGGAACCCCGGGAAAAGCAATTGTTTTATGTTGGCCTACTAGGACTCGAACCTAGAATGACTGAACCAAAATCAGTAGTGTTGCCAATTACACCATAGGCCAGTACCCTATTGAGGCTGCAAATTTATGACAAACTTTGGTATGCACAAACAATTTTAAAAACATTCCTTCAAAAAGAAGATCTTCAGGCGTTAAAGCTTTGAGAAAAATACCCCACCATATCTATTTTAATTAGTAAATTCGCCACGATCGGATAACTGCCAATACATGTTTTCAAAGAATTTTGATAAATGGGACACCATCCTAGGATGGGTCGTTTTTTTTATAGCCCTTATCACATACGGTATTACGGTAGAACCCACCGGAAGCTTCTGGGATGCCGGGGAATACATCAGCACTTCTGCTAAATTACAGGTGGGCCACCCCCCGGGGGCCCCGCTGTTCCAGATGATAGGCGCCTTTTTTGCCATGTTTGCCCTGGACGCAGACCACACGGCCCAAATGGTCAACTATATGTCTGGCGTTTCCAGTGCCTTCACCATCCTCCTCATGTTTTGGACGATCACCAACCTAACCCGCAAACTTATCGGGGAAGAGGGTGTGCTGAGCAACGCCCAGGCCCTGGCCGTGCTGGGCAGTGGCCTGGTAGGTGCCCTGGCCTTTACGTACTCCGACAGTTTCTGGTTCAATGCCGTTGAAACCGAGGTATACGGTATGGCCAGCCTGATCATGGCCCTGCAGCTCTGGCTGGGGTTGAAATGGGTAGATGAAATGGAGGAGCCCAGGGGAAACCGCTGGCTGGTACTCATTTGCTTTGTGATTGGCCTCACCTTCGGGGTACAGTTTATGGGCTTTCTGGCGATCCCTTCCATAGGCCTGCTGTACTTCTTTAAAAAATACAAGACCACCACGGTCAAGAATTTCCTGCTGGCAAACCTCCTGGTAGTAGTTATCCTGATGCTGGTATATAAATTCTCCCTGACCTATGTGCTCAAGCTCTTCGGATGGAGCGAGGTCTTCTTTATCAACAGCATCGGCCTCCCATTCAATTCGGGTACCATCATCATGGGGCTGCTGTTTACCCTGGCCTTTTACCTGGGGCTCCGGTATACCCGGAAGAACAACTACCGCATCGCCAATACCATAGTGTTGTGCTGTATGTTCATCTTCCTGGGCTTTTCCACCTGGCTGCTGCTCCCGGTACGGGCCAACGCCAATGTGGTCATCAATGAAGGCAACCCCGAAGACGCCAGGTCGCTCCTCGCCTACTACAACAGGGAGCAGTACCCCGGGGTAGACAGCCCGGTATACGGCGCGTACTATTCCGACACCTTCGCCCCTCCCGGGGAAGACAAAGACGACGAGCCCAAATACGAGAAAGACGAAAAACTGGGCAAATACGTTATTGTCAACAAGTACAAAGGGGCCATACAGGGCTCCAATGAAAAGCACATGGGCCCCCTGCCCAGGATGTGGAGCGACCAGCATGCCGAAAACTACATCCGTTATTTTGGCCCGCTCGATTTCAGGATGAAAACCTCCAATGAAGAACTCCGTAAGGCCATCACCCAACTGAAGACCGGCTATGCCAACGGGGAAATCGACGCGGAGCAATATGTCAGTTTCCTGAGGCAGTTCGGGGAATATCTGGAGGTGCAACCCCCCACCATCTGGCAAAATATCATCTACATGTTCAAGTTCCAGTTCGGGTACATGTACTGGCGCTATTTTATGTGGAATTTTACCGGGAAGCAGGATGACCTCCAGGGACGATATAACGGGAACGGGGAATGGCTCAGCGGGATTGGGTTCATAGACAGCCTTCGCCTCGGGAGCCAGGAGAACCTGCCCCAGGACGTGCTTGACAACAAGGGCCGTAACACCTATTTCTTTTTGCCTCTGATCCTGGGGATCATCGGCCTGGTTTTCCAGGTCACCAAAAACCAGAAACAATTCTGGGTACTGCTCATCTTCTTCCTGTTTACAGGACTGGCCATACAATTTTACACCAACCCGTATATCTTCCAGCCCAGGGAGCGTGATTATTCGCTGGTAGGCTCCTTCTATATTTTCGGGATCTGGATCGGCATGGGGGTTTACGGCCTGTTCGAGGAATTTAAAAAATGGCTGAACCCCAAGATCCTGGCCCCCGCCATTACCCTGGTTTGTCTATTGGCAGTCCCCGCGGTAATGGCCTATCAGAACTGGGACGACCACGACCGGTCTGGCCGCTATACGGCCGAAGCCAGCGCAAAGGCCTACCTGGATTCCTGCCAGGAAGATGCCGGCGCCATGATCTTTACCATCGGCGACAACGACACCTTCCCCCTCTGGTATGTACAGGAAATAGAAGGCTACCGCACCGATGTGCGGGTCATCTGCACCAGCCTCTTCGCGACCGATTGGTACGTGGACCATATGAAACGAAAGGCCTACGAAAGCGATCCCATCCCCTCACAACTGACCCATAACCTCTACCGCTATGGGAACCGGGATGTCATCTATTACCAGGGGCTAACCGATAAACGCTGGGACGTCAAGGATTTTATCAACTGGGTGGGTAGCGACAACCCGCAAACCAAATTCCGACACATCCTGGAAATGCAGGGCGCCGACGTCAGCGAATACTCAGAAAATACCCTGGACCTGGTATACTATCCCACCAATAAGATCCGTATCCCGGTCAATAAAAAGAATGTACTGGAGAGCGGCCTGGTCAAGGAAAAGGACTCTGCCCTCATCGTAGATTACATCGATATTGACCTTCCCAATGCCTTGCCCAAAAACCGGATCATGATGCTGGATATCATGGCGAATAACGATTGGAAGCGGCCCATCTATTTCTCAGGAGGAAGCTTTGACAGCGCAGAATATATCTGGATGAAAGAATACCTGCAGCTCGACGGGCTCGCCTACAAGCTGGTGCCGATCAGGACCCAGAACCGCAGTACGTTTGAAATGGGGCGAATAGACAGCGACCTGATGTACGATATTGTCACCCAATGGGACTGGGGCAATTCCGGCAGCCCGGACATTTACCATGACCCCCAGACCCGTACGCAGGGGCTCTCATTCCGCAGTAACCTGGCCCGACTGGTCGAGACCCTGATCAGGGAGAACAAAATCGACAAGGCGAAAGACATCATTGACCTTGCCATGACCCACCTGCCGGTGGACTTTTATGGATTTTATACCTTTGTGGAACCTTTTGTGGACGGGTATTACAAAGTAGGGGAAACCACCAAGGCCCGCGAACTCTATGGGCAGCTGAAGGGCATTTACGAAGACCGCCTGGATTATTACGCGGGGGTCCCACTGGACGAACAGTACGCCAAGATCGAGGATATCCTGTCCGATATGGAGGCGTACCGCAGGTGCATCGACATCCTCATAGAAAACAATGACAAGGAACTCGCGGAAAAGGAAACCCTGATCTTCAACGAACAAATAGACCGGTTTACGCAATTCTACCAGAACGACCTGCTCGATGAAGAAGCACTGCCCGAAGCACCGGGCACAGACCTAATAGATACAATGCCGGTATCGGACACCACCGCGGTAGACAACACCACCACGGGGGTCCTGGAGGATACGATCCCGTTACCGCAGGAATAGGCGGGCTTCGTTACTCAGAAAATAAGGAGGTAATGTGTTCGCAGTGGGGGGCTTTCCGGCCTGAGAATCAGATGTATTCATTCAGGATCCCGATCAGGGTGTTGGCGTCCTGTTCCCCGCTTTGCCGCCAGACCATCTCGCCCTTCTTATAGATCATCAATGTGGGGAGTCCTTTGATCCTAAGGGCCTGGGAGAGTTCCTTGTTCTTATCGACATCGATCTTGATGACTTTGCCCTTGTCGCCCAAGGCCGCGGCCACATCCCTGAGGACCGGGTGCATGGCCGTAGACTGCTCATTCCACTCGGCATAAAAATCCAGCAATACAGGGACATTCAAATCTATAAGCTCACCGAATTTAGACATAGCTAGTTGCTTGGGTTATGCTTCAAATGTATGAAAAATTGTTAAAAATACACCACGGGCCAGATTTTTGCAATACGCTGTGTAGGCCGGGGTTAGGCCACGGATTTCTTCCTTAGGGTAATCACGGTGATCTCAGGCCAAATACCCACCCTGCCCGGGTACCCTAAAAAACCAAAGCCCCGGTTGACATTGATCAACTGCCCAAGTTCCTCATAAACCCCTGCCCAGTATTTATAGCGCCATTTGACGGGGCTCCATTTCACCAGGCCCGGGATTTCAATGCCAAACTGCATGCCATGGGTATGCCCGCTAAGGGTAAGGTGGTAGTGCCATTCGTCCTGCAGCACCACATCCTCCCAGTGGGAAGGGTCATGGCTCAGGAGTATCTTGAAATCATCGGCCCCTATGGCAGCGCTCGCCCTTTTCAGGTCGCCGGCTTTTTTAAAGCCACCTCGCCCCCAGTTTTCTACGCCGATGATTGCCAGGCGGTCATCGCCTTTCTGCAGATAGCGGCTCTCGTTCAAGAGCAGGTCGAATCCCATTTCCCGCTGCAGCCGTTTGAGGTCTTCCAGGTTTTGCAGTTTGGCCTCATCGGTTTCCCAGGGGATATAGTCGCCATAGTCGTGGTTGCCCAGGATGGAAAATTTCCCGTCAGGGGCCTGCAATTGGGAAAACAGCTTGGCCCAGGGCTTCATTTCATCGGTTTTGTTATTCACCAGGTCCCCGGTAAAAAAAAGCACATCGCTTTTTTGCCGGTTGACCAGGTCAATGGCGTATTCAATCTTGGGCCGGTTGTCAAAACTGCCGCTGTGCACATCCGAAATATGGGTGATCTGGTAGCCATCAAAGGCCGGGGGCAGGTCGTCAAACTCCAACTGGTAGCGGAGCACCTTAAAATTGTATTTGCCCCGGTACATCCCGTAGAGCAGGGCACCGAAAGGCATGGCTGCCATCCCCAACGCCACCAGGCTCAGAAACCTCCTGCGGGTGGGCAGGCTGAATTCTTCGGACCCCCCGAACAAGCGGTGGTACGCCCCGGAGAAAAGCCGGAAGATGTCCTCGGAGAACAGGAAGAGGATAGTGATCAGGTTAAAGGTCAGCATAGCCAGCAAGAAGCCGAAAGCATAGCTTTTGGGCCGGCTGAGCACCCGGCCATCCGCTTCCCCCACGGTAAACTGGTAAATAAAGTTGCCCAGCACCAAAAGCGTTACCACCATGTACAAATAATACACCCAGGGATAGCGCGTGGCGGTCTTTAGTGCCTGTAGGGCATAGAAACACAACACCAGGTAGACAACCACAAAAAATATCCAACGGAGCATGACGCACTTTTTACAAATATATCCCTTTGACCCCCTTTTAAAGCCCGTATTAACAATTTATTTTACGCTTTCCACCACGGAGCGGAGTACGGACTCCTGGCTTAGAAGCCGATGGGTATCCGACAAAAAACGTGGGCTGTTCATTGGAATGGGCGGGGCTGACGGCAGGTGCGGGAAAAGGGTGGCGGCAGACAGGTGCAGTGCACTGAAGCCAGCCTCCAGGAATATGCGGGCATTTTCGGAGCCAATCCCGGCACCGGGCATCACGGTGCAACGTCCTTCCGCATCCCGGAGCTTGCGAAGTAAAGGCAGCCCCTCCAATGCGCTGCCTGCCTGCCCAGAGCTCAGCAGGGTGCCTACCCCAAGGGCCTCCAGGGCCCCATAGGCCTCCATCGGGTTGGGAATCCAGTCAAAGGCACGGTGGAAGGTAAAATGCAACCCCCCTTTCAGGGAAAGGAGCTGCCGCATGCGCGTCTGGTCCAGGAAGAAGTTGTCCTGCAAAACACCTGCCACGATCCCATCAAAACCCATCGTTACACAATGGGCTATATCCAGGCACATGGTTTCGAATTCGGCCTCCGAATAGGTAAAGTCACCGCTGCGTGGGCGTATGAGTACATGGACGGGGATGGATACCGCCTCACGCACCTGCTGCAATACCCCATAGGAAGGGGTAATACCCCCTACGGCCAATTCGGAGCAAAGCTCTATCCTGTCGGCCCCAGCCCTTTCGGCAATCAAGGCGGATTCGAGGGAATTGGCGCATACTTCTACAATCATATTACCTATATTTAGGGACTTAAAAGTAAAGAACCTGCACCAATGCAAAGAAGAAAGTTTTTAAAAAAGTCTACCCTCAGTTCTGCCGGGCTGGTGGCAGCCCCTTTTGTGGCTTCGGCTGGTTCGCTATCCACCGGAGCCAAACCAAAAGCCCATACGGCCTTGTTTGAGGGATACCCCATGGTGATCGCCACCTGGGACGTACCCAATGCCACCGCAAAGGCATGGGAAATCCTGGAAAACAACGGGAGTTCCCTGGATGCCGTAGAACAGGGGGTCATGGTCGAGGAATCTGACGTAGACAACCAGACCGTAGGCAAGGGGGGGCGGCCCGACCGGGATGGGCATGTAACCCTGGATGCCTGTATCATGGATAAGGACGGCAATTGCGGTGCGGTGGTTTGCCTTCAGAACATAGAACATCCGGTATCGGTAGCCCGTAAGGTGATGGAAGACACCCCCCACGTCATGCTTGCCGGAAAAGGGGCCGAACAGTTCGCCTATGAAAAAGGCTTTGAGAAGACCGAGCTCCTCACCGAGAAGTCCAGGAAAGAGTGGCTGGCCTGGCAGGAAACCTC
>MRWG01000985.1_pt1 | contig 21756 bp, 14 predicted proteins | sample 1013341 | NCBI WGS metagenome assembly MRWG01 (sample SAMN06117577, study PRJNA244670) | biofilm metagenome | biome: Water; feature: Cathode Biofilm; material: Biofilm; isolation source: microbial consortium enriched at the cathode of a solar microbial fuel cell | place: USA: District of Columbia ... | reverse complement strand
GGGCGATACTGGACTTGAACCAGTGACCTCCTCGATGTCAATGATCGGGGAAGGTCGCCGATCCGCCCTGAAAAGCTCGTTTCCACGATGCTACAGGGGGCAAGAACCGTTCTCAAGTTTCTCATTCCGGTAGTTACCGGCGCAAATATCCTCAGTAGTGACCATTCACTTTGGATGCGACGTGAGCACGAATCGATGGATCGTCTTACGTGCCGCGCCCATCTCCACCGAACGGTGAAGTTCGGGCACAACGTCTCCCCCAACTATGAGTGTAGATCGCCTTGGGCTTTTCGAAGTTTGCAGCTTCGCGCTGCGTGCATGTAATTGCACGAGTTTGTCGGAGATCCTACGGACATTCACCTGCCGAGGCTTGTTGGTTGTGACTGTCATCGGCGCGCCTCCTCGGATGTGATGATTGCGGCGTCCAATCGTTTATGTCTTACCCATCGGAATGGTCGATCCGTAGTGATCACAGCAATCTCTACCGGACCGCCACACCAATGTGGCCAGTTTGCAAACTTCGTGGTTCGGATAGTCGTATGTATCACAGTATGCACCCAGTCGATCGCTTCTCTGATCGGCAAGAGTCTTGGACTGATCAATTGATTACCGGTAATGATCTCAAGCAGTTCATCTTCTGTCCCACTCCAGTTTCCAGATTCGAGAATGGCCGAAATTATGGGGCTATCAAATCCGAAGATGAGACGCTCCATGATTGCGGAGACGCCCCAAAACACAGGCGACTCGTCGGGTACTCGTTCGACTCTTGGTGACGTGTAATGTGGCGCCCACATAACCGTGAAAGCCTCTACTGGGCCATGCTCTTCCACACGTCCGGCGAGGCAGTATCCGCCGGAAAGAATCCCGAACATTCTGTCTAAGTTCTCTTGCTCGGCTTCTGTCGCGTCGCCTGCGGTTACCTTTGCCGCAAGCGTCTTCGACAACTCGACATAGTCGCCGTAAGCGGCGATGTATCGCTCCCAAAATGCTGTCGCCAACCCACTGGCCATCGCACTCATCGATTCATATGGATTCGCTTCATGCTTGAATCCAACCTCTGCCGCCACGGTCCGGTGACTCTCCTGGCCAACTTGGCCGAGACCCCACGTAACGAGCCCTACCGACGAACCCTCCGGCCCCACCTCGAAGAGCTTCTGCGCGTAGTCGAGGTGGCAGGTTCCCTGATGATCACTGGTCAAGGTTGTCGCGCTATCAGCGCCGAGCACGACCCCCTCCGGCGATACGTGACATGCCGCAATCGTCATGGATTTGCTCGCATTCGATATAAGGGGGGCTCCGCACCACCCCGGTTTCCTCTTCTTCTCGACCAAATAAACTCTCTCGCCGCAGTGGTTGTCAACTGAGAGGGGCGTGCCGAGTCCTTGCGGGACTGCCGCGGCTGCCGGTCCGGCCTCCTGAATACGAACCTCACATCCCGCAAGAGGCTGTTGAAACTACGGTTGCACCCCAATCGAGATCGCCGGTCCGATACTCCCTGTTTGTGTTCGATCCACTCGGAGTTCGTCCACCGCCTATTTCAGTAGGCGCGCTTGTTGGGTAGCTCCGAACCTCGGGACAATACCGCGCTGGCGACACTCTAAATCGCCTCGGGATCAACGTCGGCCACAAACGCCGTGCCACCAAACGCCTTGCGCGGGTCGATACCTTGAAACACGACTGTCGGACCGTGATTCATCGCCGCCTCAACCCGCGCGATGGCCTTGCCATCCACACGATTCAAAACCTCTTTGATTGCGTCCAGATTTGAGTTGAGGGCCAGCCCAATCAGTGCTTCGACGATCAAGTCTGCCAGCGTCACCTCTTCCGCCTCGCGTTCCAGTTTGGTCGCTAGTTCTTTCGCTTGGGGCATGGTGGACGCCGCCATTTCGAGCCGACGCCGAACCAAGTCCGTCAGCGCAGCCGATCGCGGACGCCCGTTGGGATTCCCCGTCTCGCCGGGACGGAATCGTGTTGTCTCGCCGACGCTATGGCCTTCAAGAAATCGCCCGCGTTCATCGCGGTCGTCCGCCCTGATTGCCCCCTGCATTTTAGGGGGGCACGACTGTCCTTCATTGTTTGTCACGCCTCCCCCTCTTCCAGTGGTGACGGTGCCAATTCCCCGGATTCCGACTCACCACGCTGGGTTCTGTCACTGTCACCATCCGTCGGTCCCGGTGATAAATGGAAGGCGTGACTTGGCGCGCCGCCATTGCTGGTGGGAGTTCGGTGAACCCACTCGCCCAGCCCCAAGTCAACGAGCGACTGTAGTGCGGACTCGGCCAATTCAACACGCGCTCGATACTTGTGCCTCCGCCGCTGAAGTTGGCGCGGCGTGATTGATCCGCCTTCGGATTGGATCAACTCGATGAGGCGTCGTATCTCCCGAGACGATTCCGTTTCCGTACTCGCCGTGGTCAGCAGCCTCCAACAGCGCCACGTCTCCCGCTCAAACCATTCGACGATTTCAATCGCCTGGAGAATCGCGGTCGCGTCCACAGGTGCGTCGTCCTGAATCTCTACGTTGGCGATTCCGATGCAGTGGAAAAGTAAGGCCACGCGGGGCACGTAGTTAGTGCTCTTTTGGATCAATCCGCGCCGCCGCTTGTCATCGCATTCACGGGCGCGGTCATCCGCTGCATCGCACCATTTATCGAATATGTCCACCGCGTCCGGCGTCATCGGCGTGGGATTGTCGTCGTGCGGAATACTCAGCAACGCGCGGACAAGCGTCAGAAGCGTCTCGCTCCTCGCGCGGCCAGCGGCTCTTTTTTGCCGCATACTGGTCCGGCGTTCGGGTGGCCACGCCATGAGGATTCGCGGAAGCAAACCTCCGTCAAACGCATCATCATCCAGTACACGGGCGAGCAGATCTGGCTGTATCCCCATCGAGATCGAGACATTGGCACGTTGGACCCTAATCGGGTCGCTGGTTCGCCGATGGACCTTGAAAGGCTGCGCGCTCCAGACTGAGCACCAATTTTGCATGTCGGTCTTGCCGCCTTTGCGGTAACGATCAAATCCGGAGATCCAGACCTTTCCCTCGTCTCGATGCATCAGAAGGCCACCGGGATTGGCCTGCATCACGTCAATCACGGACTCCATCGTCGCGTCATTCAAGAGGAGTTCGCGCGGCTCCTCATTTTTGGCCTGCTCGATCCACCCTCGTTCCACTTCAGCGAACGGGGCGATGATCGCATTGTGAGCCGGTGTCTTCCCCGATCCGCTTTCGCCCAACGCGAGAGCGAAGATCATCGAGTGTTCATTCCACGCTGGCGTCACTTCGATCGTGCGACGGCTACCAACCGCCGACCCCAGTGCCGGGAGCAGCATGGTCAGCACCATCGCGGGATGGCAACCGGCGGCTTGAGCAATCGACCGAGTGATCTCAGGAACCGGCGTAGGGAGTGAGTCAGTAGGCGGCTCTTGAAACACATCGTGCGCGGTGACAGTGACAGAACCCTCATTCTCGATGCTTTCAGCCGGGGTTTTGGCACTGTCACTGTTGGCCCCGCTGTGAGATTTGCCGTTGACGGGTGGCGGCACGTCGATCTTGTGCCCGCCAGGGTCCGGCGTGATGAAATCGCGCCACTCCTTCGACCATTCCTCATGCGTCAGTGCGCTCATGGTCGCGCCACCCTTCGACCATGATCTTGAGCTGCAACGAAAAACGCGGTTCGCGTCGCGTCCTGCCGCGCCTGACTGAATACGCCATCGCCTACGTGCCCTCTCATACGCCAGCAGCGTCTAAGACGCCCTCCGCATTTTTCCGTGATTGATTTCGCTGGGCGATTGTCGGCGTGCTGGCGGCTCCTCCGGGAATTGAGCGTGCGGTCAATTCATCGAGGAATGTCATCACCCATGTTGAGCACGTCATCCGGCTCCCGCCAACCTGCACAGTGCGAAGGCGGACGCCGCGACAGCCGCGACTGCTCCATCGGTACATGGTCTTCAGGCTCGGGTGCTTCCCACGTCGGCGCGGCACGAGTGATCGGGCTTCACCGAGCGTCAAGAGGTCGTTCTCGTTGTGCGTCGTCATGCCCGGATCGTGGCATCCAGGCCATTCCAAGTCAGTCCCGACAACTCACGAGTTTGGTACCGACTTTTCGAAGTGCTCGATGGACGACCTGACGATTTCAACTTGCTCCAGCGGCACCCGATACCCCAGCGAGACACTCTTGAGCAAGAGTCGACGCCTGACCAGTCCGGACAGTTCGGCCTTGTGCGTTCCCGTAGCCGAGTTTCGGCCGAGCGCAAAACGCACGAGTTTCTCCTGGCCAAGGCCGCGATCAGAGTCCTCCCCGATCGCCCCTCGTTCTAAGAGCGTCTTGAGGTATTTCGCCTCGTTGTGCGTCAGCAACTCCGGCTCACGTGATTGCGGGTCTGTAGCGCCGTCACCGCGCCGACGAACGGCGCGGCGACATTCGCTCAGTGCTTTCGCAAGCCGCTCGGAGTCGTCCCAATCCAGATCATCCAGCAGAGTCGAATCCAGTCCGACTTGCTCGATCTCCATACATGCGACATGCCGGTTGTCGCCGAAGATCCGTCTTTGTCGATCTCGTTCTTCACCAAGACGCTTGAGCCTCTTCGCCAGCTCCGGCCAGACTTCGGCGACGATCTCGGCCATGCGTGACGTGCTCTCTTCGTCACTCAAGAATCGTTCGACATTTGATTCATTGACACCCTGCACATCCTCAGGAGCGATGAGCAACAGGCCGAGATTGAAGACTGCGCTTGTTTGCTGGCGCATCCAAGTGCGTCCTTGCTCCGTCGGAATGCCGTCAGGTGACGACAGTGCAACCGAAGCCGCAGCCCGAATGCCGTTTCGGGCATGCTCAATTGTCTCTTTGTATTGGGGCGCCAATTCGACGAGCAATTTGAGCGATGTCAAGACTTCATTCAATGCGTCCTCAACGGGCTCTTCGTCTGAGACGACAACCACTTTTTGCTTTGATGTGTCTTGTTGTGCGTCGATACTCATAGGAGTTTTTCGTCTTGCCTTTTGTTTCACGCTCGATGTTCTCCTGAGATCTCATCGGGTGCTCGTGAGTGAGAATTTGAACATCACGGTAACGAAAACGATTACAGACTTACGTCAAGCACAATCAAGATTCCTTGTCGTCACCTGACATCGGCAAAGGATCGAGCCCCAACTCTTTCAGGTACTTGTTGTGCTCGCGAGTCGCCTTATCAATGGCCTCTTGAGTATCGAGCAATTCCTGATGCACGTCTGCCAAGACAATCTCGGGCTCCGGCTCCGCCGTGCTGACATACCGTGAAATGTTGAGATTGAAGCCGTGCTCCTCAATCTCATCCATCGACACCCGTCTCGAATACCGCTCCTCCTCTTTGCGGTGCTCGTAGGTTTCGATGATCTTCTCAATGTGATCGTCCGACAGATGATTCTGCCGCTTGCCTTTCTCGAAGTGCTTCTCCGCATTGATGATCAGCACATCATCCGGCTTCTTGCACTTCTTGAGCACGAGGATGCACACCGGAATGCCCGTCGAATAGAACAGATTCGCAGGCAATCCGATCACCGTGTCGATGTGTCCGTCCCTCAGCAACTTCTCCCGGATGCGCGCCTCGGCCCCGCCGCGGAACAGCACCCCGTGCGGCAGGATGATCGCCATCACCCCGTCGTCCTTGAGATAGTGAAAGCCATGCAGCAGGAACGCGAAGTCTGCCGCCGACTTCGGGGCGACTCCGTAGTCCTTGAACCGCATATCCTCGCTCGCCTCGTCGCGCGGCTTCCAGCGGTAACTGAATGGCGGATTGGCGACGACGGCGTCAAACCTCGGCTTCTTCGACGGGTTGGTCTCGCGCAGCCAGTCCCATTCGTTCTTGAGTGTGTCGCCGTGGTAGATCTCGAACTCGGTGTCCTTCAAGCCGTGCAGCAGCATGTTCATGCGGCAGAGGTTGTAGGTGGTGACGTTGTATTCCTGGCCGTAGATCTTTCCGATTCTGCCGCCGGATTCGGTCATCCCCCGACGCACATTCAGCAGCAAAGACCCTGAGCCGCACGCGAAGTCGAACACGCTGTCGAGCCGATCGCGCTTTCCCGATTCAGGCGATTGCCCATCAAGTGTGACGATGCCCGAGAGAATGCTGGAAATCTTCTGCGGCGTATAGAACTCTCCCGCCTTCTTGCCTGACCCCGCCGCGAACTGATCGAGCAGGTACTCGTAGGCGTCGCCGAGGGTGTCAGTGTTGGTGGTGAAGTCGCTGAGCCCCTCGGCGATGCGGCCGATGATGGTGCAGAGTTTGTCGTTGCGGTCCTTGTACGTCTTGCCGAGTTTGTCCGAGCCGAGATTGATCTCGGAAAACAGCCCGGCGAAGGTGGACTTGAACGACTCGTTCTCGATGTATTTGAAGCCCGCCTGCAGCGTGTTCAGGAGTTCGTGGTCGTGAGTTCGGGCGAGGTGGGCGATACTGGCCCAGAGGTGCTGCGGCTCGATGACGTAATGGGCCTTGCGGCGCATCTGTTCTTCGAAGGCGGCGATGTCGTTCGGGTGATTCTCATACCAGACGGCGAGCGGGGTTCGACCGCCGTTTTCGATTGATGATTCATCAGGATAATCGCGCCCGAGTTCGCGCTTGGCAGCGGCTTCGTAGTTGTCCGAAAGGTAGCGCAGGAACAAGAATGCGAGCATGTAGTCGCGAAAGTCATCGGCGTTCATGGAGCCGCGGAGATCGTCGGCGATGGACCAGAGGATCTTGCCGAACTTTTGTTGGTCGTTGTTGGTCATGATGTTGGATCTCCCTCCGGAATTATCTCGTTCGGGAACAAATCCTCATTAAACGGATAGCGCTCAAGAAAGTCGCGCAAGATATTACGAAAGTAGCCGCGGGTCTCCTCGCCCATCTCCGCGGGCTCGAAGAGTGAATACTTGCCGTGGCTCAGCAGGTCGACAAAGCGCTGGTGCAGTAGGCCGTCGGCGTCCCCTTCATCACGCTTGATGCAATCGCCAAAGTGCGAATAGCCGTGAAAGAGCGCGGTTTTCTCCAAAACGGCGCGGAGCATATTGAAGTGATATGTGTGGATCGTGCCGCCCCGCGCGACTTTGTCGAGTTCGATTAGGGCAGCTACATGATGAAAGCTCGGGGTATCGCCGCGCTGTTTGGTCAGCCGGTATAACTCGGTTCCACGGTCCCGACTGAGTACGTATTGCGGGGGGCGATTGAATTTGTTCTTCAATTCATAGTGGAGCACGTTGAAGAATAGTTGGTGGTGAGTTGAGATTACAGTACCAACACCGACGGACTCGGCTTCTCGGTAGAGCTGGACGAGGTGATTAGCCACGACGATTGCGTTATGTTCGTCGAGTGAAGATACGGGATCGTCGACGTAGACAAATTTGACCCAGTCGTATGCCGGATCACCATCAAGCACAAGTCGGACGATGGTGAGGAAAAAGCACCAAACAAAGACATTCTCTTCGCCACGTGACGGCTTGATTGGGATCGGGTTGCCGTCACGGTCCCTCTCGCGAAAGAACAGAACATAGGGTGCTTTCGGAGTGTTTTTTTTGCGCCCATCTCCCGGACGACCTTCGTACTCTATGTAGAAACGCACGTCCGTGTAGCGTTCAAAGAGCGGGGCAACGCGATTATCCATTTCCAGTTCGCGAAGCCCGTCAAAGAACTTTGACTCGGTGTTGAGCTGCAGGACACGATCCTGATCGCCCTCAAGATCGTTGTACCATGTAAAGAGGTCCTCTGTGAATGAATTAAAGTAGAGCGTGTCACGTGCGATTGTCTCACCGTGCTCATTGGTTTCCTTGCCGATTTCTTTGAAAGCACCACAGAGGCGTGTCTTGCCGGTTCCGTTATAGGCAAAGAGCAAGACGAACTTCCTGCGACTGTCTGGGTCTGGATCAACCTTGCCGCGCACGTAGGTTGCCAATTCGGGAAGTCCAACAAATTGTTCCATCACCGGTGCCCCCATGCCTTCACATCCGGCGCTGGGAATAGCTGCTGCATGAGACCGCGCTTGTGAGTGCGGAGGGCGTCGAGTTTGTCGGACTGCGCGGCGATAAGTTCGTCGAGGGAGGAGAGACAGTCGACAATGTGCTGTTGTTCGGCATTCACCCGTGGGACTTTTATTCGGAGGTTCCGTAGGTCGTCTAAGTAGATACGAGTGATCGTGGTTGAGTTCAGCTTCGACCAATCAACATTTGTCAGGACGACGAACAGGAACTGATTGCTGACGACCGTCTCAGGATTCTCAATCCAGACGATGTTCGAGTCTTGGTAATACGCGTCTTCGCCGTCATAGGGCACACACTTGCCGACGGTTCCGGCGCATGTAATGAGCACCTCGCCAAGTCGCGGGAAGCTATATCGTCTGCGATATTCTTCGTAGCGTTCACGAGAGATGTAGGCGTCGGGTGTTGCGCCGAGCGTACCGATCTTGAAGAATGGAACGCCATCGCGATCGTTTGTTTGATGTGCAAGGATGCGTTTGCACATCGAAATGTCGCCGAATTCGCCGATCGATTGCGCGACCCACTCTCCCGCGTCTGCGAACTCGGGGAAGCGGAGGCGGGGACGGGATTCGCCTTCGCGGGGGAAGAGTTGTTGCATCAGCCCTTTCTTGTGGTCCCGCAACGCCTCCAGCTTCCGCCCCTCAGCCGCGATCAGATCATCCAGCGAACCCAGACAGTCGGCAATCTTTTTTTCTTCTTCAAGCGACGGAAGCGGCACGGGCTGTTCAAGAGAGTCTCGGACCTTCACAAAAGGTTGCCCACTTCCGCTGATCACCCAGAACCCGTCTCGAGTTACCGTTGCAAATAAAAACAGTATGTCGATCCGCCTCGGGTCAGGGAACAGGATGTGCGTGTTTGCAATTGCTGACCATTTTCCATCTGCAAGAAAACAGCGACCACAACGTGCGCCCACGGCTGAAACAATAATAGCCTTGCCTGATTGCTCAAACTCGTCCAACCAGACATCTTGGCCTGAGGCGCTAAAGCCAGGGAAGCGTCCGGGTCTGGCTTCAGAGTACAGTTTTCCTTTGATAAGTTTTGAGTTACCGGCCTTTTGTTGAACGACTTCAGCCAACCGCGTCACCTCCCACGGCCCGGCATCCTGAAACTCCGGAAATCGCAGCCGCGGCGTCAATTCGGATTGTGTGTCCTTCCTGCTCATCGTGTCGTGCGATTACTTCCGAGGGGTCATTGCTCGTAGGCGCTTAGGCCGGAGATGGTGCGGCCGCTAGCCCGTTTCTTAAGAAGAGGAACAAGGTCGTTCATGAGGGCGAGTTCCTTGTCGCGGCGATCTCGCCATCCGTCGCTGATGGGCGCCATCAGGTCTGTGAGGTGATCGCCATCAAAGATCATGCGGCCGAGTATCTCTTCCACGAATTGGTTGAGAGTGTCCGGGGGCAGGTTGTGCTCGCGTGCGAGTTCGTTGAGTTCCCTCGCGCGTTTCTCCGCTTTGAACTGCTGGTAGCCCGCTTTGACCTGGTCTTCATCAAGGGCCTTGCCCGATTCGAGTGAGCGCACATACTCGGCGATGTCATCGCGCTCATCGATGAACTTGGCGTCGGACTGGATGATGCCGATGAGCTGCTCACGGGACATCGTGGCTTTGCCGCCCCCGGATGTCTGCTGCGACATGCGGGCGATCAGGGCCATGATGTAGTCGTAATCGATGTCGGCGGAGGCGAAGAGGACGAGTTCGAAGTCAAGGTCGTCCACTGTCGGATCGACATCATCTCCGTCACTCTTGGCCTGTCGTTCACGGAGTTGCCTCGCGGTTTCGATGTACTGGCCACGGAACTCACGGAGGGTGTCTTTGGGGAGCGTGTCCTGAATGTCCTGCTTCTGCTCTACGGTGAGGTCGGTGTACTGATCAAGCTGGGTCTGGAGACGCTGCACTTCCTTGAACTGGTTGATGAATGCGGCGCGGGCGTCATCGCCCCTCAGGTTGGCGACATCCTGCGGCTTACCTTCGAGTCCTTGTGACTTCATGAAGTCGTCGAGACGCTGCACGGCCTCCTTGAAATCTTCAATGACTTTCGGGGCCTTGTCGACCAGCCAGATTTCGCGCGGCGGCCGCGATGCGTCCTCGCCGGAGAACAGGGCGATGGCTTCATCGACGCTCGCCTGTTGGGCGCGGAAGTCGAGGATGTGGCCGTAGGGCTTGGTGTCGTTGAGGATGCGGTTGGTGCGGCTGAAGGCCTGAATAAGCCCGTGGTGCTTGAGGTTTTTGTCGACGTAGAGGGTGTTGAGGTATTTGGAATCGAAGCCGGTGAGGAGCATGTCCACGACGATGGTGATGTCGAGTTTCTTGCCTCGCTCGGATTCGGGCAATTCGTGCTCGGGGAACTGCTGGGCCTTAATGCGCTGCTGGACATCTTTGTAGTAGTCATCGAACTCGCCGATGGAGTGATTGGTTCCGAAGCGATGGTTGTAGTGGTCGATGATGGCGGTGAGGGCTTTTTTCTTGGCTTCGGGGTCTTCGCGGTTGTCGTGCTGTTCCTGAGGGAGATCTTCCTGGAGTTGCTGGACGTCTTTGTTGCCTTCGGCGGGGGGTGAGTAAACGGCAGTGATGCTGAGAGGTTCGTAATCGGGATCTTGAAACTGGCGACCCGTCTGCATCGCCTCGAAGAGATGGAAATAGTCGATGGCATCGTTGATCGAGCCCGTGGCGAGCAGGGCGTTGAAGCGTCGGTCGGCCGTGGCAGCTTCGTGTTTGTCGAGGATGGCGTTGACAACTGCGGCCTTCGCAGGCTTATCGCCGGGCTTCACCGGGACGTCATCATCAGGCTGGAAGTAATCCACATGGAAGCGAAGAACGTTCTTGTCTTCGATTGCGTGTGTGATGGTGTAGGCGTGGAGTTCCTGCTGGAAGACGTCCCGGGTAGTCATCAGGGTCTGGACGTCGCCTTCAATCTTCTTGACGGTGGCGTTCTCTTCGAAGATGGGCGTGCCAGTGAAGCCGAAGAGCTGCGCGTTGGGGAAGAACTCTTTGATCGTCTTGTGTGTGTCGCCGAACTGTGAGCGGTGGCACTCATCGAAGATGATTACCATGCGCTTGTCGCGCAGTGGTTCGAGCATGTCTGAATATTTTTCGCGGCCGCGCTGCTCGCGATTCGTGTTGCGTTTGCTTTGTTCGTCGAGGGCGAGGCCGAGTTTCTGGATCGTGGTGACGATGACCTTGTCGGCGTAGTCGTCGGAGAGGAGCCGACGCACGAGTGTCGCGGTGTTGGTGTTCTCCTCGACGCAGCCTTCCTGAAAGCGATTGAACTCTTCGCGGGTCTGGCGGTCGAGGTCTTTGCGGTCAACGACGAAGAGACACTTGTGGATGGTCTCGTTCTGCTTGAGGAGCGTGGAGGCTTTGAACGACGTGAGAGTCTTGCCGGAGCCGGTGGTGTGCCAGATGTAGCCGTTGCCGGAGTTTTCTTCGATGCACTGAACGATGGCCTCGACAGCGTAGATCTGATACGGCCGCATCATGAGGAGCTTCTGCTCGCTGGCGACGAGCACGGTGTAGCGGCTGATCATGCGGCCGAGCGCGCACTTTCGGAGGAACGCATCGGCGAAGTCGTCTAGATTGGTGATCTTTGCGTTGTGCTTGTCGGCGAAACGGTAGACGGGGAGGAAGCGCTCATCCGCGTTGAACGAGAAGTGGCGATCGTTGTTGTTGGTGAAGTAGCAGGTGTCTGTCTGGTTTGAGACGATGAACAATTGCACGAAGCAAAGCAGCGTCCGGGTGTAGCCGTTGCCTGGGTCGCTCTTGTAGTCGACGATCTGCTGCATGGCCCGGCGAGGGCTGATGCCGAGGGTCTTGAGTTCGATCTGGACCGCAGGGATGCCGTTGATCAGGAGCATCACGTCGTAGCGGTGGTGGCTGTTGTCGGTGTTGATGCGGAGCTGGTTGACGACCTCGAAGGTGTTTTTGCACCAGTCCTTGATATTGACGAGCGTGTAGTTGAGGGGCGTGCCGTCATCGCGCGTGAAGCTGTTGATCTCGCGCAGAGTGCGCGAAGCGGTGAAGACGTCGGGCGTGATGATTTCATCGAGGAGGCGCTCGAACTCGCCGTCCGTCAGCTTGACGCGATTGAGGGCCTGGAACTTCTCGCGGAAGTTGGCTTCCAGCGAAGCGCGATCGCGAATATCAGGACGGTATTCGTACTTCAGGCCAGATAGCTTTTGGATGAGCGCATCTTCGAGTTGTTGCTCTAGCGTCTTCACTGCCAACGGACTGCGGCCCTCAATACGTCGCGGTGATGTTGCAATGCGAGGCGCCTAAAGAATACCAATGCACGGACTCAAGGTGATTGGCGAAGCTCAGACCGTTCGATGGGGCTGATCGGGCGTCTCGGAAGTTCGGCGTCAGCTCATCCAGTTTCCCGTGCCACACGCACGGCGAGATCGACGGACCGCTCCGCATAGATCTGTGATGTCTCTAGCCGCGTGTGACCGAGCACTGCGCCAGCGGCGTCGATACCGTAGGACTTGTGAGGATCGATTGATTGCGTTCGGCAGTAATGGTGCCGCGGTCGCGCCTGCACGATCCAGCAAGAGCCGCCCTGAATACTGCATTCGTTACGGACGCTCTCGAATAGAGCCGTCCACACTGCGATCATCGCTCTCAATCGTATCTGAAGCCTCTTCAGCTGACTACGCCAGTAGAAGTTTCTTCCACTCCCTTGTTTTTACTACTCCCCTTCCATTACCTTTTCATCTAAGGCAACGCCGTCACCAAGACTCCAAGACGCGAGGGGCTTATCATGAGATTGGCGCATTGCGCTCGATTAATGCTGCCGATTTGTGTGTTCGGCTTGATTGGCTCAGAATCGATCGGCACGGATACAGCAACCGAAGGCTCATCAAACTACGCGGGGTTCGCTCCAGCTGTTTCGGCGTTTATTCTCAACCCTGCCACAGGATTCGACATCGCTGATGTCGACGGAGACGGCACTCTGGAGATTGCTGTTGGTGAGTCACCACCCACAGATGATTTACGCGTGTATCGCCTGACTTCGCTCGACACACTTGATTCGTTGCACGTTGTTGAGGGCAACTATGCGCATCAGGAGATTGCACTTCGAGATATGACAGGGGACGGCGTCCTTGACATCGTTACAGTCGCATCGGCGCTCGGAGTTGCGAATGGTATCGGAGACGGAACATTTGACCCACTCAATACGACGTTCTTCAGTTTCTCCAACAATATGGGTCACTTCAGTATCGCCGACCTGGATCTTGACACCGATCTTGATGTCGTTCACACGCCAATCATTGGAGGCTCGCCATTCGATCCTCCAATCGAAGGTGCGGTATATCCGGACGCTCTCGTATTCATCAATCAAGGTGACGGAAGCTTCGCTTTGCCGAAGTTTCTGGTGAGTACTGGCGATTTTGGCTCGCAGAGCAATGGTGTGGGTGACATCAATAACGATGGCCATCCTGACATTGCAGCGTCCGTGTCATCGGGATTCATCCATCTCTATTTAGGCTTGGGTGATGGCTTCTTCTCCTACGCGTATTCGCTTGACATTCCAGCGGCTCCGATCCCACATACTCGGTGTATTGATTTGAATAGTGATGGCGCCGCGGACATCGTCTACATCATCGGCAACTCGGTTCGTATTTTCGTCAATACCGGAGCAGGTTTTTTTCAGAGTGAGCAAGTCCTAGACGTTCCCTCCGCTGGAACGCTTGATGTCGGCGATCTGGATGATGATGGCGATCTCGACATCGCCGTCGGACGCATGAACTCAGGTCTTGTCAATGTGCTGCTAAATGACGGTGATGGTCATTTTGTCGAGGCAGATGAGATCGACACACTCAATTCGTTTACCGTCGCAATTCGCGTACTCGACTTGAATGGAAATGGCTCGATGGATATTGCGGCTGTTGGTCCTTCGCCATCACAGAATGCATTTGCGTTCTTGCTCAACGAGTTGGTCGCGCTTCCTCCATCTGAATTTGATCTCCTGTCACCGGCCAACGGAGCGGTCGCCGTCTCAACAACTCCAACGCTTGAGTGGTCCGAATCCTCAGGCGATGAAATCGAATATCGCGTGGAAGTGTCAACAGATGGCTTCAAGACGCTTGAGTTTCAAATTGATTCGATTGCGGGAACAATCACGAGCATCGATGTGCCAGAGGGCCATCTTGATGAAAGCGCGTCGTATGAGTGGCGAGTCTTCGCTATGAACCCTGCAGGCGAAGTCATCGCAACACCCGGATCATTCACTTTCTCGACAGTCATCGCTTCCGACTTGAACGACGATGGGTTCGTGAACGGCTCCGATTTGGCGTTCATGCTTGGATCATGGGGAACGAGCGGCAAGCCAGTTGGCGCCGATCTGAATGGTGATGGGATCGTCAACGGAGCGGATCTCGCCACACTCCTGTCCGAATGGACGAGTTAAGAGAGGCAATGGAGAGACGACACCTTCGTGTGTTTTCAATTACGCGTGACGGCGCCGTGCTTCCTGCAAGTTCACAAATACATGGCGTAAGGGATGATCTCGATGACGCAAGACTCAATCTCGAATTCGACGACACTGCAAATAGCAGTGGTGATTCTCGCCTCACTTGTCTTCATTTCAGTTGCTGGCTCTCCGTCCGCCGCGCAAGAGGGAGATCATCACACTTTGCCTCATGCGCGCGCCTCTAAAGAGCGATCAACAAAGGAGCCGCCCATCGCAAATGGGAGTTCGCTCGTGTTCGGCTCGCAACTCGGAGATTCAATCAGCCTCTTGCAGCTAGGAATCGTCGAATCAAATATGCGATCATCTACAGGAGATCTTGATTCAGATGGAGATTCTGATCTAGTTCTCAGCGTTTCGAGAGGAATCAACCCAGACGGAGATCCGGGAAGATGGGTTCTGATTTTTTTCAATGATGGTTGTGGGCAATTTCAATTATTCGATGCATTTCGCATCAGCGACTTCATTGGAGCCGCCAGTGGAGGTCCACCAATTCCGGCAGAGATCAGTTTGGCGGATATCGACGCGGATTCTGATCTCGACCTCGTCTTGACGAGCGGCAACCAAAACAATCCACAAGTAATCGTTCGTCCGAACGTATACCCCCAGGCGACAACTATCCCGGCTGATGTCAACAATGACGGACTCGTCAACGGCATTGATCTCGCGAAAGTGCTGGCAAGTTGGACTGGATGAGTAAATCCATTGGTCGCTTGGAAAATCAGCCCGTTTCCCTCGCTACACGCATCGCCAAATCGAGTGACCGTTCCGCATAAATCTGCGAAGTCTCAAGCCGCGTGTGACCGAGAACCGCGCCAGCCGCGTCGATGCCATAGGACTTGCGAAGCTCAGTTGCTCTGGTGTGTCGGAGTTGGTTCGGGGACCACGCCCCCACGCCCGCGCGCTCTGCTGCTCGGACGATGGCCCGCCGGTAGCTCGTAGGCGTGTACCGCTCGCATGGGCGACGCTGACGCTTTCTTCGGCTATTGGCGCGCGCCGCGTCGCGTGATTTGTTGCAGGACGGGTGCGATGTCCTCGACGCTTTGAGCGCCTCGAAGCGTCGCCGCTCGCTTTCTGCTGGTGAGAAGATTGGTTGATCCAATTCGGTTCGCACGTATGACCGAATGACCGATTGCGCGCGCGGGCCGATCGCGATGACTCGGTCGATGTCGTGATGCTCCGTCTTGTGTGAACCGGGGCGGTAAAGCCACACGGCGCCGCTCATGTCGATTTCGCCCGTCGTCATTGAGCACACTTCGCCCGGACGCATGCCGGTCAATCTCTGGACTCGAACCATGTCCGCGACCATCGATGGCAGCTTGGTGAGTGTGACGTCCACCACGGCATCAGCCACCGGACGGACAGGGCCGGTCTCTCTTGCCTCGGAACGTCCTTTGCGCAGCCCACGCACGGCTTGCAGCCCATGCCAAACCTCGGACGGGACCATGCTCTCCTCCACGCCCCAGCGAAAACACGCTTTGATCCATCCGGTGTACTCATTGACTGTCGTGCGGCTCAGGTTGCCGTCAATGAATGTCTGACGGATTGCCTTGAGCGCCGCCGGTCCAAACTCATTGACGAGTGATGCGCCGTACAGCCATCTCACAGGAGAGAGCGCGGACCGAATGCATCCGAGTTTCTTCGTGGGCTTCCCGTTCTTGACGTAGTACGACTCGCAATGCTGCCAGTACGCCGCGAGCAGTTCGTTGACCGTCAGATCAGTCGGCACATCATGGCGCGGCAATCGTCGCCCGTGTGCAAGCCACTCCCCAGTCAGTCGGTCGTATTCCGCTTTGCTCGCTTTCGAGCCATGCTTGCCGAGGTAGAAGTCGCGGCCATCCAACGTGACAACGGCCAAGCCGGTTGGCTTGTGAAGGCGATACTTCGGGAGTCGATTCGGGGTTGAGCGTCGGGCCATCTCGTACGTCTCCGTCTCGTTTTCCGGTAGCTACCGGTTTCACGAGCTTTTCAGAGCCGCACTACCCAACACAGGCAGGTACGCTAAATCTAGCGTCCAGCATCATTTGCGAAAAGTGGGCGATACTGGACTTGAACCAGTGACCTCCTCGATGTCAACGAGGCGCGCTAGCCAACTGCGCCAATCGCCCGGATCGTCCCCTGGCGGCGGGCCGCCGGTGGGATGGAGAGTATACCGACCACCTGACCTGGGGCCAGTGGCGACCTGACTCAGGAATCGGCCCGACCGGCTCACGCGTATCGGCGGAACCCTGGCGCCCTGCATGCGCGAGGCCTGAAGTGACGTACGCGCCTCATCGCCCGCCGTCGCTCCGAATCTCAATTCGAATCGACTGGGGCGTCGGAGAGCGCGGCTTGAACGAGTTCATGCCATCCGGTGATCACGAACGTCTGGATCGGCGATTCCTGCCGCTTGCCCGAGTCCGTCGGCGCCACGATCAGGAATCGATCGCCATCAGGATGAAGATCAATCAGCGCCGATGGCGTTGGGATCGACGCAAATGTCACTTCATGGAGCGTTTGTGGCAAGCCTGGCTCAAGGTTGCCTTCACGCTGCTCCAGTTCCACGACCTTCAGGTCGGCCGAGTATCCCGAGCCTGAGACCCACGTGATGTAATACACACGATCTCCACTCGGCGCCCACATTGGGTCGCGCCCCCCACCGACGGAAATCTGTCGCCGACGCGGCGGGCCCTGGAGGCTCCGGATGTACACCTCCCAGTCGCCGGAGATATTCGATGTATACGCCATCCACTGACCATCGGGACTCAATCGTGCGCCGGCTTCCATCGCCGGTGTCGCAAGGACGGGCTCCGTCCTCCAACCATCACCTTCCGGAAAGGCGCCCATGAGCTGGAATGCTTCGTCGTCGCTCCACTCCATGTAGATGATGCTGCCGTCATGTGGATTCCAATCCATCGGGAACTGCTCGTACATGCCGTTCCCGATGCCCATTGGCGCCGGAGGGCTCTCGCCATCGATCCGAACAGCGTAAAGACCGCCCTGCGAACTTTCTGTCGCCGCCGAGAACGCGATGGTCTGACCGTCCGGGGACCACACCGGGTTGGCGGGCGGACCGTCCGTCGAAATTTCAGTTCGAATGCCTCTCGCAAACTCAAAAATGACGATGCCGCCGGCGCTTGACGCATTCGATGTATGCCACGCAAAACGAGCGCCGTCCGCACTGATGCGCGGGGACGCCATTGGCCCCGAACCGGCAGGAATTGGCTGAATTTCACCGGTCTTGAGATCGAGCCAGCTTGGCACGCCGACGACGCCTTCCGGGCTCGCGCCTTTGGTAAAGATCGCCACGCCATCATCTGTGAATGCGATTGAGGCGCCGCCATTGAGCACGGAATGCAAGACGTCGTTGAGAACGGGGCGTGGCGTCCCCAGTACACGCGGAATCGACCAATCAACAGCCACCGCATACACGGCGTTTCTTCCTGCGAATATCAAAGTGCCATCAGAAAGAATCTGCGGAAACGAACCGACGCCGCTTAAGAGTGTGGTCGATCTGCCGGTCTCAATGTCGACCGCTTCAATTGACGTCGTGTCGAATCCCTGCCCAGCGCGTTGCGCGGTATACACGACCAATCGTCCATCCGGCGATGCAGCCGGCCATCGATGGGAGCGAGACCGATCCGAACCACTTTCGCCATGCAATGATGTCAGCGGTGTGGATTGTCCACCTGCGGCGCTGACGGTATGCAACGCGCTCGTCGTATCTGGAGCGAAGACCAAACGCTGTTCATCGATCCAGGCGACACCGCGATGTGACGAATTCGCCTCTGCCAATTGTTGGGGCGACCCGCCAGATGAAGCGATCTTCCACAAGCCGTTATCCGTGAAATAGGCGATCCAATCACCTGATGGACTGAAGACAGGCTGACTGGCGCCGCGCGTGCCGGGGAGCAACACGGCCGCATCCAGCGCGATGTCACGGATCCACAGACCTGACTCCTCACCGATGTCCGCCACGACAACGAGCCGATCACCGCTCGGCGACAACGCAAAGCTCCGGCCGGGATCACCAAAGTTCAAATCAGCGCCTGGGAGGAGTGCAATCTGAAATGTTCGACGCACTTCCACACCTGGAGTCGGCGGTTCGCGCATGATGAACGCCGCGCCGAGACCGCAGGCGATCAGCAATGCAATCGTTGCAATGACCGTCGCCATTCTGAGCGCGCGCGTTCTTCCCACCTCGGACACGGTGTCCGGCGCACTGTTCCGCGCTTCGCGCAATTCGATGGCGACGTCCGCGACGCTGCGCCAGCGCTCGTTGCGATCCCGCGCAAGACACCGCACCAAGGCGTGCCTCATCATGCGCGGCGTGTCATCCGGCAACAGACTGAGGTCCACTTCCTTGTGCAGGATGGCGCCAATGGAGTCACTGATCGTCTCGCCGCGAAATGGTCCGATGCCGGTGAGCATCTCGTACAGCACCACGCCGAACGACCAGATGTCGGTTCGTTGATCGACGCGCCGGCCGCGCGCCTGTTCAGGGCTCATGTACGGCGCGGTTCCAAGCACGGCGCCGGCCATGGTCGGCGAGGGCGGCGTGGTCAGCGTTGGGATTTCGCTCGAGCCAGTGCTCGAAACGCCCTCCGCAGAGCGCGCGAGACCAAAATCGAGCACCTTCACCTGGCCATCGGGCGTGATTTTGATGTTGCCCGGCTTGAGATCGCGATGCACGACCCCGGCGTCATGCGCGGCTTCCAGCCCCGCCGCGATCTGGAGCGCAATGTCGATGGCTTCATCGCTTGAGATTGGCCCACGATCAAGACGCTCTTCAAGTGTTTCACCATCGACATATTCGAGGATGAGATAGCGCGAGTTCTCGTGATCTTCAACGCCGTAGATGCCGGCGACGTTTGGATGACTGAGCGATGCGAGCGCTCTGGCCTCGCGCTCAAACCGCGCGAGACGGTCGGTGGCCGTTGCGAGATGCTCGGGCAGGGCCTTGATGGCGATGGCGCGATTCAGCCGCTCGTCGTGCCCGAGGTAGACCACACCCATGCCGCCGCGACCGATCTCGCGGTCAACGGTGTACGGTCCGATTGTCGCGCCTGGCTGCACACTCATCGATCGCGGTGCTCCTCGAACCAGTTCTGAATGACTGACACTGCGACACGTTGCTCTGTCGTTGACGCGACCGATCGCTTCACGACGAATGTGGATCCGTCAGCCGACGGTGACCAGCCCTGGTCAAGGTCGAGCCCCATGGTCTCCGCGTCCAGGATTCTGCGCGGCACACTGAACTGCAGCGCCGGCTCACGGGTGACATCGACTTCATACACAGCGGAAATGTTGCTTCCTCCGGAATCGAAGTACAGGCGCTTTCCATCGCTCGACCATCGCGGTGATTCACCGCCCCGTGTTGAGACTTGCCACTTGCCTGACCCTTCCGGGAATCGTGTGCAGTAGATTTCGTTCTCGCCTGATTCATCCGACGTGTACACGAGCAGCGTGCCGTCGGGGCTCAGCTCGATGCCGAAGAAATTGGGTTGAACTGGCATGACCGGCGATTGTGAATCGTCGTCTCCGATCGTCGTGGCGTAGATCATCGCATCCTGTTCGGTCGGATCGGCGATCCATGCGGCGTTGCGCCACAGCGCGTCGAGTGAATACACGAGCCCGGAGACAGGAGGACGTGACTCACCGGATCCATCTGCATACAGGAACAGCGTTTTGACGGGCGGATCCAAATCCGGCGTGTACTGATTGACCGCGATCTCTGTGCCGTCTGCCGACCATGCCACCGGACGAACGAAACTCTCATTGAACGTAATACGACGATTCACACCTCGATCGAGTTCGTGTATCCACACATCCGTCTTCGGCGCAATACCTGCGGCGAAAACCACCCGATCGGCCTCCGGGGCGAGAATCGGCCCCCAGACGCCGTCGAATTCGCCTTCGATCGGCGTCACCTCACCATCGCGCGTCACGAGAGCGAGATTGCCTTGCGGCGCGACGTTCCCGCGCAAGAACGCCAAGGTTCCATCGTTCGCGACTGAGGGATGCCATCCTTCCGGCTCAATCAGGAAGGGCTCCCCCTTCCCTTCGAATCTGGCAGGATCAAAGGCGACGCCCCACACGCTTCGTTCCTGAATTCCGCGAGCGAATACGACATGGCCGCTTGGCGAATACACGGGTTGCGCCAGGAGCGAATCATTGAATTCGACAATAACGGTGCGCCGCTCACCATCCGTCGCTGAAATTGCATACGTGCTGTCCCGACGATGTTCAATGAAGAGCACGGTGTTCGTGCCACGAACAACGGACGGATCGTGAAAATCGAGCATGACGCTTCGATCCTCCCGCAGGAACAGCGACGGCGCGCCGCCACGCGCCGAGACCGCCATCAGGCCTCCATCAAAATCAGCGAACACGATCTGATCGTCTATGGTCCATCCGCCGCCAGTGACGTCGCCGAGCCTGAGGGGCTGACTCGTGAGTTTGATTGTGGCGCCGCCACTCACAGCGGCTTTGTAGAACGCATTGTCTGTGTAGTACCCCAGCCACGCGCCATCGGGCGACCAGAACACATTGATCGCGTCTTCAGCGCCTGTAATGGGCCTTGACTCAAAGGTCGAGAAATCGCGCACGAAGACCTGGCCATTCTCGATGTACGCCACACTGTCTCCGCTGGGCGAAATCTTTGGATTCGCATCGGTCAGGCGCGCCCCATCGCTCTCGACGATGACATCGAATTTGGCGATTCGGTGGGTTTCTGTCGGTCGGAGCCAGGCCGCTCCAAACCATCCACCGATGAGACACACGATCGCGATGATGACCACAGCGCTGAACCAGCGAACCGGCGAGGGCGTCTGGAGCGGGGCCAAGTCTTCACTGATGGCAGGAGCCTGCAGCAAATCAACTCGCGCATCGCCGATGTCGCGATAGCGCAGATTCTTGTCGCGCTCGACGCAGCGATGCAGCACGCGGCGCACGCCTCGCGGTGTGTCGCGCGGCAGCAGGGATTCATCAACGTTCTTGTGAAGCACCGCGCCGATTGAATCACTCACCGTCTCGCCGCGGAACGGCGATGCGCCGGTCAGCATTTCATAGAGCATGACACCGAACGACCAGATGTCCGTGCGTTTGTCCAGCTTGCGGCCGCGCGCTTGCTCCGGCGACATGTACGCCGCGGTGCCGAGGATGACACCGGGCATGGTCGGCGAATGCGCCGGAGATGTGATGGTCGCAACCTCACTGGCGCTACTTGACGAGGATGACTCATCAGCGCGGGCCAGGCCGAAGTCAAGCACCTTGACTTGGCCTTCGGGTGTGAGTTTGACGTTCGCTGGCTTCAAATCACGGTGAATGAC
>MRWG01000984.1_pt1 | contig 21777 bp, 20 predicted proteins | sample 1013341 | NCBI WGS metagenome assembly MRWG01 (sample SAMN06117577, study PRJNA244670) | biofilm metagenome | biome: Water; feature: Cathode Biofilm; material: Biofilm; isolation source: microbial consortium enriched at the cathode of a solar microbial fuel cell | place: USA: District of Columbia ... | reverse complement strand
CCTGGAGCGGCCGCCCGTGCCGATCGACCGCGACGGCTTCCGCATCCGGCTCGACAACGGCGCGATCGACGTGACGGCGCCCCAGGACGACCGCGGCGAAGGCTTGATCGCCATAAGTCTCAAGACCGCCGCGCCGGCCGCCCTGCTGGCGGCCGCCAAGGCGCGCGGCTTGTCAGCCAATGGCGGACGGGTCACCATCTGCGGCACACACTTCGACCTTTCCTGACCCGCCGAAACCAGCCGAGAGACCATGAGCGCAGGCGAACGACTGCCGGGCACGCCCGTACCGATGCACACGTGGACAGGCGCGGATGGCCTGACGATTGCGGGCGATATGTGGGGGCCCAAGTCCGGCCGGCTCGTCATGCTGCTGCATGGCGGCGGCCAGACGCGGCATGCCTGGAAGGGCGCCGGCGAGACCCTGGCGGCCGCAGGCTATCGCGCCATCGCGTTCGACGCCCGCGGCCACGGCGACTCGGGCTGGGCCGAGCGGGCGGAGGATTACATCGCCGACAAGATGGTCGAGGACCTGAAGGCAATTATCCAGGCGGAAGGCGGCGACCAACCGGCGCTGGTCGGGGCGTCGATGGGAGGCGGCACCAGCCTGCTCGCCGTCGGCGAAGGCCGGATCGACGCATCGGCCCTCGTCCTGGTCGACATGGCCCCCAAGGTGGAGCCGGAAGGAGTCGCCAAGATCCAGGCCTTCATGAACCAGAAGCCCGAGGGCTTCGACAGCCTGGAAGAGGTGGCGGAGGCGATCGCCAACTACCAGCCGCACCGCAAGCGACCGCGCAATCTCGACGGCCTCGCCAAGAACGTGCGCCTCGGCGCCAACGGCAAGTATGTCTGGCATTGGGACCCGAAGCGGCGCCAGGCGCGGTCGAACGCCCACGGCATCCGCGACTACCGGCAACAGCTCTCCGACGCCGCCGACAACCTGAAACTTCCCACGTTGCTGGTCCGCGGCGGCCTTTCCGACGTATTGAGCGAGGACGGAGCCCAGTCCTTCCTGAAACAGTGCCCGCATGCGGAATATGTCAGCGTCAAGGACGCCGCCCACATGGTGGCCGGCGACCGCAACGACATCTTCGCGGGTTCCGTCGTCGAGTTCCTGAAGCGCGTCGCGCCGCCGCAATAGGCTGGACTCCCGCGCGCCACGCGTTAAGTCAGGGCGCTTGACGATTGGAGACACACGGTTTGACCGCGCGAGCCCTGCCCCACGGCCATCCCGACTTGCCGCCTCGGAAAATTGGCGTGCTTCTACTGAACCTCGGCACGCCGAACGGGACCGACTATTGGTCGATGCGGCGCTATCTTTCCGAGTTCCTGTCCGATCCGCGCATCATCGAACTGCCGAAGGCGCTTTGGCAGCCGATTCTGCAGGGCATCATCCTGACGGTGCGGCCTGGCCGATCCGGCAAGGCGTATGCCAAGATCTGGAACAGCGAGCGGGACGAGAGCCCGCTGCGCACCTATACCCGCGCGATCGCCGAGAAGATGTCAGCCGGCATGGCGGCCGACCGCCCCGAAGTCGTGGTCGACCACGCCATGCGCTATGGCGACCCGTCGACCGGGTCCGTCATCCGCAAGATGATCGCGTCGGGGTGCGACCGCCTGCTGCTCGTGCCCCTTTATCCGCAATACAGCGCCGCCACGACGGCGACCGCGTGCGACCAGGCCTTCCGTCAGTTAATGCAGGAGCGATGGCAGCCGGCTGTGCGCACGGCGCCCGCCTGGTATGATGATCCGGAGCATATCGACCTCCTCGCGCAGTCGGTCGAACGCGCCTATGCACGCCTGGACGCCGAGCCGGACGTTCTGGTCGTATCATTTCACGGTCTGCCGAAGGAGTATTTCGAGAAGGGCGATCCCTACCACTGCCATTGCGCCAAGACCGCCCGCCTGCTCCGCGAGCGGCTCGGCTGGCCGGAAGATCGGCTGATCATGGCGTTTCAGTCTCGGTTCGGACCGAAGGAGTGGCTGCAGCCCTATGCCGACGAGACCATTCGCGACCTCGCCGCCAGGGGCAAGAAGCACGTCGCGATGATCTCGCCGGGATTTGTCGCCGACTGCGTCGAAACGCTGGAGGAACTCGCCATCGGCCTCGAGGAAGAGTTCCACGCGGCCGGCGGCGAGACCTTCACCTACATCCCCTGCCTCAACGACGACGACGACCATGTCGCCTTCTTACGCCGCCTTGTTGAGCGCGAGTTGGGGGGATGGATTTGACCTCCGTGGTCAGGCGCCCAATTCGCGCTGGACGCGGTTGAAGCGGAGGGTCCGCTCCTGGTCGGAGCGATGCCGCGGACGGCGGAAAAGGGCCTCCGCCTGCGCGCTCAGACGCTCGCCGGAGCGGCGTCCGATCCTCTGAAAAGCTTCCGCGCGCAAGGCGTCCGCCCGACGCATTCGTTTCAGTCGATCAGTCATGGCTTCGCCTCCTTTTGGCTGCGTACGCCACGGATGTGGGCGCCGAAGGCCGGGTTGTCGACCCCCGGCGCCCGATCGTCATATTTTTCAGATCACTCGGGAAATGAACAGCTTAGGCAATTATTTTCGCATATTCATCAAGGCGCTGCAGGATCTCGTCGCGCGTCCCGTCCGGAATTTCCAACAGGGCGCGGAAGATGCCGGCGTCCGCGTATTCGGCCAAAGTCTGCTTGTCGGCCTTGGTGCGGAACGTCGTAACGGACAGCGTCGCCATGTCCCGGCCAGCTTCGTCGGCGAACCGCTTCAGCCGCGCAATCTGCTCGGCCGGGTCGAAGCCGGACCAGGGGCGCGGATACCAGCCGTCGCAGTAATCGACGACGCGCTTCAGGGTGTAGTCGGTCTCGCCGCCCAAGAGAATCGGCGGGTGCGGGCGCTGCGTCGGCTTCGGCCAGGCCCAGGACGGCTCCAGCTTGACGTGTTCGCCGGAGAAGCTCGCCTCTTCCTCGGTCCAGAGCGCCTTCATGGTCAAAATGTGCTCGCGCATCATGGCGAAGCGCGTCTTGTAGGTCGCGCCGTGGTGCTCCATCTCCTCGACGTTCCAGCCGCCGCCGATGCCGAAGACGAAGCGGCCGCCGGAGAAATAGTCCGTGCTTGCGACGGACTTCGCCGTCACGATCGGGTCGCGCTGCGGCACGAGGCAGATGCCGGTGCCGACTTTCAGCTTTTCCGTCGCGGCCGCGGCCGCCGTGCAGGCGACGAACGGATCGTGCGTGTGGGAATAGCGCTTCGGCAGTTCGCCGCCGCCGGGAAAGGGCGAGCGCCGGCTGGTCGGGATGTGCGTGTGCTCCGGAAAGAACAGGCTTTCCATGCCGCGATCTTCCATGGCCTTCGCCAGTTCGCGGACATCGATGCCGTAGTCTGTCGGAAAGTAGAATCCGCCGATATGCATGAATCTTCGCTCCTGATGTGCAGGCGGTCAGCCTACCCAGGAACCGCGCATCGCACTATCCTCCGGCCCGCAAGGATGCTTTGCCGATGCCTTCGCTCTGCCGCGCCTGCGGCCACATCGCAGACCGCCTGGAGGGCCGCCGCTGCCCGGCCTGCCGCTCGCCGCGTCTTGTCGCCCACCCGGAACTTGCGGATCTGACGGTCGCGCATATCGACTGCGACGCCTTCTACGCAGCCATCGAAAAGCGCGACGACCCGAGCCTGATCGACAAACCGCTGATCATCGGCGGCGGCCGGCGCGGCGTCGTCTCGACCGCCTGTTATGTCGCCCGCCGCTTTGGCGTGCATTCGGCGATGCCGATGTTCAAGGCGCTCCGCGCCTGCCCCGACGCCGTGGTGATTCGGCCGAACATGGCGAAATACGCCGAAGTCGGCCGTCAGGTCCGCGACATCCTCGAAAGCGCCACGCCGCTGGTGGAGCCGCTCTCCATTGACGAGGCGTTTCTCGATCTCGCCGGCTGCCAGCGCCTCTTCGGCAAGCCGCCGGCCGCCATCCTGGCCGGGCTGGTCCGCCGGATCGAGCAGGAGCTTGGCGTCACCGCCTCGATCGGCCTCAGCTACGCCAAGTTCCTGGCGAAGCTCGCGTCCGACATGGACAAGCCGCGCGGTTTCGCCGTGATCGGCCGGGCGGAGTCGGTCGATCTGGTCGGCGCGCTCCCCGTCTCGAAGCTGCCGGGCGTCGGCAAGCGCTTCACCGAACGGCTGGCGAAGGACGGCTTCCTCAAAGTCGCCGATCTTGCACGGGCGCCGACGGGCGCGCTCGAAGCGCGCTACGGCGCGAGCGGCGCCCGCCTGGCCGCGTTCGCGCGAGGCGACGACCCGCGCCGGGTCAACCCCGACCGGGCGACCAAGAGCATCTCCTCCGAAATCACGCTTGAGACGGATCTTTCACACGCCGAAGACCTTAAACCGCTGCTCTGGAAGCAGGCCGAGCGGGTCGCGGCGCGGCTGAAAGCCAAGAACTACGCGGCGGGCTCGGTCGTCTTGAAACTCAAGACCGACGGCTTTCGCATCCTCACCCGGCAACGCCCGGCCGATCCGCCGACGCAGCTTGCCGAGCGCCTCTACCGGATCGCCGAGCCGATGCTGCTGGCCGAGTTGGGCGCGCGCAAGTTCCGCCTGATCGGCGTCGGCGCAAGCGATCTTCGTCCGGCGGCGGAAGCGGATGTCGATGATCTGGTGTCGGCGGCGGCGCCCGGCGCGAGTTCGGCGCGGCAGGCCCGCCTGGAATCCGCCATGGCCGCGATCCGGGCCAAGGGCGGCGATCAGGCGATCTACAAGGGCCGTGCGATCGGACCGGACGCCCCGGCAAAACGACCTCAACAGTCGGGCAAGGGCGAAGGCTCGACGCGCTGAAGCTTCAGTTCGAGGTCGTAGCCGTCATAGCGGTAGATCGCGTCGGCCAGCACGCCGTTCTCGAGCAGCGTCTCTTCGCCTTCGTAGGCCGGCGTGTCGGCATCGGCGTCCGTGAAGAAGGCGGACAGGAACCGCCAGCGCGGCCCGGCCAGCAGCGGCTCACCGTCGGACGCCGCCGTTCCGGGTGAAACGATGCTGGAGACGATCAACGGCTCGTCGGGCGTCGCGCCGACAAACCAGGGCGCATTGAGCTTGGTGACGCCCGCCTTCGCCGCGTCCAGCGCCGTCACGAGCGAACCGACGACGAAGCCGGTGTTCGGCGGCAGGGGCCGCTCGATCGGCGCCGGCTCGGTGTAGCGCACCTCCCCGCCCGCGGCGTCGCTCTCGGCGCGGCCAACGAGGCGGAGCGCCTCGCCGGACCCGTAGTCGCTGGTCGAGGTAAAGGCGTATGTTCGATGGTCTAGGCTTTCGAAGCCGTCGACCGTGAACTCCATCCGGCTCGGCTCGCCGCTGAAGGGCTGGGTCTCCAGCTTGTAGCGCTGGCGGTAGCGCCAGCCGTCGCACTCCCGGCTGAGTTCGACCGCCGCCACGCCGCGCGCCGACTCCATGACGTCGCTCGGGCCCGCGAGCGCGACCGTGTAGATCGCCCGGTGCGGCGCGATCTCGACCGCCACGGCCGCGCCGGCGGCCAGCACGGCCGCCAGAAACGCACCGAAGCCGCTAGGACTTGCGCGCATCGATGCGGATGCCGAGCTCGCGGAGATGGCGCGGGTCCGCCGGGGCCGGCGCGCCCATCATCAGGTCCTGCGCCTGCTGGTTCATCGGGAAGGCGATGACCTCGCGGATGTTCGGCTCATCCGCCAGCAGCATGACGATGCGGTCGATGCCGGGCGCCGAGCCGCCATGCGGCGGCGCCCCGAGCTTCAAGGCCGAAATCATGCCGCCGAAGCGCCGGTCGACCTCCTCCGGTCCGTAACCCGCAATGTCGAAGGCCTTGTACATGATCTCCGGCCGGTGGTTCCGGATCGCGCCGGACGAAAGTTCCACGCCGTTGCAGACGATGTCGTACTGGAACGCCTTGATCGTCAGCGGATCCTGGCTCTCCAGCGCCTCCATGCCGCCTTGCGGCATGGAGAACGGATTGTGGGAGAAGCCGATTTCGCCGGTCTTCTCGTCCCGCTCGAACATCGGGAAGTCGACGATCCAGCAGAAGCGGAAGGCGTTCTGCTCGATCAGCCCCAACTCCTCGCCGACCCTGGTGCGGGACAGGCCGGCGAAGTCCGCCGCCGCATCGGGCTTGTCGCAGACGAAGAAAACGGCGTCGCCGTCCTTCAGACCGCAGGCGGCGCGGATCTGCTCGACCCGCTCGGGGCCCAGATTGTTCGCGATCGGGCCGGCGCCGGCGCCGTCGCGGAAGAAGATGTAGCCAAGGCCCGGCTTGCCCTCGCCCTGCGCCCAGTTGTTCATGCGGTCGCAGAACGCGCGCTGCCCGCCGCCCGGCCCGGGAACCGCCCGCACGACCGCCCCCTTCTCGACGAGGCCAGCGAAGATCTTGAAGCCCGAACCGCGGAACGCCTCGGTCACGTCGGCGATCTCGATGGGGTTGCGAAGGTCCGGCTTGTCGGAGCCGTATTTCAGCATCGCTTCGTCGAACGGAATGCGCGGAAACGGCGGCGGCGTCACAGCCCGGCCTTCGGCGAACTCCTCGAAAACGCCGTGCAACACCGGCTCGATCGTCGCAAAAACATCATCTTGCGTGACGAAGCTCATCTCGAAGTCGAGCTGGTAGAACTCGCCCGGCGAGCGGTCTGCCCGTGCGTCCTCGTCCCGGAAGCAGGGCGCGATCTGGAAGTAGCGATCGAAGCCCGCGACCATCAAGAGCTGCTTGAACTGCTGCGGCGCCTGGGGCAGCGCGTAGAACGTGCCGGGGTGCATACGGGACGGCACCAGGAAGTCGCGGGCGCCTTCCGGGCTGGTCGCGGTCAGGATCGGCGTCTGGAACTCGCGGAAGCCTTGGTCGATCATGCGGCGGCGGATGGACGCAATCACGTCCGAGCGGAGCGCGATGTTGCGTTGCATCTTCAGCCGGCGCAGATCGAGGAAGCGGTAGCGCAGCCGCGTTTCCTCGCCGTAGTCCTCATCGCTGTTGACCTGGAGCGGCAGCGCGTCAACCGCGGATTCGACCGCGCCCTCGCGCACCCGGAGCTCGACCGCGCCCGTCGGCAGGTTCTCATTGACCGTATCGGCCGACCGGGCGACGCAGTCGCCGGTCAAGGTGACCACGCTCTCCAGCCGGACGTTCTCGGCGAGCGCAAACGCGTCGGCGCTCACGTCGCGGTCGAACACGCACTGCGTCAGGCCGTAATGGTCCCTAAGGTCGATGAACAGCAGGCCGCCGTGGTCGCGCTTGCGGTGGACCCAGCCGGACAGGCGCACGCTTTCGCCGACATTCTCGGCGCGCAACGCCCCACAGGTATGGGTGCGGAAGGGATGCATGGATCGGACTCGCTTCGAAACGCAGGTTCAGGGGGCCGGGGGGATTGGCCACGGGGCTTACGCCGCTGTCAACCGAAAGGCAATGCCGCAGTGCACACATTCGGTCGCAGTTCCACCGATATATGTTATAGTGTGTATACACATGACAAACGCATCGACCCTCATCACGAGTCAGCCCGAACTCGAGGAATTCTGCCGCACGATCCGCGGAGCGCCCTATGTGGCCGTCGACACGGAATTTCTGCGCGATTCGACGTTCTGGCCGAAGCTTTGCCTGATCCAGGCGGCGACGCCCGACATCCACGCGGCGATCGACCCGCTGGCGCAAGGCGTGGACCTCGCGCCGTTCCTAGAAATCCTAGGGGATTCGGGGACGGTGAAGGTGTTCCACGCGGCCCGCCAGGACATCGAAATCTTCGTGCGCCTGATAGGCGCCCCGCCCGAGCCGGTATTCGATACCCAAATCGCGGCGATGGTCTGCGGCTTCGGCGATTCGATCGGCTACGACAAGCTGGTCGCATCTGTCGCGCGCGAGAAGATCGACAAGGGGCCGCGCTTCACCAATTGGGCGGAACGGCCGCTCAGTGACGAGCAGATCCAATACGCCCTCTCGGACGTGACGCATCTCTGCGTCGTCTACGAACGCCTCGCTTCCATGCTGGAGTCGCGCGGACGCGCGGATTGGGCCGCGGAGGAACAGCGCGCCCTCGTCGATCCAGAGACCTATCGGATCGATCCCGAAACGGCCTGGAAGCGGCTGAAGACGCGTACGGACAAGCCACGTTTCCTCGCGGTCCTGCAGGCCGCCGCCGCGTGGCGGGAGCGGGAGGCGATGCGCCGCGACCAGCCGCGCAACTGGGTGATGAAGGACGATTCGCTGCTCAACATCGCGGCTCTCGCCCCGAAGGACGCACAGGCCCTCTCCCGCTGCCGCGGTCTGCCCAAGGGCTTCCCGGCCAGCCGGGCCGGCCAGGAGCTATTGACGGTCGTCAGCGCCGCCGCCAAAGCTCCGGCGAGCGCCGCGCCGACGCCGGAACCGCGCCGGCAGTCGAACCCGGAACTTTCGGCGACCGTCGAGTTGCTCCGCGTGCTGCTGAAGCGCGCCGCCGAGGAGCACGGCGTCGCGCAGCGGCTGATCGCCGACGCCGAAGACATGGAGGCGATCGCCGAGGGACGCGAGACGCCGGCGCTGGCCGGCTGGCGCCGCAAGGTTTTCGGCGCCAACGCCGAACTGCTGGTCGCGGGCAAGCTGGCGCTCGCCGTCGCCGACCGGAAAGTGTCGGTCTTCCCGATCGAAAGCGCTCACGCCGCCGCCGACTGAGCGTCCACGACCCGGTGCTCCAGACTGAGCGCCTTGGCGAGCGCCGCGAACCGACGCTCCGCCGTCTCGCCGAGAGCGGACGGCGGAACGCCGTCGCAATGCAGTTCCAGCACGCCGGGCCGCCGCGCCAGCCGAAAACGATCCCGCAATCCGGGCGCGCCGCCGACGCCGTCGCCCGGCTCGATCGCATGGGCCAGCCGGAAGGCCAAGCCGACGGTCGCGGCCCGATTGACCTGGGCGTCGTCAAGCAGCTTCAGCGCGTCGCCGAGCGCTTCCTCCATGCCGAATCCGTGGTAACGGGCATAGGCCGTTACCGCCAGGAAGGCCCGTTCGCGATGATCGATGCCCGCCGACGCGAGGTGCAGCGTCCGCGCGGCGGCATGATGGCCGCGATAGTCGGGATGGTCGGAACCCGACATGTCGGAGAGCCAAGCTGCCGCGCGCACCAGACGCGGGTCGGCGAAATCGCCCTCGAAGGCCCCGCCGACCCAGCGCGCCATAAGATCGCCGTCGAACGGCGCCCGCGCGCTCGCCCGGCCGAGGCGTCTGCAATGGTCGATCAAAGGGTCGCGCCGACGGACGTCCGCCGGCATTTCCTCGAACGCGATGCCCTCGCGCAGGCCATAGCCCGAAAAGACGACGCGCTTCGGATCGAGGCGCTCGATCAGATGCGCCAAGAGCCGCCCTGAATAGGGCGCAAACTCCCGCCGTCTGCCGGATATGCCGACGAGCTTTCCGAGGTCGCCCTTGCGGGTCGCCCCGACCCGGGCGGCGAAGCGCTTTGCCTCCTCGGCCGCGAGATCGTATTCGTGAATAATCCAGATGGGGTGCTTTGACTTCTCGAAATGGTGCTTGGCGAGCGCCCGCCAGGCGCCGCCGACGACATAGAGCGACTGGCCCCGGGCGCCGCCCTGGGGCGCGGCATCCAGCGCCGATATCAGCCGTTTCGCTTCGCCCCGCGCGCCGACCGTATCGCCCAGCGCCAGGGGACCGATCGGCAAGGACAGCGTCTCGCCGACCCGACCGCCGCCGACGGCGGCAAGTTCGAGGCTGCCGCCGCCAAGATCGCCGATCATGCCCTCCGCGCCGGGAATGCCGCAGAGGACGCCCACGCCGGAAAGGCGCGCCTCTTCGGACCCCGCAAGCACTTCGACAGGCGCGCCCAACGCCGCCTCGGCGACGCGTACGAATTCCTCGCCGTCGAAGGCGTCCCGGACCGCCGCCGTCGCGACGGCGCGAATGCGGTCGACGCCCATGCTGGCGGCGACCATGCGGAACCGGGCGAGGATCGCCAGCGCCGACGCCCACCCGGCGGGGTCGAGCCGGGACGTCGCGAGCAGGTTCCGGCCGAGCCCGCTCATCGCCTTCTCGTTGAATACCGGAGCCAAAGATCGGTCATGCCGATCGAACGCGACCATGCGGACGGAGTTCGATCCGATATCGACGACGGCGGAACGCGCGACGCTGCTTGCAGCCATATTGCGGTCTCTAAGCTTCGGGGTGCACGAGATTCCGTGGCGCGGCGCCCTCTTCGTACATCGCGCTGCCGCGTCCCGAAAGACTTGGGTTGTTCATGAAATAGGTATGGGCGCTGAAAGCGTCCTTTCCCGGAGACAGACGCACGTAGCGGCCGTCCGGCTCCAGGCGCCAGCTTTGCGCGTCGTCATTCAGGTTCGCGATCATGATCTGATCGACGATCTGGCGGCGCACGGTCTCATTTTCAATCGGCACCAGGGTCTCTACCCGCCGGTAAAGGTTGCGCGGCATCCAGTCGGCGGACGAAATGAACACCTTGGCCTCGGGCGACGGCAGGCCGCCGCCGGCGCCGAAGCAGATGATGCGGGCGTGTTCCAGAAACCGGCCGACGATCGACTTGACCGAGATGTTTTCCGACATGCCGGCCACACCCGGCCTGAGGCAGCAGATGCCGCGCACGACGAGTTCGATCTCCACCCCGGCGTTCGACGCAGCGTAGAGCGCCTCGATGATCTTCGGATCGACCAGCGAATTCAGCTTCGCCCAGATCGTCGCCGGGCGGCCGGCCTTCGCGTGCGCGATTTCCTCATCGATCAGGCGAAGCAGCGTCGGCTGCAAAGTCTCGGGCGAATAGACGAGCTTCTGCATCCTGTCCGGCTTGGCGTAACCGGTGATGTAATTGAACAGCAATCCGGCGTCCCGCGTCAGCGCCGGGTCCGTCGTGAAGAAGGAGAGGTCCGTGTAGATGCGCGCGGTGATCGGGTGATAGTTGCCGGTGCCGTAGTGGGCATAGGCGCGGATGTCGCTCCCCTCCTGGCGGATGACCAGGGACACTTTCGCGTGGGTTTTCAGCGTCATGAACCCATAGACGACCTGCACGCCGGCGCGCTCCAAATCCCGCGCCAGCAGAATGTTGTTCGCCTCGTCGAACCGCGCCTTGAGTTCGACCAGCGCGGTCACCGACTTGCCGCTCTCCGCCGCTTCGGTCAGGGCCTGCACGATCGGCGAGTCCGCCGTCGTCCGATAGAGCGTCTGCTTGATCGCAAGCACGGCCGGATCGCGCGCCGCCTGGCGCAGGAACTGCACGACGACGTCGAAGCTCTCATAGGGGTGATGGACGACGATGTCCTTCGCCCGGATCGCCGCCAGACAATCGCCGCCGAAATCGCGGATGCGTTCCGGGAAGCGGGCCTGAAACGGCTCGAACACAAGGTCCTTCCGGACGCTGTCGATCAACTCGGAAACGTCGCCGAGCCCGACCATCCCCTCCATCAGGATCACGTCGCCAAGTTCGACCTCGGCCTCCTCGGCGAGTTCGGCGATCAGCTTTTCCGGCATCGACGAGTCGCACGAAAGCCTGACGACATGTCCCCGCCGCCGACGCTTCAGGGCGCTTTCGAACAGGCGGACAAGGTCCTCCGCCTCCTCGTCGATCTCAAGTTCGCTGTCCCGGATGATGCGAAAGCAGCCCTTGCCCTCGACATCGAAGCCGGGGAAGAGCCGATCGATGAAGAGCGCCGCCACATGCTCGACCGCGATCGCGCGGATCGCGGCTCCCGGCAGACGCACGAAGCGGTCGAGCCGGGCCGGGAACGGCAGGATGGCGCTGATCGGCTCCCCGTCCGCCCGCCGCTTCAGCGCGAGGGCAAGGCCGTAGCCCAGGTTCGGCACGAACGGGAACGGATGGGCCGGATCGACCGCGAGCGGGGTCAACTGCGGAAAGATACGCCGGTCGAACTCGTCCGAAAGCCACTCCCGCTCCGCCTCCGTAAGATCCGCGCCGGAAAGCACGTGGACGTCGGCGTCACGCAGTTCCTCGACCAGTTCGCTCCAGCGCCGCTGCTGTGCGGCAAGCAGCGCCCGCGCGCGACTGTCGATGGCGGCGAGCTGTTCCCGCGGGCTCAGGCCGTCGGCGCTGACCGTGGTCACGCCGGCCGCGATCTGCCCCATGATGCCGGCGACGCGCACCATGTAGAACTCGTCCAGGTTCTTTACCGAAATCGACAGGAAGCGGAGCTGCTCGAACAGCGGATGCGTGCTGTTCGCCGCCTCCTCCAGCACGCGCTCGTTGAAGGCGAGCCAGGAGATCTCCCGGTTGAACAGGCGGTCAGACGCCGCCGTCGGCGCTTCGACGGTGGGGTCCGGCAAGCTTTCGATCGGCTCGGCGGTCATATCCTGTCATCCTCCTTGGCAGCCGCAGACGCCGCCTTGGGCGACGAAATTAGGACAGGTTTATGACGGTCTTCGGTCGCGCCCTTATGATTCAACGTCAGATATTGCCGGGGAACGCGCCGCCGTCCATCAGTACGTTCTGGGCGGTGATGAAACCGACATGCTGGCTGCAGAGGAACGCGCAGACCTTGCCGAATTCCTCCGCGGTGCCGAACCGGCCGGAAGGGTTCTCGGCCAAACGGGCCTTATAGGACTCGTCGAACGAAATGCCGGCCTTCTCGGCCGCGAATTTGACGCTGCCGCGCAGGCGGTCGGTGTCGAACGGACCGGGCAGCAGGTTGTTGATCACCACGTTCTTCGAAACGAGCTCCCGGCTGATCGTGGACGAGAATCCGGTCAACGCCATCCGCGCAGCGGTCGACAGGCCGAGGTTCTGGATCGGCATTTTGACCGAGGCCGAGGTGATGTTGACGATCCGGCCGAACCCACGCTCCGCCATGCCGTCGACCACGGCGGTGATCATTTCGACATGGCCAAGCAGCTGCCCTTCGAGCGCGGCGAGCCAGCGTTCGCGCGTATCCGTGCGGAAGTTCCCCGGCGGCGGCCCACCGGCGTTGGTCACCAGAATGTCGAGCTGCGGAACCGTGTCGAGGAGGGCCTGCCGGACCTCGGATTTCGTGATGTCGCCTGCGACCGTCTTGATCTCGACGCCCGGATTGGCGGCGCGAATCTCCGCAGCCGTCGCTTCGAGCGCCTCCGCGCCGCGGGCGTTCAGGACGAGGTTCACGCCCTCGGTCGCGAGCGCTTCGGCGCAGCCCTTGCCCAAACCCTTGCTTGCCGCCTCGACGATGCCCCATTTGCCTGAAATCCCAAGATCCATACTCTAACCCCCTGTCTTCGCAGCGCCTTCGCCCTGCGTGATGTCCTTCATAACGTCTTCCGCCAGGCGACGGGTAATGGGCCGTCGCCCGGCCAGCGCGGCATGGTCCAGTCGACGCGCCAGCGTTTGCAGCGCCGCGAACGTCCGTTCCGATCGCATTGCGAGATAGTCAACCGTCCGCCGGTCGATCACAAGCCGACGGTCCGCCAGCACCTTCGCGAGGACGGCGCCAAAGAGCCCTTCGCCCGGCGGTTCGGCCGCCGCCGCCGGCAATGCGCGCAGCCTGGAGGCCAGGTCGGGCAGCCGGACATCCCAGCGCGCCGGCGCGTCCCGCGCCACGAGCAGCAACGCGCCCGCCCGCTCCCGCGTGAGGTTCAACAGATGGAACATGCGCCGCTCATCATTCTCGGCCAGCGTCGCGGCGCCGAGGTCCAGCGCCAGGCGCGGCGGCGCCGCCGCCAGATCGATCGCACGGAAGGCGTCGAGGTCGATGCGCCGGGCGTCGGCCGCCTCCGCCCAAATATGCGCCACATGGGTCTTGCCGGACCCCGCAGGCCCCCAGAGCGCCGCCGCGCGGTTCGGCCAGGTCTCCCAGTCCTCGATCAACCGGAGCATGGCCAAATTCGCGTCCGCCCGGATGAAGTCCTCGGCCGCGTAGTCCGCTGCGTAAGCGAGCTCGAGTGGATATTGGCGGCTCAGGCTCACGGCGCCTCGTCCCTCTTCCGTTCGGCCTCGGCGTGCGCGGCGTCGCCCAGATAGATCGGGCTCTCCCGATATTGGGAAATGGCGAAGCGCACGAGGACGCCGATCGCGGCGGCCACCGGCAGGGCCAGCAGCATGCCGAGAAAGCCGAGGACGGCGCCGCCGGCGAACAGCGCGAAGATGACCCAGACCGGATGCAGCCCGACCCGATCGCCGACCAGCTTCGGCGTCAGGATATTACCCTCAACCGCCTGCCCGATCAGGAAAATCGCCGCGACAATGCCGATTCTCAGATAGTCGTCGAACTGCAGGAAGGCGAGACCGACGCTGGCGATCAGGCCGAAGATTGAACCCACATACGGGATGAACGCCAGCACGCCCGCCAGCACGCCGACGACGAAGCCGAACTGCAGCCCAGCCAGGGTCAGCGCGATCCCGTAGGAAAGGCCGAGGACGATGCAGACGCTCGCCTGGCCGCGCACGAAGCCCGAAAGCGTCTCGTCAACCAGACGCGCCTGCTGTCGGACGGTCGGCGCCGCGTCGCGCGGAATGAGGTCGTCGATCCATGCGACCAGGCGATCCCAGTCGCGCAACAGGTAGAACGCGACGATCGGCGTAACGAACACGAAGGTCGACACGTTCACCAGCGCCATACCGCCGTCGAACAGGCGCCGGACCAGGCTGCCAAAAAGCTGGACCGCCTTGCCGACCTGGCCGCCGACCGCGTCGCGCAGGCGCTGCATGTCCTGCTCGTCCAGCGTCTGGGACGCGTGGTTCAACAGGTTGCCGAGAAGCTCTTCGATCTTCTGGGCGTAGCGCGGCAGCGCCTCGGCCGCCGCCGCAAACTGGGTCTGGACCAGGGGGAACGCCAGGATGAGCACCAAAAGCGCCGCCAGCGCGAACGCCGTGATCGCGAGGGTCGCAGCCAGCCAGCGCGGCGCCTTGTGTTTTTCCAGCCAGTCGGCGGCCGGATCGAGGAAATAGGCGACCGCCATGCCGACCACGAACGGCAGCAGGACGTCCTTGAACAGGACGATGAAGATGACCAACGCAACGATGATCGCCGCCCATGCGACGACCTTCCGCCAAGCCGGCATCCGGGCGGGATGCGGGTTCGGGTCGGCCGGCGCCGACGGAGGGGCCGTGGGCGTCGGGTCGGTCAATGCAGCTCCTATTGCGCGCTGTAGGTCGGCGGCGCGATCAGCACCCACTGGGTCTCGCCGCCCGGTCCCGCGGGCGCCAGATCCATGCTCTGCCGGGCGACGCCGGCGCGCAGGTCCTCCGCCGAACCGCGATAGAACAGGCGGATGCGGGCGCGCTGGCGGCTCAGCGCGACGATTTCGTGCCGCTCCAGGCCCGGCGACTGATCCAGCCGGCGCTGGGCGTCGGCATACTCGCGGATGTTCGAGATCGGCAGGTCGGCGACGAGGCTCGAAAGCGAAGCGGGCGGCGGCCCGGCCGCGCCGCGCTTCCAGCTCGCTTCAAGGGCCGCCACCAGCTTGTTCGCCGCTGCGACGCCCAGATCTTCGGGCCGCGCGCCAGGTTCGCCCACTTCCTTGTTGCGGTAACCGGTGAGCGGCGGTCCGCCGCCAACGACGTCGGCGGTCACGTCGAGCGTCGGCCGGCCGCTGACCGGATCGACCTGGAACGCGGCTTCGGTCACCAGAACGCCGGCCGCGCCGTACCGCGCCGCGAAGGCCGAAAGGCGCGCCCGATCTCGGCCGCTTGCCTGCGCGGCGGAGAGCGCGCTGGCGTCGGCGAGGTCGGCTTCCGGCAACAGAACGGGCGCCAGGCCGTCGGACCGCCCGCGGAAGGTCCATGCGTCGCGCCAGGGGTTGTTCTGTTCCCAAAGCGCCTGCGCCCCGGCCCAGCGGTAGACGGGCGCGACGACCACGGCCGGCGCGCGCTGCTCCACCACTTCCAGTCCACGCTGCCGGAGATAGGACCGCACGCGGTCCTTGCGGAAGCTGATGGTCATGTTGGCGGCGTAGCGGGTGGCGGTCGTCTTTTCGTCCTGAATGCGGAGGCCATCCGCCAGATCGGCGGCCGTGCCGTAGCCGATGTCGGGAATGCGGCCGTGCTCGGAGGCCGGCGTCAGCCGTTCGAGCAGATGGCGAAGCCCCTGAATGTGCGCCTGCTGAATCGCCTCCTGCCGGGCGGTCGCGGAAGTTTCACGCGTCAGGTCGACGTTGATGTCGGTCACGGTGTAAGGATCCTGGCTCTGCGCGTTCGCGACAGGCGCGAAACCAAGCCCCGCCACAAGAACCGCCGCCGCCGCCAGTATTCGGATGATCATTCGCCGTCGCCTCCATTCGCGCCCACCGCGCCGCCATGCGCTGCATCGCATTGCGTCCGGGCGCGTCTGCGGGTATGCCGCAGTCAATTCCCGGTGCTGCCCTTTCATATAGACGGATCGACCATGGCTGAGAATGGCGCGGGCGCCTACAAATCCGCGGGCGTCGATATTGCCGCCGGCGACGCGCTCGTCCGACGCATCGCGCCGATGGTGAAAAGTACGGCGCGGTCCGGCGCGGACGCCGACATCGGCGGGTTCGGCGGCGCGTTCGATCTCGCAGCCGCCGGCTACCGCGACCCCATCCTGGTCGCGGCGACCGACGGCGTGGGCACCAAGCTGCTGATCGCGGAGGCGGTTGGCGACCATACCGGCATCGGGACGGACCTCGTTGCGATGTGCGTCAACGACCTGGCGGTCCAGGGCGCGGAGCCGCTGTTCTTTCTCGACTATTTTGCGACCTGTCGGCTCGACGTCGATCAGGCCGCCGCCGTCGTCGAGGGGGTCGCGGCCGGCTGTCTGGAGGCCGGCTGCGCCCTGATCGGCGGCGAGACGGCGGAAATGCCCGGCGTCTATCCGGCCGGCCGTTACGATCTCGCCGGGTTCGCCGTCGGCGCCGCGGAGCGGGACGGCTTCGTCGACGGGCGTTCCACCCGCGCCGGCGACGTCGCGATCGCGCTGCCGTCAAGCGGCGTCCATTCCAACGGCTTTTCCCTGGTGCGGCGAATCGTCGAGGCGGCGGGCCTGGATTATGCGGCCCCTGCCCCCTTTGCGCCGGGCGCGACGCTCGGCCAGGCGCTGCTGACGCCGACGCGCATCTATGCCCGCGCCGCCGTGGCGCTCGCCCGCGCGCGCCTCGCGAAGGGCATGGCGCATATCACCGGCGGCGGCCTGGACGAGAATCCGCCGCGCGCGTTCGGACGCGACCTGGCGCTCTTGCTCGACCTCGATAAGGTCCCCGTGCCGCCGGTGTTCGACTGGCTGCAAGCGGCCGGCAAGCTGACGGCCGCCGACATGACGCTGACCTTCAACTGCGGCGTCGGCATGCTGATCTACGTGGCGGAACCGGACGTCGACCGCGCCATCGACCTGCTTGGTGAGAACGGCGCGCCGGACGCCGTCGTCGCCGGACGCCTGGTCGATCGCGACGGCGGTCCGGCGGTTCGCGTCGCGGGGCTCGCCCGATGGGGCGGATGAAGTTCGGCATCCTGTTTTCCGGTCGCGGCACCAACCTGCAGGCGTTGCTGGACGCCGCCGCCGACCCGGGATTTCCGGCGCAAGCCGCGATCGCCATCAGCAACCGCGCCGACGCCGGCGGCCTCGACCGCGCGGCCAGGGCCGGCGTGCCGACCGCCGTGGTCGACCACAAGGCATTCCCGGACCGCCCCGCCTTCGAACGCGCGCTGACCGAGCGGTTGGAAGCTGCAGGGGTCGAGCTCGTCTGCCTGGCCGGTTTCATGCGTCTGCTCACGCCGACCTTCGTCGACCGCTGGGCCGGCCGGGCGCTCAACATCCACCCGTCCCTGCTGCCGGCGTTTCCGGGCCTCGACACGCACCAGCGCGCCATCGACGCCGGCGCGCGCTTCGCGGGCGCGACGGTCCATTTCTTGTCGGCCGAGATGGACGCGGGCCCGATCGTCGCGCAGGCGGCGACCCCAATTTTGCCGACCGACGACGCCGTCAGCCTCGCGGCGCGCGTGCTTGAGGGCGAGCACGAAATCTACGTTCGTGCGCTGCGCTGGGTCGCGGAAGGTCGGGTGCGCATCGAAGGCGGCCGCGCCGTGGTGGACCGGGCGTCGGCCGACGCCGCATTCTATTTGCCTGCGAAATCGGCGCGGGTATAAATCGGCTCGAAACGCTTCAATCGCGGGAGGGCGAGCCCATGACCGACTACAATGCCGACGCCGACGCCGCCGTTCGCAAGGACGGCTGGATCCAATTCACGAAACTGATGACCTATGCCAGCGTCGCCGTCGCGGCCGTGCTGGTGCTGATGGCCATCTTCCTCGTTTAGCGCCGCCGCGGCCTGAAACGAAAAACGGGGCCGGTCCCGCGATGACGTCGCGGGACCGGCCCCGTTCGCATTTCGACCGTCAGGCCGGTTCAGCCGACGATTTCAAGCGAGCTGAAGAAGAAGGCGATCTCGTTCGCGGCGTTTTCCTCGGAATCGGAGCCGTGAACCGAGTTCGCTTCGATCGATTCGCCGAAGTCCTTGCGGATCGTGCCCTGCCCGGCGTTCGCCGGGTTGGTCGCGCCCATGATGTCCCGGTTCGCCTGAACCGCGTCCTCGCCTTCCAGAACCTGGACGACGACCGGACCGGAAATCATGAATTCGCAAAGGTCGTTGAAGAACGGCCGCTCCTTGTGGACCGCATAGAAGCCTTCGGCCAGCTCGCGCGTCAGGCGAAGGCGCTTCTGCGCGACGATGCGCAGGCCCTTCTCTTCGAAGCGGGCGTTGATCTTGCCCGTCAGGTTCCGGCGCGTGGCGTCCGGCTTGATGATCGATAGCGTGCGTTGCGTCGCCATGGGGATGCTCCTTGCAACGGCAGACGGCCCGCGCAGAAGCAACGGGCCGCCCGACGTGTTGAACGCGCTTTTCGCCTAGCGCGAGTAGTATTCGATGACGAGGTTCGGCTGCATGTGCGCGGCGTACGGCACGTCCGCCAGCTTCGGGCCGCGCACGAACGAGCCCTTGAGCGCGTTGTAGTCGACTTCGACGTAGTCGGGGGCCTCGCGCTCGGCCGACTGAATGGCCTCCAGCACGAGCGCCATGGTCTTGGCCTTGTCGCCAAGCTCGATCACGTCGCCGTCGCGCACCTGGTAGGACGGGATGTTGACCCGCTTGCCGTTCACGCGGATGTGGCCGTGATTGACGATCTGCCGGGCGGAGAAGACGGTCGGCACGAACTTCATCCGATAGACCACCGCGTCCAGCCGGCGCTCCAGGATCTCGATCAGGTTTTCGCCGGTGTCGCCCTTCCGGCGCACGGCTTCCTGGTAGTACTTGCGGAACTGCTTTTCCGAGATGTTGCCGTAGTAGCCCTTGAGCTGCTGCTTCATGCGCAGCTGGACGCCGAAGTCGGAAAGCTTCTTGCGCCGCTGGCCGTGCTGGCCCGGGCCGTATTCCCGCTTGTTGACCGGGCTCTTCGGCCGCCCCCAGAGATTCACGCCAAGACGGCGGTCAATTTTGTACTTCGCGTTTTCGCGCTTCGCCATGATTCCGATGTCCCTATAGGCTAGGTTTGTTTTTGTTCCGATAGACGCGCAAAAACGCGCCGGGACCACCCTGCAGGCTTGGCAGGACCATCCGCGTCGTCGGAAGTGCGGCGGGTGTTACGCGCCGCCGGGCGCGAAGTCAAGCGGGAAGCGCGATTTCCGGCCCGCCGAACAGCCGTCCCTGGCCAAGCGCCACCCCGGCGTCGGCGAGCCCGGCCGCCGTTTCGGCGTCCCCGACGCCCTCCGCGACGACGTCCGCGCCGATGTCGGCGGCCAGTCTGGCCGTCGCCCGGATAGCCGCGGCGGCCCGCGCGTCGGCGCGGAAGGCGCGCGTCAGGCTGGCGTCCAGCTTGATCCGGGTGGCCGGCAGCTTCACGACATATCCGAGCGATGCGTTCCCGGCCCCGAAGTCGTCGATCGCAACGCCGCAACCAAGGCCCCGGATCGCCGCAACGTCCGCCAGCGCCGCCGGCAGGTCCAGGAAGGCGGCGGTCTCCGTCACCTCGACGATCAGCCGGCGCGGATCGGCGCCGGTCGTCCGCAGCACGCCCTCCACCATTTCGGCCGCCCCGAACCCCAGCATCGCGCCCGACAGGTTGACCCCGACGGTCAAACCGAGCGGCGCCGCGGCGAGGCGGCGGCAGGCGGCCTGCATCGTCCAGGCGGTGATCGGCTCGATCAGCCCGCGCCGTTCCGCCTCTGGAATGAATACGGCGGGGGACCAGGTCTCGCCGCCCGGTCGGGGCCAGCGGATCAGCGCCTCGGCGCTGATCGCCTCCCCGTCCGCCAGGCGCGCGATCGGCTGAAAGACGAGATGAAACTGGTTTTCGGCCAACGCTTCCGCGATCGCGCCAGCAAGCAGCGGCCCGATTCGCCAGCGCTCGTCCCGCTCCTGGTCCGGAAAGGCGAACCGGCCGCCGACATACTGCTCCGCGCGGCGGAGCGCCATTTCCGCGACGTCGAGCAGCTTCTCCCAGTCGCTCGAATCGTCGGGCGCAATGGCGATGCCGATCGCGGCGCGACGGCGCACGAACGCCGGCAGGGCATGCAGCATGCGCGCGGCCAGGTCGGCGGCGCCGCCGGTTTCGCGCAGATGCGGCGCCAGGACGGCGAACCGATCGTGCGCGACAGCCGTCGCCGCATCGGCGCTTCGCAAGAGCGGTCCGCAGGCGGACGCGGCCTCAGACGCAGGGATGCCGCCAAGAACGAGCAACGCCGCCCGCTGCCCGTCATTGGCCGTCATCGCATCCAGTGCGTCCTGCCCAAGCATCGCCGCCGCTTCGCCGTTTTCGTCGCCCGCCGTTGCGGGTATGGAGGCGTCCATGAACCTGCTTCGCTCCGCCGCCGTCGTCGGCCTGTATACACTGTTCAGCCGCGTTCTGGGCTTCGTCCGCGATCTGATGATCGCAGCGACGCTCGGCGCGGGACCGGTGGCCGACGCGTTTTTCATGGCGTTCCGCCTGCCGAACCTGTTTCGCCGCCTGTTTGCGGAAGGCGCGTTCAACGCCGCCTTCGCGCCGATTTTCGCCGCCGCATTAACGCGGGACGGCCCCGTCGAAGCGCGGCGCACGGCGGAGGAAACCCTGGCGGCCGTCGTGTTGGGCGGCGTGCTGCTGACCGCAGTCGCCGAGATCGCGATGCCGGCGCTGGTCGCGGCATTGGCGCCCGGCTTCCTGGAAAACCCGCAGCAATTCGAGCATGCGGTCGGCATGTCGCGCCTCGCCTTTCCCTACCTGGCGCTGATGGCGCTGACGGCTCTGTTCGGGGCCGTCCTGAATGGCATCGGCCGGTTCGCGGCCGCCGCCGCGGCCCCGATCCTGCTGAACCTGATCATGATCGCCGGCATGGCGGGCTTTGCCGATCTCGGCGAAACGCCGGGCCACGTTCTCGCCGCCGCGGTCGCGATTGCCGGCGTGGCGCAGCTTCTGCTGGTCGCCCTCGCCGCGCGGCGCGCCGGCTACGATCTCCGCCTCGGCCTGCCGCGCCTGACGGCCACGGTTCGCGCGGTCGGACGGAAGATGGGTCCCGGCGTCCTCGCCGCCGGCGCGACGCAGATCAACATCGTCGTCGGCTCCCAGCTCGCCTCGCTCTTGTCCGTCGGCGCGATCAGCCACCTCTATTATGCCGACCGGGTCTATCAGCTGCCGCTCGGCGTGATCGGCGTCGGCCTCGGCGTCGCGCTCCTGCCGCAGCTTTCGCGGGAAGCGCAGTCCGGCGACGAAGCGGCAGCGCGCGCCAGCCTCAACCGGGCCCTCGAAATCGCGCTCTGGCTTACTCTGCCGGCGGCGGCGGCCGCGCTCGCCATCCCGGACCTCCTGGTCCGCGCCCTCTTCGCCCGCGGCGCCTTCGGACCGGAGGACGTCGCCGCGACGGCTGCGGCCCTGGTCGCCCGCGCGTCCGGCCTGCCGGCGTTCGTGCTGGCGAAGGCGC
>MRWG01000982.1_pt1 | contig 21887 bp, 16 predicted proteins | sample 1013341 | NCBI WGS metagenome assembly MRWG01 (sample SAMN06117577, study PRJNA244670) | biofilm metagenome | biome: Water; feature: Cathode Biofilm; material: Biofilm; isolation source: microbial consortium enriched at the cathode of a solar microbial fuel cell | place: USA: District of Columbia ... | reverse complement strand
ATCATCCCCGGACAGTGCCGCGCGATCCCCTCGCCCAACCGGGCAAAGCGCTCTGGATCGGAGGTCGGCGTGCCGTCCTCGGCGCGCACGTGGCAATGCGCGATGGCGGCCCCGGCCTCGAACGCGGCGTGGGTGGACTCGATCTGCTCGGACAGGGTAATGGGCACGGCAGGATTGTCGGCCTTGGTCGGCACCGATCCGGTGATCGCCACACACAGGATGCAGGGGTTTCCCGCGACATCGGTTCGTGTTGCCAAGGCTTCACCTTTCCTCTTGCCACGCATTGGCCTAACGATATCGCGCATCCTCCCGCCGGGCCATGATTTTCCGAAAGGGCCGACCGACATGACCGATCCGCTTGCCTTGCTGCGCAGCCTCTTTGACGCCGCCGTGGCCGTTGCCGATCCGATGCGCAGCCTTGCCGCCCACCTGCCGCCGCGGCCCGCGGGACGCTGCGTGATCGTCGGCGCGGGCAAGGCAAGCGCCCGCATGGCCGAGGCGGTCGAGGCGGCGTGGGGCCCGTGCGAAGGGCTGGTCATCACGCGCTACGGCTACGGGCGGCCCTGCGCGGGAATCGAGATCGTCGAGGCCGCGCACCCGGTGCCGGACGAGGCCGGGTGCGCGGCGACCGCGCGAATGCTACGGCTGCTCGACGGGCTAGGAGAGGACGACACGGTGCTGGCGCTCATCTCGGGCGGGGCGTCGTCGCTGCTGGTGCAGCCCGCTGGCGAGATGACACTAGCGGAGAAACAGGCGGTCAACGCGGGTCTGCTGGCCTCGGGCGCGCCCATCGGCCACATGAACCTGATCCGCAAGCACCTGTCCTCGGTCAAGGGCGGGCAGCTTGCCGCTGCCGCCCATCCGGCGCGGATGCTGGCGCTTATGATCTCGGACGTGCCTGGCGACGATCCGGCGATGATCGGCTCGGGCCCGACGGTGGGCGAGCCGGGCACGGCGGCGCAGGCACGCGCACTGGTGGCGCGCTACGGGATCGACCTGCCCGCCTCGGCGCTGTCCGTTCTGGACGGGGAAAGCGGCGTCGTCCCGCCCGGCGACCCGCGGCTTTCACGGGTCGAGAATGTGGTTTTTGCCGCGCCTTCTCAATCACTTGACGCCGCCGCAGACCTGGCACAGCGTGAAGGCATCCGCGTGAAAACGCTCGGTGACGACCTCGAAGGCGAAGCCCGCGACGTCGCCCGGGCGCACGCGGCGCTGGCGCGCGAGATGCAGGAACGGCTGGCCCCCGGGGCTGCGCCGGTGCTGCTGATGTCGGGGGGGGAGCTCACGGTCACCCGCAGGGGAGACGGGGTAGGCGGACCGAACGCGGAATATGCGCTGGCGCTGGCACTATATCTGGGGCGAGCGGCGGGAATTCATGCCATCGCTTGCGATACCGACGGGGTGGACGGCGCCGCCGAGGTGGCCGGAGCGACCATCGCGCCCGACACGCTGGCGCGCGCCGAGGCGGCAGGCATTGATGCCGAGGCGGCACTGGCGCGCAACGATGCGCATAGCTTTTTTGCGGCACTCGGCGATCAGGTGATCACGGGTCCGACGCTGACCAATGTCAACGATTTCCGCGCCATCCTGATTGCCCCCGCATGACGCCGCGTTCCCACGCGCACGGGTCGCGCTAACCGGGGTTTTCTGCCATACTACCTCTCGCAAGAGGGAGATTTCAGTATGAAACGTCGTGTTTTCATGGGCTTGCTTCTGTCGCTGCCCACCCTCGGAACGGCAGTGGCGCAGGCCGTGCAGGACAAACTGACACCCCCGGAGATCGAGGCGCTGCTCAGCGGCAACACCATCGTCGGCACCTGGTCGGGTACGCCCTACCGGCAGTATTACGGGCCGGATGGCACCACGCTCTATGTGCCCGAGGGCGGGCGTGCAGACGAGGGGCGGTGGCGCACCAATGAAGAGACCGGCGAATACGAGAGCTGGTGGCGCAGCACGGGGTGGACGCCCTATGCGCTGGTGCGCACCGAAGAGGGCGAGTACGCCTGGATCAACGGCGACGGGCTGGAGCCGTTCAGCGTGGTACCCGGGCGGCAGATCGAGTAACCCCGAACCTGCAGGTTCAGCGCGCGAACCGCACGGTTCGGGGGGCTCACTTGCGCCTTTGGGGCAATCTTGCCACTTGGCTGGGCCAGGCCCCTCTCACTGGCGAATACAGATGGCCCAATAGCCAATGAGACCCGCGCGGATCGGTCTGCCGCCGCCGGATTTCAGATACGGCCCATCCCGATGAAAAGCTGCCGGTTGGCATCCTTGATGGCGCGGCGACCGTGCATGACGCGGGTGTTGTCGATCACCGCGATGTCGCCGTCCTGCCAGTTGATCTCCACCGTGCAGCTTTCGGCAAGCTCGCGCAGGGCCTCGATCTCGACCGGCGACACGGTCGAGCCGTCCTCCAGCATGTATTCCGGTTTCTCGTAATTGTGCGAAGGGCCGAGGATGGCGTTGGCAAACGCCTGCCCGTTGGTCAGGGATGAGGGCCTGACCGGCGAGACCGTCAGTTCGTAGTCGATCGAACCGTCGTCGCGCAGCGTGAAATCCTGTCCCGGTATGGCGGCCTTGAACTGGATGATATGTTCCTCGGTCACCTCGTCCGGGTGGCTAATGGCAGGGTGTTCGTTGGCGAGGTAGCGCTTCCAGAGATCTTCGGGGAGGTTGCGTTTGACCTTCATCTTCTGGCTCCAGCGGGCCTTCTGGCTGGCGTCGAACTTCTCGAAGACTGCCCGCCCGTCGCAGATCGTGGTTTGGGACCCCTCGAAGGCGGCACGCGTGCAATAGAAGGCGACGATATCGGGGCAGATCGGTGTGTTGCCGTTCTCGATATGCAGGCCGACCGGGCCGAGACCGGCATCGACCTTCTGCGTGTTTTTCTCTGAATACTCGCGCGCCGGATCGAAGGTGATCGTGGTGCAGAGTTGCGCGGTCAGCTCGCTGAAGCCGTTCATGTCCGACTTGAAGCCACGCAGGAGGGCCCAGCCGTCAGTCTCCAGACAGGCGCGGGTTTGCGCGATGACCTCTTGGGTGATGTCGGTCGCGCCCGTCTCTTCTGCGCGGATCACGTTGTAGTGCATTCTCGGAGTCCTTTGTTGATGTCCTGCCAGGTGGTTAGCGGCACGGGCTTACGCCTTGCTTACAGGCTCCAGCGCCCTGAGCGTGCGGGTGTCGCGGGCCTGAGCACCGACCGATCTATCGACGAGCGAGGGGAACAGGCGCTGAACCTTGACAAAGAGCCGTTCCTTGCCGCGCGGGAAACTTTCGCGGCGGCCCGCCTTTATGGCGGCCCAGGCTTCTGCGGCGACCTGCTCGGCGCTGTCGAGGGTCATGGCGAGCGGTTCAACCAACGCTGCAAACTCGGCCTCGGCGGCGGTTCGGGTGGCCCGCGGCGCGATGTAGGTGACGCCCACCCCCGAACCCGAAAGCTCGCGCCGCAGCGCGTCGGAAAAGCCGCGCAGGCCGAACTTGGTGGCGGAATAGGCGGCGAAGAACGGGTAGGCGATATCGCCAAAGACCGAGCCGATGTTGGCAACGCGGCCCTGCGCCTGCCTGAGCGCGGGCAACAGGTCGCGGGTGACGGCCATCGGGGCCACGAGGTTGGTGGCGCACATCTGTTCCAGCGCGGCGTCGTCAATATCGCGCAGGTGGCCGACGCTCAGGGTGCCCGCGTTGTTGATCAGCACGTCGAGCCGGTGCCCCGCTGCCCCGGCGATGGCATGGCGGCCTTCGGCGGTCGTGACATCGGCAACAACGGTTCGGGCCTGCACGTCGGGGACAAGAGCCTGCGTTTCCACCAGGCTGGCCTTGGTGCGGCCAACGAGGATCGGGGTATATCCGCGTCGGGCGGCCTCGATAGCGAGCGCGCGGCCGATGCCGGAACCGGCGCCGGTGATGAGGGCGGTCATGGTATGCGTCATGAGGCGAGTCTTTCGGTCTGAAGGGGATTTGGCAGAGGCTCCGCCGCCCTGCCGTTGACAATGGCGGCGGCAACGCGGCGATCCGGGGTGCCGGCTGGGAAAAGAAGGCCTGGTTCCGACGGGTCGGTGAAGATCACGGCTTCAGGGCGGGCATAGCCAGGCAGATCCTGGAGCCGCGCGGCGATCTCTTGCGCGCTCATGGGCGCGGCGAGCACAGCGATCAGCACCAGCACGCCATCGGGGTCCCGAAGGCAGAGCGCGGAACTCGTCACGCGCGGATCGGCATTTACCCGCGCTTCGACCCATTCGGGCGAGATGTTGCGCCCGGCGGGCGTCACCAGCAGAGCATCCTTGCGCCCCTCGACCACCAGCCGACCGTCTTCGATGCGCCCGAGATCGCCGGTGCACCAGCGCGCGGGTGCCGGTGCCCCGCCAAGGTAGCCTTCCATGACGGTTGGCCCGGCCACGGTGATTTCGCCATCGACGATCTGCACGTCGGAGCAAGCCAGAACGGGGCCGACCGTCCCCGGCACGTTGCGGCCCGGGCGGTTCATGGCGACCACCGAGCAACATTCCGACAGCCCGTACCCCTCATGCACCGGGATGCCCGCTGCCTCGGCCGAGCGGACAAGAGCGGGCGAGGACGCCGCACCGCCGACGGCGACGAAACGCAGGCTGGACGGAACGGACGAGCCCGCGTGTTCGATCGCGGCCACCCACCGGCCCAAGAGACCCGGGGCGAGCAGGCTGGTCGTGGGTTGGCATTGGTCCATCGCGCGGATCAATCCCTCGATCGGGCCACCCAGAAGTGCGCGGGTGGCATCGAAGCGCATCACGCACTCCGCACCGGCGAGGATGGGAAGAAATATCCCGCAAATCTGTTCGAGCAGTTGCGGAAGGGGCAGAACGGACAGGTGGCGGTCCCGCGGACCCGCGCCGATCACGTCGCTCAGGGCCGCGAGCGAGGCGTCGAGCTGGCGATCGCCTATGATAACGCCCTTGGGGTCGCCGGAGGAGCCGGAGGTGTAGATGACTCGCTCGGCTCCGCCGGGGTAGGCAGGCAGCGGCCCGGCGGGCGCGGCCCGCGGGGAGATGACCTGAAAGGGCGATCCGGCGAAGACGTCGCTGTCGGTCGTGATGACCGCCTCGGCATCGCATTCCTGCAGGATATGGTCTGTCTGACCGGGGCTGAAGAAGAACGGGAGGGGCACCTGCCGCTTGCCCGCGAGGGTCAGGGCAAGATCGGCCACCACGTAATCTATCCCGCCCGGAACAGCGATGGCGACCGTCTGCGGCGCGGCCTCGAGCCGCTGCGCAAGGCCAGCAACGCGGCCTGACAGGTCAGGCCACGTCACGGCGCCGGTATCGTCGCGAAACGCGGTCGCGTCGGGGGTCTCGCTCGCGTGGCGCGAGAGGGCCTCGAACACCATCCGCATCACGACGCCTCGCAATGCAGGCCCGCCGCGCGGGTGCGCGGAGAGATCGCAACGGGCGAGATGAGCCGGTCCGTGCAGGCGCAGACCCAGGGATCATGCGCGTAGTAGCTTCCCCAGCTTTCCGGTTCGGGAACGCGGGACGGGTCGGCGGGGGCGAGCCTGGCAAAGTCGAGCCCGGTCCGCTCCAGCAGGCGGCGCAGCTTGGCGGTGACGGTAAAGACCCCGCACGTCATGCCCTGAGCGCGGCCCCAGTCCACCATCACGTCGAGCATCGCCAGAACCGGGAAGGGCGTTTTCGATGCGAGCGAGACCACTTCCATGATCTGCGTGGGTGGCACCGGTTGCCCGCCGGGATCGCGCAGGCACCTTTCGAATCCGCCGTCAAGATAGGTGTCGGAGAAGAACCCGTCCTGCGCGGTGCGAAGGCCCGCGGCGCAGAGAATCCGGCCAGCGGGGTCCTGTACCGTCACGAGGCGCGGCGCGAACCGGGTGATCCGCGCGCCGTAGACCTCGCGGTAGACGTCATGGATATGTTGCTCGGCCGCTGCGCGCGCGGGGCTCTGCTCTGTCAGGAAGTCGATTCTCATGGCTGGCCAATCTGGTCGTTGAACTCTCGGATGGCCACGTGTCTGGCGCGGCAGACTTACGCCAGGCTTACAGGCAGCCGCGGATCGGCGGCGCGCTACGGCTTGGGGAAAAGGAAGGAGAAGACGCTGCCGCCGCCTGGCCGGTCGGCGACCGATACGGTGGCCCCGTGCGCCTCGGCGACGGATTTGACGATGGCGAGCCCGATCCCGGTACCTTCGCGCCCGCCTGTTTCTCCGCGCGTGAAACGCTGGAAAAGCTGGGCCTTCTGCGCGTCCGGGATGCCCGGGCCGCGATCCAGCACATGCCAGCCGGCGGGGGTATCGCTGATCTCGATCTCGATCTCGCCGGTGCCATCGGTATAGTTGATAGCGTTGCGCAACAGGTTACCGAGCGCAATGGCCAGAAGCCCGGCGTGCCCGTGTATCTTGGCGCTTTCGGCACCGGTGACGGCAAGCCGCTTGCCATCGCGCATGGCCGCAACGCCCATCTCCTGCGCCACGCGAAGCGCGACCTCGTGCAGGTCCACCTCTTCGAATGCCGTCACGCCAAGTGCCTCGGCGCGGGCAAGGTTGACGAGCTGCTCGAACATCTGCTCTAGCCGATGCACATCGTTTCGCAGGTCATGCTTGAACGGCCCATCGTCCATTCGGTCGATCGCGGAACGCAGGATGGCCAGCGGCGTGCGCACCTCGTGGGCCACGTTCGAGGAGAAATCCCGCTGCGCCCGGTAGCCCCGGTCGAGCCGGTCGAACGCCTCGTTCACGGCAGTCACCAGCGGTACGATCTCGGCGGGCAGGTGCGCGGTCGAAAGCCGCCTGTCTGTCGTGCCGGGCCCAATAGCCCCGGCCTCGCCCGAGACCCGCCGGAGCGGTGCCAGAGACCGACGGGTGGCAAGTATGGCAGAGAAGAGGATGGCCGCGATCCCGATGGCCAGCCAATGGACCTCCTCGCTGACCTCGTGCATGAGCTCAGCCAGGTCGCTCTCTTCCGAATGCCCCGCCGCAGTGGAGGCCAGAACCACGAACCGCCGCCCGTCGCGCTCTACAATGAGTGCGGCCCCGGTGCGGGTATCTCCCAGCTTCAGGAAGCGCGGTTCGCCCATCGCGGCGTCCGAGACACGGTCCGCCAGCCCTTCAGCCGCCTCGCCGCCGATGACCGGCCGCATCGTCTCGTCGAAGACGGTGTACCGATAGAGCCCCCCATCGCCCTGAAATCTCAGCGCCCCGGCGTCGAGCCCAAGATCGGGCGCGGCGGGAGATATCTGTCCGGCGATTTCGGTGGCTTCGCGCGCCAGCGCCTCGTTGCGGTTCTCGGCAAGGTGTTCGTAGAATTCATAACTAAGGATTACCGAGGCCAGCGCGAAGCAGAAGCCCACCGCCAGCAGGATGTTGACGATCAGTCGCCGCCGAAGCGAGTTTGCCTCGCCAAAGAGTGCTGCCAGCCCTGTCACGCGCCGTCGTCATCCAGAAAGTAGCCGATGCCCCGAAGGGTGTGGATCGTCACGCTTGCGCCCATATCGGCGAGTTTCCTGCGGAGCCGGTGCGTGGCCACTTCGATGGCATTGGGCGTAGGGGGCTCGTCGAACCCGTAAAGCGCGTTCTCGATGGTGTCCCTCGACAAGATTCGCCCCTTGCGGCGCATGAAGAGTTCCAGGAGATCGCGCTCTCGTCGCGACAGGTGCGCCGGAGTGCCGCCAATCTCCACGCTGCGGCACGAGGTATCGAAGGTGATATTGCCTGCCATCAGCGTCACCCCGAGCGCGCCGCCAGGCCGCCGAAGCACCGCCCGGATGCGCGCCAGCAGCTCGGCGGCGTCGAATGGCTTTACGATGTAGTCGTCCGAGCCCGCATCCAGCCCCTTGATCCGGTCTTCCAGCGCGTCGCGCGCCGTGCAGATGATGAAAGGCACCTCGGGTTTCGCGGCCTTGATCGATTTGAGCACCGACAGCCCCTCGATATCCGGCAGGCCGAGGTCCAGGATGATCGCATCATAATCGTAGGAGCGGGCAGAATGCGCCGCGTCCTCTCCGCAGTGCACGCAGTCCACTATGAAGCCGTTCGCCTGAAGGCTGGCGGAGGTGTTCTGCGCCAGCCTTTCATTGTCTTCCACGTACAAGAGCCGCATCGGGCAAAGGTCCTATTTGCGGACGTATGTTACCGTCGTGCCATCTTCGGCCGTAAAGGAAACATGTGCAAGATTGCCCTGCGCATCGTACCACAGGTCGCGGTTCAGATCGCCCGAAAGACGGTAATGGTGCGTGGCCACCGGCCCGCGGCGGGTCGTCACCTGCTCGGTGCCCATATCGCTCACCCGGACACTCATGATGCTGCCGTCGATGGTATTCAACAGCTTGCCGGCGCGCAGGATGTCGTCGTTCCAGAGGCTCGCCGGAAGTACGCCCTTGCCGCCGGTGGCCAGTTGGTGCGGCGTGCCGTCATCGTTGGTGGCCGAGCGCACCGAAGTCAGCGTGCCACCGGACCAGTTTTCGACGCTTTGATGCTGAAATCTGTAGGCGGTGACGCTGATGATCGGGACCTTGACCGTGATATCGGTGGTCACCTTCACGGTGAGCGCGTCATCGGAGCCGTTGAAGCGGTAGCCGTGATCCCCGATGTCCTTGCCCTTTCGGACGACATCGAATTCGAGATGCCCGCCCGCGGGGATAGACGCGGCATTGAGAGAGGGGGCGAGGGCCAGAATGAGGCCCGCGGCGAGTGAGAGGATACGCATGTCTGTCTCCGTCGTTGATATGCAAGCGTAATGCTGAGCAGGGTCGTGACGCACCCGGCTTACAGAAGGCTTACGGCTGACATGCAATCGAGATGACCCGCGGTCCGATTGGGGCGCCGGTCCGGTCGTTGGGGCATACTTTTCCGGTGAATGCAGGTGGGCGGATCGCTCGGGGTATTGCGAGCGTCGGTTTAATCCATGATTTCGTGCCGGCTCTCCGGTGTGCCGAAACGCTCTATTTGTTGCGCCTCGTAAATCTCTATCTCTTGATCGTAGGCATGGTTGAATGCGTCGAGAATTGTCTTGGCGACTTCCAGGTGAGGCAGGTAGACGATATCTGCGCCAGCCTCTCGCAACTTCTGCCAGTCTGAGATGTGGATTGCGTTCGCAATGATCGTGGCCCCCGGATTGACATGGCGAACCAGTTTGACCAGGGCCGCGGTATCAATACCGCGCAGAAGATTGTCGGGAATCGAACAAAGCACGATCCGGGCGCGATCTATCTTTGCATGAAGCAGAGCCTCTTCATTCGAGATATCCCCATAGACGACATGCGCGCCCAGCGCCCTGATGGACGGGTGCAGCGCGACATTGAAGTCGACGATGGACGTGTGTTTCAGCAACTCGGGCTGGTGGCGGGACAATTCTTCGAGGAAAGAGGACGCATCGCGGTGAATGCCGAGCATGCCGAGGATCGTTTCATGCCCGCTCTCTTCTTCTTCGCCACCGGGTTCGCGAAAGCCGAGCCTGTGGAGCGCGCCCTTGATCGCGTCATGGATATGATAGGCATTTTCAAACAGCGGTGTGGTCAAGACCGCCGTGATGACAAAGGCCAGAATGACGACGGCTGCGAATTCCTGGCTGATGTGCTGCAATTCCAGGCCGAGAAACATGATGACGAGGGAAAATTCCGATATCTGCGCGAGCTGGATGGAACTTACCTGCGCACTCCGCTGATCGATTCCGAGAAAGTAGAAAACCGGGAAGAACACGAACTGGCGGGCGAGAAGCGCCATGAAGGCGACAAGCAAGGCCAGTAACGGCACCTCCCATGATGTCAGGGCCGGGATGCTCATTCCAAGCCCGACGAAAAAGAGCGTCACGAAGAAATCCTTAACAAGGCCGACCTTGGTGACGATTTCAACGCTGTAAGGAGAGCTCGCAATTGTGGCGCCGGCAATCAGGGCAGCCATGCCCGAACCGACCGCAAGCTTCATGTCAACGCCAAGCATATGCGTGAGACCATCGAAACTCGTCCCCAAGGCGACAATGGCAAAGCACCATGAGATTGCGCCCAGCAGGATGAGCTCCGGTTTCTTGGCAATCCAGCCGAAGGCGCGCGTGGCGATCAAACGCGAAAGCAGCGCCGCGACGATGATCAACAGGCCGATACCCATGAAGGAGCTGAGGATCGCGATAACGTCCGGGTTGCCCAAACTGGGCTGGACGAGCGTGACGACGATTGCCCAGATATCCTGAAATATCAGGATAATGAGGGAAATCTGACCGGGGCGCGTATCAAGCTGAAAATGCTCCTGGAACAGTTTCACAACAAGCAGCGAAGATGAAACCGAGATCGCGATGCCAACATACAGGGGCGACAACGGCGCCTCTGTGAGAAGGCCGCCGATGCCCAATAGCATCAGCAGTTTCGTGAAGAGCATCCCGAACAGAAGCGTAAGCGGGAACTGAAGAAATCCTGCGAGCAAGAGCGTCCTGCCACTGGCGAGTATGCGTGGCATGTCAATTTCAAGCCCGATCACGAACAGCAGCAGAACAAATCCGATCTGCGCGATGGCTTCGATGTTGCCGGGATCGGTGATCACCTGGAGTCCGATTGGCCCGAGGGCAACCCCCGCAAGTATGAACGCCGCGATCGACGGAATGCCAAGCCGTGCAAAGACAATAGCAAGGCCACCTGCGAACAGCAGGCTTGCCCCGATTTCAGCGACCAGTGTCGGAACTGCGCCGCCCGCGGCATGCGCGGGAGAAGAGGCCAGCGCCGCGATGGCCAAGGAAATCAGTCCGCCCAAGTAGCGTGAACTGAAACCGCGCGGCGTCATGGGTCAAACACGGCGGGCTTGCATTCGCAGGAGCGGATCAGCCCCGTCAATTCATTGGTGCAATACGTTGCGTCGCGTCTGGCCTGCCGATCGGGCCGTTTGCCCCACGGGCTCTGCCGCTGTCGGCACTCCATCATCCACCGGGCACCGGAGCCGGACCCGAGGGCCCACCGGGAGCGGAATTCTCACCTTTCCACCCAGACCGATCCGGCGGGCCGGGAAATGGCCCTAGGCAACTCGCACGATGTGACACCTGAAAGACGTGATTATAGAGCTGCGCCACCCACTGTTTGCCATCCATGGTCCGCTCCAGGTGCCTGAGAGCCGGGCCGATGAGCGGCTGCACCTGCTGCCAGAAGAAATTCGGGAATTGATCCATGAGATCCATGGGCGTGTCGTAGCCAAGCTTTTGTGCAAAGCCGGTTTCCACGAATTCATAGTAAAGCCCATTGATCTTGCGGTGATAGAACGGGTCGGCGATCTGGCCGATAAGGTCGGCGGCGCGCACGAGAGCGGGCTCGGTCTCGGTGTCTGAATACGCCGGGTCATCCGGGGTCGGAAACCGGGTGTATTCGATAGACGCCGCGATCCGCTCATGGTCAATCAGCCCGGATTCGGCAAAGCGTTGGCGGGCGTAAATCTTGCCACGATCGACATGATACGGGGCGAGAAACGCATCCGATGCGCCGCGCGGTGGGCAAATCCGGTCGCCTGCCTCATTGATCACGACTTCATTGTCGGTATCCCCCTCGCAGACGTGACGGGAGAAGCCTATGTCATGGACCAGCAGCGCCACGATGTAGTGGAGCCAGTCCTCAGGCTTGACGGCGCGGGTCACAAGCTGACCGCGGATGATCTCCTGGCCAACCAACGTAACCATCATGGTGTGCTCGGCATTGTGGTAAAGGGCGTCGGAATTACCGAGGCGCTCCAACAACATGCGCGCGCTCCCGCTCAGAAACGCGGCGTATTCGCACTTGCGACCGGAAAAATACCGAAGATACGTCTCGGCGAGGTGATCGCCAAACGCAGCTGCCACAACAGCGGTGGGATTGAACATCATCTCGTCCCCGTCTGGCTAACACATCCAAATGCAGGTTAGCAGAAGGCACGAATTGAACAATGGACAGCTTTTGACAAGATTCGCACGTCTTCGCGATACGATTTTCCGCTTCGAGTTGAACATGCGCGAGTCGCTGATCGGCGGTTGACGTCTTCTGGAAAACGCAAGGTCAGCCGCGACATAGACGGTCCCGTGCGCCCCGATCCACTCGGTCAGGCCGCCGAAATACCACCTGCCTCGCAGCATAGGACTGTGTGCAAATTAAGGCAGGACTCACTTTGCCACATCCCCAAGACAATTTTTGAACTCCGCAAGAAATTCTACCGCGCTCATACGCAATTCCAAGCCAGCAACCAAAGCCAGAGAAGTCTGGAGCCTATCCCCTTTCGTCAGGACTGCAAGCGTAGTTTTGATGAAGGAACGCGGCATGGGTATCATCCAAGTCATTGACCAGACAGATGAAAACACGGGCACATCTGTCACGGAAGACATGTTTGGTCTGAATGCGCTTTTCACGGTGACGGCACCTGACGAGGCGCAGCTATTCGACAGGTATGAGGACCTCGGGACTACGAATCTGCGTTATCCTGGCGGGTCGGTCACCGAATGGTATTTCGACATTTCGGACATCAGCGGCGGCAGCCTTGAGCGGTCGAGCGGGACGTTTCAGGGTAACACGCAGACGCTGACACCGTTCACGGATTTCGTAGATCTCGCCGCGAGCCTCGGCACCGATGTCACCCTCGTGGTTCCCACGATGACCGGGTTCACACAATCGGCCGGTGAAGCTCTGCTTGCCGGCACATACGGCCAGCGGGTGATCGACGCCGGGCATCTGGAGAATGTGGCCGAGTTCATCCAGACGGCTGTCGAAACCGCGCAGGCGCGCGGCGTCAATATCGGTGCGCTTGAAATCGGCAACGAGTATTGGGGCTCGGGGCAGATGACCGCCGGCGAGTATGGCAAGCTCGCGGCGGCGATGTCCCAGGTGATGTCGGACACCTTTGCCGATATGGGCATTCCCCCGGCTGCGCAGCCCGATATCGTGGTCCAGACCACCAGTTCCGCAGGGATTTTTTCGCCCAGCAGCGACACGACGCTTTATGTCGATGAAGCGACCGGGTTCGTCTACACGGCCCATGAAGTAAGCAGGATGGATGCTGCGTCCGTCGCCGGGCTCACACCGGTCACGCTGGAATCCCAGGACACGTCCCGCCCGCAGGTGCGCGAGATGATCGCCGCCTTCGACCAGGACTCCGTCACCGTGGAGGGTGCGGATGGGCAGCTTATAGACTTCAACCTGCGCGATGCAGCGAATGCGCTGGATGGGGTGGTCGAGCATTACTACCTGGATGGTGGTTTTGACGCCGTGAACACCGAAGAACAGTTCGGGTTCAGCCAGCTTGAATTGTGGAATATCGCGCTGGAAAGCCGCGATGCAACGCTTCCCGATCTCGATTTCTACATCACGGAGTGGAACACACGTAAAAACGGCGACATCGAACAGGCCAACAACCGGGGCCTTCAACAAGTTTCCATGAGCACGGAAATACTCTATGAAATGGTCACCCACGGTGTCACTACGGCCCATTTCTGGCCGGCGATCTTCAACTACAGCAACTCTGGAACGCTGATATTCAAGTCGGCAGAGTCCCTGACCCTTGCCGGAGAAGGCTTTGCCTTGATGAGCGAGAGCCTCGTGGATCTGGCTCCCATCATGGATTTCAAAGTGGCGGGGGAATTTGCCATCCATGGCTATGGCGATGCCGACAGGCAGGTATTTTTCCTGTCCGAGCGAAGCGGTTCAGAAAACCTGATGGACTTGGACCTGAGCGCCGCAATCAAATTCGACGCGGATTACTACCGGGTTTCATGGACGGAGCTTTGGGATGGCGGCGCGGGCGGCACCGACGAAATGGCCCAGCCGATCATCAGCACGACCCAGGTCACTGAATTGATGGCCGCCGATGCCTTCGACGAATTTCTCATGACGATGCAGGCATGGTCCGTCGTGCGCATGGACATCGAGGGCGTCGATGCCGCGGATGCCGACAGCAGTCTCCTGGGCGGCAGCGGTCCGCATAATCGCCTCGTCGAGGGGGCGGGCTTGGATGACCGTATGCGCGGCGGGTTGGGGAATGACACCATCCTCGGCGATGCGGGCGATGACAACATGAATGGCTACGAGGGGAATGACCTGATCCGCGGCGGCACCGGCAATGATTTCGTCAAGGGTGGCTGGGGAGATGACACGCTCCATGGCGGGGACGGAAACGACACCATCACCGGCGACTGGGGCGATGACGTGCTCTCGGGGGGCGCGGGTGATGACAAGCTCATGGGCGGTGACGGCAATGATCTGTTCTTTGGCGGAGAGGGCAATGACATTCTGATGGGAGGCGCGGGAACCGACACGGTCGTATATTCCGGCAATCAATCCGGCTACACGCTGACGCTGAGCCCGAGCGACACCATTCTTACACTTCGTAAACCTGACGGAAACGGCACCGATACGCTCATCGATATGGAGTTCCTGGATTTCGATATAGACCTGCCAGGCGCACCCTTTGATCTGACCAAGTATACCGGCACCACCGGATTATCTGAACAGAACTTCGAAAGCTTCATCGAGCTCTACATCGCCTATTTCAACCGCGCACCGGATGCAGTTGGTCTTCACTTCTGGGGCACCGCTTTTGCTAATGGCGTATCGCTGGAGGAGATGGCGACATCATTTATTGACCAGGATGAGACTTTGGCTGCCTACCCATCAGGAACGTCCAACAGCGCCTTTGCCGAGAAGGTTTACGAGAACGTCCTAGGGCGGACGCCGGATCAGGATGGCTTTGAGTTTTGGGTTGGCCGACTCGAGAGCGGCGATACGAGCCGCGACCAGTTCATTCTCGAGGTCCTGCGGGGTGTAGCGCCGGGGGGCGCAGACCGCGCCTATCTGGACGATAAAGTCGATATCGGGGCATACTTCGCGGTGCACAAAGGCATGTCAGACGCGGCCAACGCTTCGGCGGCGATGGCGTTGTACGATGGTAGTGAGGAAAGCATAGACACATCCGTGGCTGCCATAGACACCTTTTATGCCAACGCTGTGGATGCTGACAACGGTGAATTCCTGTTGCAAGTCGTCGGCGTGCTGGACGATCCGTTCGCCATTGCCTGAAACGGAGTGAGGTTAATGCCAGATATTCCTCATCGCAGTCGGCAAGCCGGAGCTTGGCAATAGGTGAATGACCCATGTGTACGCTGGCAGTCAGTTTGAAAACGCGATCCGCTCAGGATGGATCGTCGTCATATCGGAGCCGGGTACGATTGGGGTGAACCGCAGTCACGGCGGTATCTGCGCCGGCGTTCAATTTGGGGCAGCGGGATTACGATAGAGGGATGTGCCAATGATTGTGATGCTCAGAGGCAATGTGGTGAATCATGTTAACGCTTGCGACACATCTACCCGTCCGGCTACTGATGGCAATCTGTGCGCCAAATGGGGTCGCAACGATGCGATGCCCGAAGAAACGCGCGGTGGAAATTCCATCGACGTCCACTCACCAAAATGGCACTGTGCAACATATGCAAGGGCTGTGCGGGAGGGATGGAGCCTCTTCGTGTGCCTCGTGCGCGCGACATATCGAGAACATGGGGGGCAAATGTCGACAAGTCCAACCCTGACCCCGGAAATGGTCGAGGCCCTTGACCTGTGCCCGACCGTGATCTTCGTGTTCGAGATCGAAGGGTTCAGGATTGTCGCGGCCAATGACGCGGCGGCCCGGAAATACGGCTATTCCAAGGACGAGCTGAAATCCATGACACTCATGGACCTGCGTCCAGAGCAAGAGGTGCCCCGGACTGCCATACTTGCCAGCCGGCTTCTGGATGGTCCCGATGCCCCGGGAAGGTTTCGTCACATCACAAAGAACGGTGAGACGTTCATCGCGGACGTTCACACTCAGCTTGTCGAGATGTCAGGTCAACTTTGCAAGCTTTCGATCATCCACGACGTGACGGAACTGGTCGCACAGGAGGAGGAGGCGCAGGACCTGTCTGCCGAGGCCTCGGCGCGTATCCGGGCGGCGAATGCGACAGCGGATCATTTCGCGGAGCTGTTCAATATCGCTCCGGGGCGTTTCGCGGTTCTCGACCCCGAGAGCCTTGCCGTGGTCGCAGCCAGCGACGCCTATCTAGGCGCGCTGGGCACGCCGCGCGACGAGGTGATCGGACAACCGCTTCCCGACCTGTTGCGCGGACGTGTCGCGCGAACCGGCTGCGATAGTCTTGAAACCCTGCGGGACTCGCTGCGCCGCGTGGCCGATGGCGGAAGCAGGGATGTCATGGCGCAGGCGATCGCGCTGGCCGGACCACCCTCCGATACCGATGACGGGACCGCAGGGGTACAGTGGAGCGTGGTCAACATGCCGCTGACGCATCCGGACGGATCCGTGCGTTTCGTGCTGCACAGCCTGCATGAAAGATCAGACCGCAAAGACAGCAGCGCCCCGGAGAGCGACACGCTGCAACAGTTGCGCGGTCTCACGTCCGATCTGGGCAAGCAGGAGGCCGCAGCGCTGTCGCGCAGTCTGGCGGAACACCAAACGCTTGTCCGCAGCACCGCGCGCCTCTTGAAGGCGTATTCCTGGCGTTTCGATGTCGAGAAGCAGCAGCTTGAATGGCCGGACGAGCTGTTCGTACTCTTCGGTCTGCCGCTCGGATCCTCGGCACCGACATTCGATGAATACGTCGCGATGGTCCATCCAGATGACCGCGACGCGATGCTCGAGAATTACACCAAGTTCTTCGAAGGCGCGACCAGTGAGTTCTTCTTTGCCCACAGGATCGTCCGCTCCGACGGCACGGTGATCCACGTCAAGGGAGGGGCCGAACGGATCGCCGAGAACGGGCGCGAGATCCTGAGCGGCGTGGTGCAGGACGTGACGAGGGAAGCCGAGGACGAGGCCCGCGCGCGGCGCCGCGATTACCTGATGCGCGTTGCGGGTCAGGTTGGCCGCATCGGCGGCTGGCGCGTCGATCTGGACAGTCAGATCACGGAATGGTCCCCGGAAACCGCGGACATCTACGAAGCCCCTGACACTAGGCAGGTGGGCCTGCAACGCGCTCTGGGCTTCTATCCGCCGGAACACAGGGACAGGATCACCGACCGGTTCAACGCCTGCGCCGAAAATGGCCTCCCGTTCGACGAGGTGGTGCAGATCGTCAGCGCCCGTGGCAATCGGATCTGGGTCCGGGCCGTCGGCGAGGCGGAGCGCGATGAGGGTGGACGCATCGTTGCCGTTCTGGGCGCGCTTCAGGACCTGTCCGAATTCGTTCGGATCGACGAAGAGCGCCACGCCCTGCGCAACCGGCTGAGCCGGACGATCGAGGGCATGGGAGATGCCTTTTTCACGCTCGACCCGAAGTGGCGGTTCACCTACGTGAACCAACGGTGCGAATCCCTGCTGCGGCGCAAGCGCGAGGACCTGCTGGGCAAGAATATATGGTCGGAATTCCCCGAGGTGGTCGGAACCCGGTTTGAAACCGAGTATCGCCACGCCATGGAGTCGGGCGAATCGGTCGAGTTCTCGGAGTATTTCCCCCCGCTCGACATTTGGTTTCGGGTGACGGCCCATCCCTCGCGCGATGGTCTCGCGGTCTATTTCCGCGATGTCACGCGCGAGCGCCATCGCGCCCAGAGCCTGCGTATGCTCAACGCGGCAGTCACGCGGATGGACGATGTCCTGTTGATCACCGACGCGACCCCGATAGACGCCCCGGACGGGCCACGGATCATCTATGTCAACAACGCATTCGAACGGCTGACGGGCTACAGCGCGGAAGAGGCGATCGGCCAGACCCCGCGTTTCCTGCAGGGGCCCGACACCCAAAGGGACGAGCTGGACCGTATCCGGTCCGCTCTTGAATGCCAGGAACGTGTGCGCGCCGAGGTCATCAACTATACCCGCGACGGTCAACCGTACTGGATCGAGATGGACATCACCCCGCTATCCGATGCCGCGGGCAAGACCACGCATTATGTCGCCCTGCAACGCGACGTCACCGAGCGGCGCAAATGGATAGAAGATCTCCGGGTTAGCGAAGAACGCTTCCGGCTGGTAACGGATGCCAGCAAGGACGTGATCTGGGACTGGGATGTTCGCGACGGATCGCTCTGGTGGAGCGACAAGCTGCGCACGGTGCTCGGATATGACCTTGGCACTACCCCCGCCCTCGCGACCGATATCACGGCCTGTGTGCACCCCGAGGACATCGAAAAGGTAAGGTCCGGGCTCGTCCGCGTCGTCGAAGGCAAGGGCGACGTGTGGCAGGAAGAGTATCGTTTCCTGCGGGCGGACGGGCGCGTCGCCTATATCCGCGATCGTGCCGTCGTCTTGCGCGACGACAACGGCGAGGCCATGCGCGTGATCGGCAGCATGGTCGATGTAACGCAGGAGCGCGAAAGAGAGGCCATCCTGCGCCATTCCCAGAAGCTTGATGCCATCGGCCAGTTGACGGGTGGGGTGGCGCATGATTTCAACAATCTGCTGACCGTCGTGTTGAACAACGGCGATTTTCTTGTAGATAAGCTGGCCGAGCGGGAAGATCTGCGCAAAATGGCAGAGCAGATCGTCGGTGCCGCCGAACGCGGGGCCGAGCTGACCGCACGATTGCTCGCCGTAGCCCGGCAACAACCGCTTTCACCGCAGGTGACCGATCTGAACGAGGCCGTGCGCTCGATAGAGCCACTGCTGCGCCGCTCCCTCGGCGAAGACCTGGAAATGGAGGTCGTTCTGACCGATGACCTCTGGCTCGTCGAAATCGACCCCGGTCAGTTGGAGGCGGCGTTGCTCAACCTCACGCTCAACGCCCGCGATGCCATGCCGTCGGGTGGCAAACTGACCGTCGAGACCGCCAACACCTGGATCGACGCCAGAACCGCCAGCATGGTCGATATCGAGGAGGGCCCGTTTGCCGTCATCGCCGTGACCGATACCGGCATCGGGATGTCGCAAAAAGTCAGGGACCGCGTGTTGGAGCCGTTCTTCACCACCAAGGCCGACGGAAGCGGGCTAGGGTTGCCCATGGTGTTCGGCTTCACCAAGCAGTCGAGCGGTCACCTCAAGGTGTATTCCGAGTCGGGCGAGGGCACGACGATAAAGCTCTATTTCCCGCGATCCGGTGCCGAAGCGCTCGAAGTATCAAGCGATACGGAAATCCCGGAGGTTCCGGCGGGACAGGGTGAACACATACTTGTTGTCGAAGACGATCCGCATGTCAGGCAGAATGTCGTGGCCATGGTCACCAGCCTTGGCTACCGGGTGACCGAGGCGAGTAACGCCGCGGAGGCGCTCGAAGTGCTGGATGGCAGCGACGACATCGCGCTGTTGTTCACCGATATCGTGATGCCCGGTGGAATGAACGGCCACGAGTTGGCGCTGGCCGCGCGTGAGCGCCGCCCCGATTTGCGCGTGCTGTATACCTCGGGCTACACCAAGAATGCGATCGTCCATCAGGGACGTCTCGATCCCGGGGTGGAGCTTCTGTCAAAGCCCTATCGCAGCCAAGACCTGGCGCAAAAGCTGCATTCCGTTCTGGCGGATAGCACGACGCGACAGTGACGCATCCTCAAGCGCGCGCATTCCCATAGGCATCACGCAAGAACAGCGGTGACACAGGCACCGTACATATTTGCACATGTCTGGAACGTTTTCTGAGATCAGGACCAAAAAACGGCGAAAGTTTGGCCGCATGTAGGTGTCGTCGGCAAATGGGCCGGCGCACATACTGGGGGTAGGAAAATGACCAAAACGATGCTCGTTGGTGCCGACCGGGCACTTCTCAATGAAACCGCGGATTTGCTGCGCGAGGCCGGGAATCAGACATTGGTCGTCGCCGATGTCGGACGTGCCGAAAAGGAACTTTCGAGGTTCCGGCCCGAAATGATCGTGGTCTCGCTCGACGATCCCGAGGCCAACGGCTGGAAGTTCATGTTCCGGCATGGATTCAATGGCGAGGCACAGGTGATCGCGACGACGGCCAATGGCGAGGCCTCTCAGGAATTGACGGTCCTGCGCCTTGGTGCGCAAGACTACGTTCGCTTGCCGGTGTCGGCCGAAGTGCTCTTTGCACGGATCGCGTTCCGCGCGCGACCGGTCGATAAGGAGCGCGACCGCTCCATGGAACAAAGCCTCGAAGTGAAGGGCAACCGTGGTACGCTTGTCATGGACAAAAGCCGTTTTCAGTCGTTCTGGCTGGGGCTCGAGCTGTTCCTGACCAAGACGGAATTCGGCCTGCTGCACGCGCTTGCCCGCCATGACGGGATGGTCAAGTCGCGCGAACAGTTGATCGAAACCATCTACGACTATGGCCATCAAGACGGGGTCAACGACCGCAATATCGACAGCCACGTAAAGCGGTTACGCAACAAGCTTCGGAAGCTTGATCCTGTGTTCGACGGAATCGAAACGATCTATGGGATCGGCTACAAGCTGAATCTCGACCGCACATGCCGCGTGAAGCAGAAGTCGCTGCCGTTTCAACAAACCCAAGGCAGCGGGTATTCCGCCCGCACAGGAGCGACCCGGCTCGTTCCGGTGCCACAATCGGTGATGTACGCGGCTCGAAGGTAACAACATGATGGATCGCCAGAGTGCCTTGGGGCGTGCGGGTTTGCCCGACCGCCCCGGGCGCACGTGGCCCCAGGCGATGAAGCAATCCGGGAAAACCGCCACGGGTAGAGCTTTGACCACATCGGTTAGCGTGACGTGGCACGGTATCGCCGCGGGCGAAGGGACCGAAATGCCCGAGAAATTCAATCTTGGGATGGCCTAAGCCGGCGATCGCCACAAAGTCCTCCGCCGCCAATATCACTGCGCAAGGAACGGCCACCAGAGTCTCGTCCAGCGGATAGGCACTCTTTCAGGACTGACGAAATTCCGCGCGCACCGAGAAATGATCAAGCAAGGCTGGCAATGACAGGGGCGACACCCGTAATGAGGTCGTCTATAGATCACATGTCCTTGACGTAAGGCATCAAGTTAATAAACTTCAAGGGATTGCTGTAGAAAAGAAACAACCGGTACTTGTTTGGCTTCAAGAACTGGAATACGATTGTAACGCATAACCAACGGTGAGATCGTGAGCCGCCCCAAGGTACTTCTCCTCGATGACGACGACCAGATTTCGAGGCTGCTTGACGAAGCGCTGTCAGAGGATGGGTGTGACGTCCTGATCGTAAGAACGATTGCCGAGTTTCAGCAAGAGCAAGCGGACCAACGCTTCGATATCTATATCGTTGATCTGGGATTGCCCGATGGCAACGGGCTTTCACTCATTCAGGAACTCGCACAGGATCCCACGTGCGGGGTGATCATTGTAAGCGGGCGCGCGGCGGAAACCGATCGTGTAGTGGGCTTGGAGATCGGTGCCGACGATTACATAACCAAGCCGTTCCGTGTGCGCGAGGTATTGGCACGCGTGCACGCCGTGCTGCGCAGGCTGCAGAAGCATCCCGCTCCGCCGACGCATCCGGCCGGTGCCCCGGAACCGGGGGCGTCCCCGGGTGGCACCATCGATTTCGATGGCTACAGGCTGGATCTCGGCGCACGGCAGCTTTACGGGCCAGATGGCAGCGAGATCACCTTGACCACGGCAGAGTTCAACCTGCTTGTGGCATTGCTGCGCCACCGTGGACAGGTGCTCAACCGCGATCAGTTGATGAACGCGATCAAGGGGCGCGACTGGGAAAGTTACGACCGCGCAGTAGACAGTATTGTCAGCCGCCTGAGGAGAAAAATGCCCACCCCCGAAGGGCGCTCTCACTACATCCGGACCGTCCACGGCATCGGCTATGCATTTTCCTTGCCTGCCTCTGCTCAAAAATAGGTTCGGACCTCGGTGCGTACGACTGTTCACCCGGCTTTTCGTTGCCTTCATTCGGGGGTCCTGAATGCAGAAAGCCACCCGGGGGTGGCTTTTAGCGCATGTTGCTCAAAAGTGGGAACCGGTTTTGAGCTCCTTGAACATTCGAATCAAGGAGTTAGAGCGTGTCGCGTGAATGCGAATGAACGCGACACGC
>MRWG01000981.1_pt1 | contig 21893 bp, 22 predicted proteins | sample 1013341 | NCBI WGS metagenome assembly MRWG01 (sample SAMN06117577, study PRJNA244670) | biofilm metagenome | biome: Water; feature: Cathode Biofilm; material: Biofilm; isolation source: microbial consortium enriched at the cathode of a solar microbial fuel cell | place: USA: District of Columbia ... | reverse complement strand
TCAAAAGCCCTACAGCCCCATAGCGGGGAGCCCAAGAAGGGCATCGCCGGGGGTTTTGCCAGGTTGCGGGAAGTCAATAGGCTGGGCGACCGTATGATGGCCTGGATGCGTGACAAGCTGTACAGCCCCGCGCTAAAATTTGCCCTGGACCACAAAGTGCTTACATTTTCTTTTTTTGTAATGGCCCTGGTCCTCACCTTTGGCGCGATTGGCGGTGGCGTTGTACGGACCTCCTTCTTCCCGCAAATCGCCAGCGACCGCGTTGCGGTAGAACTGGTCATGCCCAACGGGACCAATGAAAAGGTGACCGATTCCATCATCAGCATGATTGAAGACAAGGCCAGGATAGTCAATAAAGAATTTACCGATAAATACCTGGGCGATTCGGACAAGGAAATGTTTGAAAACATGATCCGCAACCTCGGCCCCGGTTCCTCACAGGCCTCCCTCATTATCAACCTGCTCCCCGGGGAGGAAAGGCCGGATGAGGTGCGCTCTGAGTTGGTGACCAACCGCTTGCAGGAATTGGTGGGGCCTGTCCTGGGCGTCGAAAGCCTGATTTTTGGTTCCGGGGGGAATTTTGGGGGAAGCCCGGTATCCGTTTCCCTCCTTGGGAACAATATCAACGAGCTAAAATCGGCCAAACGCGAACTTAAAACCACCCTCGAGAACAATTCCCTGCTCAAGGATGTAGCCGATAATGACCCGGCCGGGATCAAGGAGATACGCATCCAGTTAAAAGAAAATGCCTACCTCCTGGGGCTCGACCTGCGGACGGTGATGAACCAGGTAAGGGCCGGCTTCTTCGGGACCCAGGCACAGCGGTTTCAAAGGGGGCAGGACGAGATCCGGGTTTGGGTGCGCTATGACCGTGAGAACCGTTCGTCTATTACCGACCTGGATGAAATGCGCATTGCCACCCCTGCGGGAGACCGGGTCCCCTTGAGCGAAATTGCCGACTATATCATCGAACGGGGCGAAGTAGCCATCAACCACCTGGACGGACGACGGGAAATTCAGGTGACTGCCGATATCAAGGACATTGAAACCACGACCTCTACCGATATGATGGCGTGGATCAGAAATGATATCATGCCCGACATCACTTCCAAATACCCCACGGTGACCCCTTCCTATGAAGGGCAGAACCGCGAAGCAGGGAAAACCATTGGTTCCCTCAGGGAAGCCGGCCTTATTGTACTGCTTCTAATCTATATCACCATTGCGTTCACCTTCCGCAGTTTTAGCCAGCCCCTGATGCTGATCCTGTTGGTGCCATTCAGCCTGACCGCCGTGGCCTGGGGCCATTGGCTACACGGTTTTCCTATCAATATCCTCTCTATGCTGGGCATTATCGCACTAATCGGCATTATGGTCAACGACGGCCTGGTGCTTATCAGTAAATTCAATACGAACCTGAGGAGCGGGATGAAATTTGACGATGCTATCTTTGAAGCCGGACGATCCAGGTTCAGGGCAATTTTCCTGACGTCTATTACCACGATTGCCGGCCTTGCCCCGTTGCTGCTGGAGAAGAGCCGCCAGGCCCAGTTCCTGAAGCCTATGGCTATTTCCATTGCCTACGGGATAGGATTTGCTACCGTACTTACATTAATGATGTTACCCCTGTTTTTGGCCTTTAACAACCGTTTCAAAATGGGTGCCAAGTGGCTGAAAACGGGAGATCCTGTTTCCAAGGAAGAAGTGGAAAGGGCCATCAAGGAACAACGGGAAGAACACCTTCATAAACACCATGCCCCTTCGGGCAACGGATACCCTTCAGAAGAGGCAGAACCAATGCCTGTGGGGGTTTCTGAAGAATATCAAGAAAAAGATTCATGAGAATAGGCGTATCGATTATGTTACTGTGCTGCCTGGCCTTCACCGGCAAACTGGCGGCACAGGAAAAACTCTTGTCCAGGGAGGAGGCTGTGAGCCTGGCGCTTGAAAATAATTTTGGCATCAAGGTAGCCCGCAACCAGGTTGACATTGCGGCCAACAACAAGAGCATCCTGAATTCCGGGTACCTGCCCACGTTAACGGCATCGGCCGGGGCGAATTACAACCGGGATGATTCGACCATCGAATTCCCGGGCCAGTTTTTGGATAATGGGGACCCCAGGCCCGATGTAGAGATCGACCAGGCCGAATCACAGCGGTACTCATCGGCACTGAGGGTAGATTACACCCTTTTTGACGGCCTTGGGCGCTATTACAACTACAAAAGCCTGAAGGAACAATACGCGCTTACCGAACTCCAGGCCAGGGAGACCATAGAGAATACGATGCTGCAGTTATTCTCTGTATACTTTGAGGTGGCCCGGCTCACTGAAAACGAAAACGTGCTGGAAGAGGCGCTACGGATCTCCAAAGACCGAATCACCAGGGCCGAATACGCTTTTGAATACGGGCAGAATACCAAATTGGATATCCTGAACGCCCAGGTGGATGTGACCAACGACAGTATTAACCTGCTTAATACACGCCAGCAATTGGCCAATACCAAAAGGGACCTGAATGTGGTGCTAAGCCAGAACCTGAACGAAGTTTTTGAGGTAGACACCCTAATCCGCTTCATACCGAGGTTGCAGTTGGAAGAGTACGTGGCCCGGGCCCAGGAGAACAACGTAGCCATTTTACAAACCGAACGCAACCTCGCCATCAACAAATACGATATTCAAATCAGCAGGTCGGGCTATTTGCCAAGCATTGGCCTGAACGGCTCCTATGGGTGGAACCTGAACCAGAGTGCTGCCTCGGCCTTTTTCCCGGGAGTCAATAACGAGACCTGGAATGTGGCGTTGGGTGCGAGCCTCACGTGGAACCTATTTGACGGAGGGGGCACGACGGTACGTATGAAGAATGCCAAAATTGCCTACGAAAACCAGGAACTGTTGCAGGAGCAGGTAAGCCTGGAGGTGAACAGGGATATACAGAACGCCATGGCCATCTATGAAAACCGCCTGGAAATCTTTCGCATACAGGAGCAGAACGTAACCACCAACCAGAATAACTTTGACCGTTCGCGGGAGCAGTTCCAGTTGGGGCGTATTACCTCCATAGAATTCCGCCAGGCACAGATTAACCTGCTCAATGCCCAGACGAACAAGAACCTTGCGAAGTATGACGCTAAATTGGCCGAACTGCAATTGCTGCAATTAACCGGTCAGTTGCTAAACGTAGACCTGTAGCCACCTGTTCCGTTACAAAGAAGGCGGGTAGGGTAGCAAAGCGATAAACCATGAACGAACATTTTTTCCAGTGCCCTTATTGTTGGGAGCGGGTCTCCATGCTGCTAGACCCTTCTTCCGGGGAGCAGTCCTATGTGGAGGATTGTGAGGTTTGCTGCAACCCTATACAAGTCAGCCCTCATTTTCGGGAGGGCGAACTGCTTTCCTTCGAGGTGCGTGCCCTGGGCCGGTAAAAAGTAAGGCCGCTTAAAAAAAAAAACCGCTACCCAGGGGCAGCGGTTTTTCCTTTTCATAGCAATTGTAACTTACGGCATCACCACAGCATCTATAGCGTGGATCAATCCGTTGGAGGCATCCACATCGGGGATGATGACGGTAGCGGTACCACCTTTTGCATCGGTGAGGATAACGTTTCCGTCGTTCAGGCTAAGGGTGATGCTACCCCCGTTTACGGTGCTTACCGGAAAAGCGCCGTTGTTGCTGTTGATGGCATCGACGACTGCGGCGGCGTCATAACTTCCGGCCACGACATGGTAGGTCAATATAGCCGTAAGGTCTCCCTTGTTTTCGGGTTTCAGCAGGTTTTCTACAGTCCCTTCGGGTAATTTTGCAAACGCGTCATTCGTGGGGGCAAATACGGTAAAGGGGCCATCAGAACTCAGCGTTCCCACCAGGTCTGCGGCTTTGACAGCGGCTACCAGGGTTGAGAAATTGTCATTGGAGGCGGCTACCCCTACAATGGTCTGGGCTTCCGGCGCCTCGGCAGCCATCATTTTAGTGGTTGCTGCAGCGGATTCGCCCACAGCCTTGGCATCTTTTTTCTCCTGTGCGCAGGAAACGGCCATAAAGCCCATGAGGGTAATTACGAGTGTGGTGTTCAGTACTTTCATCTTATACAGGTTTTAATTTTTACGAAATGTACAACTATATCAACTGGATATATCTTAATATTTGTTTAAATAAATAAATAAAACGTTAAACATTATTTTTTTGGGAATTATTTTGTCAATGGGTCGATGAAATCCGGGTAAAAATTGCGTTGCCTGCAAAAAAAACATGGTTTTTTTAAACCATAGCGGCAGGTTATGGCGCTATAAGGGCATTGAATGGAGGTTTTGCCGTCCTAGCCGGCAGGGGTATTTACCTTTGCAGCGTACTTAACCTTTTAAAAAGATTCATATGACACTCGTAGGAAAAAAATTTCCAAACATCCCGGTAAACGCCATGGACGAAATGGGCGATACCTTTTCAATCAATGTGCTGGAAGAAGCCATAAACAACAACAAGAAAGTGTTGCTTTTTTGGTATCCCAAGGATTTCACATTTGTCTGCCCGACGGAATTGCACGCCTTCCAGGCTGCTTTGCAGGAATTCACTGACCGGAATACCCTGGTGATCGGGGCCTCCTGCGACACGGCCGAAGTGCATTTCGCATGGTTGAATACCGCGAAGGACAATGGTGGGATTGAAGGGGTTACCTATCCCATCCTGGCCGACAGCAACAGGAACCTGGCAAATGCGCTTGGGATCCTTGATATTACCGAAAAACACTATGATGAGGCCACCGGACTGACAACGGTTCAGGGAGACAACGTAACCTACAGGGCCACCTATCTGATTGATGAGGAGGGGACCGTCTTCCACGAAGGGGTCAACCATATGCCTTTGGGGAGGAATATCAAGGAGTACCTCCGCCTGATCGATGCTTACACCCGGGTGCAGGAGAAGGGCGAAGTATGCCCTGCCAATTGGGAAGAAGGCAAGGATGCCATGGAAGCCAACAGGCAAGGTGTCGCCAACTACCTGGCCACGCACGCCAATTAAAACAGTTTAGGGCTGCAAACCTTACTAAAAAAGCAAAATTATGTTGATAGAATTAGAAAGTGACAACCTGTCGCAAATCGTAGCAGAGAACAAGCAGGTAATTGTGCAGTACAGTGCCGGATGGTGTGGGAATTGCAGGATTATGAAACCCAAGTTCAAGAAGGAAGCGAATCAGCATAAGGGGGTGGTTTTTGTACTCGCCGATGCGGAGAAGTTTCCGGAATCCAGGAAACTGGCAAAGGTGGATAATTTGCCCACTTTTGCGACGTTCAGCCAGGGCGCGTTTAAAAACCAGGTGCAAACCAACAAATATGAGGTGCTTAAAGAGTTGATCGATGAAATTACCCCTAATTAAACAGTTGAATACGTTCATTGAGGAGAATGATCAGGACTATGTGGTAGAAGCCATTGAAGTCCTGGAGCACCTCAGCGAAGTGCCTTCCCTTTCGGAGGGTGAGCTGGATACTATCGGGGAGCTGATCTCCAACATGTATGGGGCCCTGGAAGTGTCCAGGGAAATCCGGAACGGGGTACCCAGGAAGGAGGCCATGAATGCGTTTATGCAGCGCGTGTTGGGCTCGATCGATACGTAAGCCTTTTGTGACGCAACGTAAAATCCGGATGAAAATCCGGATTTTTTTATCTCCTATATGTCTATGCAATATATGGAAACACCTAAACATCGTATGCTACCGGAATAGGCCTTTCCGTAGGGGCATGTTACATTGCGGCGCCACCTCTGTGAAAGCCAGGGGGTACCGGGCCGGGGAGGGGTTTGGTGCCAGGTGTAAGGAAATACGCAGGATGTGCGATAAATACGGGGTATAGGTAAAATACAAGGCAAAAGGGCGGGTTCCTTGGAGATCATTTAGCGGGGGAATTTGTACTTTGCAGTGGTTCTGCCAAAACACCTAACGGGATGATTCAGGAAATTAAAGAGCGTTACGGACGCCAGTTTGAAGAGGCGTTGATACAGGAAATAGTACAGGTAGGCACTTACAAGGAAGTACCGGCCGGATTCAAGCTTATGGAGATAGGCGATTACGTGCGCAGCATTCCCTTATTGATTGATGGTGCCATCAAGATCCTGCGGGAAGACCATGATGGCGACGAATTGTTGTTGTATTACCTGGAACCCGGAGATACCTGTTCCATGACGCTCACCTGTTGTATGGGCGATGCCCGGAGCGAAATAAGGGCGATTGCAGAGACCGATGCCAAACTCATCATGATCCCGGTGCGTAAGATGGAAGAATGGACCGCCAAATACCGTTCCTGGAGGAATTTTGTTTTTGAGAGCTATCACAACCGCCTGAACGAGTTGTTTACAACGCTTGACAGTATCGCTTTCCTAAACATGGACGAACGCCTTGCGAACTACCTGAAAGAAAAGGCTCGGGTAACCGGAGGGCGTACGCTTCATGGAACGCACCAGGAAATCGCCTATGAACTGCACACTTCCCGGGTGGTAGTTTCCCGCCTGTTGAAAAAACTCGAACAGCTGGGTAAAATTGAACTTCACAGAAATTACATTGAGCTCCTGGATTTATAAGTACTGTAACCAAAGTTACTGTATGGAGGGGCCGGCATGCTTACCTTTGCGCCAAACAAAATAACCATGCTTCGTCGCGCTTTGCCAATACTCCAGTGGTTGCCCAACTATAAAAAGTCGTACCTGAGCGGGGACATCGCTGCCGGGATTACGGTAGGTGTCATGTTAATCCCCCAGGGGATGGCATACGCGATGATTGCCGGCCTGCCCCCGGTATTCGGTTTGTATGCCGCGCTTATCCCCCAGGTGGTATACGCCCTGATGGGTACTTCGCGACAACTGGCGGTGGGTCCTGTGGCCATGGATTCCCTCCTTGTGGCTTCGGGCCTGGGCGCCCTCTCCCTCTCCGGCATTGCTGAATATATTTCCATGGCCATCTTCCTGGCTTTTTTCATGGGGAGTATACAGCTGTTGCTGGGCCTGTTCCGGATGGGGTTCCTGGTGAACTTTTTATCGAGGCCGGTGATCAGCGGTTTCACTTCCGCCGCGGCCATCATCATTGGGCTGAGCCAGATGAAACACCTTCTGGGGACGGACATTCCCAGGAGCAACCAGATACATGTACTCCTGAAGAACACCTTTTTGAGCCTGGGGGAGGCCCACCCGGTTACCTTGGGAATTGGACTGGGGGCCATCCTGCTGATGATATTGAGCAAGCGGTTGAACCCAAAGATTCCCGCCGCCCTGCTGGTGGTTGTCCTGGGGATTTTGGGTATCTACTTCCTGAGCCCGCAGATACAGGGGGTACAAATAGTAGGCAATGTACCGGACGGACTCCCGGGCTTCCAATGGCCCGAGCTAAGCCTTGAGCGGATGTCTGAATTGTTCCCGATTGCCATGGCACTGGCCCTTATCGCCTTTATGGAGGCCATCTCCGTGGCAAAGGCCGTAGAGGAAAAGCACCGCGATTACGAGCTCGATGCCAACCAGGAACTTATAGCCCTGGGGGCTTCCAACATGGTAGGGTCTTTATTTCAGTCGTACCCAACCACCGGAGGCCTGTCGCGTACTGCCGTAAATGACCAGGCGGGGGCACGAACCGGGATGGCTGCTATTATCAGTGCTTTGTTGGTGGGACTGACCCTGCTCTTTTTGACCTCCCTTTTTTATTATCTTCCACAGGCGGTGCTGGCAGCCATTATCATGGTGGCAGTCATAGGCCTCATAGACCTGAAGTACCCCCGGGAATTGATACGCGACCGGAAGGATGAATTTGCTTTGTTGCTGATCACCTTTGTCATTACCCTCACCATTGGGATCAAAGAAGGGATCCTGCTTGGGGTACTCATTTCCTTGTTATTACTGGTCTACCGGACTTCCAAACCCCATATCGCGATCCTTGGCCGGATTCGCGGCACCCAGTACTTTAAGAACATCCAGCGCTTTAGTGAGGATACCGAAATCAGTGGCGAAATCCTGGTGCTCAGGTTCGACGGGCAACTGTATTTTGGGAACCAGGAATATTTTAAAAAGGAACTCTACCGCCATATGGCCGAAAAGGGCCCGGGCCTGCACTATGTCATCCTGAATGCCGAAGCCATCAATTATGCCGACAGCAGCGCGGTGCAACTACTGAAGCGGTTGATCCCCGAAATGAAGAAAAAAGGGATCACGCTGATGCTCGCCGGCGCCATCGGCCCCCTTCGGGACATCTTGTATAGTAGTGGCCTGATCCATGAAATAGGCAAAGAAAACCTGTTTGTCAACACCGCGGAGGCCTATGAACATTGTACGGCTTCGCCCACAAAATCCGATATCCAGGACAAACTGGCCACCCAGTCAAAAAATTCTTCTTATGTAACCTAAGTCACTGTATTTCTTTGTTTAAGACGGTATTTTAGGGACACGAACATTAAAAACTACCACAATGAAAGTAGAACAAATCTATACGGGATGTCTGGCCCACGCGGCTTATTACATCGAAAGCAAAGGGGAGGCGGCTGTGTTTGACCCGCTTCGCGAAGTACAGCCCTATATTGACAGGGCCGGGAAAGACAAGGCCAAAATTAAATACGTTTTTGAAACCCACTTCCATGCCGATTTTGTGAGCGGGCACCTGGACCTTCGGAAGAAGACGGGCGCCGATATTGTTTTCGGGCCCAATGCAAAACCGGCCTATGATGCAATTGTGGCCAAAGACGGGCAGGTTTTTGAAGTAGGCGATTACCGGGTGAAAGTGATCCATACCCCCGGCCACACCATGGAGAGTACCACCTACCTCCTGATTGACGCAGCGGGGAAGGAGCACGGAATCATCACCGGGGACACCTTGTTCATCGGGGACGTAGGACGCCCCGACCTCGCCCAGCATGTGGTGGCCGATCTGACCGAGGAGAAGCTCGCAGGCCACCTGTATGAATCGCTTAGGAACAAGATCATGCCGTTGAGCGACCACCTGATCGTATATCCCAACCATGGGGCCGGATCGGCTTGTGGCAAGATGATGAGCAAGGAAACCACCGATACCCTGGGCCACCAGAAAAAGGTAAACTATGCGCTGCGGCCCGATATGAGCAAAGAAGAGTTTATCAAAGAATTGCTTACCGGGTTGACAACCCCCCCAGGCTATTTCCCACAAAATGTACTGATGAACATTCAGGGATACGAAAGCCTTGACACCGTCATGGATCGCGCCACCAGGGAACTAAGCCCGAGGGATTTTGAACTCGTGGCCAATGAAAGTGGTGCCCTGATGCTCGATACCAGGGATGCCGGGGATTTTGCCCGGGGCTTTATCCCCAACAGTATCAATATTGGGCTCGAAGGCAATTTTGCCCAGTGGGTGGGGGAACTGATCCCCGATGTAAAACAGGAAATCCTGCTCATTGCCTATCCGGGCAAGGAGGAAGAGGCAATTACCCGTTTGTCGCGGGTAGGGTATGATATGACCATTGGCTATTTAAAAGGTGGGTTCAGCGCCTGGGAAGCCGCAGGGAAAGAATACGAAACCACCAACAGGATCACGGTACAGGAGTTGGAGAAGGCCTATAAGGAAGATGGTCCGTTGATCATAGATGTCCGCAAGAAGAGTGAATTTGATTCCCAACACCTGGTTGACGCCATCAACGTTCCGCTGAATGAGATCAACCAGCATTTGGCCCAATTCCCGAAAGACAAGCCATTTGTACTGCACTGCGGGGGCGGGTACCGAAGCATGATCGCTTCTTCGATACTAAAGCAACGGGGCTGGTATAACTTTTCAGACCTGATTGGGGGATTTGACGCTATGGAAAACAGCAGTATCCCCAAATCGGAATATGTGTGCCCTTCCACGATGTTGTAAGGGGTTATGGTAGTTTGCTTGTGGAAGACCCGCCAAAAAAGTGCGGGTCTTTTCCTTTAGGGGGCTGTGTAACTATTGTTACTGTGCGTGCCAACGGCCCTTGCTACCTTTGGTCCATAGATTTTAATTCCGCGAAAAGATGAAAATAGAACAAATATATACCGGATGCCTGGCCCAGGGGGCCTATTATATTGAAAGTGATGGCGAAGCGGCCATCATCGACCCCCTGAGGGAAGTAAACCCCTATATCGAAAAGGCCCGGAAGGATGGAGCCAGGATCAAGTATGTCTTTGAGACCCATTTCCACGCCGATTTTGTAAGCGGCCACCTGACGCTTTCCCGGCAGACCGGGGCGCCCATTGTTTACGGCCCCAAGGCCAACCCTGATTTTGAGGCCATTATTGCCAGGGACGGGGAGGAATTTCCCCTGGGGCAAGTGACGCTCGTGGCACTGCATACCCCCGGACATACCATGGAAAGTACTACCTGGCTATTGCGTGATGAAAACGGGAAAGACCATGCGATTTTTAGTGGCGATACCCTTTTCCTGGGGGATGTAGGCCGCCCCGACCTGGCTCAGAAAGCCGCGGATATGACCCAGGAACAGTTGGCGTCTACCTTGTATGACAGCCTGAGAAACAAGATCATGCCATTGGCCGATACCGTAATTGTCTACCCGGCACACGGGGCCGGATCTGCCTGCGGCAAGAACATGATGAAGGAAACGGTAGACACTTTGGGGAACCAGAAGAAAGTTAACTATGCCTTAAGGGCCGATATGAGCAGGGAGGAATTTGTAGAGGAAGTGACCGAAGGGCTATTGCCGCCACCTGGGTACTTCCCCCTGAACGTAAAATTGAACAAGGAAGGGTACGAAGATATAGATACCGTCCTGGAGCGTGGTACAAGGGCCCTGTCTCCCCGGGCATTTGAAACCGCCGCAAATGAAACCGGTGCGCTGGTATTGGATGTAAGGCGGCAGGAAGATTTTGCAAAAGGACATATCCCCCGCTCCATTTTCATAGGGCTCGATGGAAGTTTCGCCCCCTGGGTGGGCGCCCTGGTGGCCGATGTAAAACAACCTATTTTACTGGTAACGGAAGCAGGAAAGGAAGAAGAGGCCGTTACCCGGCTCTCCCGGGTGGGCTTTGACCAAACCCTGGGATATCTCGAGGGCGGTTTCAGCGCCTGGAAGCAGGCCGCCATGGAGTATGATACCGTGAGTTCCGTAAGGCCGGAAGAAGTTCATAAAGCCATGGAAAAGGCCACTGTTAAGATTTTTGATGTCCGTAAGGAAGGGGAGTATCTTTCAGAGCATGTCCTGGGAGCGGTGAATACCCCGCTGGATTTCATAAATGAATATATGGGGCAGTATCCGGAAAAGGAAATATTTTACCTGCACTGTGGCAGTGGATACCGCAGCATGATCGCCGCGTCTATCCTTAAGAGCCGGGGGATCCACAACCTGGTGGATATGGCAGGCGGGTTTGATGCCATTAAGGAAACCGATATCCCGGTATCGGAATATGTATGCCCTTCTACCTTGTAAAAGGGAGCATTAGCGGCTAAAGATTATAATTGTTTGTTTTTAGGCCCTCCATGGGTCTATTGGTTGGTTGTTGTTTTGGGCGGCTCGAAAGGGCCGCCCTTTTTTTGTTGGAATTTCGGCTTGTGTAACCCAGGTTACTGCCCGCCAGCCATTTAAAGGTTACATTTAGGAAAAATTAAACACCATGGAAACTTTAACACAAGTAAATACCGCCATGCCGCGGATAGGGGACAAGGCTCCCGATTTCGAGGCGGTTACCACCAAAGGAAAGATCGTCCTGTCAGAATATGCCAGGGATCAGTGGCTGGTCATGTTTTCGCACCCTGCCGATTTCACCCCTGTATGTACCACCGAAATGAGCGGTTTCGCGAAAAGGAAAAAGGAATTTGAGGCCCTCAATACCGCATTGCTCGGCCTGAGCATTGATAGCGTACACGCGCACCTGGGGTGGGTGAATAACGTCCGGGAGAAAACAGGCGTATATTTTGATTTTCCCATTATCGCCGATCTGGATATGAAGGTGTCCAAGCTCTACGGGATGTTGCAGCCCAATGAAAGTGAAACTGCGGCAGTAAGGGCCGTTTTCTTTATCGACCCCGAAAAGAAGATACGCCTGATCATGTACTACCCCCTTAACGTGGGCAGGAACATGGATGAAATCCTTAGGGCCCTGCAGGCACTTCAGGTATCTGACAAACACAAGGTGGCACTGCCGCTTGACTGGAAGAAAGGGGATAAAGTTATCATCCCACCACCCAAAACGCTGCAGGAGATGGATGAGCGGATTTCGGATGATTCCATTGAGAAAGTCGATTTCTACCTCGCGATGAAAGACCTGAATTAAGGGTTTATCCGGGAACGTGGCCGGGGTCATCCCCGTGCCACTTTTTCTATTTATTAAGGATTACAAAAAAACAGGCTATGTCATTACTTCAAAAATTGTTCCGACCCGGGAAGAAGTCCGTCAGGGGGCAGTTCAGGATATTGGAACCCGCGGCATATCGGTCAGCCATACGGGCGTCGGATGTGCAGCTGATCGATGTGCGTACTTCCGGCGAATACAGGTCGGGCCACCTCCCCGGGGCGGTTAACCTTGACTTTTTTCAAAGGAAGGCTTTTGTCAGGGAAGCGGAAGGCTTAATAAAAAAGGAGCCGGTATATGTGTATTGCCGGTCGGGAAACAGGAGCCGGAAGGCGGCAAAACTCCTTCTGGACCTGGATTTTGTCGAAGTGGTCGACCTTAAAGGGGGCATTTTAAACTGGAACGCATGAAAAAGGCCTTGTTAATTCTATGGGCCCTGGGGGCCCTTGCGTGCAAACAGCACAAACAGGGGGGTGGGCAGGATATGCCAGCCGCCGCAGAATCGCTAACTGCCCGGGATATACTGGCGGCCCTGGAAATCGTCGCTGCAACCCAGGGCGTATTGGGCAGGAACCTGATGGGTAAAATCCAGGAAGGAGGAACCCTGGCCGCCCTGAGTTTTTGTAACGAGCAGGCCTATCCACTCACCGACAGCATGGCGACCGCCAGCAGGGTAGCCATTAAAAGGGTGTCGGATAAACCCAGGAACCCCGGGAACCAGGCGAGTAAAAGGGAACAGGAGCTGATTGAATCGTATGCGAATGACCTGGCCCGGGGCCACAAACTTAAACCTGTTTTTGAGAAGGAAAATGGATCGTTGCATTTCTACAGCCCTATTGTTACCAGCAAAGCATGCCTGCAATGCCATGGCAACCCAGGAGCGCAAATAGCGCCGGAGGTGCTTAAAAATCTGCAGGAACTATACCCCCGTGACCAGGCAACCGGGTATGGGGCCAACCAGATACGCGGGATGTGGCGTGTAACGGAAAGAACGACCCCTTAGGGACTTTAAGGGAATTGCTGCCATAACTTCCCCGGCACGAGGTCTCGGGGAGGTCTGCCGTATATAAAGGGTTTTGTAAAATATAGTAGCGCAATCATGAAAAAAATAGGACTTATCGGAGGTACTTCCTGGCATTCCACCCAGGTGTATTACCGGTTGATCAATGAACTTGCAGGGGAAATCATGGGACACCGTGAAAACCCGGAATTGTTGTTGTACAGCATTAACATTGCGGTCATGCGTGAACAGGATGCCCGCAGGATCAATAAGAAATACCTGGACGTGGCGTTGACCCTGCAGGCCGCGGGGGCCGAGGCCATCGTAATTTGCGCCAACACCCCGCACATGGCGTTTTCCTATGTGCAGCCCAGGCTGGACATCCCGGTATTGCATATCGCCGATGCCACCGGAAAGGAAGCCAGGCGATTGGGGTTAAAACGGCTGGGCTTGTTGGGGAACCGCCCGACGATGACCAAGGGATTTTTAAAGGATTACCTGGAGGAACAGTACGAACTGGAAATACTCATCCCCGAGGCCAATTGCCACTCCCAGGCACACCAATATGTATCAGAAGAATTAACCCAGGGGCGGTTCACAGAAGAGGCCCGTCAGTTTTTCAGGAACCAGATACGGATGCTGGAGAAGCGCGGCGCCCAGGGGGTTATCCTTGGTTGTACGGAATTGCCCATCCTTCTGGATGAGGCCGAGGCCGGGATTCCGTTGCTGCCAACCACCCACTTACACGCGAAGATGGCGGTAGATTTCATGGTCGGCAAATAAATTCGACACTATGTAACCAATGTTACTGCAAACGTGGAGGAAAGGAAGTAATTTTAGTTGATTTCATAAAACAACAAGACCATGAAAACACACTATCAGGTTCTTATCATAGGAGGGGGTACGGCTGGTATCATGACCGCCGCCCAATTGCTGAAAAAGGAACACAAAATGGAAATAGGCCTTATAGAGCCTTCAGAAACACATTATTACCAGCCCGCCTGGACCCTGGTGGGTGCCGGCACCTATGACTTTGACAAAACCGCCAAACCCATGGCTGACGTCATCCCCAAAGGAGTAGACTGGATACGGGATTACGCCCGGAAATTTGACCCTGCCAATAACAGCGTTAGCACAAAATCGGGTACGACCTATACCTATGACTACCTGGTGGTGGCTCCGGGCCTTGCCTACGATATGGACCTCGTTCCTGGCTTAAGGGAAGCCATGGACAAGGGAGTGGTATGCAGCAATTACACCGATCCCAAACACACCTGGGAAGTGGTAAGGAATTTCAAGGGTGGTACGGCATTGTTTACGCAGCCAACCACAACCATCAAATGCGGAGGTGCCCCCCAAAAAATCATGTACCTGGCCGAGAGTTATTTCCGCAAAAGTGGGGTGCGCTAGGATACCACGGTACTATTTGCCACACCGGGGACCGTTATCTTTGGCATCCCCGAAATCAAGAAAACCCTGATGGAAGTGGTAGACCGCAAGGATATCAACCTAAGGTTCGGCTATCAACTGGTGAAAATAGATGCCGAAAAGCAAATTGCCTGGTACCGTTTTGCCGATCATGAAAAGGAATACAATCACAAGGATGTAAAAACCGAAAAGGATGGCGACCTTACAGGCATCCATTACGATTTGCTGCACACAGCACCACCTTCCGTGGCCCCCGAGTTTATACGAAAGTCTATCCTGGTGAACGAGGCTGGCTGGCTGGATGTTGACAAGCACACCATGCAGCACCGAAAATACCAGAATATTTTTGGATTAGGGGATGTGGCCGGTTTGCCAACGGCCAAGACCGGAGCCGCCATCAGAAAACAGGTGCCTATAGTGGTGGATAATATCCTGTTGCTTAAGGAGCGCAGCCAGATAGGAAGCATGTCTTACAACGGCTATTCTTCTTGCCCCCTGGTGACCGATTATGGAAAAATGGTCCTGGCGGAGTTTGATTACGACAACAATTTTACACCGGACCCCAAGTTGAAGCAGATGTTTATTTCAGATTCGTCCAAAGAAAGCTGGAGGCTGTGGATGCTTAAAAAATACGGGCTTCCCTACCTGTATTGGAATAAGATGCTGAAAGGGAAAGCCGTCTGACAGGGTGAATAGGGATTGTGGAAAAGTGGAACTTTAGGGTTCCACTTTTTTGTTTGTGTAACCCGTGTTACCTTGTTTTTGGCAAGACAAACCTACTTTTGCGCTAAATGTTTAGCGTATGGACACCGAGATTCTGGCCCGGGTAAAAATTGCCTTTTCCATTGCTTTTGCAATGCCGTTCCTCACTTTCCTGAGCATAGCCAATGTTCCCAGGCTGGCCAATAAAAAGCAGTTTAAGTGGGCGTTTTTCTTTTCCTGCCCTACCATCGTGCTGTTGCTGGTGTTGGTCGCGGTGGATCTGTATCCGAATCTGTTAATTTCCTCGGTTCATCCCGACTATACCCTCGATATCTATAAAGCGGCCTCTTCCACAAAAACCTTGAAGATCATGATGACGATGGTGGCTATTGGGACCCCTTTTGTTTTGGGGTATACCCTGTTTGCCTACAAGACGTTCAGGGGGAAAGTACGGTTGGACGAAAGCAGCTATTAATTTCCTTTGGTGTGGCCTGCCCGGCTACCGCGGGGTAACGAATGTAACAATAGTTACATAGGCGCATTAAAATAAATAGTTCCTTTGTATTTAAATTTGATCATATGGACGTGATTTTAGAACCCTGGCCCTGGTATGTTTCGGGCCCTATGATTGCCCTTATCATGTTTCTGCTGTTAATGGTAGGGAAGAATTTCGGGATGTCATCCAACCTGCGTACGCTTTGTACGATCTGCGGGGCAGACAGGCAGGCAGAATTTTTCCGGTTCAACTGGAAAGAACAGAAATGGAATCTCGTCGTCGTCCTTGGCGCGGTGATTGGCGGGTTCATAGGCGCCTTTTTTCTGTCTACAGACAGCGCGGTGGCGATTAACCCCAATACGGTTAGCCAGTTGCAGGAACTCGGGTTCCAAAGCGCCGGTACCGCCTACCTGCCCACCGAACTCTTTTCGCTGGAGTCGCTTACTGACCTGAAGAGCCTTGCCGTATTGGCCATTGGCGGATTTTTAGTGGGTTTTGGGGCGCGCTATGCCGGGGGTTGTACCTCCGGGCATGCCATTTCGGGCCTAAGTAACCTGCAAATACCTTCCCTTATCGCCGTAATCGGATTCTTCATGGGAGGGCTTTTCATGATTTATGTATTATTCCCCTTAATATTTTAAGCTATGCGGACACTTTCGTATTTACTAATAGGCATTGTTTTTGGCATCACCATGTACAAATCGGAAGCGGCTTCCTGGTTCCGCATCTATGAAATGTTCCGTTTCGACGCCTTCCACATGTATGGCATCATAGGATCTGCATTGGTCGTTGGGGTATTGATGGTGCAGTGGATAAAAAGGAAAAAGGTCAAATCGTTCTACGGGGAGACCATCCTTTTCCAGGACAAGGAAAAAAGCTTCAGCCGTTATATGTATGGCGGGATCATCTTTGGGCTGGGCTGGGCCCTGGCCGGCGCCTGTCCTGGTCCCATGTTCACCCTGGTAGGTGCCGGATACGCACCTATTTTGGTGGTGATCGCCTTTGCCATCCTGGGGACGTTTGTCTACGGGCTTTTACGCGATAAGTTGCCACATTAATTGGATGGGAGCTCCAGGGGCAATCAGCAAAAACCTGATTTTACCCTCTCGTTGAGGCGTATATTGCGGGGTTCGTCGACCTGAATTCGCGTTGCCTTTTTTAGTGAGCCTTGCCCGTGCTATCAGACGTTTCCTCAAACAGGGAACAACCATAGAAACGATTTGAATGGCACTTTCCCCCTTTGCGGTACCTGACCAAAAACGGACAGCGCCAGGCATGGTGGAAGTGCAAGGGTTATAGTCAGTTTCTGGTAGCGGTTTTAAAATTATTCCATCCGTATTTTTTGATAAGCACAAAATCCATTGTATATTTGTTGTCCTATATCGCGGGGTAGAGCAGTAGGTAGCTCGTCGGGCTCATAACCCGAAGGTCGCTGGTTCGAGTCCAGTCCCCGCTACTGATTATCAGGCAGTTACAAGCAAAGTAACTGCCTGATTTCTTTTTGGTACAACATAGGTAAAACATTTGGCCTCAAATGTTAAAGTTTTCTTCCGGCACGCAATTTGTATCCAAAACCTTCCATTTGAATTAATTTGAGCAGCCATGTACACCAGTAATCTCTCCCTGGCAAGCGAAATCTTTTAATTGATCGGAAATATGCGTTTATCCCGGGCTGGTTTTGGGATAAGTAGTATTTTGTGTTGTATAAAACTAGTTGGGCAACATTATGAAAGTTGAAATCATTCCATTTGTTGGATTCAATGAAATAATGCTTGGTCAAACCCTGGGACAAATTCAAAAACTCCTAGGCCATCCAGATGAATTGGAGTCACATGATTATAGTGATAATTCCAATGAAAGAGTCTTGATCTATCACAACCTTGGTTTGGAATTAAGCTTCTCGTCAGAAGACAATTATCGACTAGGTAAAATCACGTTTTATTCAAAGGATTTTACATTTAGTGACATACAGATAGTGGGGTTAAATGAATCGGAATTCATCTTGAGATTAAAATCAAAATATCCCGATCTTACATTAGACGATGATTTCAGTGATCTGAAATCAAAAGACTTTTCTATAGATTCTTTGGGGGTTACAGTATGGCTTGAAGAAGGAGTTGTGGAGTCTTTTACCATGTACCCTAAATACTTAGAAGATGATTCCATTGAATGGCCAATCTAAAACGATTGCCCAACATCGCCTATACAACATCGGCTCACCCCTTCCCAAGAATAAAATTCCTACATTTAAAAAAGTAAAAATCCCCCCGGCAACAACCCGTCACTACTCCTATTTTGCCACGATGTGTTTTTACGGCAAAATAGTCGCCAGGCGCCACGTTGCATAGCCGGGGCCGTTAGCAGCAATTTGAAAATATAAATGAAGAAATGGGTTTTTATTTTTCCTGCACTCGTCTTCTTAAGTTGTTTTGAAAATCCCTATGCATTAAGTGATGAAAATAGTGAAAAGGATTATCTGATCGACTATATTGAAAATCTTAAGAATGAAGGTCGCATAGGTGAAAAACCTCTTCTTGTCTTAAATGGTGAAGCGATCACATATGACTCCTTGAGAAAATGTGAGCTCCTGCTTTACAGAAAAGATATCGATTCAATCTATGCTTACTTTAAAAGTAATGATAAGGGTGCACAACATATCTACGGAAAAGACGTATCGAGCGGTGTTATTCTGATCCAAGTCAAAAGACATTCTATGATTTGCGACTAGTTCTAAATGCTGCTAACACCGGGTATTCCCCATTCCTGTTTTCAGCAAACTAAATGATTTTCCCTAAATTGGATTAAAATTAAGATCCGGTAACCCATAGTCTCTGAGCTTGTTTTGCTCACCAGACCCCTGTGGGTAAATTCCAAGCACCAAATTTCAGGCACCAACTTGGGATTTGGATTTTGGAAATTGAGATTTTTCATATTACCGCGCGGGACGCAAAACAAGCCGCAAAACATGGCATTCGAAGAACTGATGACTTACGCCTATTTATCATGCTCCCTAAAATTGAAAAAATTCTATTTCTTATATTTCATTTTACTCCTTGGCCCAACATTAATAGCGCAACAAATTACCGGTACAGTCCTTGATAAAGGCACGAATGAGCCATTAATTGGCGTATCCGTGTATTTTGATGGAAGCACTTTAGGAACCATTACAGATGAAAATGGTAATTTCAAGCTAATCCCTCCAGGGAATCTCCTGGTTCCCCTAATCCTCAGTCATTTGGGATATCAAAGCAGAAAACTAAATGCCCCCTTTGGTCCAAATCATATGACAATTTACTTAACCGAGGAAATCCAGGAGATCCCTGAGGTGGTCCTCACTTCAGACCCGTTTTCAAGAAGGCAAAAACTCAATGTTTTCAGAAATGAATTCCTGGGAGATGGCAAAGCTGCAAGGAATTGTTCAATCCTTAATGAAGATGATATCAGGCTGCATTACAGGTCTTTTGACAGCACATTAACCGCTTCAACAAAGGCGCCCTTAACCATAATAAATTCCTTCCTCCGCTACAGAATTCGGTTTGATCTCAAAGAATTTACGATTGCTTTCAGATCAAAGAATTTAGAAAGAATAGACAACATCAAGTACACCCGCTATGCCGGTTTTACCCATTTTGAAGATTTCTCTAATAACGACCGCAAGATCCTAAAAAGGAGGCAGGCCGCCTACCTTGGTTCACCAATGCATTTTATGCGTTCGATATGGGAAGGCAACCTCACAGACCAGAATTATTCCTTTAATTATGAACTAAAACCTATCGCACCCGACAAACTGATGGATCGACTGGATCATGATTCCGATAGTTTTAAAACATATGAATTTAGTAGAAAGAGGTTCGTAATCAATTACAAAAAGGAATCGTACTACCGCTCCTCTATAAGTCTTGATGGAACCACCACATTCTCGATCGACCAATTTGGAAATTATTCCCCCTACCAGGATTTGATTTTTGGTGGATATATGGCAGATTTAAGGATTTCGGAAACGCTTCCAAACGACTACAAATTCCCCAAATCCTTACCTTAACTAGGCCTGCTGAGCGAGGCAATTATTTGGTAACCGTACCCTTGATTTCCTACTTAGTAGTAATCTATACGTAAAAAGAAACGCCCTGTTTATAGGCTTTTCAAGCATTTATTAGTAAAAATACATGCTCCATGCGTAAAATATTAGTAACCATTACTAAAAAATTCGACATGGTCATTATTTCATTTCCCCATAACTTATTGATATTCTGTTAATAAAAATATTGCAACATGCGCCAGCATGTTGCCCTCTTGCTATTCATATTTAAATTGAAAGCATAAAGGATTTAATAAAGATATTTAGGGACAAAAAAATGCAGTAGAATGCGCCCTATTTCGATTTTATTATACGCTTATCTTTCCGAATGCTATAAAATCGAAATTGGATCCGTGCGCAAAGTTAAAGGGTAAGATTTGGGAAAATAGTGCCAGACTATTTATATGAATTACCAGTAATTTATACAGATTATTCCGGTATAGAATTACATTGAATTTTGATTGATTAAAGTGAGTAGTAAGTTAAAAATTAACGACAGTATCCAAGGCATCATCAGCCTCCCTGCGCATAAAAGTTGCCTGATAGGCCACCGTAGTGGTAATAGAAGAATGTCGGTATAGCTTCTGGAGCATTTGTATAGGGATCTTATCCCCTGAAATATTACCAAAACTGTGGCGGGCAATATGCATACTCAATTTTTTCTTAATACCCAGTTGATCGGCGATTAACTGTAATCTTCTGTTCAGGCTTCGGGTGGCCGAACGTGTGCGGGTTAGAAGCTCTTTAGCATCTCTAAAGTTAGTGCCTTCCATATGATGAAACACCAGATCATCATCTTTTCTGGACGGGTCCTTATAGGTATCCAAAATAGCACGTGCCTTTTCCGGCACCTTTAATGAAACCAGTTTCTGATTTTTATTCATCCTGTATAACAATCGCCCATCCCTGAAATCCGACCATCGGAGTTGCAACACATCACTAACCCGTATCCCCGCAAAGTAAAAGCTGGTTAACCAAACGTTCAGGGCATGGTGCTGAGCGGTAGTAAGACCCCGGGCATTTTCAAGCATTCTAAGCTCGTCTACGCTGAGGCCTATTTTTTCGGATTCCGGAATACGTATCTGGATTTTTCCCTTTCCAAAGGGATAATATTTTCTATCTACAAGTCCTTCAGAAATAGCCAGGTTATATATTTTCCTGATAAGGATCATGTAATTAACAGCCGTCCTACGTTTTCGCCCCTTTTTAGTCAAAATATAACTCTCAAAATTCTTAATAAGGAAGACAGTAATGCTTTTGAATGGCAGGCGCTCCTGACCCACAAAGGACTTAAACTTTTGGATTCGACCCTTCTGAGTTTCATAGACGCGAAATTTCTCGGCATTCCTGAGGTTTTCAAGGTGCAGATCGGCCAGACCAAAAAAATCCATATCAAGGCGCCCCTGCAGCTTTCGCTTGATATGATTCAATGAAGCCCCTTCATTGGAAGTCTCTGCTTCTAAAAGTGATGCATTTGCCTCGGATAATTTTTTTAGTAGTAAATTGTTGATTGAAATAGCATTCGGATGGGATTTTTTAACTCGTTTCTTGACATCATCCCAATTAGCGGGATCCAGATATTGGCCCAGAAAAAGATAACGCGATTTTCTATCCCTCGTTATCCGAATTGCAAGAGGGTGTAAATTCCGCTTGTTGGGTTTCTTGATAAGTACTACCTGAACGCTGGACATAGTACCTAAAATTAGTACATTTTTGGTACAACATAGGTAAAACATTTTAGCGATTTACTTCGATATAAAACAATTCAATAGACGTCTGAAAAATTGTAACTTATTGTATTTCATTTAGTTTGAACAATTTTAGAAACCCCCTGGAGCCGCTCATAACCCGAAGGTCGCTGGTTCGAGTCCAGTCCCCGCTACAAGGAAAACCATCAACGTCAGTTGGTGGTTTTTTTATGCGCAAAA
>MRWG01000980.1_pt1 | contig 21909 bp, 19 predicted proteins | sample 1013341 | NCBI WGS metagenome assembly MRWG01 (sample SAMN06117577, study PRJNA244670) | biofilm metagenome | biome: Water; feature: Cathode Biofilm; material: Biofilm; isolation source: microbial consortium enriched at the cathode of a solar microbial fuel cell | place: USA: District of Columbia ... | reverse complement strand
TGCCTCGTGTGACAGTGGCGCAACCGCTCGCAAGAGCGGTGAGGGCCAGAATGATGAGCGGTTGTCGCATGACTGGACTCCTTCCTGATGAGGGTCGAGTCCAGTGTGTGGCGCCGGTAGATCAGTGAGTGATCCTGTGCTCGGCCGATGTCAGTCGCCAGGCTGCTTGTCGTAGGGAGGCACAGGTTCGGCGGCCATCTATACACGCGGCTACCCGGGAGCCCGCGCTTTCAACCACGCGTTGGTCTCCGGATCCACCGAGAACACGAAGCATCCCTTGCGTCCGTGGGTCATCAGCGTCTCCTTGTATGGCGGCAGTCTCGATTGTGAAGCTGGCAAGTACTGAACGATCCTGCTTGGACCGCTGGGTCTCCAGATCGCGACCGGCAGGTCTTGACGCTAAGCAGGCCACACAAGCCGCTCGGTCCACTCGGCTGAGGTCGCCAATATCCTTAGGTCAACAAGATGCAGGTCGATCCATCGGCCACTGGAACTTGACGGACATCCCTTCGTCCGTTGAATTGCAGACGTTGCGTCCTAGTTGACATGCCTGGTTCCGTGGCGGAAGTACTCAGCTCTTTCGCCTTCTAGTGGCTGAGGCTCGTAGCCGTAGCCATAATCGAAAAACTCCACCTTCAACCTAGGCAAATTGACCTTGACTCTTTCGAGTAGAAGCGGGTGCTCTCGGCCATCGAAGTCGTCATAAGTCATGAAGGAGACCTTCCCAGACTGGAAGTGCACTTTGACTAGATCAACAGCCTCAACATCGCCGAACAACTGTGCGGCGCATCCGACGTACACACGAAGCAAGGCAGGACACTCGGATAAGAGGGATTCATGAAACACAAGGTCATGGCCCTCGTTGATTCGGCCGATGCCAAGCTGTTCGTAGACGTAGTTTCCCGCCGCTTCGATCTGCTCTGGATTGCTGATTGAGAACAGTATTTCCTTGCCTTCGGCTCTCGCGGTCGAGATGTTGCTAAAGAAGAACTTGATGTCCTTCTGGAGGCGCCCAGGCAAGTCCGAGTACGGCTTTCTTCGGCTGAAATGCGCCAATGCGAAGTAGACGAGAAGATCTTCACGTCTAGCGAGACTTGCAGCGCGAAATGACTCTGGGTCGAAGAACTGGCTCGCCCAGACATGGACCTTCTTCCAGGAACCAGCGAATTTGGTAAGAGGCTGAGCAGTCGGGACCTCCTCTGGTGTGGGAGGGCGACCAAGCTCAAGGGCGCATGACCAGTACTCGTCAAGCGTGTCTCTGCTCTGCGCAACCAGCTCTGCGACCTTCTTGTGGCTTGGGTCTTGGTGAAGTAGTCGCCACTGCCGACGAACCTGTTGGCGCGAGAGAAGAAAAAGCTGCTCGTCGATGTCGTTGGTGAATACCAAGCACATGCCAGGCGCGACGGGAATAGCGTTTCTGCTTAGTGTCTGTTCTAGGTACTGCTTGAACTCTTCTTGAGTGAAGTACTTTTGAAATGTACTGCGTTTCGTGATGACGCCGTCTCGATGTTCGGCGTACTGCTCGCGTTTTGCTGTATAGCCCAACATGACGCTGACGAGCATGGCCTTATTGGCAAGCTTGAAGGCCTCGGTAAGTGTCGCGGCTCGCTCTAGGGTATCTTCGATAACATTTAGTACATAGCCGAGGTTGACGAATTCAGAGGGGCCCTTTGTGCTCTTCGGGCGAAATTTGGGGTCCCAACCGTTTGCCTCTATCCCCATGGCGGCAAGAAGAGCGATGTCACTTCCCCTTCCACAGCCAAAATCGAACACGGAGCTGCCCTCTTCGAGAAACCCGAGTTGGAGCAGGGTTCGCATCGGCAATGACAATTCCGAACGCTTCAGAGCCGTCTTGTGTCTGGCGATACGTTTGGTCATAGTTCTACCAGCCTGCCCTTTGCGACATCGAATCCCAGGCTTCTGAGTTTGCGTCTCCAGACTTTCAACGTGCCGATTTCACGTGGGTTTTGGAAGGCGCCTGCTATCTCGAGCTTCTCGGTTATTCGGATGCTTTCCTCGACGAGCGGATCGTCCTTCGGAAGTAGTAGCTCCTTCCGGTGAAGGATCGGTGGATTGCCACCCAGATAGCGGCGTGTCATAGCCTTCCGGTTGGTCAGATCACAGGTCGTTGCGCATGCCAGGGCGGGAAAATGGTCCGTTTCAAACGCTTGGTACCACAAGAAAGTAACGCTCTGGCGGATGGCGTTTAGCTTGATGACGTTGAAGGTGGGTTCGCTATCAAGCCAGTCTATCGAGCGCACCAGCTGAGCAGCGATGGGAACGTGCGGCAATAGAGACTTGTGGAAATAGTGCGAGGGCCCAACGTGCTTGCCGCGACCGCTCGAGCGGAGTTCTGTAACTGCCTCGGAGATAGCTACCCCAAGGCGACGACATCCCCAAGAGAACGAATATGTCCCATCTTGTGCAGGCCGTTCTCGATGTGGCTTGCGATAATCAATGAAGTGTCGCGTTCGTCACGTGCCTCATGACAATACTTGGCGAGTAGCAGCTCGTACGCGCGCTGGTGCTCTCCGAACAACGTTGGTGCGTTGAACTCCTGTCCGGCGAGCTTGCTAGACACCTGTGAAACCTTCCTGAGTTCTCGGGCGGACAGCACGAACGCTAACCGACAAAGAATGTTTGGCGTCAAGCCGGTTTTCGACTTTAGAAACTTCAATCTAGCGGTCGCACGTTCTGATACGCGGATTCGGTGCGGGATCATCCGGCTTTCCTGTACGAATGACGCCAGAAGTAGCCTTCCTGAACTGTCGACGCTTTTTCATGCTCGTCGAAAGAAATCTCGAAGGCATGGCTAATCGAAGGGGACAACGACCGATAGAAGTGCTCATCAACCTCTGTGTCTGTCGATAGCAATATCACCTGGTGACTTGCCCTCGGGAAGTAGTGTTCGATTAGCTTTGTCCGGTGCTGGGAGTCTAATCGGCCCAATGGCGTATCGATAATGATCGGCAGTCTTCGGCCAGAGGTGTTTGCCAATGCCTCAAGCATTGCGACGGCGTAGATCTGCCGCTCTCCTGCGGAGAGCTGTGCTTTGTCGATCTCCCGTCTACTATTGTCGATGAGTGAGACTTTGAAGCTCGTTGGGTCGATTGTGGCATTCAATACGATATCTTCTTTGCGAGCGAGCCTCGCAAATGCTTTCGTGAACTCGGTTTCGAGCTGCTTAACTTTTCTCGCTGCGTTGATTTCTCCGAACTCTTTTAGGAGAACACGAGACCTGGCCGCGAGCCGCAGCGGTCCTTCCAGTTCTCGCTGCTCTGATGACTGCTCATGCTTCTTCTTCAGTTGCCGCGCCGTTTCGAGCGCACGTTGGTACATCTCCTTCAGCTCCTTTGCGAGAAACTGCATCTCGCTCTGAAGAGATGACAGGTGGTCGGTCAGCTCCGTGAATTCATCCATTTCTGCGCGCAAGGACTCGGCGTCAGGCGCCCGGTCGATCTGGACTGATATCTGATCGAGTTCCTCGGACAATACATTGCGCCTGCTCGCCAAGCTCGCAACGCATTGAGCCGCGGCTGGTACCTGCTCATCCAGGAGATGCTCCAATGTGGCTAGCTCTCTGGTGCTCGCGTCGATGAACTTGGGAACAGAGCGGATAGGCCGAGCATGTTGAGAGAGTGCCGCCTCCAATGCGCTCTCGAGTTCTTCTGCTTGCTGGGGGGAAGAGCTAGCCCGTACCGTTTCTGAGAATTGGAGTAACGCTAGGTTGATCTCTTCTTGTTGGTCGTTCTCGGCGGCTTGGGCTGTGGATTCCATCGCATCCTTTAACGCTGGCATCGCCAAGGATAAGGGGTAGGCTCCGCTCAGCTCGTGGCGGATCTGAGACTCGAGCGATGAAACGGATTCAGAGAGTTCGCGGGCCCTTTGCTTCCGGCCCTCCCGAGATTGCCCCCAATCTCCACCGATTTCTGCGAGCCTTTGCTCAACTCGTTCTCTTGATAGTTCGACGTCTTTGGCCTCTGCGGAAACTCCGTCAAGCTTCTCTTGATGAGCGGCGATCGCAGCCTTTTGTTCTTGAAGGGACATCTCGAGAGTTTCGATCTCTTCCGCAACGGAGTCCTTTGCCTGCTTCTTGCCATACTTAAGGGAATAGACGCGTAGGTCTGTACGCAGACGTTCGATAAGATCTAAACCCAGAAGCCTTCGGATTGCGTCGCCTAGAGCGCCACCCGAGTCGTCTTCCGCCAACTCAGCAATCTTCTCGCCATCGAAGAAAAAGAGTTCTGATACACCAAGTGGAACGAGTTCGTTCAGAAACCCCTGACATTCGTCGATACTCAAGCTCGACAGCCTAGTACCGTTCTCGAAAAGCTGAAGTGATTCTTCGAGGCGCTGGCCATCGAGATACCAATGTCTGCGCACTTCGTATTCGGTCTTCGTACCCAGCTTTCCGTATGTAAACGCAATGGCAACAGATGCGCTGTTGGGTTCCACGAGAGCGCCGACAGGCTTATGAATAGCGCTGGCAATGAACCTTTCGTATTCGGCCTTAGTCGTCCCTAAGCCGAGCCCGTGGCGTCCGTAGAGCGCGAGCTTGATGGCGAGGAGTATTGAAGTCTTGCCTGCGCCGTTGAGGCCACCGAACAGTATGATGGGTCGTTCCGCACCATATTTGACGCGCGGAGACAGGGAGATGTCGTGAACTCCGCTGAATGACCTGAAGTCACAGATTTGAATCCGGTCGACAATCACGTAGGGTGAGCTCGATTAAGCTGGCTAAGGCCGTCTTGGAGCGCGGCAATGTCCTCGTCATATCCACCGTCGCGTTCGATATCCTTTCTGCTCAGCACGATTTCCAGCTCTTCCCAGTCCTGGTTCAGAAGAGTGTTGATTCGGTCCGCCATACCCCGCCGTTTGGCCAGCCCGTCCATTGATACCTCAAGCTCGATGAGCTTCTGGATTAGGGTCCCGGAAACGCCGTGTTTCTCACCTAGGTCGTCAAGCAAATCAGCGTCGGGCTTGGTGAAGGCACCGGCGTCATTTTGAATCCAGTCCAGATTCTCGCCGTACACAGCCGCGTATATCGCTGGGAGCGAGTCTTCCCAATCCGGCTCGTTCGGGTCGTTCAGCCATTCCTTGCGGATGTGATGCAGCTCTTCCCGAGTGATCAATTCAATATCGTGGCCCTGCTCCCGAAGGTCACGCTCGATGCAAAGTAGCCTCTCAAGCCACTCTCGGCGGTAACTCAGCCAATAGGGGCCGGGTATGTGTTTCTTAACCTTGGAGCCATCCGAGTCGTCCTGTAGATCTGCTCGCGCGTATGTGACCTTTCCGGTTCTTCTCCGGTAGTTGCGATACTTCGACTTGTTCGCGGGGTCGGTTGTTTCCGCCAGCAGGTTCCGAAAGTCAAGGAGTGGCTGCATCCAGGATTCGCCTTGCTCGACCAAGCTTTCCATTGCCTTGTCGGAGGTGACCACGGTGCAGGTCCAACAACCAAATCGAGAGTTGCCGCAGGATGGCGTGCTTGTGTCGATAACAATTGGGCACTCGCCAGCGTTTGAGCCTCGGTACAGTTCCAACAGCTCTCTATTATCTCCACCCCAAGGCCGTGGTGCCGACATGAGGTATTCCCAAACGTCGTCGGCGGTCCAGTCTTCAATGGGCATGTAGACGTAGGCGTTTGGCAGCGAGGTATGCTTTCCGAGAATGCTGCCGTCGATACGATGCTTGGCGATGACTTGAGCTCGTGATGCGCTCTCTTGGCTCCTGGATCCAAGGACAACTACTACCTCTCCGTAGTCGGCCACTTTGTCCAAGATGAACTCGCTCACTGGGTCAATTTTCATTCGCTCAGTGCACCACCGAAACGACTTGGTCGGTGCGGGGTAACCTTTGCCTAGCAGATTGACCCAGAATGTATTGTCCTTCTTCGGTGTGACCTGATGCGCCGTAAGCGGGACCCTGGATTCATGGGCCTGCGAATTGACCTCTGACACGGTGCGGCGAATCATGTCCACGACAAGGGGGGTCTCAACCAGGGTGTCCGAAGACACTACAAACACTTCCTTTTGTCTTTCTGCGACGGGCAGTGCGAGGATAGCGGTATAAACCAGCTGCAATACGGCCGTTGAGTCTTTTCCTCCGCTATAACCAATGACCCAGGGGCGAGAGTCCGCTTTGTAGAGGCCCTGGATTTCAGTGATCAGGTCTCGGGCAGGACGGCCGGCAATCGTTAGGCCTGAGATTTGTGCTTCCGAACTTTTGTATATGAAGGTCTCGCTCATGCTGCCTCAAGCTGGCGTTCTAGCTCTTCTTCTTTAGGGGCTAGTGACATTTCCAAGTGCATTTTGATCAAGTTGGCTGTCAGCAGAACGTTGTGCCTGTTCTTGCTGATCTTGCCCATGACCATCGCCCGTCCACCCCAAAGCTCTTGGTTGGACCGGGACCAGTCCAACGTCTGAAGTTTCTTAAGGCGTTTCCTCCAGTCCTTTGGGTGCTTTGCTAAGAGATCTGCCCCGACAAGACCCAATGCCAGTAGGGTCACGCCGTGCGCGTGAACGCAGGTTTGGCGTAGGTCGCTACATGCTACCTTTTTTTCCTTGGCTCGCCTCCAATCCGGGATATTGGATACGACCTCCGACCAAAAGTCCGCAGCAATCTCCTGCTCGTCGCGTGAGATTGGCTCATCTTTCGACTTCCGCAAGAGAGCGCGGCTCGCATGCTTGATTCCGCTCAGCGTGAAAAGCTTGGAGCTTCGGTTGGAGATGCTGGACTTCTCCATCTCGGTGAGCCCCTTAAACCCATCGACAGCGAGCGCCACATACCGTGCAAGCTCAGAGCTTGGATCGCGTTGGTCATAGAGAGTACTTAAGGAGTCGCTTGGGCGGATGGCGTGTCGGTTCAAGTCCGCGAACATTTGCTGACTACGTTCTAATCCGCGGTCGATAAAAAAAAGCACTGGGACGTGCTCATCTCTTAATGCCTCGCTCTCCTTCAATGCCTCCTCAATGGCAGCTCGACGATGCTGGCCGTCATTGATTAGCAGGCGGGCATCCATAGGAATGTGTAGTGTCCCTATTGAACCAATTGAGCTGTGGGTTGGAGCAGGTTCGAACTGCACAGTTGCATCGACAGAGGCTGTTAACGCCGAGACAATGTAGTTGTCGGAGTTTTCTATAAGGTATTGAGCAATCTCGGGAATTCTGTGCCTATTGAGCGTGCGTTGCGCGCGGAGCTCTGGCGGCACGTCGTCTTCGTCGAACAAGAATAGTTTCGGAATGATGCGCAGTGGACACATCGCCACAAAGAATTCGGCGCCAGCTTGTTGCCCCCTAAGAGCAGGGAATGAGTGGTTGAAGTCCGACGACATTCGCGCGCGCCTCGGAAGTCATTTTTCTCGCAATTTTGACTTCCATCGTAGGAAGAGTCAACAGACCCGGCTGAAAGACTGTGGCTGTTTTTCATGTTGGCATGTCCAGGCTAAGCAAGGCTCGCTGGTACGCTCGAACAAGTACGATTCTGATGAGGAAAGCGCCCGCGGTTGGGCAACAGTGGAGTGTAGATGATGGCCGATTATCCATGGCAAAACCTCGAACCCGCCTCCATGGCGATGGGGAGCGTCTATACGAATTCATTCTTTGAGGTGCCCAAGAATCAGCGTGAGTATCGGTGGGACGAGCGCGGGCAGTTAACAAGATTTTGGAATGATCTCGTTGCGTGTGTTGAGGAGGATTTGGATACCCAAGCGGGCTCCGTATTGGGCCATTTTCTCGGAACGATCGTCGTAATCGGGGAGCGGCAGTCTACCGCACGGGAACGTCTTCAAATTGTGGATGGGCAGCAGAGGCTGACCACCACTACCCTTCTCGCCAGAGTGCTGCTTGAGAGAGTTGATGTTGAACACCCGGACCCAGGTAAGCGGCAGCTTCTCACGTCCAAGCTCCTGCCTTGCATATTGGACCATGTTGCCGGTCGTACCGAACCAAGAATCTGTCTAAACCAGGCAAATGACTTCTACCATCGTAGCGTGGTGGAGCTTGCGACCGCGGACGATCGAGAGTCTTACTGGGGCAGCGTAGACATTGATCATCCTAAGGCACGACGAGTGATCGTTGACGCGCTCCGGTTCTTGGACGAGCAGGCGTTTTCCTATCTCGGCGAAGCCGGTGCCGTGGGCACAGAGGTACGATTGAGAAGGCTGGAAAATCTGGTGTCAGCTCTTTGTGACCTGCTGTACGTGATGCGCATTAGGGTTGGAGACTCGAGGATGGCGTACAGGTTGTTCGAGACGCTAAACGAGCGAGGAATGCGGCTTAACCAGGCTGACTTGGTTAGAAACGTACTCCTGGAGTCGGCAGACCGTCTGGGGCGGGAGGCATTCGATAGCGCCTACGAGTCATGGCAAACGGCTATTGATGAAATCGACGCGCAAGAGATCCTAACCCCGCCGGAACTCATCCAATATTCGTTCTCATCGCGAATCGAATCCGTTAAAGCTGAATCGCTCTTCGACGTGATTTCTACGCAGCTGCGTGGGCAGCACATCGCGCCGGTGGATTTGGCTGAGTCTCTTTCTATCGATGCAACGCTCTGGAACCAACTCTTGCAGGGAAACCAGTCCTATTGGCCAGCAGTCGCGCAGGAGAGTCTTTCTTTCGTCACAACAGTTAGCGGCATTTGGAAGAAGCACTGCGTTCCATTGTTGCTTCGGATTGCCGACAGATTTGATGCGGAGGGAACCGCCGCGAAACTAGCAAAGGCGCTCTGGGCGCTTGAGTGCTATTTGTTCCGCGAGGGAACGATATGCAAAACATCGATCAATGAGCTCGAAAGCGTGCTTGGTCAAGCCTCACGGATTCTGGGAGATGACAACAATCCGGAAGGTGCTTTCGTAGAGTTGCTCAAGCAAAACAGTCCAGACGCTCCGTTTGTCGAGTCTTTCAAGACGGCGTCTGCGAAGGGGAAGTTGGCGTTCTACATTGCGTGGAGAATGGAAAAGTATGTCCTTTCTGGCGGTGGCTTTGACATCGGGGCCTTGAGTCCGGCGAGGCAGAGCTATCAGCAGCACTTGGAACATGTTATGCCTCGAAAGCCTGGCGCAGACTGGGGGGGTATTCAGGACAGAGAAGACTTCGACATTTACCTACACAGGCTAGGAAATCACTTGGTCTTGGAGGGCGCTGTTAACTCCGCACTTCGAAACGCTGGGTTTGACCACAAGATTTCGAACGATGGGGATCAAGACCACGACTACACGAGGCAGCGCCTTGCGATGCCAAGGGAAGTTGTGGCGCGGCGTCATGAATGGTCGCCGCATGGTGTTTGGGATTTCGAAAGCATTGTCTTGCGGCAGAATTATCTGGCAGAAAACTATGCGCCGCATGTCTGGAAAATCGAGTGGTGAGCTGGGAGGGCCGCGGAGAATGCTCGGACCGTTTGGTGTTTCCTTGGCGTTTCCACTTTAGCCTGCCGGCTTCTGTCGCCGCGTCGGTTCGGGTTGAAGTATCTGGCTGCAATCGGGTGAAGTGGGCTCGCGTCTATTGAGCTGCTCTCAGATCAGAATGATCTCCTGTGCAGCAAACAGTTAGCCAATGGCTTGACATTCCAGTTTGTTCTGTTTGCCACTGTCTAGGTCGGTGTATTTCCGTATGACTTGGCTTCTTGCTTTGATGCCTTGGCGTGGGCGCCGCGCTTCATCGCGGATGCAGTAGGGTGCTCCTGGAGTTCTCGAACGCCCAGCATGGCGACCAAGTTGGTGGGAGCTTTCGTTACAATTGCGAATGGTGGTGATTAGCCCAGGGGGAAAGCCGATGCGGCCTTGAATCCCCGGCTCCAGTAGGTAGAGGATTTCTCGGGCCTGGCGAATAGTGAGCCCGTTCATCAATCGGTCGACAAACCATGCCCGCTCTCGATCTATTCCTGGGCGGAACGGGTACGAGGCATTTTCCAGGACTCGGATTATTGCGTCTGGATCGGTCGTCCAGCTCATCTTGATTCGTCCCAGGTTTTGACCAGGCTAGATCGGACCGAACGCCGAAAATTCCGATGGGAGACGGTTTCAGAGTTGGCCTGTGGCAGAAGGCTACGACGGTTGCCTGCTCGAAGGACCACCGATTCGTCGTCAGCGGGATACTGATATTTCATGCCAATCTCTGCTCCGGGTCTCCGGTTAGTATTGACTGTGATAGCGCGACGTCGATGAGGTCAGTCGGCCCCTTCGGATCCCTGCGAGCCCTCTGATGCGGAACTACTGATATTTACTGAGGGTTGCATCCGTGATGAACAAGGGGTTCGCGCGCATGAGTGCCGCATTCGGTTACCTCGAATCGAATTGCACTGCGCATTTGGCCGGCGTCGTCTTGTGCCCCAGCCGCCATTCGTACGACAATGATGTAAGCGGTGGCAATCCATTTGCCATTGGGCCGTGCTTTGAGGGGAGGCATGGCGATTCGCAATGCCCTGGTCCACAGATACGGCAATCGCGCGGAAATCCTGGCATTGAAAAGCTGGGGTGTTCGGAGGTTTATCGACGGACTCGCGATGACGACTTCGATCTTGTTGTTGTGCCTACGACTCGGGCTCGCACCGACACAGCTGTCGTGGCGCGGCCAACCAGTGGCCAATACCGCGTCTAGATGTCAATGAACTGGCCGGGTCGGCCGGATGCCTACACCTCGCGGGTCGATGTAGAGGACGTCCGCTATACGACGCCGGTCGCGGTCTGCCGTGCTTTCGACCGCTCGCGCAGCACCTCGGTGGCGGCTTGGACTGTCGCCAATGCCTGCCTCGACGACGATGATTTGTTCCGGTTTTGTCTGAACCTGGGTTGTGCTGCATGTCAGGTGCCGTCCAGTGCTCAACTTGTACATCGAGACTGCAGGTTTGGTTAACTCCTGCGATAGAGTGTTCACGCGGGCTCTGATTCCTCGACCGTATTCAGCTTATTCGATCTTTTTGTCCAATGCCTGATTCACGTGACGTGCCTAAAACCCCAGTTGTCGGTGGCTTCACAGACTTCGTAGAGGCCTCTGGGCGTCGTCGCCTGGGAAACGCGCTCAGAGCAGCTGGAGCGGCGAGGAAGATTCCGTACGAGACGCTTGAGGCTTACCTGGCCGCGCCAGAAGAAATACGTATCCAGCGCCTTATGAAGCTTCCCAATCTCGGAAAGAAAAGTGCAGGGGAGTTTGAGGAGCTGGCGGTTGTGTACCTGGAACAAATTGCCCGCAACGGCTCGGAAAGGGCGTCAGAGGGTTCTCCAGAGGCCTTAAGCGTCAGCGCGACCCAAGGGGCGCCGACGGATGACGGAGCAGAGGAGTCTACGAATGATGAGGACACATCATTGTTTGCTGCTCTCTCTGACCGAGAGTTTGACGTTCTTTGTAGGCGGTATGGACTGGAGGGTCGGAGGAAGCAAACGCTAGAAGATGTGGGCGATGATCTTGGGGTTACTCGCGAGCGAATTCGGCAAATACAGAAGAAGGCAGTATCCAGGCTCAGGGCCAGTCCCTCTTGGGAGAGGTGGCAGACCTATCTGAAAAAAGAAGAAGACTGGTTCTTGAATCAGGTCTTCGGTTCGAGAACGATTCTGTTCGACGCACCAAGGCTCTCCGGAATGGCCGCTCTTGTCGCTGATATTGCGATTGACTCTCTAGAAGACTATCTATCAATAGTCTGCGACGTGTGGGAAGACCACTGGATTCGTCCAGGAGCTAACATTTCGCAAGCGGGGGATGCACTACTCAACCTTGAGGCCCTCCTACGTTCAAACCCACCGCTCCCGGTTCGGTTGGTGGACCTGTCCGATGAGTGGGGGCTGCCTTTCTCTGCCGTTGCCACCGCCATCGCCGTCCAGAAGGAGCTTCGGGTACACCGGGGCTATGCGTTCAAAGGAAGCAAGTCCGCTAGGAAGAAGAGACTCATCAACATACTGAAGATGATGGACGATGGGCATGTCGGGCATCCGGCTAGGTTATGGGAGATTCGCGTGGCCTACTGGAGCCGCTATTCGGCTGATCGATGTAGCGGCCGAGATCTTCAGCTTGTTCTAGCAGATAGCCCGCGCCACGTCATGAACCTTCGGGAACTTGGATGGGTCCGTATTCGACACGACGGAACAATGTGTCCGACGCGAGTGGCTCGGGCAACTGTGCCCGCGGAAGTTGAGCATGAGCTAAGTCGGGAACCAATACGGTCTGGTGATGGGCTCGCCAATCGCGTTTATAGGTTGTTCGAGGACGGTGGACCAATGCGCCTAACGGAAGTTGCTCAGAAATTCGCGGAGACCTATCCGGAGTACAGTCGATCGAGCATTTACCCAACGTTGGTGATTTTTCCAGTCTTCGTACGGCTAGCGCCTGGCATATTGGGGATTCAGAATCACACTCGCGATAGCGATGTGATCGAATCCGCGCGGGAACTTTTGAAAGCGGATACCCAGCTGGACCTATACCTGCTTGCCCGCCTTTCCAGTGACCCTCAGATATCGTACCCCCTGTGGGGGCCCGGCATGGAGTTTCATTGGGCTCAGTGGCTCCTGGCAGAACAGAGCCACGAAAGATTAGGGCAGCTGTTAAGCATTGCCGATATCGAGAATTGGCCCATATCCGGTCGGGAGCGTCAGGTATGGGAGGGTCGTAGACAGGCTCTCAGTAGCCCGCCATCTGCACCCACAGTCCGAAAATTCGAAGAACGGACCGTGGATTTTGCCATGCTCGAAACGGCACTTGTCGCTGCGTCAATCATGGGCAAGACGAACTGGATGCATCTCAACCAGGCACTAGGGTGGCGAATTGAGACTACTCGCACAGTAGTCGTGCTGGGGACCCTTATTCATGCGGGGTGCTTGCGTCCGGAAGGAAAGTGGTATGAGACACACTTCCTCACGCAACACGGCCGACATGTCCTGACGAAAATGTTGGAGGCGAGGGTGGCGGACATGTCTATCGACCCGTCGCTCATCGATCCAAATTCGGCTCCGGGTTCTGAAGTGGGGTGGGCGAGCGAGTACAGCGCTGAAGAATTGATCAGCAAGCTTGCCAAGAACGAAGATCGCGAGTCTGGCGCCGAAAACGCATCTGACGGCGACGAGTTAGACGCGTTGTACGACTCGATTCTGCGCCAGAGTATTGCCGGAATACATGATGATGAGGAGGATGTCGTTGATTGATGGCCTCCAGAAAAATCTGAAGTCTCGTTATCGAAGCGGCAAAGATAACCTCGCAGCTGACTTCTTTGCGCCGTGTCTGAGTGAATGCCGTCACTATGACAGAGCCGCCGGCTATTTCTCCAGCTCAGCATTGGTTGCGTGGGCCGATGCGCTGCCTCGCATTGTCAAAGGACGAGATGTCTCGATCCGGCTGCTGATCTCTCCGGAAATATCTGAATCGGATAGGCAGGCGATCGAGCAGGCGACCAACTCTGGACAACAGCAAAGGGAAAGGAACGCTGTTAATGCCTATCTGGAGAAGGCGCTTCAGCTAATAGGGGAGCCACAGAACAAAGAGCTTAGACTTGAGCTCTTCTGCTGGCTCATTCGAGAAGCAAGGCTGCAGATTCGCTTTGCGTTCGTCGACCATGGTAGCAGGCCCGGCATCTATCACGAGAAGTTTGGTGTAATCGAGCTTCGAGATGGCTCGAACGTAGGCTTCATTGGTTCGGCCAACGAGAGTCTTGCCGCCTATCTCGCAAATGGCGAGTTCATCATGGTCTTCAGAGGCTGGCTGGAGTCCGAGTCCGAAAGAATCACCGAGCTGCAATCGGAATTCGACGATGCATGGAATTGCCGGCTGTCAGGGTTGACGGTGCTCGAACCTTCGCCGGATCTTCTGCGAAAGCTGTCATTCGCTGACAGGCGCGAGACCACTGTCCGAGAGTCGCAGCGGCCGGTAAGACCTCCACCTTGGCCGCATCAGCAGGAAGCCATTCAGGCCTTCTTAGAGAAACGCCATGGCGTGCTTGAGATGGCAACCGGTACGGGAAAAACCCGAACTGCCATGGAGATTGCTAAGCAGCTAAGAGAGCAAAGCGAAATCTCAGCCATGATCGTCACCACCGACGGCAATGACCTCCTCCATCAATGGTACAAGGAAGTCTTGGAGTGGAGGCGTGGCGATCATCATTGGAAGCGGGTTCTGCGGCACTACGGTGGCAATCGGGGCCGCGAGTCGTTTCTGGCGAACCCTTCCGATGCGTGCTTGCTGATTTCACGTGGTGAACTTTCGGCCGCACTGTCGGGGCTAGCGGAACAGGACAAGTCTCGTCTTCTGGTGATTCACGACGAGGTCCACGGTTTAGGGGCGCCGGGAAAAGTGGCATCTCTACAAGGCAGGCACGAAGGGGTGCGATTCACGTTGGGCCTGAGCGCGACCCCAGAGCGAGAGTATGACGAAGCCGGAACAGCATTTATCGAGGCTGAAATCGGCCCGGTAGTATATCGATTCGATCTGGAGGACGCCATTCGTCAGGGTATCTTGTGTCCCTTTGACTACGTACCTCTTGAGTATGTCTTGACTGACGACGATGCTCGCAGGCTCCAAAATGTGTGGAAAATGAAGGCTGCCCGGCAGCGGCAGGGCAAGCCAATGTCCCAAGAGGAAGTCGCCATTGAGTTGGCGAAAGTCTACAAGACAGCCGAGATGAAGCCGTCTGTATTCGAGGACTGGGTATCGGATAAGGCTCATGTGCTCAAAGACTGCATCATCTTCGTAGAGACGAAAGAGTACGGCGAAAGGGTGCTGCCGATCATTCATAAGCACACTCTCAACTATAAGACCTACTACGCGGAAGACGAGAGCAAATACCTGGAGAAATTTGCGGATGGTGACCTAGATTGTCTGATTACGTGCCATAAGGTATCCCAGGGCATAGACCTCCCTGCTTTGAAAACAGTGGTTCTGTTCTCGTCCGCAAGGGCCAAGTTGGAGACCATCCAGCGAATTGGACGTTGTCTGAGAATTGACCGAACGAATCCAGATAAGCGGGCTTTGGTCGTTGATTTTGTTTTGGACTACGGCGACGACGAAACCGAAGGCAACGCGGGTAAAGCGGACGGCAAGCGATCGGAGTGGTTGTCTTCGCTGTCACGGGTGGGTCCGGAGAATGTTGATGGCAATTGATATTGAAATTGAAAACGCGATAAAGGCCGCAGCAGATGATCTCGGGCAGCCCGATGCTGTGGTTCGAGTACTCAAGGCGTGGATGAGAGACGAATCGGACCGAGATCTGCCTCACGCCGACCGGATCGAGCATCTATCCAATCTCAGAAATGCAATAGAACTACCCGAGAACTAGCACGATGGAGATACGTATAGCCGGTTGGCGAAGTCGAGGCCTTCGCTGTCCCGACGTTGACCTAACGCTCACTGGAAAGCCCGGCGAATCCGGCACCGTTTCTGTCATTCAGATGCCAAACGGTACGGGAAAGACTTCCACCCTGCGCTTATTGGGGGCGGCGCTGTCGGGAGACGCGCGAAACTGGTCTGCCGATCAAGTCCGAGAGTTTCGCGGATTCTCGGACGCGACCGAGGGCATGTTTCGGGTGGACCTGTTGGTTGATGGCAAAGAGCTAGTCTTCGAGCTGGTCCTCGATTTCGAAACCGGAACAGCTCACTACTCTACTACTAGTCCGCTGATTGGCGGGAGGCGTGATGGCTGGGAGCCGCCTCGCGATGCGAGACGCTTTCTCCACAAGGACTTTGTCGACCTCATCGTGTTCGACGGCGAGTTCGCGAGTGACGTTTTGGATTCCGAGAAATCAAGCGCTGAGCGAGCAGTTGACGCAATGAGTCAACTGTATTTGGTAGACCGAGCAAGAAACCTAGCAGAAAGCGAACGCGATCGGCTTATCAACGAATCCGGTGCAACTTCGGCTAACCCAAAGGCACTGCAACGCCAACGAAATGAACTAGAGAAATACAATGTCCAGATTCGGCGTGTTACAGCACTTCGGGAGAAGATTGCAGACCAAATCGATAAAAACAAGGGAGAGTTACAGTCTCTGGATTCGGAGTTCGATTCAGAGCTTCGAAAGAGCGCTGGAAACACTGAGCAACTTGATGCGATCAAGGAAAGGATTGCGCAGGCTGAATCGCAGCGATCCGCTCTAGTTCGGGATCTGATGGACTCCGTGCGAGTACCTTCTCGGCTAAGCACGTATTTCGCTTCTAATTTGGACAGCCTGAGAGATGGCTTGGCATCTGTCCAGCTCCCTCCTTCCACGACAAAGCAGTTCTTTCGCGAATTGGCTGAGCAAGACGCTTGCGTCTGCGGCAGGCCCATCGATGCGGATATACGGCAAACGATCCTGGATCATTCGTATCGTTATCTTGGCCGTGAGGAAGCAGGCGTTCTCAATGCGATCAAGGCGCAGATTGAGGGCCGAGATGCCAACGGTGGCACAGGTCACGTTTCCGATATCGTCCAGGAACTTCAGAGTGCTCAGGATGCATTATATGAAGCCAATACCGACCTAGACGAGTTTGAGGAGACCGTCTCTTCTCCTGATGATCGACTCAACTCGATACGCGAGCGTATCGAGGAGCTAACAATCAAGATCGAAAAAGATCAGATGGTGCTAGATGAAATAGACCGCCCAGCGGAGATAGGTGAAAGCGTGGAAAGCACGTCGTTGGCGGGTCTTCAACAAAAAAGAAAAGAGATCCAGAGGAAGATAGAGCAGCTCACAGACAACGTTGAAGTTGGCGAGCGTACACGGATCGTACTTGAGTTGCTGTCTCGGACCAAGGCCTACGCGCGGCAACGACTAAGAAGCCAGCTAACGGAGCTGGCAAACCGAAGGTTAGCGGAGGTGCTTAGGCAATCTCCGGTATCCATTGAGAGCATTGGTAGTTACGTGCGACTCAAAGGTCAGTCTGATGCCAGTGTTGGTCAAAAGCTGGCGGTTGGCTACGTGATCATGGCGAACTTGCTTCAACGTGGAGCTCATAGCCTGCCATTTGTTGTCGATAGTCCTGCCAACCCAATTGATCACACAGTCAGACGTCAGATCGCTCAGCTGATCCCAGAGGTGTGCGACCAGTTTGTCGCCTTCGTCATTTCTTCGGAGAAGCATGCATTCACATCGGTCCTTGGCTCGGCTGCAAGCAAGTGTCAGTTTCTGACGGTTTTTCGAAAGGTCGATGGAACCCACAGCTACATGTCTGATCTTCCAAGCCGAGGTGTTACCGAGAGTGATCGCTTCGTGCTGGTCGAAGATAAGGACTTCTTTGAGTCGTTCGACATGGATGAGGAAGCCTGAATGTTTCGGATGCCCCGCGACGCAGATCGATGGTTCCGTGGCATTGCGGATCAGTCGCCTTTGAAGACGAAATTCGATCTTTACTATTTATGCTTGGTTGCCGGCCTTCAAGAAGTACGGCTCTCAAGTAGTGTTGAGAAGACAGATTTCTACGAAGCGTTCCCTAAAGAGTACGAAAGCTCCCGGTTCGAGGTGCTAGGACTGCTGATCTTAGCGGAGATGCACAGGGAGGGGCTCGATTTCTCGGATTCCGATTCAGTCCAATCCGTGATTTCTCGTCTCATATCCCCGGATACTCCGTCTCGACTCTCGACTGATGGCTTTGACAAGATGAATCAGTATGCGGCCGGCGGGTTCGACGTACTGGGAGAGAGTTTTGGAGAACGACCCCAGGATGTTTATTTTTTCCTATTGAGGTATGCCCGGCTATTCGAGTAGCTGACGGGCGCGCAGTGCGCGATTGACAGAATATAAGGCGTAGCGGCTCGCCTGATTTTGAATGAGCGAGCAGGTGGTCGACTGGACTAAGTGTTATAGGAGGGCGGCGTTTTCAGCACCCAGGGCAACGCCGGTTGGTAAGAGTTAAAGCCATAGGCGCAGCGGATGATCAGCCCAGGATCTTTGGTCCAGCAGCTAAGTTAGGGATCTCCTTTTTCGCTGGGTTGATGCCGAGCGGGCGTCCTCCCAATCTTTGATGAATTGAGAGGGCGACCGCCCAGCCAATGAACCGTGTGGCCAAATCATATTGTATTCCTCAAGCCATTGCCCGCTAACCGTCTTCGCTTCGGCAACCGATTCGAACGCCCAGCGGTTCAAGCAGGTGGTTCGGAAGATGCTGTTGAAGCTCTCATTGTAGGCATTCTGCCAGGGACTTTCGGATTCGATGTAGTGGGTGCCAATGCCATTGGGGCGAGCCAAGCCTTGACGCTGTCGGCGATGAACTCAGGACCGTTGTCGCTGCGCAGGCAGCCCGGCCGACCAAGGCGCTGGCCTGCCCCCTGATATCTGGACCAGATGATGGGGCAGGATAGTTCCCCAAATGAGGGCATCTGGTTTTTTAGCTGAGTTGGGTTCGGTGCAGTCGCCCGGATATTCCGAACGTGAAAAGAAAGGGTCTTGGCTCGCTGATGGCGGTGTTAACGAGCTTCGGGAGCAGTTTCTTGATGACCTTCGTGGTTCCAGTAGCGGTGGCTTCACCCGCAGTAAGCGCAAAGACGGTCGCTTCAGACTGCTTGATGGCCTCGCGCTCCAGAACGCGGCGACGGATTCCCTGATCCCGCGTCAGGACGATCCAGTTGCGTTGGCCGCAAGCCGATAGCCAGACGTGGTCCGGCGTACCAAAGGGGAAAGCTGCCCCGGCGTGCTCGACGTTGGCGCCAGCCGCTCGCAGTCCATCTCTCAGTGCTCGAGAGTAGATCGACTCGTCGAGATAGAATCGATCACGCTCAAGCCGCTTCGCGGCGGCTGAGCTCGCAGCGGATCGCCTCCTCGATGATCTCGGGGGAGGTGTCATAGTCTTCTGCCAGTTCGGCGAGGGAATCGCCGGCCTTGAAGCGATCGGCGAGTACGGCCGTTGGCACGCCGCGTCCGGCAAGCACGGGACGCCCGAATGCGATCTGGGGATCTATTTCCACCGGCTGAGGCTCGTCCTCCGAGACCTCTTTTCGGGTGAAGGGGTAGAGCTTGATCGGCACGCCGGAGGGGTCTCGTTTGATGCGTTTCAGAAAGCTGCGAACCACCGGCTCGATCTCGAGCTGGCCCTCCTGGGAGACGTTGACCAGGCGTTTGAGTTCGTGGACCAGAAGATTGATGCCGTCTGTCTCGAACCTGGCGTTGGACAGTGGACGATCTATTCCGAGCTCTTCTTCGACGTAGGCCAGCGCGCGTCGAACCTTCTGTAGTGGGACTCGATGTTCGCGACGAATGGCGGCGAGCACATGAGCTTCCACGAGGTTGAGGAAGGACAGGCCCTCGCCCGGAGCACCGTCGAGATTGATGACCGGCTCGAACCGACGGAACTCGCCGTTGTGCCGATAGGATTGACCGCGGCACCACGACGAGAGGGTGCTCGGGGGCAGATTCAGGTAGTGCGCGGCCTCGACGAACGTATAGGCCGGCAGGCGACGCAGTCGATCGATATCGGGCTTTTGCACTGCGTTGGTTCTCCCGGGCAGACCAGCGGATGTGGCTATTGAGCTTATCTCAAGGGATTGCTGAGTGGCAGCGTCTCTTCGTTGCCTGACGGTGGAGTAAGTTGCTGCGGATCGGTTAGGAGGATATGGCGTTGCAGCGTGCGCTATTGCGCCGCGAGCGCGATGGCTCGCCGCTGTGCATTCCGCTGAGCTGCTGCTTGATCACCAGCCCGAAGCCGCATTCAATGCTTCGAGGTCTTGAACAGGTTAGGGGAGGAAACCCATGGCAGCATTGACGGGCAAAGTCGCCTTCGTAACGGGCGCCGGATCAGGCATCGGCCGCGGCATCGCCGAACGCCTGGCACGGGAAGGCGCCGACGTGTGCATTCCCGATATCGACACCGACGGGGCGGAGGAGACGGCCAACCTCGTCAATCAGCTCGGCCGCCGCGCCCACGTGGTGAAAGCCAACACGGCCTCCGAGCTGCAGATTCAGAAGGCCGCGGCCGAATGCGTCGAGAAGCTGGGCCGGCTCGACATCGCCGTGGCCAACGCCGGCATTGCCCGCGGCGGGCCGGTGCTGGAGCTGTCCCTCAAAGACTGGCAGGACCAGCTCGACGTGAATCTCACCGGCGTGTTCCTCACCGTTCAGGCCTGCGCCCGGCAGATGGTGCGGCTCGGCAACGGCGGGCGGATCATCTGCATCTCGTCCCTGGCGGCGGAGTCGACGGGGCCGGGCATCTGGGCGTACTCGGCCACCAAGGCGGGCGTGCGCATCATGGTGCGGGGCTGGGGCCAGGAGCTCGGCGAGCACGGCATCACGGTGAATGCCATCGGTCCGGGGGTGATCGAGACGCCGCTGGCGGAAGGGCTGGCCGGCGAGCCCGGCGGTGCCATCCGCAGCAGCCTGGAGAGCCGTACGCCGGTGAAGCGGGTGGGCCGGCCGGCCGACATCGCCGGCCTGGTGAACTTCATGGCGGGTCCGGACGGCGAGTTCATGACCGGCAGCTACGTGATCATGGACGGCGGTCTGCGGGACGTCTCCCGCGGCTACGATCCGGACGAGAACGCCCTGGCAGAGCTGGGCCGGATCGGCGAGCGGTCCATGGCGCGGAACGCCCGCCTGCAGCCGCTGCTGGACGAGCGGTGAACGCCGTATCACCCACAGGATGCGTCCCATGAAGGCTCTGAGTTTTCTGGCGCTGCTCGCGCTGCTGGCGGCCGGCTGTGCCCAGGTGCAGCGGGTCGAGATTCCGGACACGGTGCCGGAGCTGCGCCCAGGCATTCTCCAGGGCTATCTCGCCCCGGAGGCGCTGCCGGACAGCGCGGCGCTGGTGCCCCCGCCGCCCGCGGAAGGTTCCGCCGCCGAGGCGCGGGACCAGGAGGCGTCTGCGGCGGCGCTGGCTCTGCGCGGCACACCGCGCTGGGATCTCGCGGCGGCGGATGCGGTGCTCACTTTCCCGGAGGCGGCGGACACGTTCTCCTGCGCCCTCGGCGCCCGCATCTCCGAGCAGGCCGCACCCAATCTTTACTTGGTGCTCCGGCGCTCGCTGGCGGACCTGGGCCTCTCTACCTATGCCGCGAAGAACCGCTATCAGCGCCCGCGGCCATTCGTGGTGAACGGCGAGCCCACCTGCACGCCGGACGAGGAGGAAGCGCTGCGCAGCAACGGCGCCTATCCCTCCGGCCACTCCGCCATCGGCTGGGGCTGGGGGCTGATCCTGGCCGAGCTCGCCCCGGAGCGTGCCAACGAACTGCTGGGCCGCGGCCGCGCGTTCGCGGAGAGCCGCATGGTCTGCAACCTGCACTGGTGGAGCGACGTGGTGCAGGGTCAGCGCATGGGCGCGGCGGCCGTTGCCCGGCTGCATGCGGACCCGGTGTTCCGCGCTCAGCTCGACCTGGCGCGTGCGGAGGTGGCGGCGCTGCTGGCCCACGGCGAGCCGCCGGCGCGGGACTGCGCGGCGGAAGCGGCGGCGCTGAGTGCCGTGGGTGATTGAGGGTCGTCCACGCGGCTGAGCGGCAGTCGTGAACGGAGATCACCGGCGCCTCCGGCCTTCCGCTGATACGATCTCGCCGATGTTCTCCATCGTCTCCAGATCACTGCCGCTCCTGACGGGCCTGCTCCTCGCCGCGCCGGCCCTGGCGGAGCGCCTCCAGTTCCCTGTCGCCTTCGATGCCGGCTTCATCGAGTCCATCCTGCGCGAGCGCGTGTTCAAGGGGGACGCCGCCCGCATCCGCCTCAACGACGACGGCACCGGGTGTCAGTACCTGGAGCTGCGTGAGCCCCGGGTGCGTATCGGCGACGGCCGCATTCGGGTGCGGACCACGGCCGAAGCCCGCGCCGGCCGGGCGGTAGGCGGGCAATGCCTGCTGCTGGTGAACTGGCGCGGCGAGCTCGAGTTCACCCAGCGCCCGGAGGTGGGCGACGCGGAGAACGTGGTGCTGCGCACCACCTCCTGGCAGGCACTGCGGCCGGACGGCAGTCCCGACACGTTGGCCACGGCCGTCGGCCGCTGGGTGGAGCAGTTCATGCCGGCGGATCTGCGGCACACCCGCATCAGC
>MRWG01000979.1_pt1 | contig 21945 bp, 18 predicted proteins | sample 1013341 | NCBI WGS metagenome assembly MRWG01 (sample SAMN06117577, study PRJNA244670) | biofilm metagenome | biome: Water; feature: Cathode Biofilm; material: Biofilm; isolation source: microbial consortium enriched at the cathode of a solar microbial fuel cell | place: USA: District of Columbia ... | reverse complement strand
CGCCAGGGCCTTCGATCGGGCTGCGGCGGACCAGGCCAGCCGCCACGTCGACCGGCACGCCTATCGACCATGGCTGTTGGCGGGCAAGATTGTCTGCATTGTCGGCGCAGGCGGCATCGGCGCCGAAGCCGGCCGGCTGTGCGCCGCGCTCGGCATGCGCGTCGTGGGCACGCGGCGCCGTCCGCCCGAAGATGCCGATGACCGGCCGGAGGGCTTTGCCGAGATTGGCGGACCAAGGGACCTTCACAGGCTGCTGGAACAAAGCGATGTCGTGGCGATCTGCTGCCAGTGGACGCCCGAGACCACCCGCCTGGTCGATGCGGCAGCGCTGGCGGCGATGAAGCCAGGCGGGATCGTGATCAACATCGCCCGAGGGGAAATCGTCGACGAGGACGCGCTGGTTCAGGCGCTCGATGCCGGACAGCTCGGCGGGGCAGTGCTCGACGTCTATGTGGGCGAGTTCGAGCATCCGCCGCCCGAACGGCTCTGGGCCCATCCGCGCATCCTCATGACGCCGCATACCTCGACCGGCAGCGATGTGAACCGCCACCGGTCGATCGATCTCTTCTGCGAGAACCTTCGCGCATGGCTCGCGGGGCGCCCGCTTGCAAACGTCGTCGACTGGAGACGGGGCTATTGATCCGACATGGATTCCGGTCTAGCCGCCGCCGTATCAAGACTCGGCGGGAGAGGATCAGCCCGACCCGGAACAGCGCCAACTGTAGGTTAAATCCTCGTCAAACCTGTCCAACGGACAGGGTATATCTCACACAGTATCTGGATTGATCCACTAATTCGTCGAGTGAACTTCCTCACTGTCTCGCTTCAGGCGCAGGCGCAGTCTTCCGACGATGCCCATTGGAAAGAAATAGACGCTGAGGATAAACAGGACGCCGAGCCAGAGTAGCCAGCGGTCGGGCTGCAGTAGCCCGGGGAGGAACGGCAAATCGCTGGTCGCCTCGGCGGCGGCACCCATCAGGCCCTGTAGGTAGTTCCGGGCTAGAACGAGGATCGTCGCGCCCAAAACGGCTCCGTACATGGTCCCCATTCCGCCGATGACTACCATCAGCAGGATGTCGATCATGATGTCGAGCGAGAGTGTGGTCTGGGGGCCGGTATAGCGCAGCCACAACGCCATCAGGACGCCGGCAACGGCCGCCATCGCGGCGGAGAGGCAAGTGGCGATGGTGCGGTAGTGAACGGTGCGGTAGCCGACGGCTTCGGCACGGAAGGCGTTCTCGCGAATTGCCAGCAACACCCGCCCGAAGGGAGAGTTGACAACGCGGAGCATGAACAGGAAGGCGGCGAGCGAAACGGTCACGACGAGGTAGTAGGAAATCAGCTTGCCGTCGAGCCGGACACCAAAAAGGCGTCCTTCGGCCCATTTGAAGCCCGGCGTCAGCTCCCGTGGTACACTGTAGCTCAGCCCGTCTTCGCCACCGGTCAGTTGGTAGAGTTGCGAAACCAGGATCGCAAAGGCGCTGGCGACGGCGAGTGTCACCATGGCGAAGAAGATCGCCTTCACCCGGAGCGAGAAGAGCCCGATGACGAAGGCGAGAACCACGGCGAGCAGGATCCCACCGGCGGCGCCGAGTGCCACGGCGCCCCAGATTGGACCCGAATTGGTCAGCGACAGGGCAACGCCATAGGCGCCAATGCCGAAGAACATGGTATGTGCGAACGAGACAATGCCGGTATAGCCCAGCAGCAGGTCGTAGCTGCCAACCAGCACGATGAAAATGGCAATTCGTGCGGCGGTGTCGAGCGAGCGCGTGCCGGGAAACAGAAACGGCGCCAGGACGAGGCCGATGAGGATCGCCAGAAGGACCACGGTGAGCGCGCGGCTGCGGGGCAGGTCGCCGGAAAGGAGTCGTGTCAGCATCGGGCGTTCCTCACTGGCTGCCGGCGACGGGATAGAGACCTTGGGGCCGCCACATCAGAATCAGCACCATCAGCAGGATGTTGGAACCGAGCGCAACCGTGGGCGCCAGGTAGCCGGTGTAGTTGGCAATCAGGCCGACAAGAAGAGCGCCGATGAAGCAGCCCTCGACCGAGCCCAGCCCGCCGATGATCACGACGATGAAGACGAGAATCATGTTGTCCATGCCCATGCGGGCAAATACCAGCTGGTCGTATAGCCCCCACATCACGCCACCGAGGCCAGCGAGTGCCGAGCCGGCGACGAAGACGGCGACGAACACCAGAGTGACGCGGTAACCCAGCGCCTCGACCATCTCGCGGTTTTCGACCCCGGCGCGGATGATCAGGCCGATCTTGGTGCGCTTCAGCACCGCGCGCAGGCCGAGAAAGATGCCGATCCCCAGGAGCGCGGCGAACAGTCGGTACTTTTCGAAGCCGAACTCGCCCATGGTGAAGGAACCGCGGAGGGTCGCCGGTTGCTCGATCGGAATCTCGTTCGGGCCCCAGACCACGTGGATGAGCTGCTCGACTACGATCAGTCCGCCCATGGTGATGAGGATCTGCTTAAGGTGATGGCCGTAGACGGGCATGACGATCACACGCTCGAAGACCCATCCCAGCGCGCCAGTTACCAGCGCTGCCGCAGTGATCGCGGCGGCCATGGCGACCAGGTTCAGCGTCACCGAGTCGGCGGCTAGATATTCGGGGAAAACGCCGCGCAATACCGTTACGCCGACGAAGGCCCCCAGGGCGATGAAGGCCCCGTGGCCGAAGTTCAGCACGTCCATCAGGCCGAAGACCAGCGTCAGGCCGGAGGCCATGACGAAGATCATCATACCCATGGCGAGGCCCGCCAGGGTCAGCGTCAGCCAAGTCGGCAGGGAGCCGATGGCCAGCAGCGCGGCCAGGGCGAGGATGATTGGCGCCAGCACCGGCAAAGCCTCGCCGGTCAGGCGGTCCATCAGCGGCGCGCGCGGCGCCGAATCGTCGTTGCGGTTCATCACACTCACAGGGAGCCCTCCAACGAAAGGCCCAGCAGCCGCCCCTGCAACTCCGGATCGGCGGCCAGTTCGGCCATTGCGCCGGCGTGGACGATATGACCGTCATCCATTACTGCGACGCTGTCGCCGACGCGTTCGGCCATGTGAAAGCTCTGCTCGACCATGAGGACCGTGGTTTCCTGCTTCAGCTCGCTGAAGGCGTCGATCAGCGCGCCGACGATGGCGGGGGCGAGACCCTTGGTGGGTTCGTCGACCAGCAATAGCCGGCAGGGCTCGATCACCGCGCGCGCGACCGCCAGCATCTGCTTCTGACCGCCTGAGAGATTGCCGGCCGGCCAGTCCCAGAACTTCTTCAGGGCTGGAAACACTCCCCAGATCCAGTCCAGGCGGTCGGAGTCCATGGGGCCGGAGCGGGCGGCGAGGCTCATGTTCTCGCGTACGGTCAGCCCGGCGAAGATGCCCATGTTCTCCGGCACGTAGGCGATGCCCAGCCGCGCGATCGCCGGTGTCGGAATCGCCTGAATCGGCTGGCCGTCAAAGATCACCTCACCGGCGGAGGCGCGCCAGAGGCCCATGATCGTGCGCATGGTCGTGGTCTTTCCGGCGCCGTTGCGGCCCAGCAGCATCGAAACGCCGCCCCGGGGAACCTGAAAATCCACGCCCTGCAGGATGTGGTAGTGGCCGATATGGGTGTGGACGCCGGAGAGACGGAGGATGGGATCGTCAGACACGATCGGCCACCCCCGTGCCCAAATAGGCCTCTTGCACGATCGGCGAATTCATCACCTCGGCGGGATCGCCGTCGGCGACCAGGTAGCCGTGATGCAGCACGACGATACGGTCGGCCAGGGTGCGGATCACGTCCATCTTGTGCTCCACCAGAAGAATGGTGCGGTTGGCGTCGGCCTTCATCTGCTGGATCAGATTCAGAATGACCGGCACCTCATCCATGCTCATGCCCGCTGTCGGTTCGTCGAACATCAGCACTTGACGGTCCAGCGCGATCAAGATGGCGACCTCCAGCTTGCGCTGATCGCCGTGGGGTAGGGAAGCGGCGGCAGCGTCAGCGCGCGCCAGCAGGCCAACGCGATCGAGCACAGCCTCGGCTTCCTCGATCAGGCCCGTGTTGCGGGACGCCATGGACAGCAGGTCGAAGCCCAGCCCCTTGCGCGCCTGCACCGCCAGCCGCACGTTCTCCCTCACAGTCAGGTTCGGGAACAGGTTGGTGAGCTGGAAGGCCCGGCCCATGCCGCGGCGGGTCCGTGCGGGCGCCGAGAGGCGGGTGACATCCTCGCCGTTCAGCAGCACCTGTCCGGTATGGGCCGGTAGCTGCCCGGACATGAGGTTGAAATAGGTCGTCTTGCCGGCCCCGTTGGGTCCGACGATCGCGGTCAGTGTGCCGCGGCCGAAGGCACAGCTCACGTTGTTGACCGCGATATGGCCACCGAAGCGGATCGTCAGGCCGCGGGTTTCCACGACCGGCTGCTGGTCATTCGCCATGGCTCGGCGTCTCTCCCCTCGCGGGCCAAGGACCGCCCCGGGCGTAGATTTACCCGGGGCGGCCGGTCCTCCGGCGTGATCCTAGTTCCGGACCGGGACATCCATCTCGTCGATCTCGATGACGTCGACGAGCTTAGGCACGGCCCACTCGACGCCCTCTTCGATCGCGATCTTGAAGTGATACATTTCCTGCAATGCCTGATGATCCTCGGCGCGGAAGATCATCTTGCCCTTGGGCGTCTGGAACTCCATACCTTCCATGGCATTGATCAGCGCCTCGGTCTCGGTCGAGCCGGCCTTGCGGATCGCCTCGACGATGGCGATGCCAGCCGCCATGCCGCCGGCTGTGAAGAAGTCCGGCGGGCTGTCGAACCGCTCCTGGTGGGTCTTCACCAGCCAGTCGTTAACCGGGTTCTGCGGGATCTCGTAGTAGTAGTAGGCGGCGCCTTCCATGCCGGGCGCGACTTTGTAGGCCACCAGGGCGGGCAGGATATTGCCGCCGGTCGCCAGTTCGATGCCGAAGCGGCTCGGTTCCATCGCTGCCAGCTTGCCCAGCGGGTTGCCCTTCCCGGCCCAGATCATCCAGATGATCTTGCGGCCTTCCTCGTCCTTCAGCGCGTCGAAGATGCGCTGTGCATGAGAGGTGAAGTCCGTGGTGTCCTGGGGCGCGTACTCCTCATGCACCAGCTCGGCCCCGGAACCCGCCAGCGCTTCCTTGAAGGCGGCGACGCCGTCGCGGCCGAAGGCGTAGTCCTGCGCGAGGGTGGCGATCTTCACGCCCGGCTTGCCGATGGCGACCGCATTGGCGATGGCGTCCTGCGAGGAATTGCGGCCAGTCCGGAAGATGTAGCGGTTCCAGGCGCTGCCGGTGATGCTGTCGGCCACCGCCGGCTCGACCAGCAAGATCTTCTGGTACTCCTGCGCGACCGGCAGCATGGCCAGCGCCACACCCGAACTCACGGGGCCGATGGCTATGTCAGCCTCGTCGTCGCCATAGGCTTCGGCTAGCAGTGCGCGGCCCTGGTCCGGCTTCAGCTGGGTGTCCTTCTCTATCACCTCGATCTTCTGGCCCAGGACCTCCATGGTCCCCTCGGTGGCGTACTCGAGGCCCAGCATCAGTCCCCGGTGCGACTGCTGGGCGTAGGCTTCAAGCGGGCCGGTCTTGCCGTAGATGTGGGCGATCTTGACGGTGTCGTCGGCCAGCGACATGCCGGCCCCAACCATTGTGGCGGCCATCGCGGCGGCGCCGAGCAAGCGTCTCATTGGGTTTCCTCCACTTATCTCCCTTGGCCGCACGCGCATGGCGTGAGGCTGGACACCAGTTGGCAAGCCGCGTGCCATAGCATTGATGCCAATCTTTTCAATGACTTGGACCGTCACTGCCCCGATAAGTCGACAGGGCTGATGTCCGTTCTGCCGGACGGCCGCAAGAAAAGCGGATAAATCACTTAGTGAAATCAACGCGGTGGCTTCTGATTGTCTGGAAGATCAGACAGCTTTCCGCCTGTCCGATGTTTCGGACATGATGCCGTGGCTGGCGAGCTTGGCGTAGAACTGGGCCCGGGATATTCCGAGGCGCCGGGCCGCTTCGGCCTTGACGCCATTGGTCTGTTCCAGCGCGTGACGGATAGCGGCGTCCTCCGCTTCTGCCAGCACCTCACGCATCGGCCGGATCTCCCCGGCCGGCTTCGTTGAGACCTGCTGAGCGGCCGATCGGGGCCGGGGCAGCAGGCCGTCGAAATCATCGGGGCCGAGAACATCCGTGTCGACGGCGGCCGCGGCCTGTTCCAGTACATTGCGCAGCTCGCGCACATTGCCAGGCCAGTTGTGCGCGGCCAGGCGATGGAAGGCGTCGGCGGCAACGTCGCGGGGCGCACCGCCGGCCCGGTGTGCCATGTCTTCGAGCAGCGTCTCGCACAGCAGGGGCAGATCGTTCAGCCGTTCGCGCAGCGGCGGCACCGTGACCGGCAGGACATTTAGACGATAGTAGAGATCGGCCCGGAACTCGCCGCGGTCAACCATGGCCTTCAGGTCACGGCTAGTGGCGCTGATGATCCGCACGTCCACGGCGATTACCCTGTTGGCGCCCAGCGGCTCGATCTCCTGCTCTTGCAGCACACGCAGCAGCTTGGCTTGCAGGGGAGGCGGCATGTCGCCGATCTCGTCGAGAAAGAGCGTGCCGCCGTCGGCGAGCAGGATCTTCCCTTCGCGACCCTGGCGGCCGACGCCGGTATAGGCACCGGGGGCCGCTCCGAACAGTTCCGATTCCAGAAGGGTTTCCGGAATCGCGGCTACATTGACGCGCACCATGGGACGTTGCGCACGAGGAGAGGTGGCGTGGATCGCGTGTGCCAGCAGTTCCTTGCCGGTGCCTGTTTCACCATAGAGCAGCACCGCCGCGTCCCGCTCGGCCGCCCGGCGGGCGTGGCGCTTGAGTTGACGGACGGCGTCCGTGGCGCCGACGAAGCTGCCGAAGCGATACTTTGCGCGCCGGCTCTCGGCCAGTTCCCGGCGGGTGGTCTCCAGTTCGCTCTGGAGTTGCTGGAAGCGGTTGACCAGCGGCTTCAGTGACTGCAGACGGTCGAACAGGATCACCCCTATGGCGCCCAGCAGCCGACCGTCCTCGCCGCGCAGGGGAATGCGGGAGACGGTAAGCTGACGGTTGCCCAGGTCGATGATGTCCAGCAGATCGGCGCGTCCAGAATCCAAGACACGGCGCATCTCCGAATGCGGGATGACGTCTTCGACCGGCTTGCCCTCCACCGGATCGACGCCGTTCCATCCCAACAGCGCCTTGAACTTGTCGTTCATCCAGGAAATGCGGCCGCGCGTATCGACGGCGAAGGCGCCCTCGTACATGGAATCGAACAGGTCGATCATCGCCTGTGCCGCTTGGCGTCGAATCTCCGCCTCACCGATCGCGCGAAAGCCCAAGCCTGTCCTCTCTGTCGGAATGCGGACCCAGGACAGCAATGTCTGGATTCCCGAACAATCTAGGCGCCGGGCCATCCTTGTGACAACTCTATTCTGGGTCGATGGATCGTCCGTCCACACACATCCTTGGGCGATCAGCCACCGGCCCCGAAACGATCGTCCCAGCTGATCCAGCCTCCCACTGTGTGAAGATCTTGGCCCGGTCAGCCGTCCCTGGAGAATGCCGCGATGCTTACATAAGCCGTGGCTGCGCCTCCGGGGTCTCGTCAACGGCAGATTGGCGCGAGCGACGTCAGCGGCGTAAGTGTCAAGTCTTCAGCAAAAATCGACGAGATCCTCGCGTTCACGCCGGTAATGGCGGATGCGGTGGTTTAGGGTCGCAACGGAGGGGACGTAAAACCGGCGGCCTTGCAGGCATGGTCGAACTGGCGTTGGATTTCAGTCTCACGGGTGTCGTCCCCGCAGATGGTCGGCAGCGTCGCCTTCCACCTGGCCCAGATGTCGAAGAGATAGAACAGCAGTATGTCCCGACCTTTGGAGCCCCGCGGGCCGAACCGGGGTCTCTCTGCGAACGCCGCGGCGCGCTCCAGTATGGGCACGTCCGCGGGGCCACAGGCTGAGAGGAACTGCCTCGGAGAGAGGTGAGTAAATGGCTGCTGCTCTGAGTCTGAGGCAAGGGGTATCTCGTCCAGTGCCATGGCAATCCACAGCAGGACGCCGTCCGGCCAATGGCGGTTGCCGACGATGTCCGGTTCGCAGTAGGTGATGGTGCCGATCTCGTAATCAGCGGGTCACAGATTCGAATACTGTTGAGAGCAACAATAATTTCGATGATCTATTATAAAAATCAATCAACCTCAAAAATAATTCTTAAGCGCATAGTAATTGAAAATGGCAACTTCGACGTATGCGGCGAGGCGGGGAATGAACGGCTAATCCGTCCAACTTGTGCATCTGACGCCTGGGCCATTTGCCGAACTAAATCCGAAACACCAAGAAACACGCCCGGTGTTCGTGTCGAGACGAAATGCTCCTTGCTGATTTCCGCCTGAGGGCACCAATTGGTATCGGGCCACGTCGGCCGAATCGCTCTCTGCCTCGTTGGTGACTGTAATCAAGAGTGCTGCGATTGTCGCAGCCGATACTGCAGCTATTGTCAGGTTACGAACCATCATGAGTGCTCTCCTGCGTTATCCCTTGCCAGCGTTTGCGCTGGGACTTCGAAATCAGAGCGCGTCCTTCCGCCGTATTCGACAGCGCACTTTCCTTTCGACCGCCGTGGCTTGGCAGGGGAAACCCTCGCCGGGTACGCGCGCCGTGACGTGAGCCCCATTCTTCATCCTCTCGAAGGTAGAGTCTGGTCTGCATTTGCGCTGGGCCCCAACACTGGACCACCGGATTGTGGAGTTTTTCGGTTCTATCACGGTGACGAGCTGGTATCGCCGCCGAAATTGTGCCGCGCAATCGGCACCTTGCAACCGATCGCGCTGTGAGGCCTGACTTCGTTGTAGTCGCTGCGCCAATCCTCAAGCTTTTCGCGGGCATCGGCAAGGCTCATGAACTCAGTGGGCGTTCAGACATTCCGCTCGGAGCATGCTGTTAAACGCCTCGATGAAGCCATTGTCGGTGGGTTTGCCGGGCCGGGAGAAGTCCAGCGTCACCTCGTTCGCATAGGCCCAGAGACCCAGGTCCCGCGAGATGAATTCGCTCCCGTTGTCGACACGAATGGTCTTCGGATAGCCGATGCTGGCACAGACCCGTTCCAAGGTGTAGACTACATTCTCTCCCCCTATGAGCGAAGCGCGGATCGACCGCGGGACAGTGCCGGGAGTGCGTGTCCACCACGGTCAGAATGCGTAGTCTCCTGCCCGTTGCCAGATGGTCGTGAACGAAGTCGAGCGCCCAAACGTAGTTTGGCCCGACCGCTTCCCGGCGGTCCTCACAGTGAGCTATTCCCCTTCCGTTGGACAGGTTTGAGAACGATTTAAACTACAGCTGGGGCCTGCCGATCGCGCTGCACAATCGCGGCAGCGATACCCGCCCGTCACCGTGATCAGAGCCGAAAACTCCAGGATCCGGCGATCCAGGGGCTCAGAGCACAAACGGAATGACTCTCGTTCTGAACGAGGGAACCAAGGGGCTCAGACCACAGGGCTGCCATGGATTTCCTGAGGCGGGCGCTGAAACGCTTCGGCTCAACACGCACCATCGTCACCGACCGCCTGCGTTCCTACCGCGCGGCATTCTCGAGCCTCGGCATAGGCGACCGCCAGGACACCACGCGTTGGCGGAACAACCGGGCGGAAAATTCCCATCAGCCGTCTGACCTCAACCAGATACAGCTCTGCTGCGCCGGGGTCAGATTGCACTGACAATGCCCCTGCGGGAATGTCGACCTCTACGAGATGACCCGGGAAGCGAACCTCGACTCCTACCACCTGGAGCCCCGCCGGGCGGATCGTCGTAGGAGCGCCTGATCCTCACACGGCAGGCGGCTGCGCCGGGGCCCGTGTCGCCCCGGCCCGCACCGCCGCAGCGGTGCCCGCTCAGTACATCTGCCGTGGCAGCCAGAGCGCGATGTCGGGGAAGGCCACCAGCAGGCCGACGCCGATCAACAGCAGCAGCACGAATGGCAGGGCGCCGCGCGCCACCTCCAGCACGTTGGTCAGCCCCGGTATCAGCCCCTGGATGGTGTAGAGATTGATGCCGACCGGCGGGGTGATCAGGCCTATCTCCAGCAGCATCACCAGCACCACGCCGAACCAGACCGGGTCGTAGCCGAGCCCGGTGACGATAGGAAACACCACCGACAGGGTCAGCACCATCATCGACAGCGCGTCGATGAACATGCCGAGCACCAGGTAGATCAGCACAATGACGCCCAACACCACCACCGGCGCCACCGCAAGGTCGGCGACCCAGCTCGTCGCCTCCCGCGTCATGCCCCACGCGAACAGCGCGTAGGAGAAGATGTGCGCGCCGATGATGACGAACATCAGCATCGACGTGAAGGTGACTGCGGCGACCACCGACTCGCGGATCACCGTCCAGGTCAGCCGGCGATAGGCCGCGGCGACCACCAGGGCGATCAGCACGCCTAGCGCCGCCACCTCGGTCGGCGTGGCCCAGCCGAAATAAATCCCGCCCAGAACCACCAAGATGATCGCCAGGACCGGCAACACGTCGCCGATGGAGCCGAGCAGTTCGCGCCTGCGGGTGCGGGTCTCGTCCAGCGGCACCGGCGGCGACACGGCAGGGTCGCGCCAAGCCCGCCAGCCGATATAGGCGGCGAACAACACCAGCATCATCAGCCCCGGCACGGCGGCAGCGATGAACAGCCGCCCGAGCGAGACCTCGACTAGCGCCGCGTAGATGATCAGCGGGATGCTGGGCGGGATCAGGATGCCCAGCGTTCCGCCGGCGGCCAGCGTGCCGAAGATCAAGCGCCGGTCGTAGCCGAGCGCCATCAGGTTGGGGATCGCCGCCGTGCCGATGGTCGCGGCGGTGGCGACGCTGGAGCCACTGACAGCCGAGAAGACGCCGCAGGCGCCGATATTGGCGTGCAGCAGCCCGCCGGGCAGCCAGCGCAGCCACAGGCTCATCGCCCGATAGAAGCGCTGGGCGATGTCGGAGCGCTGGATGATCTCGCCCATCAGCAGGAACAGCGGCACGCTGATCAAGATGTAGTTGTCGGCGATGTTCCAGAGCGCGTAGCCGGCGCCGCGCAGGTGCGCGGGGTTCAGGATCACGAGCCAGACGAGGCCGCTGCCGCCCAGCGTCACTGCGATGGGGACGCCGAGGAACAGCGGAACCAGGATCGAGATCATCATGAGGATCAGGGTTTCGATCGCTGCCGCTCCCTCACGCCGCCGTATCGGCGCCGACGTGCAACGCCGTCACGACCGAGCGGGCCAGCTCCACCGAGGCGCGAAGCAGCATCAGCCCCAGCCCCACCATCATGCCGACCTGCGGATAGAACAGTGGCGTCATCATCAGGCCCTGGCTGCGGATGTTCTCGGCGAAGGAGTTGGCCGTGACGGTCCAGCCGACATAGAACAGCGCCGCGACGTAGAGCACCAAGAACAGCGACGCGCCGAGCGCGGTCACCCAGGCGCCCAAGCGCGGGTTCATCCGCTCGACCAGGAAGTCGGCGGCGATGTGGGTCCGCCGCCGGGTCACCTCGGCCAGCGGTAAGAAGATTAGCCAGGCCATCGCCAGGCTGCTGTATTCCGAAGTGAAGGGCAGGCCGCTGCCGGCCGCCCGGACGGTGATTTCGGCCAGCACCAGCACCAGGATGACCACTACTGCCAGCCCGCCGACGATCAGGGCGAGCCGGTCCAGGATGCGCAGGGTACGTGTGGAGGACATCGTCGAACCACGCCGCTCAGTGAGCGAAGTAGAGAGCGGTCGGGTTGTCCACCAGGATCTTGCGGCGGGTCGCGTCGTCGCGCGCCCAGACGCCGAGCAGGTCGAACAGATCGCCGTCGTTCGGCGCCTGCCCCGGGAAGCCGGAATGCGGCCAGTCGGTGCCCCATACGCACCGGTCGGGATTGGCGTCGATCAGGCGGTGTGCCCGCTCGGCCAGCGCGTCGTCCGGTTCGTGGAGTGCGGTGGAGAGCTTCACCCAGGCACGCCCGTCCCGCATCAGCTCCAGCAGCATCTTGAAGCCTTCTTCGTCGGTGCCGCTGTCGGCCTGAATCCGGGCCATGTGGTCGAACACGACCGGGATGTCGAGACTGACAACGGAATCCACCAAGTCCGGCAGGGTGCGAGCGTCGATGAAGAACTGGATGTGCCAGCCATATTGCTTGATGCGCTGGGCGACCGGGGCGAACTGGGCGAGCGTCAGCCCGCCCTTGACCGAAGGGTTGATCCGTACGCCGCGGGCGCCGCGTTGGTGCATCGCCGCGACGTCCGCCTCAGGGATGTCGCCATGGATGGCGACCACCGCACGGCCGTTGGCTCCGAGCCGCTCGGTCGATTCCAGCGTGCAGCTGTTGTCGGTGCCGTAGAAGCTCGGCTGGACGATCACCACGCGCCTGACGCCGATGGTCTCGATCATCCGGACATAGTCCCCGTAGAGACCTTCGAGGGGCGTCAGTGCGCGGTTCTCCCCCAGGGGATAGCGGTCGAACGGCCCGACGATGTGCATGTGGCAGTCGCAGGCGCCGGGGAAGGTGCGCAGCTTCGGCTTTCGCGTGTCGCGCACATGGCCCGATTCGTTGCCTAACTTGCCCTCCAGCTTGATCTCCACCATCGCTGCGTCCCTCCCCGTTGACCGACTTGCTTAGTTGAACTTGTCCAGCACCGACCCCGGGCCGGTGCGATGTTCGACATAGTCCTTGCCGTCGAACACCTGCCGGCCGTTGCACCAGACGCCGTGCATACCGAGCGGCTCGCGGATCGCCCGCATGCCGCCGCCGGGCAGGTCGGGGACCCGCTTGGGCGGCGAAATACCGACCTTGTCGGGGTCGAACAGCATCAAGTCGGCGTAGCCGCCCGGTACGATTCGGCCACGGCCCTGAAGGCCGTAGAGGTCCGCGGGGTGGCTGGTCAGCCGCCGCACGGCCTCGGGCAGGGCGAGATCGCCGCGTTCCCGCACCCAGCGGCCGAGCACATACAGGCCGAGGCCGGCGTCGCACATGAAGATCAGATGGGCACCCGCGTCCGAGAGCGCGATCACGCCGGCATCATGCTTGAGCAGCGGCGCCGCGCCGTCCTCGTTCACGTTCAAGAACTTGCCGACCATGACCGTCTTCAGGTCCTCCTCGAGCCAGAGGTCGAAGAGGGTGTCCAGCGGGTCGGCACCCCGTTCCCGCGCGATCTCCGCGATCGACCTGTTGGTCAGGCCCTCGTTCTTCTTCAGCGCCGGCACGGCGACCGAGACCCGCTCCCAGTTGCCGGTGAAGAAGACGCCGGCCTTCGGGTGGGCGAGGTTCTGGCGCAGCCCTTCGCGGAACTCGGGGTCGGCATAGGTCTTCTTCAGCGTCACCGCGTCGGCGGCCTTGTAGGGCGCGAACGCGTCGTGGCTGTGCAGCGGATAGGCGCTGGTGCCGGTGAAGTCCATCGACAGCGGCTGGGCCGTGACCTGATGGTACATGCGGTGGCCGCGGCCGATCGCCTGGGCGCAGCGGTCCAACGCGTCATAGGCCCCGGTGGGGTTGGCGTCGTTGAACATGCTGTTGACCGAGGAGAGGCTCAGCGTCGCCCCGGTCTTCGCCGCCAGGTCTTCCAGCCAGTCGAGGCTCAGCTTCAGCCCGTAGGCGCACTGGAACACGCCGTGGTTGTATTCGCCCAGCACGCCGACGAGCTTGGCCAACTCGCCCTCAGTGGCGATGGTCGAGGGCATCGGGATGCCGTCATAGCCGCTGTGGTTCGGCGAGAACGAGGAGGCGAAGCCGATCGCACCGCCGTTCATCGCCTGGCGGATCAGGTCCTCCATCGCCTTCATCTCGTCCTCGGTCGCCTCCTTGCGCTGCCAGGCGTCCTCGCCCATCACCACCGTGCGGATGGTCGAATGGCCGACGAAGGCGGCGACGTTGGCGTAGATGCCGCGGCTGCGGACGAATTCGAGATATTCGGGGAAGGTCTCGAAGCCCCAGTTCACTCCGGCAAGCAGGGCCTCTAGGTCCATGCCCTCTACCACCGAGAGGTTCTTGAGGACCGTTTCGTTGTACTGGTGCGGGCAGGGCGCGACCGTGAAGCCGCAATTGCCCATCACCACGGTGGTCACGCCGAGCGAGGGCGACGGGGACAGGGTCTGGTCCCACGTCACCTGCGCGTCGTAGTGGGTGTGGATGTCGACGATGCCCGGTGCCAGCACCAGACCGTCGGCGTCCACCGTCTCGGCGGCCGCGTCGGAGAGACGACCGATCTCGGTCACTCGGCCGTCCTTGACGCCTACGTCCGCCAGCTGCTCCGCGGCGCCCGTGCCATCCAGCACGCGAGCGTTCTTGATCACGAGGTCGAGCATCGTCTTCTCCTCCGTTTCGGTAGCGACAATCAGCCTTCCGGCGTCTCCACGGCCTTCAGCACGTCGGCGAGCACCGCCTCGGCACCCTCGCCGGCCCGCTCCAGCCATTTCGGCCACACCCGCTCCTGCGCGATGGCACGGAGCTTCTGATATTCCTCGGGCGTGGCGGTCGCCATCTTGAAGCCGAAGACCTCCTCGGCTTCCGTGCGCTTCTCCTGGTCGCGGGCTTCCAGGGTCGAGGCGATCTCCTCGACCACTGCCCGCATCTCCTCGTCGAGGACATTCTTGAGCGCGTCGGGAAGGGCCCCGTAGCGCTCCTTGTTCACGATGGGCCAAGCCGAGATGTACATCGGGTCGGCGATGTAGCCGGCGTTCAGAACCTCGTGGAACTTGGAGCCCTTGATGTTGCCCGAGCCGGTAATCAGACCGTCCAGCAGGTTGCGCTGCAGAGCGGCATAGACCTCGTGCGACTGCATCGTGACAGGGTTTGCGCCCAGTCCGAGTATCAGTTCCGAGAGCTCGGGCGTGAAGACGCGCATCTTCTTGCCTTGGAAGCTGTCGAGCGTTGGCGTCTCGTGCTCGACGAACCAGAAGTTCATCGGCTCGTAGTAATAACGCACGCCGAAATCCACGGCTTTGTGGGCACCGAGGATCTTGTTGACGGCCTCGGACATCGCCGGGCTTTCCCATGCGGCGTTGGTGGCGTCCTGGCCGGCCGAGACGTTAATCTTCTCGGGGAACAGGAACGGCATCTCCGGAGCCACCAGGATTGGATAGGTGCCGGCCACGAAGGAGGGTACCCAGTCGCCGCCCTCGATCAAGCCGTCGCGCACAACCGTCATCACTTCGCCGAACTTGTAGGGCGTCTCGGCAATGAAGACGTACTGGATGTCCAACTCGCCGTCGGTCCGCTCGCGGATCTTGTCGAAGGCCTTGGCCAGCAGTTGCGGATAGTCGTGGGTCATGGGTAGACCGCCGACATAGCGCCACTTCTCCGCCGCCGCAGCGCTACCGCTCAGGGCGACAGCTGCCATGGCCGCACCCGTCAGTGCCGCCGCCACGCTCTTCCAGGTCTTCATTGGACTCTTCCCCGCTTGATGTTGGTTGTTGGGTTCATGCCGCGCCACCTCGCCGGTCGATAAACGACGCGAGTGCCGCCGCGCCTAGCGCCGCGCCTGACAGGACCAGCCCGTGCCGATGGCCGGTGAAGCGCTGCATCTCGGCGTCCTTGAGCCGCGAGAGCAGGTCGGCCGCCACCGTCGGAGGCACGAACGGACTGCCCTGCGGCGCCAGGATCAGCACCGGGCATTCGATCGTGCCGAGTACGTCGCCGATGTCCTGTTCCATGATGTAGTCGAACATCGCCGCGAGCATTTTCGCGCTGCAGGCGAGCTGGGCCTCGTGGACCCACTGCTTCAGCTCGGGGGCGGCGTCCGCCATGAACCGCCCCTCGACCATGCGCTCCGACCACGCCTCGATGCGGCCGTCGCGCAGCATGTCGGGAAAGGTTTCGATGTTCGGAACCAGCCGGCCGGCATAAGTGGTCGACATCACCGTGACCGACTGGGCGCGGCCCCGCTGCCCCGCCGCCCAGGCCAAGCCAATAGTGCCGCCCCAGGACTCGCCGACGAAATGGCAGCGTTCCACGCCCTCCCGGTCCAGCACCGCGTTCACGTCGGCGATCAGCGCGTCGGTGGCCCAGCGCGGCTCCGGGTCGGCGGCGCCGGAGCCGCCGTGGCCGCGCATGTCGGTGCGGATGACGCGGAAGCCGCGGCCTAGCAGAGTCCGCAGCCAGAGCCGCCACGCCTCATGGTTGAAGCCCAGGCCGTGGTGCATGAATACGGTGACCGGCGCAGAATCCCAGACCGGCGCCGTGTTGTCGACCGTATACGAAATCCGTGTTCCGTCGGCGCTGGCCACCGTCGGCATGCGCGATCCCTCCCCCAAGTCGCCCGTCTGTCCGGAATTCTTCTCGATTGCGCCGGCTCGCCCTCCGATGCCAATACCACGCTGCCTGAGCAAGCATCCAGCTTTATCTGAAAAGTGCAGGCCTGCCCTCTACGCGCCGCATGTCTCTGAGATTGAATTGAATGTTGGATCAATTCTCGGTCTGCAACCGATAGACGCGGCCGGCAGTGCCGCTGAACAGCGACTTCTTTTCGTTCTCCGAACATCCCGCCGTCAATCGCTTGAACGCATTCCACAACGATCGATAGGTGCACATCCCTTTGTCAACGGGAAAATTGCTTTCGAACATGCATCTCTCCGGCCCGAAGGCGGCGATGCAGGTCTCAACATAGGGCTTCCAGGCGGCCGCCAGGGTTGCCGAGTCGGGCGGGGCGGGCCGTTCGTGGAAGGCGAAGCCGACGATCCGCATGCAGAGGCCGCCGAGCTTCACGGTCAGGTTCGGAAACTGCGCCAGTTCCAGGATCCTCGCACGCCATTCGGCGAAGACCTCGTCGCGGCGGCCGGCGAACGGGCCGACGCCGATCGGCCCGCCGACATGGTCGAGGACGATTGCGGTGTCGGGGAAGGCCCGCACCAGGTCGGCCACCTCGTCGAGCTGGGTGTGCAGCGCCCAGACGTCGAAGCTCAGCCCGAGCGGCGCCAGCGCCGCGAAGCCGGTCCGGAAGGCCGGATCCATCATCAATCCGGGCGGCGGCGCGGCGGTGGTGCCGCGTACGTCCTTGTGCCAAGCGGCACCGTTGCGGATGCCGCGGAACCGGCCGTCGGCCGCCGCGACATGCGCTTCCAGCACCGGCCGGGCGCGGTCGCCCAGCCGGAGGTCAACATTGCCGACGATGCCGGCGCAGATGCCGTGGCGCCCGCGCGCCGCGGCCTCGGTGCCGACGTCCCGAATAAACTCGGTCTCACCCAGCGAACGCAGCTCCGGGGGCCCGTCCGGTCGGTACCAGGCGCGGCACTCGACGAATACGGTCGCGGCGATCCGGTGGCCCGCGTCGAGGTCGGCCAGCAGTTCCTCAGCCGGATAGTGGGAGCCGGGCAGTTCCCACAGATGGTGGTGGGCGTCTACGATCGGTAGGTCCGGTTCCAGCACCGGCTCGCCGGCCAGCGCCAGCCAGTCCGGGTCGAGGTCGATCAGCGGCCGGCCGGGGCTCTTGTCGTCGTGCAGGTCGGTCATGGGGCGCGTATCCCTCGCCGGGGTTTTGTCAGACTAAATTTCGGAGCATCTCCAAATAGCATCCGGTAGGCTGGCCGGATGGGCAACCCCTTCCGCTATTTCAACAGTTCTCCGGCGGAAATCCACCAGCGAAACTGTCAACGCCGGACTAAAAATGCATCACCCGGCCGGAGTAAAAATGCATCACTTGTGATCGAGAGAGGGGTCCCGCGGGACCCCTCTCTCGATTGCGCGCCGTTCAGTCCCGGGCGGTGTCTTTTGATCGCCTCTGCGCCTGCTTGAGACGGTAGCTTTCGCCGTTCATCTCAAGGATATGGACGTGATGCGTCAGCCGGTCGAGCAGCGCCGGTGAGGCGCTCGGAGCCGAAGACGGACGTCCATTCGTCGAAGGGCAGGTTGCTCGTGACGATGGTCGACTCCGCGCGCAGCTCCTTTACCTCGGGGCTGCTGGCCTGGCGGGCCGTGTCGCCGGCCAGGCGCCGCTTGCCTGCCTCCAGGAACTCCTTCGACCAGGAATAATACAGGCTCGTGGCGATCCCCTCGCCCCGGCAGAGCTCGGCGATACTCTCCTCGCCTCGCAGCCCCTCCAGAACGATCCTGATCTTTTCCTCGGCTGAATGGTGCTTGCGGGTGTTGCGGCGGATGTCCTTCACGGCCTGGTCGACCGTGGCTCTTTGCTTACCGAATTCCTGTCTCATCTCTACTCCTCGGCGGTTACGATGAGCCAGAAATCCTCCGTCAGGCAATCACATCAAAAAGGCCCAAGAGCGCTGATGGGGGACAATCGTCACGCCGCTATGGCGTGCTCACGGATTTCAGCTTGTTAGCGCTTCGGTTGCAGTGAGAGCACCGGACCAATGGCTGGAGACCGATCAGTCTGTCTCCTCTCCCAGCCCGGTGAAATCTAGTGGAAAACTCTACCGTCCGGCGGTCCGAGGTCTCGGCGCGGGGAGGGCGAGTACTTGCCATTAAAATGAGAAAAATACGGGGCGCATGCCAGTTATGATTACATGCCGTTTGACGGGTGGTTTCAGAACAAAGACTGTTTTATCGCTGACCGGGTTAGGGGAGTGACTCGGGTAATGTCAATTTTTTGGGGAGGAGATCGACATGGCTCTACGCCATCTGCTTATCACTGGCGCCGTCGCGGCCGGCATCGCACTAGCCGGCCCGGCTGCGGCGCGGGAGTTTCAAATGGCCAATTTCGTTGGCCCCAAGGGCGTCATCGCCGACGGCAACGACGTCTTCATGAAGATGATGAACGAAGGCACAGACGGCGAATTCACCTTCGAGAATTCCTATGGCGGCCTCTTGCTGGACGCCACCCAGATGCTGGAAGGCGTGCCCAATGGTGTCGCCGACATCGGCTATCTGAACGCACCCTACTTCCAGGGCGAGTTCCCCGAGTTCAACCTCATCGCCAACATGGGCCTCGTCGGGAAGGACGCCGCCGCCATGGGCGGCGCCATCATGGAGTACGTGACCACCTGCGATCTCTGCCTCGCCGAGCTGCACGGCAACGGCCACGTCTATCTCGGTTCCCACTCGACGCTTGCCTATCGGATGCAGGGCAGGTCCGGCTTTTCGAACGCCGAGGAGCTCAAGGGCCTGAAGCTCCGCACCGCGCTCCCGTCGCAGGGCCGCTGGGCCGAACACTTCGGCGCCGTGCGCGTTGCCCTGTCCGGCGGCGAGGCCTTTGAGGCGATCTCCACGGGCCTCGTCGACGGCGCGCTGGCCGCGCTGACCGAGTTCTACACGCTCAATCTCGGCGACATCGCCACCGACATCAGCATGACGGAGGTCGGCGTCTTCAACGGGACTTCGCCGTTCAGCTTCGGTGTGCCCCAGTGGCAGGAGCTGACTGACGAGCACCGCGCCATGTTCATCGAGGCGGCGACCTACGGCAACGCCACCATGATCGCCAATGCCTATCGTGAGGAGAGCCGCGCGCTCGCCGAAGCGGAAGAGAAGGGTATGACCCTGCACCACCCTTCGCCCGAGTTCGTCAAGGCGCACAACGCGTTCATCGAGCAGGATGTCCAGACCGGCATCGAGGAGTCGGTCCGCACGACCGGTGTCGAGAACGCGCAAGAAAAGGTCGACCGTTATCTGGCGTTGATCGACAAGTGGCGCAAGCTGGCCGACGGGGTGGACAAGACCGACGCGGACGCACTCGGCAAGCTCTATATGGATGAGATCTGGAGCAAGGTCGATCCGGCCACATACGGCATGGGCAAGTAGCACCGCATCCAACGAAGCTCGCTACCGAACCAGGAGCCCCGCCGTGCCAGACACGGCGGGGCTCTTCCGTTCGTCATCCGCCCGCGTTGCACCGACCATGTCTGCGGCCAATTGGGTCTCGTCATCATGTCCGTGCGGAATATGACGCTGCGTGAAGCGGTGTTGGCTGAGAATTGACACGGCCGACGCTCCTGGACCCGGAGACCGCAGACATGATCGATGCAACGGCGGGGTGGCGCGAGGGGCTCAGAAGTTCTGCCGTATCTGCTGCGTCGTGTCAGCTGGCAGTGCGGGCTCGGGTTCATCGCTCCGGCGCCGGCGCCAACATTGTGCGTCGATGGTCTGCGAGAGAACTACGAGATCGAGCTGATCCGGATCTGGCGCTGAAGAGCATGCCGGGTCGAACACTGTTAAGCCGGCCTGACTTGGCCCGCATCAAGCCAGGCCTGCGGGGGGGCTGTTGGCCTGTTAGGGCAGCGAGGGTTTGGGGGTTGAAGCCCGGCCTCTGGCTGCGCAACAGCACCATGCCAATTCTCTCTTTCACTTCGAGATCGAGCGGCAAATCGCGACGCCGGGAATCGCTTCGTCGGCAGGGCAAGGCCAACCGCTGTGGCCTTCCCGACCACCATGCGTCAGCCCAATTCCAAAGTGCATCAGTCGCCGTCTCCGTTAGCCTCTGCCTTCTGCCGGAGACGATCGAAGAACTCTGCGCTCAAACGGTCGATCTCCGTCTGCATCGCGGGCGAGACCAGGGACACCTCAGGCTTCGCTCGCATCAGACGGTCCTTTTCGATGGCGTAGCGTCGTTCCAGGTCGCGCCGTGTCATGCCGGCATAGTCCATCATCAGCCCAACAGCCTCCCCGTCACGCCAGCGGAACCGGCGCGGGAGAACTGCGTCTGTGAGGGTCGCGAATAAGAGCGCTGCGCAGATTCCCTCGCCTTTCGGCCGGTTCTTCCTGGCCTTGCTCGTCTTGTCCCAAAGAGCCGACTGCATCAAAGCCAGGTTCCGCAGTTCCGCCACGTGCTCAAAGACCGCGACCTCTTCGGGAAACTCCGGCCCGTTGATCCACACCTCCGTTGTCTGGTGGTTGAGCACGATGTCGTCGGGGTGCGGCAGGAGGTCGGGTGGCGGCAGACCCCGCCGGCGATGCGCCTCGATCGCCGCCTCCCCCTCGCGCTTGAGCGCCGACAGGCGGACATAGCGGTCGATCAGCCGTTGCTGGTGCTCCTTTTCCTTCGCTTCGATATCGTCAAGCGCATTCTTCAGGGCGATCCGGTTGCCCTTCAGGCCGAGATTGTGCTGGGCGCGACGGAGCAGTTGAGCGGTCGGCAGCTCAACCTCCTGGCCATTCTCCCGGAACTTCACGGGACGATAGGCCTCCTCCTGCAGGAAGACGTCCGTCGGCGCGTCCGAGAGCTGAATGGGTTTCGGCTTCGGCTTTTTCGGCCGGCCACGCGGATTGCCGGACTGGCCTTTCCTGAACCGCGTCGACCTGGGCGGCTTGCCGAAGCCGACCTCGTAGTCGTCGCCGTTACCGTCATTCGGGCGATCGCCCTCCGGCTTGGCCCGACCTTGATCTTCGCCTGATCGCGCGCGCCAGCGTTGCGCGGGGCGCCGACGCTTCTGGCCGTCATCCCGACCGCCGCTCATTTCGCGGCCTCCCGGTCGGCACGGACGGCTTTGGTGCGCGGGTCCTCATCCTCGCCGGTCTCGGCGTGGTTGTCACCGGAACCAAGCTCCTCTGCGGGCCCGGGCTCGATCTCGGCCAGTCGTTCCTCCTCGACGTCCTCGAAGCGTGCGCCGGTTGCCGCGAGGGTGGGTTGCTTGCCGGTGATGCGTTCCCAGCGCCGGACGATGGTGTCGCAATAGGCCGGGTCGAACTCGAGAAGCCGGGCCTTGCGGCCGACCTGCTCGGCGGCGATCAGCGCCGTGCCCGAGCCGCCAAAGGGGTCGAGGACGATGTCGCCTCGTCTGGAGCAATCCCGGATGGCGTCCGCCACCAGGGCGACAGGCTTGACCGTCGGGTGCATGGCAAGGTCGGCGTCCCGGCTGGCGCCAAAGCTGTTGATGCCGGCATAGTCCCAGACATTGGTCCGGTAGCGCCCGGTCTCGCCGAGGCCGAAGCTGTTCACATGGGGACCACTGCCCACCTTGAAGACGAAGACCAGCTCGTGCTTGGAGCGATAGAAGGCGCCCATGCCGCCATTGGTCTTGTTCCAGACGCAGAGGTTC
>MRWG01000978.1_pt1 | contig 21956 bp, 25 predicted proteins | sample 1013341 | NCBI WGS metagenome assembly MRWG01 (sample SAMN06117577, study PRJNA244670) | biofilm metagenome | biome: Water; feature: Cathode Biofilm; material: Biofilm; isolation source: microbial consortium enriched at the cathode of a solar microbial fuel cell | place: USA: District of Columbia ... | reverse complement strand
GACTTCAAGCGGATGGGGGTCGGCTTCAATGGATCCTCCCCCGGCCCAGTTCTCCGGTTCACTGAGGGCGAAGAGGTGACGATCAATGTCACCAACAAGCTCGAAGAAGACACATCGATACACTGGCACGGCTTGATCCTGCCCTACCAGCAGGATGGCGTGCCGACGATCAGCTTCGACGGCATCAAGCCCGGAGAGACGTTCACCTACACGTTCCCGATCGTGCAGACCGGAACATACTGGTACCACAGCCACTCCAACCTTCAGGAACCTGAGGGCGCGTTCGGCGGAATCGCCATTACGCCAAAAGACGGCGAGCGGATGCATAGCGACCGCGACTATGTCATGGTGATCAACGATGCGCATCCCCACTCGTCGCATCGGATTATGCGCAACCTCAAGATGACCCCAGACTACTACAACAGGAAACAGCGCACGCTTGCGGACTTCCTGGCTGACGTAGAAAGGCTCGGTTTGAGCGCCACTCTCTCGGACAGAGCGGATTGGGGCGAAATGCGCATGATGCCGACGGACATCGAAGACCTCCAAGGGTTTAGCGCGCAGATCAACGGAAAGAGCGCCGAGCAGAATTGGACAGGGCTGTTCAAGCCAGGCGAGCGGGTACGGCTTCGATTCATCAATGCGTCAGCGATGACGTATTTCGATATTCGGATTCCCGGCCTGAAGATGACCGTCGTCCAAGCCGACGGCAACGAGGTGGATCCGGTCGAGGTCGACGAGTTCCGCATCGGCGTATCCGAGACCTATGACGTGATCGTCGAACCCGCAGAAGCTAAGGCTTACACGGTGTTCGCCGAAAGCATGGGGCGCAGCGGCTTTACACGGGCAACGTTGGCCCCCGCGCCGGGCGCTTCCGGCCCTATTCCGGAAATGCGAGATGCGCCGCTGCTCACGATGGCGGATATGGGCATGGCCCATGGAAACATGGACCACGCGGCCATGGGCCATGGCAGCCCGCCCGCAGACAAGCCGATGGACCACGCGGCCATGGGCCACGGCAGCCCGCCCGCAGACAAGCCGATGGACCACGCGGCCATGGGCCATGGCAGCCCTCCTGCAGACAAGCCGATGGATCACGCGGCAATGGGGCATGGCGGCAAAGCAGAAGGAGCGGCTGACGGTTTCTACGCACCTGGCAGCGGCCTTGTGCCGAAGGCGGCCGACGGCGGGAAATTCCTATCCTATGGGGATCTGAGAGCCGCCGAACCGCTATACGAGCACCGGCCCGCCACTCGCGAGATCGAGCTCCGCCTGACCGGCAACATGGAACGCTACATGTGGTCGATCAACGGCGTGAAATACCGTGACGCCGAGCCGATCCGGCTCCAGTACGGCGAGCGGGTCCGGTTCAAGTTCGTCAACGAAACGATGATGACCCATCCCATGCATTTGCATGGCATGTGGACGATCATCGACGTCGGCGCGGGCGAGTGGAACCCGATCAAGCACGTGGTGAGCGTGGCGCCGGGTACGACGGTCTACACCGAGACCGAGGTTGATGCGCCCGGCCAGTGGGCCTTCCACTGCCATCTGGCCTACCACGCGGCCAGTGGCATGTTCCGCAAGATCGTCGTCAAAGGCGGCCCCGAGACGCCCAAGCCGGATCGGAGCTGAGCCCATGACCGCGAAATTGCGCCTGCTGGGCGCCGCCTTTTTGGCGGCGCTCACGCTCCCGCTCGGCCAGGCGGCCGCGCAGGAGAAGGATTTCATCTTCTACGGCGTGTCGTTCGAACAGTTCGAGTTCCGGGAAGGTATTGACGACTCAGGCGAGGTTCTCGCCTGGGACGGCGACGCCTTCGTCGGCAACGACGAGTGGAAGCTGCGATTGGTCAGCGAGGGCGAATACGAAACCGATGAGGAAGTCTTCGAGGTTCTGGAGCATCAGTTGGTGGTCCAGCGCCTCGCGACGGACTTCTTCGACGTGAAGGCCGGTGTCCGCTACGACGCGCCTGTCGGTCCGAACCGCTTCTACGGCGTCGTCGGTCTCCATGGTCTCGCCCAGCAATGGTTCGAAATCGACGCCGACCTGTTCCTGAGCGAGAAAGGCGACTTTTCCGCCAGGCTGGACGCCGACTACGAACTCCTGATCACCAACCGCTGGATCCTGACGCCGTCAGCGGAGATCGACTTCGCCTTCAGCGATGACAAGGCGATTGGGGTCGAGGCAGGGTTCGTTTCGGCCGAGGTCGGACTGCGCCTCAGCTACGACCTCGTGGACCGCGCGATCTCGCCATATGTGGGCGTTCATTATGAGCGCCTGCTGGGCAGTTCCGCCGACTTGGCCCGCGACGATGGCGAAGCCGTAGACGGCCTCTTCCTCGTCGCTGGGGTCAAGATCCTGTTCTGAGCCAAGGCGCGCCCGACGGGAGTCAACCGCCGGGCGCGCCTCTCGGGAACGTTCGTCGCTTGGCGGTGTCACAGGAAAACGGAAAGGATGATCCGATGAAGGTAAATCTCCTGTCCGCGCTCGTTGTAATCATTGCGATTGGAGCGTTGAGCCCGCCGACGTCGGCAGACGAATCCTTTGAACCCATCAGCGGCGTCTCTGTTCTGAACGCCACGGCGACGCCGGCCGATGTTGGCGAAACAACCAGGCTCCAGTTCCGTCTCGAAAACTTCAGCAGCTCCGACATGACATTGATTGGAGTGAAATCCGAAAAGGCCGGTTCCGGGGCGATCATTGTGTCGGATGGAGAAGGCGGCAGATCGGAAACGCCACAATTGTTGATCAAGGAAGAAGAAACGCTCGACTTCGAAACCTCTCACATCTGGTTGGAGTTAAGGAACTTGAAGGAGCCCGCGACGACAGGCGGCGTGATGCCTTTCGAACTTGTCTTTCGTTCAGGCGCCCTTCCCGGGCGGGCGCATGTCCATTCGCCATCACATTGACGGCGTAACAGCACGGCTTGGAGCCGAACGAGACCTGAAGAGCATAGCAGGTGGAGCGCCAATGGCCTCGCATCCAAAATCCTAATCATTTGGAGGAACGCAGAATGACCTGTGCGGCAATCGACAGCCCGAAGACCGCCCGCCTCAAGAGCAGCGAGCGCACGGCGGCGCTCTATCGGATGGCGATGCCGGACCACCTTTGCCCGTTTGGCCTCAAGTCGAAGTCGTTGCTGGAACGCCAGGGCTACAAAGTCGACGACAATCTGCTGACCGAGCGCGACCAGGTGGACGCGTTCATGGAGGCGCACGAGGTCGAGACGACGCCGCAAACCTTCATCGATGGCGATCGGGTCGGCGGCTATACCGACCTCAAGAAGTATTTCGGCAAGAAGGTCCTGGAGGAGGGCGAGACCACCTATCGGCCTATCATCGCCATTTTCGCCTCGACCGCATTGATGGCGGCGGCGCTCGTCCTGAATCTCTACGACGGCTTTCCGCCGCTCGCGTTCCTCATGTGGTTCTTCGCGATGTCGATGGTCGCGCTTGCGATCCAGAAGCTTCAGGACGTGGAAGGCTTCGTCAACGGCTTCCTCGGCTACGACCTGCTCGCCCGGCGCTACGTACCCTACGGCTACGCTTACTCCTATCTCGAACTCTATGCGGGCGTCGGCATGATGGCGCTCATTGGGACCGGGTCGGCGCTGATCTGGCTCGTGGCGCCGGTCGGCCTCTTTATCGGAACGATCGGGGCCGTGAGCGTCGTCAAGGCGGTTTATATCGACAAGCGCGAACTCACCTGCGCCTGCGTCGGCGGCGGCTCCAACGTGCCGCTTGGGTTCATCTCGCTGACCGAGAACCTGGTCATGGCGGGTATGGGCCTTTGGATGCTCGGATTGTGGCTCCTCCAGTGATCCGGCGGGCCTGTGCGGCGTCCGTCTGCGCCGAGATCGGTTGGCGTCACAACGTTACTCTCCGCAGGCGGAGGGCGTTGCCGATCACAGACACCGAAGAAAGGCTCATCGCGGCTGCAGCGAACATTGGCGACAGCAGCAGCCCGAAGAACGGGTAGAGCAGGCCCGCGGCGACCGGGACGCCAGCAGCGTTGTAGACGAGCGCGAAAAACAGGTTTTGGCGGATATTGCGCATGGTCGCCTCCGACAGACGCCGAGCGCGCACGACGCCGTTAAGATCGCCCTTCACCAGCGTAAAGCCTGCGCTCTCGATGGCGACGTCGGCGCCCGTGCCCATGGCGATGCCGACATCGGCCTGGGCCAAGGCCGGCGCGTCGTTGACGCCGTCGCCCGCCATAGCCACCGAATGGCCAGCCTCCTGCAGTTCCCGGACGATGCGCGCCTTATCCTCCGGCAGCACGTCGGCGCGCACCTCGTCGATGCCGAGCTTCGCCGCGACCGCCTTCGCGGTGCGTTCATTGTCGCCGGTGGCCATTACGATCCGGAAGCCGAGCGCGTGCAGCGCTTTCAGGGCTTCAGGGGTCGTTTCCTTGACGGGGTCGGCGACGGCGACGAGGCCGGCGATCCGACCGTCCACGACGACAAACATCACCGTCTCGCCGCGGTCGCGGCGGGCGTCGGCGTCCGCTGCGTCGCCTGACGCTTCGACGCCGAGATCCGCCAGCAGCTTCGCGTTGCCGAGTGAGATGCTGCGGCCGTCGACCGCGCCGGTCACGCCCTTGCCGGTCACCGCTTCGAAGTCTTCCGCGCTTGTCAGCTGAAGGCCGCGATCCTCGGCGCCGCGAACGATGGCCTCCGCCAGCGGATGCTCGGAACCGCGCTCAAGGCTCGCGGCCAGGCGCAGCACCTCGTCCACCTCGAAGCCTTCCTCCGCCGATACATCGACGAGCTTTGGCTGACCTTCGGTCAGCGTGCCAGTCTTGTCGACGATAAGCGTATCGACCTTGGCGAAGCGCTCCAGCGCCTCGGCGTTCTTGATCAGTACGCCGGCCTGCGCCCCGCGCCCCGTCGCTGTCATGATCGACATCGGCGTCGCCAAGCCGAGCGCACAGGGACAGGCGATGATCAGGACCGCGATCGCGGAGACCAGGGCATAGGCGAGCGCCGGCTCCGGCCCCCAGATCGCCCAGGCGACGAACGCCGTTAGGGCGATTACGATCACAGCCGGGACGAAAATCCCGGCCACGGCGTCGGCGACCTTCTGGATCGGCGCGCGCGAGCGCTGGGCCGCGGCGACCATCTCGACGATCTGGGAAAGCATGGTGTCCTTGCCGACCCGGTCGGCCTCGATGACGAGCGAACCCGTGCCGTTTAGCGTCGCGCCGGTGACCCGGTCGCCTGCGACCTTTTCCACTGGAACTGGCTCGCCGGTGAGCATGCTTTCGTCGATCGACGATCGTCCTTCCAGAACCTTGCCGTCCACCGGGACTTTTTCGCCCGGGCGTACCCGTAGCCTGTCGCCGACGATCACATCCTCGAGCGGGATCTCCTCTTCGCTTCCATCCTCCCGGACGACGCGGGCTGTCTTGGCCGCCAGGTCGAGCAACGCCCGAATGGCAGCGCCTGTCCGGTCGCGGGCGCCGAGCTCCATCAGCTGGCCGAGCAGCACCAAGACGACAATGACCGCCCCGGCCTCGAAATAAACGCCGACATGGCCGGAGTGGTCGCGGAAGCCTGCGGGAAACAGGTCGGGCGCAATGACGGCGACGACGCTGAAGGCGTAAGCGGCCGAGACGCCCATGCCGATCAGGCTGAACATGTTGAGGTTCATGGTGCGGAACGACTTCGCCCCACGCACCAGGAACGGCCAGCCGGACCAAAGAATCACCGGCGTCGCCAGGACCAGTTCGATCCAGGGCGTCAGGCTGGCGCCAACCGACTGCTGGATCGGCAGGCCCAGCATCGGCCCCATCGCGACCGCGACAAGCGGCAAGGTCAGAAGGGCGCCGACAATGAAGCGGCGGCGGAAATCGATGAACTCCGGGTTCGGCCCTTCGTCGCCGGCGGGCACGCCTTTCGGCTCCAGGGCCATGCCGCAGATCGGGCAGTCGCCGGGACCAATCTGTTCGACGTCCGGGTGCATGGGACAGGTGTAGACCGTCCCCTCCGGCATCGGCTCCGGCGCCGGCACCGGCCGGCCATGGAGGTACGCCTCCGGGTCCGCCATGAACTTAGTCTCGCAGCCGCTCGAGCAGAAATAGAACCGCTCGCCCGCATGCTTCGCCATGTGGCGCGCCGCCTTGCGATCGACAGACATGCCGCAGACGAGATCCTTAGCCGTCGTGAAATCGTCCGGCGCGGCGGCGAACTTCTCCTGGCAATGGGCGGAACAGAAGTGAAAGTCTTCGCCTGCATGCCGATGAACGTGCTTGGCGGTATCGGCCGCCACCGTCATCCCGCAGACGGGATCGCGCTCGATTTCGAGTACGTCGTGATGCGCAGCCATGGGACCCTCCAGATTGGAACGCCCGCATCACATGGGGATTCCAGTCACTGGAAGGTCAAGGGAAACTTGACGGATTTTTCCGGGGCCCGCGCGCGCTTCGCGTCAGCGGGAAACTGCATGTTTCGCGGCATGTCACAGGGCTCGAACGAAAGCCTTGGCCGCGCTCGGATGCAGATCACGGTCGGGTTACGAATCTCATTCCCGCTTGAATCGCTACAGCCCAATGGATAACTATTTGGCATGAGATCGGGCATACGCCTCTTCATTGTGATCGCCATGGCGGCTTTTGTCGCCGGTTATGGCGTGAAGGCGGCATCCACCGCAGCGATGGAATTCGCGATGGCGATGACCGATGACGCTTCCATGGATATGTCTGCGTGCGGGGCTTGCGGCTTAGATGGCGAGCCGGCTGCGTGCGATGTCGATTGCACGGTGTCGTCAGCCATATTGCTTCTCCAAGTTTCGACCGACGCACCGCCAGCGACCGGTAGCCGGCCCTTGATCATGCCCGACAGTTCTCTGGGACGCGCCGGGCCGCCCGACCCATATCCTCCTAGAGCCTACATCCTGCAGAGATGATCCTTCAGGCCGACATTTGTCGGGCTGCAACGATCACCTGAGCGCGCCGTCTTAGCGCGGCGCCGCCCGCGGCGTTGGATTGCTGCCTCGTGCGCATCCGACGATCCACGACAGCAGGATGGCATTCAATGTTCAATTGGATTGGGACGAAGTGCACCCGACGGCGCTTCTTGGAACTATCCGGCGCAACCGTTTCGGTTCTGCCACTGGCGGCAAAAGCTGGCCCAGCCAGCCTACTTGGCAGCTCCGCCAACGCGTTCTCGCTTCGAGCGGCGCCTGGCAGGGCGCAGCTTGGCCATGGCGAAACAGTCGACGCGACTGTGTGGGCCTACAACGGATCGACTCCGGGACCCGAGATCCGCGTCCGCCAGGGCGAGCGGCTTCGCGTCAAAGTGCAGAACTTTCTTTCCGAGAATACGACCGTCCACTGGCACGGCGTGCGCACGCCGAACAGGATGGACGGCGTCCCGGACCTTACGCAGGCGCCGATCGCGCCAGGCGAGGAGTTTTTCTACGAGTTCGATGCGAAGGATGCCGGGACCTTCTGGTATCACCCCCATCAGCGCAGCTTCGAACAGGTCGGCCGCGGACTTTATGGTCCGCTGATCGTCGAAGAACCCGAACCGCCTAAGGTCGATCGTGAGGTCGTCTGGATGCTGGATGACTGGCGTCTGACGCCGGACGGCCAGATCAGCGAAGACTTCGGCAACCGCCACGACATGAGCCACAATGGCCGGGTCGGGAACGTCGTGACCATCAACGGTCGTCGTGACCGCACGTTCGGCGTCCGACCGAACGAGCGCATCCGCTTGCGGCTCATCAATGCCGCCAACGCGCGGATTTTCGGCCTCGACTTCAAAGGCCACACGCCAAGGGTCGTCGCATTGGACGGTCAGCCGGTCACGCCGCATGCGCCCAAGGACGACATGGTCGTCCTTGGGCCAGCCATGCGCGCAGACCTCATTCTGGACATGACCGACAAACCCGGGGTCCGTCACAGGGTTATCGACCGGTTCTACTCGGGCCTGGAATACGAGCTCATCGAACTGACCTATGGCGAAACGCCGCTGCGCCCGAAGGCGCCGGACTGGCCCGTCCCGCAGCTGCCAGCAAACCCGCTCCGCGAACCGTCGCTCGATCACGCCATTCGTCATGAGATCGTTTTCAACGGCGGCATGATGGGCGGCGATTACATGGCCCGTCTCGGCGGCAAGATGCCCGATCGGACGGCGTCCATGATGGGCATGATGCACGCCGACAACATCTGGTTCCTGAATGGCGTCGCCGCGACGGGTCATGTCATGGATCCGATGCTGACCCTCGCACGCGACCGCAGCCACGTCGTCACCCTGAAGAACGCGACGGCCTGGCGTCATCCGATGCACCTGCACGGGCATTCGTTCCGCGTGCTCACGCGCAATGGCGCGCCGACCGCGCATCGCGAATGGCAGGACACCGTCCTTATGGCCCCAGGCGAGACGGTTGAGATCGCCTTCGTCGCCGACAATCCGGGCGATTGGATGTTCCACTGCCACATCCTCGAGCACCAGGCGAGCGGGATGATGGGCGTGGTCCGCGTCGCTTGAACCTACGACCAACCTACCCACCGAGGAGCACTGACGATGAGAAAGATTCTGATCGGCATCGCGGCGGCCGCCGCCGTCGGCTTGGCGGCCTTCTATTTCTTCCGGCCGGCGGCGAACGCCACTGAAGTGACGCTGTACAAGAACCCGCAATGCGGCTGTTGCGAGGAGTATGCGGCCTACCTCCGGCAGAACGGGTTCACCGTTACGGTGAAGCCGACTCATGACCTTGCGATGATGAGCCGACAGGCCGGGATTCCGGACGACTTCCAGGGCTGCCACCTGTCGTTCATCGACGATTACGTCGTGAGCGGCCATGTCCCGATCGACACCGTCAATAAGCTCCTCTCGGAGCGGCCGGACATCAAGGGCGTCACGCTCCCTGGCATGCCGACCGGCTCGCCGGGCATGAACGGACCGAAGACCGGCCCCTTCCGCATGTACGAAGTCGGCGGTCCGAAGCCGAAGGTCTATGCGGTCGAATGAGGGCAGGCATCGGCAAGCCGGCAATGGCGTTAGGCGCAGTGGGCATAGGCGCGGTCGCCGTGGCCGCCGGCTGGGCGTTATGGCCTGGCGAACCCGCTGGCGTCGCCGATCCGGCTGACGCCGAGCAGGTCTCGCTGGGCGCCGCCGTCTACCGCGAACATTGCGCCTCCTGTCACGGGGCTCGTCTGGAAGGTCAGCCGGACTGGCGAATTCGGAAACCGGACGGGCGCTTGCCGGCGCCCCCGCATGATGAGTCAGGGCACACTTGGCATCATCCTGACGAGCATCTGTTTCGGATCACGAAGTACGGCCTGCAGCCGCCGCTGGCGCCGGATGGCTACAAGAGCGACATGCTCGCCTTCAAAGGCGTCCTATTGGACGCGGAAATCTGGGCGACGCTCGCATTCATCAAGAGCCAGTGGCCGCCAAAAGTCCAAGCGCGCCAACCGAAAGGGATTTCGCAGTGATGCATGACATGATGAACGGCATGGGCGGCATGATGTGGGGCATGGGCCTCCTTGGCCTGCTTGTGCTCATCGTCCTCGGGCTCGCGGCCGCCGCGCTGATCAAATACCTGATGTCGAACCGGGCGTCGGGATCGTCCGATGGGTAGCTCGGCCATGCCGCAGAATGCGGCTGAACACGTCGGCGTGCGGCGGCGTCTGCTGTTCCTAGCGCCTCTGGCTGTGGCGTTCGGCATCGGCGCCGCGTTCGCGGTCGGTCTGACGCTCGATCCGCGCCAGATTCCGTCGGAATTGATCGGGCGGCCAGTGCCGGCGTTCGAACTGCCTCCCGTCCAAGGGCGAAAGCTCGGCCTCAGCTCCGGCGACCTGGTCGGCGAAGTGTCGCTGGTGAACGTCTTCGCGTCCTGGTGCACCGCCTGCCGCGCCGAGCATCCGCTCTTCATGGAGCTTGCGCGAAGCCGACAGGTGCCGATCCATGGCTTGAACTACAAGGACAAGCCGAACGACGTCGCAGCGTGGCTGGACGAACTCGGCGATCCCTATACCCGAACGGGGTCCGACCTGAACGGACGCGTCGGCATCGACTGGGGCGTCTACGGCGTGCCGGAAACGTTCGTGGTCGGGGCGGACGGCCATATCGCCTACAAGCATATCGGACCGATTACGCCGGAGGCGCTTCGCGAGAAGATCCTTCCGCTTGTGCGTCAGCTGCGCACTCGGCCGACAGGAGCAGGGTCATGAAGAGGCTCGCCGCCCTGTGCGTCGCTGGCTTCCTGATTGGAGCGCCAACCGCCAATGCCGCGGATGGGCACGCGCAGACGCTGCCGCTACACGAGACGCCGCAAACGCTGCCTGACGTGGCGTTCACGGATGGCGACGGCGCTTCCCGGGCATTGTCGGACTGGCGCGGAAAGATCGTTCTCCTCAACATCTGGGCGACCTGGTGCGGTCCCTGCCGAGTTGAGATGCCGACCTTGGATCGGCTGCAACAGCGCCTTGGCGGGGACAGCTTCGAGGTTATGGCGCTTTCGGTCGATCGGGCCGGACCCGCCGTCGTGCAGCGCTTCTACGCGGAAACCGGCGTCAAGGCGCTTCGCCTGTACATCGATCAGTCAGGCCGAGCGCTTCGCACCCTGGGCGTCATCGGCCTGCCGACCACTCTCCTGATCGGTGCAGATGGCCGGGAACTCGGCCGCCTCGTCGGTCCAGCAGAGTGGGACGCGCCGGAGATAGCCGCTCTCATCGAGGCTCACATCCAACAACTTGGCGATAGGAACTGACGGATGCCGATCAAACCAGACGCACGCGCGCTTAACTTTCTGAGCCGGCCTTTGCCGCTTCGACTGCAGAGACGGACTTGGATGCTCATCGGACTGGCCGTCCTGGCGGTCGCCTTGTACTGGCAACAGAGCTGGCTCGCGGCGCTTGGCGTGACGCCATTCCTGATCGCCCTGTTGCCCTGCATGGCGATGTGCGCGCTCGGGCTCTGTATGCACGGCGGCCCAGGCAAGAAGCAGTCTGACGCAACACAGGAGAGCGAACGAGCGGGTTCGACTGCCGAACCGCGCGATTGAACGCCTGACTTCCCCCAACCCCCACCGCAAAAAGGAGAATTCAAATGACGAAACCGACCAAATCGATCTTGTTCGCGGCCGTCGTACTGGCGTCCGCATCCGCCATCGCCGCGGAAGGCGGCGACATGAAACCCGACGCCGCAAAGCCGCACGAGACGCCGCCGATGATGCACGACGGGAACGGATCGGGCGGAATGATGGACATGATGCAGCGCATGCAGGCCATGATGGCGCATTGCGACGACATGATGGCGATGATGCGCGATCACGGCAAATCCATGCCGCCACGCCACGAAACCCCTGGTCAGGACGGCTGAACCAACCCGTCAAATCGCGCCGGCGGCGGACCTCGTTCCGCTGCCGGCGGGATTCTATGTCCAGATATGGAGGTCTACGGAATGCTGTTTCGTAGTTCCGTCGTCGCTGTGATGCTGGCGGCGCTCGCGGCCTCAGCAGGCGCCAATCATCCGGAAGGCAATCTCGACGTAACGATGACCAAGCGTGAGAAATTTTTCGAGGCCGTCGACAGACCTGCGCCCGACTTCGATCTGGTCGATGCACGTGGCCGTGCGGTTTCCCTGAGCGGGCTTTCAGAGAAGATCGTCGTACTCCATTTTATTTTTGCGAGTTGCCCTGGAGTGTGTCCTCTACATGCCGAGAAGCTGGCAGACGTACAGCGCATGATCAATTCGTCGCCGATGAAGGATCTGGTGCAGTTCGTCAGCATCACCACGGATCCTGCGACCGACACCGGTTCGGTCCTAGAGGCATATGGCCCGGAACACGGACTGGATCCCGTCAATTGGACGTTCCTGACCGTCCCTTCAGGCCGTGATGAAGCAACGACCCGAACGCTCGCCAAGGCCTTCAATCATGAATTCGTTAAGCAGGATGATGGCCTCCAAACCCACGGCGTCGTTACGCATGTCATCGACAAGGGCGGCCGCTGGGCAGCCAATTTTCATGGGCTGGAATTCGAAGACCTCAATCTGGTGCTGTATGTGAATGGCCTCACGAACAGCACGCCGCATGCGCACAAGGACAACTCTAAAGGTGGATTGTTTCAGAGAATATGGAAGTCAATATGGGATTAACATCTTGGGCATGGATTTAAATAACAGAACAATCAAGGCTAGAATAAAAGTGACGCCTAATACTACCGCATGGTTGGTTACATTGCGGCGCTACATATTTTACGCAGCGGCCCTCCATCTCCTTTGGGAGTTTGCGCATTTGCCGCTTTATACGATCTGGCAAACCGGCACCACCCGCGAGCTCGCGTTTGCGGCTATCCATTGTACGGCGGGCGATATCCTAATCGCGATGAGCACGATGTTGATATCGCTGTTCTTGATCGGCGACAGTGCTTGGCCTGCCCAGAATAGCGGCGCGGTGCTTGCGGTCGCGATCGTCCTCGCAGTCGCCTACACGATCTTCAGCGAATGGCTGAACATCGTCGTCCGGGAAGCTTGGGCCTACCGGGACATCATGCCTGTCGTCCCGATTATCAACACTGGCCTCAGCCCGATTCTGCAGTGGATCGTCGTCCCGTCAGCCGCCTACGCGTTAGCGACGCGCGCCGGCAGGCGTTCGCCCGAATTCGTCGGGCACGAACATGGCTGACATCTCAATGCTTGGCATCGCCGCCGCCCTGCTCGCCGGCGCGATCTCGTTTGTATCGCCCTGCGTGTTGCCGCTCGTCCCTGGCTACATCTCCTATATCGCCGGACGATCCGTAACGACTGAGACGCCGCCCTCTCGGGCGCAGGTCGTAGGGCTAAGCTTATTCTTTGTGCTCGGGTTCTCCACGATCTTCATTCTGCTCGGCGCCTCCGCCACAGCAGCTGGTCAGGCGCTGCTGCGATGGCGCTACGAACTGAACCTCGTGGGCGGCGCCATTGTCATCCTGTTCGGCCTCTTCATGATCGGCGCCGCGCGCATCGCAGCTCTGGAGCGCGACCTGCGGTTTCGGTTCGAGTTCGCGGGCGGCGGCCCTGTCGGCTCCTATGTCCTCGGCCTGGCCTTCGGCTTCGGGTGGACGCCTTGCATCGGTCCGATCCTGGGCGCGATTCTGACGGCCAGCGCCGCCAGTTCGACCGTCGAACAGGGCGTGATGCTGCTTGCCGTTTATTCCGCGGGGCTGGGTGTGCCGTTCCTTGTCGTGGCGGGATTTGCGGACGCATTGGCCGGCAAGCTCCGGCGCCTTGGCCGGATCGGCCGACGCCTGCATCAGGCCGCTGGCGTCGTCATGGTCTTGATGGGCACCGCCATGATCACGGGCCAGATTACCGCTCTGTCCTACTGGCTGCTCGACGCGTTTCCGGCATTGGGCCGTATCGGGTGACGCCGGAATTGCGCCAAAAGCGCGCTGTGACCCGTAGGGGATTGCTCTCGCTGGCGGCGGTCGGCGGTGTGGGCATCGCAATGTTTCAATTGGCGCCAATGGTGTTCGACCTTGCCGCTCGCGATCTCAATTTCGTTCCCATCGCAGATCCGGCGGGATTTCGGCGGCTCAGCCTGGTCGGGGCGACCACCAATCGGCTCGACCCTTTCGTCGGGCTGAACCGCAAAGACGGCGCGTCGTCGCTATCTGAGTTCGGCAATCGCGGTCTATGTACGGCGCTGTTTGGCCAACCCCGCTTGGAGCACGGGATCGTACCGATCGCCTACTTCTCGGATTTCAATTGTCCGAACTGCGACGTCATTGCTGAAACCCTGCTGGCGCTTGAAGCGGAAGCAGGCAGCTCTGTCCTTTTAAGGCAGCATGAATGGCCGATCCTGGGGCGGGGTTCAGAGGTCTTCGCGCGCGCAGCCATCGCAGCCGGCATGCAAGGCGCCCGGCGCGCCATCAGCCGACGTTTGCAGCGCACTTCCTTCGCGCCGTCAGAAGCGTACTTGCAAGAAATTGCGGCGGCGGCGGGAATAGATTCGGCGCAGTTTCTTTCAGACATGAGCAGCGCCGCGGTCACCAAGGAATTGGAAACCAGCGCCGCATTGGTTCGCCGCTTCGGGTTCCCGGGGACGCCGGCGCTGGTCGTTGGAAGAACTGTTGTCGTTGGCGCGGTACGGACAGCGGCGCTCAAGGCATTGATCGAAGCGGAACGGGAAATGAGACCGCCGCCAGGCTGCGGGTAGACAAATACGACTATCCAAAAGCGGCGAAGGGAAATGCTTCAAGTAAAGTGCCGAACTTTTCGCACCAAGGCGTCTTCGCCGTAGAGCGCAGAAGTGCGAAATTTTGAGCAGGAGGATGACCACTCGGCTCGGGTTGTTCTTGTCACGGATGTGGTGCGCGGCAGCCTCGACGCGGCGCCATCAAAGCCGCCGACCTAAGGCTTACTCGCCGCATCCGAGTGGATTTGCCCAGCAGTTCGTTAGAGCGTCACCTTAGCGCCATCTCAGGTCGCGGCAACCGAGCAACAAAGTAAACCTGCAGCGCAGCAGCGCCGAGAGACAGCCCAAATACGACGCTTGTACCGGCGGCGTGGACGACGCCGCCAGCCATGAGCGGCAAGAGGAAGGCAGGCGCAGTGAGGGCGTTGAAATAGCCGCTGTATTGGGGCCGCGCCTCTTCCGGGGAAATCTCCATTAGAAGGCCGATGACGGCGATCGTCAGACCATTGGCGATCGCGCCCAGGAGGAAGAACACCACGACAAAAAAGACCAACGACAGGCCCATCATCGGAGCGATGCCGAACACAAGCATTAGCGCTGGCGGCGCAATCCGGCTGCCTGAGACCGCCAGAAGCAAACTGTGCTTGCCCTTGAAATCCCCCCACCAGCTGGAGTGGGCCCCACGGGCCGGACAGGATCAAGCGGTGTCTTTGACCGTCTGCCGGGCGTGTAGGTCCTCATATTGGTTGGGGCTGAGATAGCCAAGCGCCGAGTGCAGCCGCCTGGCGTTGTATTTCTCGATGAAGACCGGGAGATGCGCGGCGACGTCCTCGGCGGTTTCGAACGCCATCGGATAGACGCCCTCGACTTTCAACGTCTTCATCAGGCTTTCCATCTTGGCGTTGTCGTACGGATTGCCGCGGCGGCTCATCGAGCCGACCAGGCCGGCGTCCAGCAACCGGTCGCGATATCGTGCAGCCGCATATTGGGAGCCGCGATCGGAGTGGTGGACGCAACCGGCTTGCGGCAAGCGCTGCGCCAGCGCCGTCTCGAGCGCCGCGAGCGTCAGCCGGGCGTCGATGCGCCGGCCGATGGCGTAGCCGACGATCCGTCGCGACCAGGCGTCCATGATGATGGCGGCGTATACGAAGCCCACAGCGATCGCGACGTAGGTCAGATCGGCGACCCAGAGCTGGTTCGGACCCGTTAGGATCAGTTCCTGCGAACAGTCGGGATAGATGGGCTGATCGTGGCGGCTGTCCGTCGTGACGACATAGCGTCGACGGGGCCTGGCGTTCAGACCGTGTTCGCGCATCCGCCGCTTCAATTTCTTGTGGTTGACGACCCAGCCCTGTTGGGCGAGCGCCGCCTGCATCCGACGCCAGCCATAGGCTTCGAACTCGTCCTTGATGGCGTGCATCGCCTCGACCAGCCCCGTGTCGTCGCCGGCGCGAGCGGGCGCGTCGTAGTAGGTCGACCGGGCGATCCCCATCAGCTCGCATCCCCTGGCGACGGAGATGCCTGCGGGCCGGTGATCACGGATATAGGCCCGCTTCTCGGCTGCGGCCTCCGCCGCCGAGCCCCCTTTAGGAACTCCAGCTCAAGCGCCTGCTTGCCCACAAGGCGTTCAAGCGCGGCGATCCGCGCTTCGTACTCCTGGAGCAGGTCTGCGGCCTCAGCGTCCTCGTCGAAGGCGCCGGCCTCGTACTTCTCCACCCAGATCCGGATCAGATTGCGCGAGACGTCGTGACGGCGCGCCAAGCCGTGCAAGGTCTCCCCGGCAAGGTACTCCTGCGCGACCTGACGTTTGAACGCGATGCTGTGGGATCGATGTTTCGCCATGGCTTCCATCCTCCGAAAGCCCGGCAAGGGGTCAATTCATTTCAGTCTGATCGTCCGGCCCGTGGGGCCCACTCCACAGCCCCAGAGAAAATTGGACAGCAACGCCCCAACCGTTTGCGCCCCGAGCAACAGGGGCACGTGGCCCAGCGACAGGCCAGCCTCTTCAGCGGCGACCACATAGAAGGGCGCGGCCATCAGAACCGCGCCGCCACACCACTGTGCGAACACGAACCGCCGAAAGGTATTGTCGCGCAGAAACACCGCCACGCCTTCCCGAAAATACTCTGCGATCGAGGTCGCCGCCTTTCGTGCCGGGGCCGGCGTCGGTTCGCCTATGGCGACGAACGCCGTCGAAGAGATAAGCATGAGCCCCGCCGCCAGGGCGAAGATGGCGGCATAGGACACGGGAAAGGCCAACGCTTCGACGAAACCGTCGGCCAGGGCGACGACTCCCAGCGCCAGGACGCCGCCGCCGAAGAACCGCGTGGCCAGCAGGCGGCTCCGGCGCTTCGATGGGACAGCGCGCGCGACGATGTCGTTGTAGGGCACGGCGACAATGCCGCTGACGAATGCATAGATCGTCCAGAGGCCCAGGACCGCCCAGCCGAGCACGGCGCTCGACCAGGATGCTCCGGCGTAAAGGGCGACCGCGATCCCGGCGATCGCGGCCGTGCGCCCGAAGGCCCCGACGATGTAATAGCGCATGCTGGAGCCGCCGCGCGCGGCCAGAAAGCCGACGAAGAACTGCGGGAACAGCCAGCCGAACCGCAGGATTGCGGGCACGGCGCCGACCGCGAATGGCGAGCCGGTCAATTGGTAGACGAGCGCCGACATGATCGTCGCGCTATCGACGGCGGATGACCCTGCCTGAAAGGCCACACCGGCCGTGGCGACGTGTCCGAACCGCCTACGCTCGCTCACTGGCCGCTCCAGTCGGCGGGATCGACGAAGAGGCCGAAATAGATCGACCAGATACCGAGAACGATAAAGATCCCGCCCGTTGCCCACCGGCGGCCGCGCAACCATTCCGCCGCCCGTCCGAGGAAGCCGGCGAACCCCGGCGCGACGGTCATGACGACCAGAGGGACGGACAGGCCGAGCGCGAAGACGGCCAGCATCGTAAAGCCCGCGACCGCCGATCCGCCGGATAAGGTAAGACCGAGCAACCCGAACAGGATCGGCGCGGCGCAGGCTGGAATGTTCAGACCGAAGGCTGCGCCGACAATCCACGCGCTACGCGCGGTTCTCCAAGGCGCGGAGGGCAGCATAATGCCGCGCTTGAGCCAGCCGGACCGGTCAACGAGAAAGGCCGCCCCAATCACGCAATAGAGCAGGCCGAAGATCAGCCAGAAGCTGGTTTGGACGCCGATGAGCCATTGTCCCAGCAACCCGCCAAGCGCGCCGAACGCGCCCATGACCACCGTGCGCGCGGTGATAAACGCGACGAGCGCGGCGGCCCTGGATTTTCTGGAGCGCTCCGCTTGATGCGAAAGGAAAATGAGATGCGCGCCGATCGCGCAAGGCTCGACGAAGCCAATCAGCCCGAACCCGAGCGGACGAAGGACAAGCGTTACGAAGCCTATTTCCATGCGCCCTCCGTCAATGCCAGAACCGCCGTCGTCAGCCGCAGCATGAATCGCCTGCCTGGATCGGCGGACACGGAACTGTTCCGTGAGAGCAGAAGACGCAGCAATCGCCGGGCTTCGGCTTCAAGACGGCGGCGCAGCCTTTGCAGTCATAAAACCACTGGCAAGCGTCAGTCGGCATAGTCTCGGTTTCGAGATGCCCGCATTCGGGACAGGTCAACGTAGATTCCAGTTCGATCGTTTCAGCCATCAGCTCCGGGCCTTGCTTGGGAGGGATATCCGGCGTCGGTCGTCGCCTTGATGAAATCGGCGACGCTCGCCCGAGCATCGTCGAAAGTCACGGTCGCGGTCTTGTTCTCGTTCGAGACGGCGACAGCGACAACGCCGTCAATACGATCCAGGCTTTTTGAGACGATGTGCGGACATGCGGCGCAGAACATGTTCTCAACCACAAGCGTCACGGTTTTCTCTCCAGCATGAGCCGGGGAGCTGGCGATTGTGACGGCCGCGAAGATCGCGATCAAAGGAGCGCGCATCGGTTTCCTCCAGTTCTATGAGGCCAACAGGAAGGGAGCGACGAAATCAAATCCGACCGCAGCGACGACGAGCACGGTCGCTACGATGAGGCCCGCCAGCACCAGACGGTTTGGAAGAGGGCTGGCGCAAAGCTCGCCTTCGTCGCAGGCGCGTCGGCGCGCGCGATAGACCAGCCAATAGCCGTAGCCAAGGCATGCGAGGGTCAGACCCAGGATGTAGGGCTGATAGGGCGCGAGGGCCGTCAGATTACTCATCCATGCGCCGCCAACGCCAAGCGTGAACAGCAGAAGCGGTGCGATACAGCATGCGGTGGCGGCGAGCGCGCCCAGCAGTCCTCCCGCCACGGCGAACCTTTGCCCGATCGGCCGATCAGCGTTCGATTGTCGAATAAGGTTGCTTGTCATGACGGCCAGCTTGCATCCTGTAGCGACTACAGAAGCAAGGGTCGAATGCAGATGACCACATTCACATCTTCGGGAGCGGGCTGGCTCTCGATTGGCGATCTATCCAAGCGAACAGGCGTCAACATCGAGACTATTCGTTACTACGAGCGCATAGCTCTCCTACCCGCTCCGCCGCGCACGCCTGGCGGTCGGCGGATCTATGCAGAGGGCCATGTTCGGGTGCTGACGTTCATCCGGCGCGGAAGGGAGCTTGGTTTCCCAATTGATGACATTCGAACGCTTCTCGGCTTAGCCGACCCCCAGGAAACCCCCTGCGCCGAAGTCGAAAAGGTCGCGCGGGCGCACCTAGAGAACGTGCGCTCGAAGATCGCTGATCTGACAAAATTGGAAGAGGTGTTGAGCGACGCGGTGGCAAAGTGCCCCGGTACGGATGCCCCATCGTGCCCAGTGCTGGATGTACTCGCCGCGGATTAATATCGTCGCGACCAGTATCCTCACGGCGGCCGCTTGACTGTCATGGAACATTTTTCTGGCGAACGGTGTTGGCGCATTCGCTCCCGCCCTCGGATACGTCACGCGGGTTAGGGTCGCTGCCAGTATTGAACACGCTACGGCATTGCGCCCCTACTGGCCGCAACAGTGTCAAAGCTGAGATGATCTACTTTCCGGCGGCACGATGAATGCGATCGGGGCAAACTCAAATGCAGGCCTGAGAAAATCATTGGTCAACCAGCGTTCGAATTGTTGTCTCGAACTCCTGCATCGACCGCCGCATCTCGGGAAGAAAATTGTGGCGGATGTAAATAGCTGCCACGCCGGATATTGCTCCCGAGGAATGATCCAATAGAGCTTCCACCACATGGATCGGCGTACCGATACGGGCGTGGATGGTGGCGAACGTCCGCCGGAGGTCATGCAACGTCCAATCCGTGACACGCGTGTGCTTGTCGCATCGAGCCTTGGCCTTGCTCCAGCCATTGAATTGAAATGGGGCCATTTCCAGCAATTCGCCGGTGATCGGACCAAACGGAAGCACGTGGGGCCGCCCGCCCTTCATAACCTCTGCTGGGAACATGATCGTTTCGTTCTTGATCCAGCTTTGCTGAATGCCGCTGATCTGGCTTCGGCGCTGTCCAGTCAGCAGGCAGAGTTTGAGAATATGCGAAAAGGGCGGATGGTCGTAGGCGAATAGAGCCTTGATCTCCTCGTCAGACATCACCCGATCGCGCTTCCCATACTTGACGGTCGCGTGAAGGAACGGGTTCTTGTCAATCAATTCGCGGCGCACGCACCAATTCATGAAGACCTTCCAGGCGGTCACCGTGTGCGGGTGCGTCAGGTCGATGTCTGTCGGCTTGATGCTCGAGAGCGGCTTATCTTTGACCAGCGAGAGGTAGTGCCGGTAGCTGCGAACAGTGTTCGGTCGGTTCTTTCGTTCACACTCCCTCAGATAGGTCGCGCGAGCGGGCGACAATCGGTCGGAGACTTTTCGTTCCGGCGTCTCTAACAAGAGCCGTTTGGCGGCTTTGCGCGCCTCCGCGAGCGTAACGTCCGGATATCGCCCTAACGTTTCAGTGCGGCGATCCTTCCCATACATGACGAAGAATGATTTCGCTTTCTTGCCAACAATCAGACCAAAGCCGGGGAGCGCCTCGTCACGGATCTTGACCTGGCCTTTTTGGGCAAACGGGACCTGCCGAATGGTCACGTCCGTTAGTTTTATCCTCATTTTATCCTCCCAAACCCAACGCGCTGGAGTGGTATACAAGGAGGAGGTATGAGGTGCAAATTCCATATAACATATTGGTTTATCATTATAATAGCGACAACATGAGCACTCTTGAGAATATGGTATAGCTAACTCTTAATCAGCGGGTCCAAGGTTCGAGTCCTTGTGCGCCCACCAAGGATTTCAAGGGGTTACAGGCGAAGTCGGTCGTCAGTTCTCGCTTCAAGCCGAAAATGGGCTTCACAGGGGCTTCATTGGCCGCTCGACAGAACGGGACATGGCGGGACGACGATTGCGTCAATTTGAGCGGGCGCCCCCGTGATTATCGTGCTTATTGTGCTTATCGAGACGGGATGCGGCCGATTGGATGCGCTCTGCCGTCTCATTCGCGGCATTTCGCCTTCACGCCCGTAGGCCCTTGAACGCCGTCGCCTGTATAAATTGCGATCTACGAAAACGGCATTCCGCATGCACTCTTTCCCACGCTTGCATCGGCGCAGTGCTTTGTGTCCAAATAGCGTCTGAGAGTGATGCCGCTGGCGCACGAACGACTCACCTGGGAGGGTTCGGCGCGCGAGCGGTCAGGCACCGGGTTTAGCCCCCAAACCGAGCCCGGCGCCGGCCGTCGGTCCGCAGCCAGGTAGGCGGACCGCGGCTATCCCGCGAATGCGTGCAGCCCGTCGCGATCGACCGAAGCCCCTCTGCTTAACCAATTTTTAACCATATGTGGCCGACGCTCCTCATGTCGGAGGTACCGGCGCGTATCTTCCGGACGCCGCAATGTCCAGGTAGGACAAGCGGTGGCCGCATCCTCGATTCAGCTCTGCGCATTCTTGTGGCCCGACGGATCGATGATCAAAGATGGGCCGGCGGCGATGAACTGGTAAAGAGCCGACGTAGAGTGGCCGGCCTCAGGTCAAATGCCACAGCGTGACGCAGCCTTGAGGATAGGCCTCCTGTCGCGCTGTCAGCTCCTTAGCGCCGATAATCAATGTGCAGAAAAAAAATCTCCGCGAATGGGCGACTTCCGGTTTCCGGCTACGCAAGCCTCAGAGATTGGACCCGCCCCTACCCGCAAGGGCTCCAGCCGCGCATTTCAACTAACCGTTCGACACGGCACTGAACCACTGCGTTGACGGTGCCTCGCTACGAAAGCGATCTTCACGCGCCATGCCTTGGTTGCGCGCCCCGCCCAAAGGCTGGCTCGATGCGGACTGGCGCATGATACGATAGCGACGAGCGCGGTCGCTCCAGAACAGCAATGTGGCGCGGCCTTGGATGGGGAGCCGGATGCCATGAAGCAAGCGACCGCCACAAACGACTGGATGGCCGCCGCGCCTTGGATGATTCTACCGATCATTCCTTTCCTGCTCGGCGTACTCCTGCTCAATTTGGTCGGCGGCGATGCATTCAATCTAGCCAAGCTCGCGGCAACGAAGGATTTTGCCCCGGCCGAAGAGCAGGCGGCGCTTGCGCGCGACCTGATCGTCTATGCCGCCTTGGCCTTGATCCAAGTCTGCGTCTGCGCCGCCCTGATCGCCGTGTCGGTCGACAGTCTGCGCAAGGCTTCGTTGCATGCGCGCCGCACCGGTGGATGGGTTATTGCGGCGCTGTTCGTGCTCTTCGTCGCGGCGATGGGCATCGAGTTGTCGTTCTTCGGCGAGGCGGCGCAGATGACTTATCACAACACCTGCCAGCTCCTGCTGAAGAGCCAGGCGGCACCGCACGTCA
>MRWG01000975.1_pt1 | contig 22005 bp, 14 predicted proteins | sample 1013341 | NCBI WGS metagenome assembly MRWG01 (sample SAMN06117577, study PRJNA244670) | biofilm metagenome | biome: Water; feature: Cathode Biofilm; material: Biofilm; isolation source: microbial consortium enriched at the cathode of a solar microbial fuel cell | place: USA: District of Columbia ... | reverse complement strand
GCCATCAACCCCGCAGCGCCGGCGCCGATGATGGCGAGGTCAACAGTTTCACAATCAGGCTGGGGCGTCTTCATTCTTAACTCTCATTGAGTGATGAAATTCACTCGTTTCGATCAGAGTGCATTGACCCGTCGAAGCACCTCTGCCTGATGTAACGCCCCCGTCAATTGTTCGAGTTCACCCGCAAGTGTCTTCTCGAGATTGAAAGACTCTCCCAGCCGGTGATCCACCGCAATGCCGTCTTTGTACCGGTATGTGCGAATGCGCTCGGCGCGGCCGGCGCCGCCGATTTGTGAAGCACGGGCCTCGGCGCGTTCAGCGGCTTGGCGCTCGCGCTCCAGTTCGTAGAGCCGCGCGCGCAGGAGTCGCCATGCCTTTTCGCGGTTTTGGCGTTGGCTCTTCGTTTCCTGCATCCGCACTTCGATGCCGGTGGGCTTGTGCATGAGGTGCACCGCCGTCGCGACCTTGTTCACGTTCTGACCGCCGGGGCCTTGCGCCGTGGTGATGTGCTCTTCGACATCTGCGGGATCAACTTCGACCTGCACATCGGTCGGCTCAGGCAACACGGCGACGGTCGCAGTGCTGGTGTGCACGCGCCCTTGTGACTCCGTCGCCGGCACGCGCTTGACGCAATGCGTCCCCGCTTCGTGCGCCATGGCGGACCAGGCGCCGTCGCCGGAGATGGTCGCGATCGCGTGACGGACACCGCCGAGTTCCCCATCGGCGAGGTCGATGACTTCGAATGACCAGCCGCGGGAGGACGCAAAGCGTTCATACATCGCGAGCAGATCACCCGCCCAGAGCGAGGCTTCATCGCCCCCCACACCCGCGCGAATTTCGAGAATCAGCGAGCCGATTGACTGATCATCCGCCGTCACGAGTTGTTCGATGAGTTCATTCGCCACTGCAACGGCGCGCAACGCAAGCTGTGGCAATTCCTCCGCCGCCAGCGCGGTCAACTCCGCATCATCACCGGACTCCGCGAGCGCCGAGAGTTCGCCATGCTCAGATTCCAGCCGTTTCAGATCGTCGAAACGATCCACAATGCGGTCCAGCGCGGCTTTCGCGATCGACAACTCGCGCACGGCGCGATGATCGCTGAGCACATCCGGGTCGGCCAATTGTTTCGCGACGTCATCGCGCCGATCCGCAAGCTCATCAAGCTTGGATCGAACCGCGGGCGTGATGATGTCATTCACATCGCGCATGAATTGAATCCAACAGGCAACTGCCGCTCAGCGGGCAATGAAAAACCCACGGACCAAATCCGTGGGCTGTTGTATGAATTCGAGATGTGCGGCGCTACCTGCGGCCGGGCTTCTTCTTCGAAGCCTTGGGGTCCTTCTTGCGGCTGAAGTAGTCGCCCTGGAATTTCTTCTGGAACTTCTCAACGCGACCCGCGGCATCGACGAAGGCCTGCTTGCCCGTAAAGAACGGGTGCGACCCGGACCACACTTCGACGTGCAGTTCAGGCACCGTGGCGCCGACGGTCATCACGTGCTCACCGCCGTGAAACACCTTGCACTCGGGGTAATACTTGGGGTGAATTTCCTTCTTCATCGCCTTGCTCGCTGTTGAGGTCAACCGTGGCGGCGGGGACTGGTTCTCCACGCCGAGCCGCGAAGTATAGCGATCAACGGCGTCAGCCGCACGTGCTGTGACCGGCCCCATGACCATGCCCCCATAGGGGCCAATGCCCCTGTTTTGCGATCCGTCAGGCGGGATTGGACGAATCTTCCGCCTCTCGTCGGAGGGAGTGAATAAGCCGCCGAATCGAATGGTTGGTGAAAGGCGAAGAAAGAGATACGCGAATCGCGCGTTCAGCGCATATCAATCATCTGATTCGATCACCGACCCGATCCGGAGCCCCCCGATCATGAACGCCAGGCTCATCCGAAATGTGACGCTCTTTGTCATCGCGGCCGCGGCGCCGCCGTTGTTCATGATGTGGCGGACCGGCGCGATTCTGAACGTCATGCCCCCTGCCCATTTGGAGCTCGCCTCAGAAATGCAAACGACTGACGCCCCGGTGTATTCCGAAAGCGGCTTTGACATCACGCCCCTTTCCGATGACCAGATCGAAGAGCTCGCGAAAGAGCTTACCGCCGAAGAGGTCAAGATCATTCTTCGAAAAGGCACCGAAGCGCCCTTCTGCGGCACCTTGCTCGATAACAAGAAAAAGGGCATGTACGTCTGCCGCTTATGCAGTCTGCCGCTGTTTGCATCAGATGCGAAGTTCACATCAGGGAGCGGGTGGCCGAGTTTCTTTCAACCGATTGACGCGGCGCATGTGCGCACGTATCGCGACACCAGCCACGGCATGGTGCGCGAAGAGATCGTCTGCGCACGGTGCGATGGCCACCTTGGCCATGTCTTTGAGGACGGCCCGAAACCGACCGGCCTTCGATTCTGCCTGAATTCGGCATCGTTGACCTTCTTCGAAGAGGGCGAAGACGTGCCTGAGGCGTCACAACCCATCGCGACGGAGACCGCGTACTTCGCCGGCGGCTGCTTCTGGGGCGTCGAAGATCGTTTCCAGAAACTGCCCGGCGTCATCAGCTCCGTCAGCGGCTATCAGGGTGGTCAGGTTGAAGATCCGACGTACCAACAGGTGTGCTACACCGACACCGGTCACGCGGAATCCGTTCGCGTGACGTTTGACCCGGCGCGAATTTCCTACCGGGACCTGCTCGCTGCGTTCTTCCGATTCCATGACCCGACGCAGTTGAATCGACAGGGACCGGATGTGGGCACGCAGTATCGCAGCGCGATTTTCTGTGTGGATGAGGACCAGCTCAACGCCGCGCGCGAGTTCATTGCCGAGCAGGCGGAGCGGTCGCGTTTCGATGGCAAGAAGATCGTGACACAGGTCGAGATGGCGCCGACGTTCTACCCCGCCGAGGACTACCACCAGGATTACTACAAGAAGAATGGCGGCTCCTGCCCCATTCCGATGTATGAGTAAATCCCGCTACTCGCGGTCGTGGGTCTGATCGCGGGTGATTGCCTGCGTGAAAGCGCGGGCGTCCGCAGCGCGAAGATATAACGCGCTCACTTCGCGGCGAATGCCGTACATGCATCGAAGCTCGACAGGCGACCGGAATCGAATGCAGAGATTCGGCTCCTGCATGGCGGTCGCTTTGTAAGCGCCGTCACCCTTTTCAAAGAAGCGGCACGATTCGACCGTGTCGATCTGCGACAGCGGAATCTCTGCTTCAGCGCGAAGTCCGAGGCGGAACCGGAGCGAGTCGCCATCAACTTCGCTGCTGCGAGCGAACAGGGCGCGCGAGTCGCCAATAAGCCACACGATTGCGTACACACTGAGGCCCGTGGCGACCCACGCGCCGATGTGCGTCCATTGCGCTATGAAGAGATGCACGGCGACTGTCTCGATCAACACAATGGCCACCAGCGCCACGATGATCTGCGTCGTCACACCGATGTCATGCCGCAATGCTCCATGCGCCTCGCGCGCCGGTCGCGGCCGGCGAAGCGCGAAATAGATCGTGGAAAGTTCAGTCGCGAATATGTCGGCGACGACGCGCGAACGGGCGATCTTCGACGCGGCCTCCCGAATTCGATCCACCGGATCCAGCATGGTGGAGCCTCGTCCCGAGCGGATGGCGCGAACAGCCACCACGGCGATCGCCGTAAATACGGCAATCTCAATCGGGATCGCCAGATAACGCGCGATTTCCAACGCCGCCTTTTGATCGCTGGGAAGAAAGACGGCGGCCAAGAGGCAACCGATGACGAACAGCGGCGCCAGCGTGATCAGCGGTGCTCGGCGTTGACGCATCCAGACCAGATACGCTGCAATCGGCGCGATCACAACAAAGTCAATCGTGAGCGCCGTCGCGTACACGGCGCGAGTGCCTTGATCCTGCGGCTCAAAGAACGACACAATCGCGATGATTGCCCAGATGGCCGCCGGGACCAACGCGCGCTTGATCTTCGCCCGATCGAGAACGGCGAAGCGAGGCGTGCCTGCGCTTGAGGGCGCCGTCGCAAGCCACGCGCCGAAGAGGATCGAGAGCGGCGCCACGAGTGGCGTCAGCGTGATCATCCATCGTGGCGCGCCGTGTCCGTTTCCCAACAGCGTCAGCGATTCCAATCCGCCGAATACAAAGACGGTCACCGCAAGAATCATCGGCGAACGCTGCTCGCGCGCGATTCGGGCGCACACCATGCCCGCCACGACACCCCCGACAGCCCCAGCCAGTAGTTCGATGCGAATCCAATGTCGCATATCCGGTGCGCCGGATTCATCGACGATGACGCCGCTGACCGCGCCAACGATCGCCACGCCGATCATCCATACAAGGAAGAGTGCGCCAGCCAGCAGGATGGCCCGAATATTGATTCGCCCGCCCGCCTGATCACCATCGATGTCGTCGGCCAAGACCACCCTCCATTCATCAGGCCAGCCGCCGCTCAGAGCGCGACCGCCGCCCGATCAGATGACTGTCCTGCGGATCGTATGCCGCATCAGGCGGCTTTTGGACGCCCGATATCCGGATTGTTGCGACTCAGTCTCAGCGAACCTACGATCTCACAGGATTGAGCGAGGCCGAAATAGGTCGGCCGCTTCGACTGGATGCCCATTCATGCGAGAGCTCCGCAGCGACGCACAACCGACGATGAATCGATCTCAGTCGCCGCGAACCGAGATGCCGCTGGCCTCCGCGCCGTGCGGCGTTCGGGCGCGCCTGTGCGATGCCGGTTCGGACGCGGCGCAGTCCGCGACGCTCGCCGCGATGGGCGTCACGCCGGATGAGGTGCTGGTTGTGCATCGATCAGGTGAACCGACGATCGTCTCGCTTGGCGGTTGGCGCGGACGACGAATCGGGCTGAGCGCCCGAACCGCACGGACGCTCATCGTTTCCATCGAAGACTAGCGCAGACCACGCACCCGCCATGCCCCACGTTCAGCAGAAGGAGGATGCATCGCTTGCTGCATCCGCTCGCGACGAGAGCGCGGCGTCGATGTGCATTGCGCTCCTGGGCAACCCGAACACGGGAAAGTCAACGCTCTTCAATCGGCTGACCGGACTTCGACAAAAGACATCCAACTTTCCCGGCACGACGATTGAAGCGCACGTCGGCAGCATGTCCGGGCGCGGCGTCGGAAACGTCACTGTGCTGGATCTTCCGGGTGTCTATTCACTCAACCTTCAGAATGAAGAGTCTCGTGTCTGCCGCAATGCGCTGGAAACAACCGGCGTGTCGTCCAGATCTGTTCCGGCGCCGACGGCGGTCTGCGTGGTCGTCGACGCAACGGCGTTGCGGCAGGGGCTGCGGTTCCTCGGCGAGGTCGCGCGATATCGCGTGCCTGTCGTTGTCGCGCTGACGATGCTGGATGTCGCCCAGCGGCGAGGTGTGAGTGTGGATGCCGCCGCGCTCGAACGCGAACTGGGCTGCCCGGTTCGATCGGTGAATCCGCGGCGCGGCGATGGCATTGCGGCGCTGCGCGAAGCGCTTCAGGAGCCGCGCGTGTTGCATACGACGCCTCCGGCGGATGAAGAAGGGTTCCGAACGTGGATTGATCGCCTGCAGGAAGCATCCGCGCCGACGCGCTCGGTTGATCTTGGGCGCAATCGCGTTTCGGAGCGATTCGATTGGGCGTTTACGCATCCGCTTGTTGGCGGGCTGGTCTTCGGCGCGATTATGTTCGGCCTGTTCTGGCTGCTCTTTCGCATCGCCGTGTACCCGATGGAATGGATCGAGTGGTCGTTCGCGGTTGCGGGCGAACTCATCGCGGGAGTCACACCGCCGGGGCTCGTGCGTGAGTTGCTGGTCGGCGGCGTGGTGCCTGGCATTGCCGGGGCCGTGGTGTTCCTGCCGCAGATCTGCCTGCTCTTCTTCCTCCTGTCATTGCTTGAAGACACGGGATATCTCGCGCGTGCCGCGTTTGTGGCGGACCGCCTCCTGCGGCGGTTCGGCCTGCCCGGCAGCGCATTCATCCCCTTGCTCTCCAGCCATGCATGCGCGATTCCCGGCATTCTCGCCGCGCGTAGCATTCCCAATCGCCGCGAACGCCTGGCGACGATTCTGGTCGCGCCCTTCATGACGTGTTCGGCACGGCTTCCTGTCTACGCGCTGCTGGTGTCCCTGCTCTTTGCGAATTCACCATCGAAAGCCGCGCTCGCGTTTGCGGCGTGCTACGCCCTTGGCGCATTGGCAGGCGTTGTAAGCGCGCTGATCGCGCGCGGCACGATTCTTCGCGGACCAGGCGCCCCGATGGCCCTCGAACTCCCGAGCTACAAGGCGCCGAGCGTTCGCACGGCGTTGCTGACCGCCTACGACCGCGGCGTTGTGTTCATTCGCAAAGCGGGTGTGTTCATTCTTGCGTTTTCCATCGTGATCTGGTGGCTGACGAACTTCCCTCAACTTTCCGCCTCGCCCACGACCCCGGATGAATCCGGCATTGCACAAGCCGCCACCCCCGTGGATTCAAGCGAAACTTTGGAGCGAGAGGAAGCCAAAGCCGCACTGGCGCATTCCTATGCGGGGCGAGCCGGTCGCCTGCTGGAGCCGATCTTTGAGCCGCTTGGTTTCGACTGGCGTGTCAACATCGGCGTGGTCACTTCATTCGCCGCGCGCGAAGTGTTCGTTTCGACAATCGCCATTGTGTTTGTTGGCGATGAAGCCGCGGCCGAAGGCGAAGGCGTCATCGAAGCCGCCCAGACGGCCGTGCGTGATGATCGCGTGACGCCCGTCTTCACTCGGGCGGCGTCCTGGTCGCTGCTGGTCTTTTACGTGCTGGCGATGCAGTGCTTCTCGACACTCGTCGTCACGGCGAAAGAGACCGGAAGCTGGAAGTGGGCCGCGCTCCAGTTCGGGTGGATGACGGCGCTGGCGTATGTCGCGGCGCTGGGCGCTCGACACATCGCGATCGCTTTGGGCGCCGCATGATGTTCGCCACCACGACAACGACGACGCCACAAAGCGGGTTCCCGATTGGCGATGCGCAGTTCTGGATCGTCACCGCCATCGCGGCGATCGCGCTTGCATTTGTCGTTTGGCGCCTCTTTGGCGGACGCTGGCGACGTCGAAAGCCGAAGACTCGGAAGACGAGCGCCACGCTGACCATTGAGGGCAAGTCGGTCGATCGTTGAACATGCACTGGGGTCTTTCCCGGCGAGCTTTTGGTTGGCCGCGGGACGACGAAGCGTTTCGCACTAGGATCCGAGCATGGGGACGTCAGAGCCATTTGCAACGGCCGCGCTGGTCTTCACGTTCGGCCTGCTCATGGCCGTCAGCGTGCTCTTCAGCCGCGCGCTTGAAAAGCTTGGCGTGCCCATCCTGCTGCTCTTCCTCTTGCTCGGCATCGCGGCGGGCTCTGAAGGCATTGGCGGAATTGAGTTCGACAACTACCAGTTTGCGTTCCGCATTGGCGCGTTGGCGCTCATCCTCATTCTGTTTGACGGTGGCCTGAATACGCCGTGGCGCTCAGTCAAAGGCGGCCTCGCGCCTGCCACATCGCTGGCGACGTTCGGCGTCGTCGGTGCCGCAGGATTGACCGCATGCGCCGCGAGACTCTTCGGGCTTGGATGGCCTGAAGCGCTCCTGCTCGGCGCGGTGATCTCTTCGACCGACGCTGCGGCTGTGTTTGCAGTGCTGCGAGGGAGCCGCCTGAATCTTCAGAAGCGCGCCGGCGTCACGCTGGAGCTTGAATCCGGCCTCAATGATCCGATGGCCGTCATCCTCACCACGGCATTCACACAGATGGTCGTCTCCGGAGCCGCGCCGTCCTGGAATCTGCTGTGGCAGGCGCCGCTGCAACTGGTGATCGGCGCGCTTGTTGGTTTGCTGGTTGGCTGGACCGGCTTAGCCATTCTGTCGCGCATTCGGCTTCGCGCCGGCGGGCTGTACCCGGTCCTGACCCTTGGATTTGCACTGATTGCCTTTGGCGCCGCGACGCTGGTGTTCGGCAGCGGCTTTCTGGCGGTGTACACCGCCGGTGTTGTGATCGGGAACAGCCGCACGCCGTATCGATACGGCCTCAAGCGCATTCACGACGCGATGGCGTGGCTGGGACAGATCTCCATGTTCCTGATTCTGGGCATGCTCGTGTTCCCGTCGCAGCTCATCGGCGCGGCGCCGCTGGGCATCGGCATTGCGCTTTTTCTCGCGTTCGTGGCGCGCCCCTTGGCGACATTTCTGTGTTTGGCGCCGTTTCGATATTCACGGTCGCACGTGACGTTCATCGCCTGGGCCGGGCTTCGCGGCGCCGTGCCGATCATTCTCGCAACCATCCCCGTGCTCGCCGACGCGCCTGGGGCCATGCGAGTGTTCAACATCGTGTTCTTCGTGGTCTTTGTGAACGCCTTGCTTCCCGGCGCCACACTTCGATGGGCCACGAAGCGTCTTGGCCTGGAGCAATCACAGCCGCCCGACCCGCCCGCCGTGGTCGAAATCAACTCGACGCAATTGCTCGATGGCGAAGTGCTGCTGTTCTATATCGATGAATCACTCGCCGTCGCCGGCGTCTCGATCGCGAAGCTCTCGCTTCCGGAGGGTTCCGCGGTGCTGCTGGTGATGCGCGGCGCCGAACTCATCGCCGCCCGCGGCGGAACGGTGCTGACGCCAGGCGATCACGTGTACCTGTTCTGCCACGAGAAAGACCGACCATTCATCGATTTGTTGTTTGGCCGGCCATCGACGTGATGCGATTTGGCGAACCAACCAAGGGTTTATTCGCACGCGCCCCACGTGGCCAGCAGTTCTGACAACTCAACGCCCCCAATCGGACCGACAACTGCTGCGCTATCCCCGCCCCAGTTGGTCAGAAGGATCTGCAGATCGGCGCCATCGACGACGTCGTCGGCATTGAAGTCGTAGACGCAAGGCGCGGGGAGCTGAAGCACGAATATGCCTTCATCCTCGTTCATGAACGACAATCGTGTCGCGAACTCGCTCTTATCATTCAGCGATCCGGTGATGCCGTTGTCATGGCTTGATCCAAACATGAAAGCGATGTCCTCCACGATACCTTGCGCCATGCCGCCGTCGCCATTTGCATAATTGATAACGCTGCCGCAATGAAACAAGAGCCTCAAGTCGTCGTTCGGCTGAGACAACCACACGCTGCATCCGCTGACGTCGCCTTCAACTGATGGAATCAATTGCGGACCGACAACGACTTGACCTTTCGAGTTGATTGCCGGCATCCGGTCGAACAGCATCCTGGCTTGACCGAAAAACGCATTAAGACCTGATGCCATCTCACCTTCGATGTACAGCGCTCGAAGTTCTCCGGACAGATCGCTGAAGACTCCAGTCTGTGAGGACGCCGGCGATTCACCAACAGTCGCGACATACACGCCGCGACCATGCGCATTGACGATTTGAGGGAGGGCAGAGAGAACGACATGCCGGCTTCCAGTGTTCGGCGCCGGGTCGCCCGGCAGAATCACAGGCGACAGTTCAGATCCACTCGATCGCCACACACCATTCGATAACCCAAATGAGCCAAGGGCGCTCGGAATGCGTCCTGAGAAGACAACGACGCCGTCCTCACTGACCACACTTTCTCTCACGTTTTCAAACACTGCGCCACCGGCGCCGGGCGCCACGTCGCCTTCGCGGATAATCAATTCCAGTGCGCTGGAGTCGCCGCGCCAGACACCTGACAGGTTTGATTCTCCATCGATCGGATCAAATACCGTTGCCCAGAACACTGATGCGCCATTCGGGTCGAGTTGTTGACCTGCCAACGGAATGCGAATCGACGCAAACACGCCCTGCGTCCCAATCGCGGTTTCACCTGACGCTGCCACGAGCGCGACGTCGCCCGGCAGACCGCTCCACAAGCCGACATGCGGGAAAGGCAACGAAAGATTGCTTTCGAGTTCGCCGAAGAATGCGAGTCGTCCCGCATTATTCAGCGCGAAGCTCCCGATCAATCCAAACGTCGCATCGGGCACGCCCGGCGCTGTATCCCCCACCTTGACGATCAGCGACAACGCATCCTGCGACGCCACCCAAACACTGGCAACCCCAATGTCGGTTGATCCTTCATGACGAAGGTGCGCGCCAAACGCGAGTTCTCCACGATCGTTCAGGGCGCAAGGCTTCTCGGAGAACGGTCCGAATTCCATTCCATTGAGATTCGGCGCCGCATCGCCTTCTCGCGCAATGAGTGACACGTTGCCATTGCGCTGCATCCATATTCCACTGTCATTCGATTGGTCCACACCTGCACCGCCGAGGGTCGCGAGAAAGCTCACATCGCCCGCGGCGTTGATCACCGGATACCCAAAACCAACAAAGTGAGCGCCAGGCGCTCCGGGCGCTGCATCGCCTGTCATCGCGACCGCGCGCATGGTGAAGTCAACCGTGTCGCCCGCCAGCGCAGCAGATGTCGCCGCAAGTCCGGTCAGGACAGCCATCATGGATGTCGTGCGCATTCCGCGTCCTCCGATTGGTCTTGGAAGCAATGTTGCCCAGCTTCTCGCTCGTGAATTCTACGGAGGCGATTCACACCCGGTTCCGAGCAGTCGACGCATCCACAGACCGCCGCTTCGATACACTGATTTCCTGACACCTTGCCGCGACCAGGACCGCCCCTGAGGCGTCTTCGGTTGCGTTTCTCAACTCCGTTCGAGGATGCGATTCATGTCGAAGACCACGTTTTGCCGTTTCTCAGGACTCACCAGAGGCGCAGCCATATTGGCGCTAGCCCTCGGAGGGGCATCGGCGTCCGCGCAGGATATTTCGCCGAACTGGTTCCGAGCGCCTGCAATCTCGCCTGACGGCTCCACGATTGTCTTCACCCATGGCGGCGACCTGTACACCGTTCCGGTGGAGGGCGGCCGCGCGATTCCGCTGACGCTGGACCCCGCTGATGAAACGCGCCCTGTCTGGTCGCGCGATGGTTCACACATTGCCTTCGCGTCCGATCGATTTGGCAACTACGACGTCTTCGTGATGCCGGCCGAAGGCGGCGACGCAATACGGCTCACCTTCCATTCCGCGAATGATTTTCCGAGCGACTTCACACCCGATGGCGGCGCCGTGTTGTTCGAAAGTTCTCGGATCGATGACGTCAGCAGCGCGCTGTTTCCTTCGGGCGTGTTGGCTGAGCTCTACCAGATTCCGGTTGCCGGCGGCACGCCAACGATGGTGCTGACCACGCCCGCGCTCAATGCTCGCTTTGAGGACTCCGGCGACCGACTCGTGTATGAAGATCGCAAGGGCTACGAAGATGAGCTTCGCAAGCATCACACGTCATCCATCGCGCGCGACATCTGGATGGTGGACCTGCAAACGAATGACCACACGCAACTGACCGAGCATGCCGCGGAAGATCGTGAGCCCAACTGGATCAACAACGATCGGGCCGTCTACTTCCTGTCCGAACGAAATGGCGATTTCAACCTGTTCCGGATGGCCATCGGCCGCAATGGCGAAGCAGGCGCCGAGCAGCTCACATTCTTTGAGCATCATCCAGTCCGTCATCTGTCGGTGGCGGACAACGGCCGGGCGGTCTTCAGCTGGCACGGCGATTTGTATTCGTATTCGCCCAATGGCGGCGCCGTGCGAATTCCCATCGACATCAGCATCGATCAACGCCGCACGACGGCGATGGAGACGAAACGCTCCGGCGCGACGGAGTTCTCCGTATCGCCCAATGGCAAGGAAGTCGCCTTCGTCGTTCGCGGCGAGGTCTTCGTCACATCGACTGAATTCAACACGACTCGACGCATCACGAACACGCCGGAGCAGGAGCGCTCCGTCGATTTCGCGCCGGATGGCCGATCCATCGTGTACGCCGGCGAGCGCGACGGCTCGTGGAACATCTACCAGGCGACCATCGCCGATGACGATGAGTTGTATTTCTTCAGCGCGACGAAGATCGAAGAAGAGGCGCTGGTCTCGACGGACGCGGAAGAATTCCAGCCTTCCTATTCACCTGATGGCGACAAGATCGCTTATCTGCACAATCGTTCAACGCTCAACGTGTTGACGCTGGAATCGGGCGACATTGTCACCGCGCTTCCGGGCACGGCGTACTACTCCTATTCGGATGGCGACTACCCCTTCTCCTGGTCGCCCGACAGCGAGTGGCTTGCGATGCACTTCTACAACCGCAGCCGCGCGTTTGTGCCACAGGTTGGCATCGTGAAGGCGGACGGTTCGCAGGACTGGCCGATCGATATTTCCAACTCCGGCTATGACGACAATTCGCCCGTCTGGGCCATGGACGGCGGCGCCCTGGCGTGGGCATCCGACCGCTACGGCATGCGCAGCCACGGCAGCTGGGGCTCGCAGTACGACGTCGTCGCGGCATTCCTCAACCAGGACGCGTACGACCGATTCAAGCTCTCCAAGGAAGAGTACGAGCTGAAGAAGGAAGCGGACGAGAAGAAAAAGGAAGATGAAGACAAGGACGAGGACACGGACGAGGATGACGCGAACGAAGAGGGCGATGACGGCGACGACGCTGAGGAGAGCGACGAAGACGACGTCGATCCGATCAAGCTTGAGCTCGACGGACTGGATTCGCGCACAGAACGCCTGACCATTCACGCCTCCGACCTTGGCGGCTTCGCGCTGTCGCCGGATGGCGACAAGCTCTTCTACCTTGCACGCTTTGAAAAAGGCTTCGACCTGTGGGTGCATGACTTCCGCAAAGAATCCACCAGTGTGCTCGCCAAGCTCGGCGCCAACAGCGCGTCCATGGAGCTCTCCGACGATGGCAAGTCCATCTTCATGCTGGCGGGCGGCTCGCTGTCGAAGATCGATGCAGAGAGCGGCGACAAGAAGTCAATCGGGTTTGAAGCGACCCTCGACATCGACGGCGACGCTGAGCGCGAGCACCTGCTCGAACACGTCTGGCGTCAGGCCAAGCAGAAGTTCTATCGACAGGACCTGCACGGCGTGGACTGGAGCTTCTATCGCGAACAGTACGAGCCCAAGCTCGAAGGCGTCACCACCAACCGAGCCTTTGCGGAGATTCTCTCTGAGCTTCTCGGCGAATTGAACGCCTCACACACCGGCGGCCGATACTTTCCGGGTTCAGAGAGCGGCGATGCGCAGACCGCATCACTCGGTGTGATCTATGACAACGACTATCGCGGCGATGGCGTCCGGATCGCGTCCGTCCTGGAAGGCGGCCCGCTCGAGAAAGCGGAACTCAACATCAGCGCCGGCAACGTAATCACACACATCGACGGTCAGCCCGTCGGCGCCGCATCGAATCTTTATAAGCCGCTCAACCACAAGGCCGGCGACCGCGTTCGCCTGACCATTCGAAGCGCGGACGGCGCGACGCGAGATGTGGTGGTTCGGCCGGTCAGCCTCGGCGCCGAGAATGAACTGCTCTACCAGCGCTGGGTGCGCACGCGGCGTGAAATCGTTGAGAACGCATCGGACGGCCGCATTGGCTACATGCACGTGCGCGGCATGAATGATCCCAGCTTCCGACGTTTTTACGCCGAAGCGCTTGGGCGGCACTTCGATAAGGAAGCCCTCATCGTTGACACGCGCTTCAACGGCGGCGGCTGGCTGCATGATGACCTCGTCACCTTCCTCACCGGCACGAAGTACGTGGATATGCACCCGCGCGATGATGAGTCGCCAAATGTTTCCTACGTCGGCGATTCCGCCTGGCGATGGACCAAGCCCTCCGCTGTGGTGATGAGTGAGAGCAATTACTCCGATGCGCACTTCTTCCCGTGGGCGTATGCCGAACTGGAGATTGGCCCGACCATCGGCATGCCGGTGCCGGGCACGGCGACCGCCGTCTGGTGGGAGCGATTGCACACCGGCGACCTCGTCTTTGGCATCCCGCAGGTCGGCATGAAAGGCGCTGATGGTGAATTCCTTGAAAACAAGGAACTGGAGCCCGACTACCGCGTGCCGCTCGATCCCGAGTCCGCCGCCGGCGGCACGGACACGCAGTTGCTCGCCGCGGTTCAGGTGCTGCTCGCGGAATTGAATCAGGAGTAATGCGCCAGCAAGCGTCGTGGCTCTGCGGCGCCCGCACTGAGGTCATTTGCCCCATCTGCTAGATTGAGCGCGTGAGCCTCAATCGGGGAGACAAGATTGGCCCGTACGTTGTCGACTGCGAAGTCGGGCGCGGTGGCATGGGCGTGGTCTATCGCGCCACTGATGACCGGCTCGACCGAGTGGTCGCCATTAAGGCCCTTCCCGATGATGTCGCCCGCGATCAGGACCGAATGGAGCGGTTCGAACGCGAAGCCAAGACGCTCGCTGCGCTCAACCATCCCAATATTGCGCACCTGTATGGTCTTGAAGAGGATGGGCACGATCGATTCCTCATCCTCGAATACGTTGAAGGCGAGACACTGCAGGAGCGACTGCATCGCGGTCCGATGTCGGTTGAGGAATCGATCGAGATCATGGCAACCATCGCTGCGGGGCTAGAAGCGGCTCACGATGCAGGCGTCATCCATCGCGACTTGAAACCGGGGAACATCAAGCTCACACCTGACGGCAAGGTCAAGATCCTCGACTTTGGTCTCGCGAGATCCGAAGACACAGGGTCCGACACGAATGTCATGAGTGAGTCCCCCACGCTCAGCATTCCGGTGTCGCCGACGATGCCCGGCGCCATCCTCGGCACGGCGCCGTACATGAGCCCGGAGCAGGCGCGCGGCAAGCACATCGACAAGCGCACCGACATCTGGTCCTTCGGCGTCGTGTTGCATGAGTGCCTGACGGGCGCGGGGCTCTTTCACGGCGAATCGGCGACCGATTCGATCGCGGCGATCCTCGAGCGAGAAACGTCGCTTGAGGCGCTGCCGGCGCGGACGCCGCGGCGGGTGCGAGAACTCATCGTGCGGTGTCTGAAGAAAGATCGCAGTCGGCGGTTGCGCGACATTGGCGATGCCCGGTTGGAATTGGAGCAGGCGCTGACAGAGCGCGAGTGGAGTCAGACGGGCGTCGATTCTCAAGCGGGCCCAGCGCGAGGACGGTCGATTCTGATTGTCGCTGCGCTTCTACTCGTGTTTGGACTTATCGGGGCCGGGGCGGGCTATTACGCCACACAACGAAACAACGATGCGACGCAACCGTTCGCTCAACTTCATTTTGATCTTCCGTTACGACTCGCGGGTGATGATGAAGTACGCATCGTCCCCGAGCGTTTCGACCTCTCGCCTGATGGATCGGCAATTGTCGTCGAGCCGGTCGGCGGCGGACCACTGGTGATACGCGAATTGAATTCCTTCAACGCACGGACGCTCGCCGGCACGGAGGATGCATACTCGCCACAATTCTCCGCCGACGGCCGTTCAATTTCGTACTACTACCGAGGACGAATTTATCGAGTCTCCCGCGACGGCGGCCCCCCCAGATCTTTGTTTGGTGGCGCATCGTTGCGCGGCTGGGAGGCCGAAGGCCAAGATGGATCGATTTACTTCACGAACGAGGCGGGCACGTCAATCATCCGCCACCGACCTGGCGATTGGACGCCCGAGACGATCTTCACCATCGCCGACGTTCCCGGGACTTATGGTTTTGAGTCGCTGAGGACCGTGAGGGGGCAAGATTATGTTCTTGTCGATGCGTACTACGAGAATGCGATTGACGCCTATCGGATTATCGCTGTGTCGCTTGTGGACGGGACACACTGGACCGTGATCGAGAACGCCGCGAATCCCATCGTCACTCAATCGGGCGTTCTTTTCTTCACGCGTGACGCCACATTGTTTTCGGCGCCCTTCGACCTGTCCACCGGCCGCGTGACCGGGAATTCATCAATTGCAATCGAAAGCGTTCGCGCCTCGGAATGGGGCTCAGGGGCCTATCTGGATATTTCGTGGAATGGGACCTGCGCTTTTCTGCCCGGGACGCGCACCGGAAAAGATCGACGAATCGTGCGAGTGACGCGTGAAGGTGAAGTCGAGCCGCTTAGTCCAATCGACATCATCGACGATTCTGCACTTCGCATTTCACCTGATGGTGGTCAAATCGTGATCAATACGCTTCGACGCGGACAGGAAACGCATGTCTTTGACCTTGATCGCTCCATCATGCGACGCATTCCGAACAGCGGCGAATCCTATGGGTATGTGTGGGACGCCACGAGCACTCGGTTCGCATGCACAACGTTTGACCCGTCAATAGGCTACGAGACGTCACAGATCGCAGTGCATGATTTGCAGGCCGGCGCTCCTGTGCGCGTGCTTCGCTCTGGCGCGGATTATTGGCCCTTTGACTGGACCCCGGACAATTCATCACTGCTGATTGGTGAGTTTCGGTCAGAGTCGGCGTCGCGAATGACGCGCGTTGTGCGAATCCCAATCGAATCTCCAGATGACGCTGAAGTCCTATTCGAGAGTAGTCATGCTCTGGACTCTCTAAAATTGTCTCCCGACGGCAAATGGATGGCGTATCTCTCGTACGCGACGGACAACCCCGAACTCATCCTGGAGCCGTATCCGCCGACGGGTCGGCGCTGGCAGGTCTCGCCCGGCGACCGCGCAGTATGGGAAGGGCCGTTCTGGGCGCCGGATTCATCCGCATTGCATTGGGTCGCCGATGAGACGATGTTCGTTACGCCGATCGATGAGTCTCCTGGCGGCCCGACCGTTGGCGCGTCGCGCCCGCTGTTCCGGACACCTTGGCCACACGCTGAAAGTCGCTGGGACTCATGGGACATTGGACCGGATGGCCACTTCTACGCTGTCGAACCGGCGGCGTGGGAGCAGGAGGAAGCTGTGATTCAGATGATCGTCAACTTTGACAAGCAACCAGGAGCGACTCCATGAGCGCATCGCCGGGGAATCCTCAACTCTTTGCCGCGATTGCGAATGAAGGCTCCGCCGCCCGCGTCAAGCTGGTCGGACCCAACTTTGGCGAGCGCGAAGGCCCCATTGTCGTGTCGATGATCGAGTCACACCTCGATGAGCATGGCAGCGCCGTGAAGACCGTGGTGCTCGATTTCACGGATGTCGAGTTCATCAACAGCAGTGGTCTTGGCTCCTGCGTCACGATTCACCGTAATTCGACGGCCAGGAAGAACAAGGTCGCCCTTTTCAATCTGTCAAAGCCGCTGCTGGAGGTGTTCAAGATGACGCACCTGCACAAGCTGTTCAAGGTTGTTGACAGCGACAAGGCGCTGGCCAAGCTCACGTCGTAGCGAATCGAATTCAGTCAGCCCGTGCTTTGCATGGCGGCGGCGAGGCCATTGACACTCAACAGGATGAGGCGGCGAAGCTCTGCCTGATCCGCATCTTTCGATTCACGCCAGCGGCGAAGCAACTCCACCTGCAAGGCGTTGAGCGCATCTGTATCGGGGTTGCGTTCTCGAATGGACTGTTGAATGACGGGGTTGTTGTCCAGCAAAGCATCCTGGCCTGTAATCGCCAGGATTGCCGTCTCGGTGCGGCGGAACTCCTCGACGAGCTGTGTATGAATGGCCGCGCCGCTCTGGCCTGCATACCAACGGGCGACGTCCAGGCGCGCTCGCGCCATTTCCTGCTGGGCGTTGTCGATGAAGGCGCGGAAGCTGCCGCTGGATCGATACGCCGCGCGGCAGGCCTCCACCTGTTCGGGCGCGTGCATGACGTGCTTTTCGAATGCCCTCCCAACGCCATACCAGCCCGGTGCGTTGTAGCGCATCTGCGTCCACGAAAACACCCACGGAATCGCGCGCAGATTCTCAAAACGAATCTCGCCATTCGAGCGCGACACCGGGCGCGAGGCGATCGGCAGCTCACCGATGTGTTGAACGGGTGAATTGTCAACGAACCACGGCCAGAAGGCCGGGTCGTCGATGAGTTCGCGATATGCGGCGCGAGAGGTGTCCGCGAGGGACTCCATCAATTCAGTGGATTCAGTCGCACTGCTCGTTGACGTGTTCGACATTGCAGCAGCGAGCAGCACTGCGTTCACAATCTGTTCGAGATGTCGCCTGGCCAGCGCAGGCATGGCATAGCGAAACGAAATCACTTCACCCTGTTCGGTGAACCGGATTCGGCCGTTCCTGCTCGCCACCGGGCTTGAAAGGATGGCTCGATGGGCGCGACCGCCGCCACGCGCCACGGTGCCGCCGCGACCGTGGAAGAATCGGAAGCTGATATCAGCGTCGCGGCACACGCGCGACAACTGCTCTTGCGCTTCATAGAGCCTCCAGTTCGCCGCCCAGTACCCGCCGTCCTTGTTGCTGTCGGAATACCCGAGCATGATTTCCTGGAAATGGCCGCGTGCCTTCAGATGCGCCGCGTACACGGGCTCATTGAAGATCGATTGCATGACCTCCGCAGCGCGGGCGAGATCGTCCACCGTTTCAAAGAGCGGCGCCACATCAATCGGGGACGACACCTCGCCTTGATCGATCGTCCACAGTCCCACTTCGCGCAGCAGAATGAGCACTTCGAGCACATCGCTCACATCATGCGCCATGCTGATCACATAGGAACCAATAGATTCCGGTTCGCGTCGCGCGGCGTCGCCGATGACATCGAGCGATTCAAGAAGCTCGCGTGTCGCCTCGGACACCGCGACGCCTCGCGCCAACAGCGGCCGGGGCGTCGAAAGCTCCTTGCGAAGGATGTCAAGTCGCGCCGTTTCATCGAGCGATGCATAGTCCGGCGTCACACCGGCCAGCTTGAAGAGATCAGCGACGGCGCCTTCATGCACGCGGCTGTGCTGACGAATGTCCAACGCCGCGAGATGGAAACCAAATGCGCGGGCGTGCACGAGACAGTCGGCGATCGGGCCGCGCCGCGCCACTTCGTGAAGCCCTGCAAACTCCAATGCGTGTTGCAGCACTTCGAGATCGTCAACAAACTGCGCGGCGGTGTAGTCCGGCTCTCGAAGCTTGTTCTGCATATGACGGATCTTCACCCGAAACGGCTCGTGGCCCAGAAAGCGCACACGCTGCGGGTCCAACGGAACAGCGCGCTCGTCCTGCTCGATGGATGCGGCTAATTCCGGCGAGATCGCCACGCGCTGTGTGGAGACGCTCAATTCCTGTCGGAGTTGCTCAATCGCTTCGGTGTGCCGCGCGATGGCTGCGGCTCTCATTTCTTCGAAGGTATGCTGGGTCATCGCCGCCGTGACATTCGGGTTGCCATCGCGATCGCCGCCGATCCAGGATCGGTAGCGCAGGAACGCCGGCAGGATCGGCGCGGCGCCGTAGTGCGACTCAATCGCCTCGGACAGATCGCGATACAAGCCAGGAACGGCATCCCAGATCGCGCCGGCGAGATAGCCGACGCCGTTGCGCACTTCATCAATCACTTCCAGACGACGTGATCGCACCTCGTCGGTGGCCAGTAGCAATGAGAGCGTCTGGCGAACGGCGCTTTCGGCTCGATGGCGTTCAACGGGCGTCGATTCCGAATCATCGTGCGCGTGAATCAGGTCAGCGATTCGCGCCTGCTTCTGCATGACGCTGCGCCGACGAGATTCCGTCGGGTGGGCCGTGAGCGTTGGCGAAATATCGAGCTGGGCGATCGCGTCCTGAATTTGATCGAGTGAAAGACCGCTGTGCTTCAACTCCCCCACTGCCTCTGCGAGCGATTCCGGACGAGGCGCATCAATGGTCGCCTTTCGCTCGCGATCTCGATTCACGCGAACGATATGGACCTGCTCCGCCTTGTTGCGGAGATGGAATCGAATCGTGAGCAGTTTGAGCGCGGCGTGGATTTCTTCATGCGACAGCGCCGCAAGTCGTTGATCGGGCGCCGCGCGATCCAACATGCGTTGAGCGGCGCCGCGCACTGACATCAGATCAAGGTCGGCCGTCGCGACCTGATCGAGCTGATCATTCAACCAGGAGATGTCTTGAGCGAGGGGCAATGTCATGACGTCAACCATCATGCCCGAAGTGGAGCGTTCTCGCTCGCGCGGCAGGCGCCAGTTGACGCTGCGCTAGTGGCCGGGCGCCCAATTCCCCAGCAACTGCGCCAAGTCGGCCCCATCGACTTGTCCATCGCCATTCAGATCTCCCGGCGTGCTGGAGCACACACCCGTGCTGAATTGGTGTGCGATGGGATTGGACACAGTGGCGCCGACCGCATTGGATGCCTCAACGCTCCAATAGTACGTCGTTAGCGGAAGGAGCACTCCGCCCGGAATGACGAATTCAGACCCCATAATGTCCTCTTGACTGAAGACCACCATCGAAAGTCCAGGGTCCAGGGCGACCGTGAGGCTGTATGCAACCGGGCTGAAATCGGGTGTTGCGTCCGACCAGTCGAGGGTGAGTCGCATCCAATTGCCCTCAGCCTGTGTGGGCGCCGGGACGTCTTGGGCGCTATCGAACGGCGTCAGGAGTTCGAACGCGCCGGGCGCCGTGACATCGGTTTGATTCAGCAGGATTCGGGCAAAGTTGTTGGCGCCGGAGCCGGTGGCAACCGCAATGTCCAGGAGTCCATCTTTGTCCGCATTGCAAATGACCAAGGCGAGTGGCTCAAACCCAACTTCAATGACATGGGGAGGCTGAAACGTTCCGTCCCCGTTGCCAAGATACACGGAGATCTCATCGCTGGATTCGTTCACCAGCGCCATGTCGAGATGCGCATCACCGTCCAAGTGGCCCAGCGCGACCGAATCCGGACGCACGCCGGATGGCGTTTCAGGCAGCGATGCAAAAGTCCCGTCGCCGGCGCCGAGGAAAACCTGAATCGAATTTGAAAATATATTTGACACGATGAAGTCGTCATGCGTGTCGCCATTCACGTCACCGACGCTCATCGATTTGGCGCCAAATCCCGCGGCAAGCGACTGGCTCAGCGTGAAGCCGCCCGCCCCGTCTCCGAGCAGCACCGAAATCGAATCATCGACATGCGTCAACACGATGTCCGCGTGCTGATCTCCATTGAATCGCCCAACGTCGATCGCCATTTGCCCAAGTCCGACGTCCACGGACTCCATCGGCGCAAATGCGCCATCGCCAAGTCCGTACAGCAATGACATTGCGCTTGAGCCGGCGCTGGAAACGGCGATGTCCAGATGGTCGTCACCGTTGAAATCATCGAGCGCCAGAGCGTAAGGAAAGTCTCCTACCCCAATCGCGACTCGGGGCCCAAACTGCACGCCCGTCATTCCAAGCGAAACGGAAACCGTATTTTGCGTCGAATTCGCGACAATGAGGTCGGGATCTCCGTCCTCATTCAGATCGGCGGTTTTCAGTGACACCGGATTGAGGCCCGCCGGCTCGAACGTCTGCGTTTGAAACGTTCCATCGCCATTGGCTCGGAGCACGGAATACACACCGGCGCTGTTGGACGCCGCAACGAGGTCGATGTGACCATCGCCATCGAGATCGTCCGCCACAATTGACTGGGGCATGGATTGGACGGCATATGAGACAGGCAGCGCGAATCCTCCGAATGGCGCCGCTTGCGCCAGCCCCGCCATGAAGAACGGGAGTTGAACCCCGATCGCCAAGGCGCAGCGATCACGACGGATCACGCGCTTCGCCAGGGTTGATTTTGCACACTCAGACACGTGCATTGTCTACTCCGTCTTGGGTGTCCAGTTGGCGAGAAGCATGGCCAGGTCAACGCCGTCAACGGCGCCATCGTCATTGACGTCCCATGGGTTGCTCGAACAGACGCCCGTCGTGAATGTAAATGCCTCTGGAGACGACACCGTTTCGCCGGCGCGATTGCGCGCTGTGACTCTCCAAAAGTAAGACTGTGCCTCCATCGTGATGTTTGGCGGAATCACATGCTCTATGGATGTCAGTCCTTCGATCTGATAAATGACTTGCGTGAATTGCTCGTCTGCAGCAATCTCCAGCTCGTACGTCACTTCACTAAAATCTGGAGCCGCAGTTGACCACGAAAGGACGACGTCCACCCAAGCGGCGTTCGCGCTCGTGCGGACCGGCACATTGTTATGACCATTTGGAGGCGAGAGCAGCGAAAACGCGCCGGGCGGGTCCGCATCTGTCTGGTTCAGGAACACCAGCACTGGATAGCTTGGAATTGATCCAGTCACCACGGCAATGTCGTCATACCCATCCCCATCGAGATTGGTTGCCGTGAGACTCCCGGTTGGATGCGCGAGCGCAAACTC
>MRWG01000974.1_pt1 | contig 22011 bp, 19 predicted proteins | sample 1013341 | NCBI WGS metagenome assembly MRWG01 (sample SAMN06117577, study PRJNA244670) | biofilm metagenome | biome: Water; feature: Cathode Biofilm; material: Biofilm; isolation source: microbial consortium enriched at the cathode of a solar microbial fuel cell | place: USA: District of Columbia ... | reverse complement strand
ACGAGATGGGCTGCGACGCCACGAGCCTGAAGAAGGCGTGCGTCGCGGGCTTCGGATTCGTAGGCGATATTGCCGATATCGGCGGTCGCGTAGACCTGGCCGCAATGAATGCCGCGGTCCTCGATTTCACCGCGCAATGCCGGCGGCAATCCCTCTCCCGCGACGCACGCCTTCTTCAGGCTCGTGGCGTCGCAGCCCATCTCGTCCGCTTTTTCGAGAAGCTGTTTGAGATAACTGGGCGTGCCCGCATATCCGGTCGGCTTGATGTCGTTGATCGCCTGCACCTGCAGTTCCGTGTTGCCGACGCCTGCCGGGAAAACGGCGCAACCCAGCGCACGCGCGCCCGCCTCCAGCATCGCACCGGCCGGGGTGAAGTGGTAGGCGAACGTGTTATGCATGATGTCGCCGGCACGGAAGCCGCTGGCGTAGAGCGCACGCGCCGTGCCCCACCAATCGGTGCCGTGCCCTTCCGGGTCGTAGGTCGGCCCGGGCGACTGGAAAATTCGCGAAAGCTGACCGACCGCCAGCGTCGTCATGCCGCCGAGCGGATCGCCGGCGGATTGGATATTCACAAGTTCGGATTTCCGGGTCACGGGAAGCCTGGCGAGCGATGCCCGGTCGGTGACAGATGCCGCATCGACACCGGCCAGCAGCTTCGCGTAATAGGGGGCGTTTTCCTGCGCATTCCGGATGTGATCCGGCAACGCGCCGAACAACGCGGCGTCGCGTTCGTCCGGATCCCGGATTTCGAGATCGTCGTAGTAGCGGCCGTCAGCCATCGTCAACCGAGCCAGCGTTTACGGCGCCGGTAGTGCTTGACCTCACGGAAGCTCTTGCGCCCACCGCTGGAAAGCCCGAGGTAGAATTCCTTCACGTCCTCGTTCTCGCGCAGGTTGGCCGCGGGACCGTCCATCACGACGCGCCCGTTCTCAAGAATATAGCCGTAATCGGCGTAGCGGAGCGCGATGTTGGTGTTCTGTTCGGCCAGCAGCATGCTGACGCCTTCCTTCTTGTTCAGGTCGTCGACGATCTCGAAGATTTCTTCGACGAGCTGCGGCGCGAGACCCATGGACGGCTCATCCAGCAGCATCATCTTGGGGTTCGACATCAGCGCGCGGCCGATGGCGCACATCTGCTGCTCACCGCCGGACGTATAGCCGGCCTGCGAGGTGCGGCGATCCTTGAGGCGCGGGAAATAGTTGTAAACCTTGTCCAGCGATGCCTGAATCGCGGCCTTGCCGTCAGTGCGCGTATAAGCGCCGGTCAGCAAGTTTTCCTCGATCGTTAAATGTTCGAAACAATGGCGGCCTTCCATCACCTGGATGACGCCGCGCTTGACCAGGTCGTTGGGCGACGATGCCTCGACCTTTTCGCCGTCATAGACGATGGAGCCCTTGGTCACCTCGCCGCGCTCCGCGTGCAGGAGATTGGAAATCGCCTTCAGCGTCGTCGTCTTGCCGGCACCGTTGGCGCCGAGGATGGCGACGATCTGTCCGGTCGGCACCTCGAGCGAGACACCCTTCAGGACGAGGATCACGTGGTTGTAGATGACCTCGATATTATTCACGGAGAGGAGAATGCCGGCGCCCTCACGGGCGCCGGCGGTTTCCTCCGCCAATTGGGCGGAACTGCTCATATTAATTGCAGGTCCTTGGCGTGATGTTGTTTTCCTTCGCGTAGTTCCTGGAATCTTCCTCGATCAACGCGTCGATAACTTCACGGTCCGGGGTGTAGAACTCGGACACGAAGCTCCACTTCTTGGCCTTCGCATCCCACTGCTGGAGCGCGACCTTACCCGGCCCCTGGTGATTCTCACAGGTAAGCTGGATCGGGTAGGTGAAGCCTTCGAGACCCAGAACCGCCAGACGCTTGGCATCGACGTTGAGGGATTCGAAACCGTCACGAACCTGTTCGCTGGTCACCTCCTTGGTGTTGTGGATGCGCATGGCGTTGCGGATCGCTTCGGCCGTCCACATCGCGGCCACAAGACCGCGGTTGTAGAGGACCTCGCCGATGCGGTCGCGGTCGCCGCCGCCGTTACCGGCGTCATAGACGAACTTCTTGATGTCGTCATGGGCACGGAAGTTGTCACCCGCGGCGTGGAACGCGCCCGACAGGTAACCGTTGGCGTCTTCACCGGCCGGCAGCACGTCGTTTTCGGAACCCGACCACCAGACGCCGATGAAGCGGTCCATCGGATAGCGGATCGAAGCGGCTTCCTTGATGGCGACCTGGTTCATCACGCCCCAGCCCCACATCATGGTCCAGTCGGGTCGTTCGCGGCGGATTTGCAGCCACGTCGCCTTCTGTTCCTGACCCGGGTGATCGACGGCCAGAAGCATCAGCTCGAAGCCGTGCTTCTTGGAGAGTTCCTCGAGGGTCCGGATCGGTTCCTTGCCGTACGCCGAGTTGTGATAGACCAGCGCGATCTTCTTGCCCTTCAGCTTGTCCATGCCGCCTTCTTTCTCGCCGATATACTTGACGAAGACGGAGGCCTGGTCCCAGTAGGTGGCCGGCGGGTTGAAGATGTACGGGAACACCTTACCGTTGGCGGCCGAGGTGCGGCCGTAGCCCATCGAGAACACCGGGATCTTGTCCTCGGTGGCCTTCGGGATCAGCTGATACGTGATACCGGTCGAAAGCGGCTGGTAGACCAGACCGCCCGATGGCGGGGTGCCCTTGGTGTTTTCGTAGCACTCGACACCCTGCTTGGTGTTGTAGGCGGTTTCGCACTCGATGTACTTGACCTTGACGCCTTCAATGCCGCCATCGCGCGCATTGAGCATCTTCCAGTAGTCGCCGTAGCCGTTGGCGAACGGGATGCCGTTCGGCGCATAAGGCCCGGTACGATACACCGTGGCCGGAATGACCAGCTCATAGGCGTCCGCAACGGCGGTCGTCAGCGGCATGGCAACCGCGGCAACCGCCAGTGCTTTCGTCAGAAGTTTCAGTCTCATGTGTGCCTCCCTTTTGAGGTTGTTTTGGCGGCTTCGCCGCCGGTTAATTCCTTGGATGTCAATATGCTAACCCGAGTTTCTCCGGTTGGATAGGGGGTCCCCGTCAATACGGGAACGGCCATTTCCTCAGTTTCTCCTTCAGAATCTGCCATAGCCGGGCGAGGCCGTGCGGCTCGACGATCAGGAAGAAGATGATCAGCGAACCGAGCAGCATGACCTCGGCATGCTTCGCGGCGCCGACGGCAAAGCCCATGCCGTCGACCATGATGACCTTGAGCGTGATCGGGATCAGCACCATGAACGCGGCGCCCAGGAACGACCCGAGAATGCTGCCGAGACCGCCGATGATGACGATGAAGAGCACAAAGAACGACTGGAAGATATCGAACGCCTCGGTCGGTTCGGCGGAGCCCAGCCACACATTGAAATAAAGCGCGCCGGCGACGCCGATATAGAAGGAACTGACCGCGAACGCCGTCATTTTCGCTTCGAACGGGCGGATGCCGATCAGTTCGGCGGCGATATCCATGTCGCGGATCGCCATCCAGCTCCGGCCGACGCGCCCGCGCACGATGTTCTTGGCGGCCAATGCGAATATGGCGACGACAGACAATGTGAACAGATACCTGACGGCGGGGCTCGCCTCGGGCCCGGTGACCAGGAACCCGAACACCTCGCGCGGCGGCGCGACGATCATGCCGGTCGGCGAATAGTTGAAGAACCAGCCGACCTTATTGAACAGCCACACCAGGAAGAACTGCGCCGCCAGCGTCGCGACCGCCAGATAGAAGCCCTTGATCCTGAGCGACGGCAATCCGAAGAAGACGCCGACACAGGCCGTGATCCCGCCGGACAGCAGGATCGCGACGATGAAGTTCAGCTCCGGGAACGATGTCGTCAGCTTGTAGGACGCATAGGCGCCGACCGCCATGAAGCCGCCGGTGCCGAGCGACACCTGACCGCAATAGCCGGTCAGGATGTTAAGGCCCAGCCCTGCCAGGGCGTAGACCAGGAAATGAATGAGAATGGCGTTGGCCCAGTAGTCGTTGATGAAGAACGGCACCACGCCGAACGCCGCCACGAGAACGAGACCAATGAATATCTTGTCCTGCGGAATGGTGAAGATCGCCTGATCGGCTTGGTAGCTCGTCTTGAACTGACCGGCTTCGCGATAAAACATGGCCGTCTACACCCTCTCGATGATTTTTTCGCCGAACAGGCCCTGCGGCCGGACCAGCAGGAACACAAGCGCCAGCATGAAGGCGAACCAGTTCTCGATGGCACCGCCGACGAACGGGCCGACGTAGATCTCGGCCAGCTTCTCGCCGACACCGATGATCAGCCCGCCGATGATGGCCCCCGGCACCGACGTGAAACCGCCCAGGATCAAGACCGGCAGCGCCTTGAGCGCGATCAGCGACAGCGAGAACTGGATGCCCGATTTCGAGCCCCACATGATCCCGGCAACCAGCGCCACGAAGCCCGACACCGACCACACGATGACCCAGATGGTCCTGAGCGAGATACCGACGCTAAGCGCCGCCTGGTGATCATCGGCAACGGCGCGGAGCGCACGGCCGATGCGTGTTTTCTGGAAGAAGATCGCCAGCACGATCACCAGCACCGCGGCAACCCCGGCGGCGACGATCTCCAGCTTTTCAATGTAAAGGTTGTGCGTGTCGAGCAGGTAATCCCATGCCCCCTGCGGCAGGCCGATATCGAGCGGTTTCACGTCGGAGCCGAACAGCGTAACGCCCAGACCTTCCAGGAAATAGGCGAGCCCGATCGTCGACATAAAGAGGATGATCGGTTCCTGGTTGACGAGATGGCGCAGCACGAGGCGCTCCACCAGCCAGGCGACGATCACCATCACGCCCATGGTGGCGATGATGCCGAGCCACACCGGCAACGCGAACCCGAACAACTCATAGAACCAGCCGTCCTCGGAAATGAAGTCGTATAGCGCCAGACCGGCAAACAGCGCGAACACGCCCTGCGCGAAGTTGAAGATGCCGGAGGCCTTGAAGATCAACACGAAGCCGAGCGCGATGAGTGAATACATCACCCCCGCCATCAGGCCGCTGATCACCGTCTCTAGAAAAAACAGCATAATCTACTCGCCTTGTTCTTCGTCGTCGTGCGCGACGCCAAGATAGGCGTCGATCACGTCCTGGTTCGTGCGCACCTTGTCCGGCGTTCCCTCAGCCAGCTTCTTACCGTAATCGAGCACCACGACCCGGTCGGAGATATCCATGACGACGCCCATATCGTGCTCGATCAGCACGATGGTGGTGCCGAACTCGTCGTTCACGTCGAGGATGAAGCGGCACATGTCCTGCTTCTCTTCCAGGTTCATGCCGGCCATCGGCTCGTCCAGCAAAAGCAGATCCGGTTCGGCAGCGAGCGCGCGGCCCAGTTCGACACGCTTCTGCAGACCGTAGGGAAGCGTGCCGACGGCTGTCTTGCGTATCGCCTCGATCTCCAGGAAGTCGATCACGCGCTCGACGACGGCGCGATGCTCCATCTCTTCCTTTTCGGCCGGCCCGAAGCGAAGCGCCTGCCAGAACACACCCTTGTTCATCTTTGTATTGCGCCCGGTCATGATGTTGTCGAGCGTCGTCATGCCGTTAAAAAGCGCGATGTTCTGGAACGTCCGCGCGATACCCTGGCGCGCCGCTTCCGACGGGCGCACCTGGCGTCGCGTGTTGCCCTTGAACGTGATCGTCCCTTCCTGCGGATGATAGAAGCCGTTGATGCAGTTCAGCATTGAGCTCTTGCCGGCGCCGTTCGGGCCGATGATCGCGAAGACCTCGTGTTCCTTGACATCGAACGAGACGTTGGAGAGCGCCTTCACACCGCCGAACGACAGCGAAATCCGGTCCACCGCGAGGATCGTATCCCCGATTTTTCTTTCATACGTCATGGATGCCGCCGCTTATTCCGCTGCTTGTGCCTGTTGGGTGGGATAGACCTGCGCTTCGCGGATCTTGACGTCGGCCTTAATGGTACCGGTACGGCCGTCTTCGAAGGTGACGGTCGCCTCGACGGGGCAGACGTCGACGCCGGAATAGAGCGCGTCGATGAGCTGACCGTACCGTTCGGAGACGGTGTTGCGGCGCACCTTGCGGGTCCGCGTCAGCTCGCCGTCGTCGGCGTCGAGCAGCTTGTGCAGGATCAGGTACCGCTTGATCTGCGAACCGGCCAGAACCTCGTCCTCGGACAGATCCTTGTTGACCTTGTCGACGCATTCGGCGACCAGGTCGTAAACCTCGTCGCGCATCGCCAGATCGGTGTACCCCGAGTACGCGAGGCCACGCCGCTCGGCCCAGTTGCCGACCGCCTCGAGATCGATATTGATGAACGCTGCGGCGTAGTCCTTCTCGTGACCGAACGCCACCGCCTCGGTGATATACGGGAAGAACTTCAGTTTGTTCTCGATGTACTTGGGCGCGAACATGGTGCCGTTGTTGAGCTTGCCGACATCCTTGGCGCGGTCGATGATCTTGAGATGCCCGTCGGCGTCGAAAAAGCCGGCGTCGCCGGTCATCACCCAGCCATCCTCGGTTTTGGCATCGCGCGTCGCTTCGTCGTTCTTGTAATAGGCGACGAAAACGCCCGGGCTCCTGAACAGCACCTCGCCGTTGTCGGCGATCTTCAGTTCAACGTCGGTCGCCGGTGGACCGACCGTGTCCGGTTTGATGTCGCCGTCCTTCTGCATACAAATGAACACCGACGCCTCGGTCGAGCCGTAAAGCTGCTTGATATTGACGCCGAGCGAGCGAAAGAAATCGAAGATGTCGGGGCCGATCGCCTCGCCCGCCGTGTAAGCGAGGCGGAAGCGCGAGAAACCGAGTTCGTTCTTGAGCGGCCCGTAAACCAGCAGTTCGCCCATGGCGTAAAGAAACCGGTCGATGAACGACACCGGCTTGCCGTCCAGCAGGTCCGGACCGACGCGTAGCGCCACGTCCATGAACTTCCTGTAGAGCCACTGGTTGATCCTGGTCGCATCCTCCATCCGGATCGAAACCTGGGTCAGGATGGTCTCGAAGATCCGCGGCGGCGCGAAGAAATAGGTCGGGCCGATTTCCTTCAGGTCCTGCATCACCGTGTCCGAGCTTTCCGGGCACGAAACACAAAAGCCAGCCACGTATGACTGACCGTAGGAAAAGATATTGTCGCCGACCCAGGCCATGGGCAGATAGGCCAGAACCTCGTCGCGCTCACTCAGGTTGTCCCACGCGACCCCGTTGCGCGCCGTGATCACCAGGTTGTCGAAGCTGAGCATCACGCCTTTCGGACGACCGGTGGTGCCCGACGTATAGAGCATGATGGCGATGTCGGACCCTTTTCCCTTGGCGGCCTCCTCCTCGAACCAGTTGGGGTTCTCGGCGAGGGCCTTGCGGCCCGCCTCCATCAGGCTGTCCAGCGAGCGCACGAACGGCTGATCGTAGTGCCGCATGCCGCGCTGCTCCTCGTAGACGATTTCCTTCAGCTTGGGGCAGCGGTCCATGACTTCGAGCAGCTTGTCGGTCTGCTCCTGGTTCTCGACCACGGCGAAGCTCGCTTCGGCGTGTTCGAGCACGAACTGCATCTCGTCGGCGACCGAATCCTGGTACATCGGCACCGGCGTGCCGCCGAGCGCCTGTGCCGCGGTCATCGCCCAGTAAAGCTGCGGCCGGTTGTCGCCGACGATGGCGAGGCTATCGCCGCGTTCGAAGCCGTACGCCTTGAGGCCGGCGGCCATCGCCGCGACCTCGTCCTTGACCTGGCGCCAGTTCCAGGACTGCCAGATGCCCAGATCCTTTTCGCGCATGGCCGGGCGGTCGCCGAAGCGCCGCGCGTTCTCGATCAAAAGTTTCGGAAACGTATCGGCGGCCCCAACCGCCGGTTCGACGTCACCCATCGTGTTTTCTCCCTGCGCATCCCCGGTCTTGACGCCGGTGTCATGCTTTATTGTCGAAAGAGGTTTGCAAAACAAATACTCATCGACAAGTCAAAAGATCGTGTAGCTAAACTCCGTATCGCTGTGCGAAATCTATTCGCCGAACGCATCGATTACCTTTACGTAAACGTAAATGGTAAAGCACCCTAATGCCGATATGAAAGGTATATCAAGGGGTATTTCGGAAACCCTTTTTTTCTAACCCCGCCTCCCAATCGGACCGCCGCACGCCGCGCCGGAATCTGCACTGCCTGCAAATCGTCGGGGCATGGCCGGCAGCGGTCGGCGGCATGGCGTTCCGGCGCCGGGAACATTACATCAGTGGCATGGACAAAACCGCGAAAATGTGGAGATTCCACATCAATCGCTCAACGTGCGCATGACCTAGGAGGGCAGCACCGTGTCTATCACCGGAACAGACAGTCTTGGAACCCGCAGAACCCTTGATGTGGCAGGGAAAACTTACGACTACTTCAGCCTCGAGGCGGCCCAGGCGGCCGGCATCGGCGATGTGTCGAAACTGCCCTATTCGCTGAAGGTGGTGCTGGAAAACCTGCTGCGCCGCGAAAACGGCCGCACGGTGACCACCGACGACGTCAAGGCGGTCGGCAAATGGCTGGAAACGCGCACCTCGGATCACGAGATCGCCTATCTGCCGGCGCGCGTCCTGATGCAGGACTTCACCGGCGTTCCCGCCGTCGTCGACCTGGCGTCGATGCGCGACGCGATGGTTTCGATGGGCGGCGACCCGGACAAGATCAACCCGCTGGCGCCGGTCGACCTAGTCATCGACCACTCGGTGATGGTCGACGAGGCCGGCAACCCGACCGCGTTCCAGAAGAACGTCGAGATGGAGTTCGAACGCAACATGGAGCGTTACGAGTTCCTGAAATGGGGCCAGCAGGCGTTCTCGAATTTCCGCGTCGTGCCGCCGGGCACCGGTATCTGCCACCAGGTCAACCTGGAATACCTGGCGAAGGTGATCTGGAGCCGCGAGGACGACGACGGCCGCCTGGTCGCCTATCCGGATACGCTGGTCGGCACCGACAGCCACACCACCATGATCAACGGCCTCGCCGTGCTGGGCTGGGGTGTCGGCGGCATCGAGGCCGAGGCGGTGATGCTCGGCCAGCCGGTTTCCATGCTGATCCCCGAAGTGGTCGGCTTCAAGATGACCGGCAAGCTGGCCGAGGGGATGACGGCCACCGATCTCGTGCTGACGGCGGTCGAGATGCTGCGCAAGCAGGGCGTCGTCGGCAAGTTCGTCGAGTTCTACGGCGACGGCCTCGACAACCTGTCGCTGGCCGACCAGGCGACGATCGCCAACATGGCGCCGGAATACGGCGCCACCTGCGGCTTCTTCCCGGTCAGCCCGGCGACGCTGGACTATTTGAAACTGACCGGCCGCGAGGACGAAAACATCGAACTGGTCGAGAAGTATGCCAAGGCCCAGGGCATGTGGCGCGAAACCGGCGCCCCCGACCCGGTGTTCACCGACACGCTCGACCTCGATCTCGGCTCGGTCGAACCGTCGATCGCCGGGCCCAAACGTCCGCAGGACCGCATCCAGCTCTCGATGGCGTCGAAGGCCTTCAAGGAAGGCTTCAAGACGCTCACCGGCCGCGAACAGGGCAAGTCGGCCCAGATCGGCGATTACACGCTGGAGGACGGCGCCGTCGTGATCGCCGCCATCACGAGCTGCACCAACACGTCCAACCCGGCGGTTCTGGTCGGCGCCGGTCTTGTCGCCAAGAAGGCGCACGAGCTCGGCATCAAGCCGAAGCCGTGGGTCAAGACGTCGTTCGCGCCGGGCTCGCAGGTGGTTCAGGAGTACATGGACAAGGGCGGCCTGACCGAATACATGGACGCCGTCGGCTTCAACCTGGTCGGCTTCGGCTGCACCACCTGCATCGGCAACTCCGGCCCCCTCAAGCAGGAGATCGAGGAAGCGATCACGGATAACGGCATCACCGTCGGCGCCGTGCTGTCGGGCAACCGCAACTTCGAAGGCCGCGTGCACCCGCTGTCGACGGCCAATTACCTGGCATCGCCGCCGCTGGTCGTCGCCTACGCCATCGCCGGCAACATGAACGTCGACATCTACAACGACCCGCTGGCCGAAGACAAAGACGGCAACCCGGTCTATCTCAAGGACATCTGGCCCTCGAACGAGGAAATTCACGAGTACATGTCGCGCGTGATCAATGCCGGCATGTTCCGCGAGCGCTACGGCAACGTGTTCGAGGGCGATGAGCTCTGGCAGAAGATCTCCGTCACCGGCGGTCAGACCTTCAAGTGGTCGCCGGGCTCGACCTACGTGCAGCACCCGCCGTTCTTCGAGGCGGACGACGCGGCGAGCGGCGAGCCGGAGGACTTCACGGGCGCACGCGCGCTCGCCATCCTCGGCAACTCGGTCACCACCGACCACATCTCGCCGGCCGGCAACATCAAGAAGGAAAGCCCGGCGGGCGAATTCCTGCTGGAACACCAGGTGCGCCCGGCGGACTTCAACTCCTACGGCGCGCGCCGCGGCAACCACGAGGTCATGATGCGCGGCACCTTCGCCAACATCCGCATCAAGAACGAGATGGCGCCGGGTACCGAAGGCGGCTGGACCACGCACCGCCCAAGCGGCGAGATCATGTCGATCTACCACGCCGCCATGAAGTACAAGGAAGAAGACGTGCCGCTGGTGGTCTTCGGCGGCGCCGAGTACGGCACCGGGTCGAGCCGCGACTGGGCCGCCAAGGGTACGCGCCTGCTGGGCGTCAAGGCGGTGATCGTCGAGAGCTTCGAGCGCATCCACCGCTCCAACCTGGTCGGCATGGGCGTGCTGCCGCTGCAGTTCAAGGACGGCGTGACGCGCGAGACGCTCAAGCTCGACGGCACCGAGACCTTCGACCTGACCGGCATCAAGGACGGCATCAAGCCGGGCATGGACGTGACGCTGACGGTCCACCGCGAAGACGGCTCGTCCGAGGAAGTCACCCTGCTGTGCCGCATCGATACCCTGGACGAGGTCGACTACTACCTCGCCGGCGGCATCCTGCAGTACGTGCTGACGAACCTGAACAAGGCGGCGTAAGCGCGGTACACATGCGCGAACGAAAAGGGCGTCCTTCGGGACGCCCTTTTTTGATTCCGGCAATGACAATGCTAAGGTTCATTACGGATAAAGAATTGAAGAAAGTGCCGGACTCACCGAAAGATTATGATTTTCAAACAAGCCATACTGCGCGTATTGACTTTCCCTCTTGTCTTGATCCTCCCGGCATGCGTTTCGGACGGCACCTCGCCGGAGGCTTTGTCGAAGACGTTTGAAAGCGCCTATATCACCGTCCCTAAAGACGCGACGACGAACGGGACCCCTTGCGCCAGCCGCATGACCGGTGTCCCGTTCGCCTGCCCCAAGAAGATAGATACGTCCAAAAAACACGCGGTTCTGCTGTTTATGCACGGGTGCGCCGGGCTCGATCACCGAAACCTGGAGGCGTTCAGAGACACCATCATTACGATCGCGCCAAACAGTTTCGCGCGGCCGGGCCGCATCAAGCAGTGCGGTGCAGCTACCTACAAGACATCCGCCATCCTCGCACGTTTGAAAGAAGTCCATCATGCTGCCGAGCGGCTCAAGACGTTGCCGTGGGTCGATACATCCAGGCTCTTTCTCGGCGGTTTCAGCGAGGGCGGCATCACGACGGCGAATTACGAAGGAGATGAATTCATCGGCCGCATCATTCTGGGATGGCCTTGCTACTCCGGACTGGGCATGAACGGCATCAGCGGCCCGGACGACACGCCCGTGCTGGCCGTGATGGGCGGCCGGGACAAATACCATCGCAGCGCATCCAAGGTCGGCCGTGACTGCGGCGAATATTTCGGGAACCGACCGCATAGCCGCTCGCTCATCATTCCCGACGGCACGCATAATATCGTAACGCTGCCAGAAACTCGCGAAGCAATTGAGCACTTCATCAGCACCGTCGCTCCTTGACGCGCAAGCCAAAGTAAGTGCAGCACTATCCGAGATACCTAATCCTCCTTCCGCCCGGCCCACCAGCGGCTGAGTTGCGAAAACGTCAGCAGGTACGTCGCCGCCGCGGCGTAGGCGATCAGCGTGCCCCAGAACATGCCCATGGCGGGCAGACTGAACGCGGCGGTGACGCAGAACGACACCACGCCGCCGAGCCCCATCGGCACGTGCTTGAGGACGGCGGCGATCTCGCTCCCCGTATAGGTGATGTGAATGACCAGGATCAGCGGATAAAGCGTGATCGGGAACGCCGTCAGGATGCCGGTCCATTGTTCGCCGACGCGCCCGGCGATGCCGGTGATCAGCAGGATCGCCGATGTCGCCATGCCGGCGCGGAACGCCATCACCCGCCAGCCGAAACTGACCCGGGCCATGATCGGCGTGTTCGGCAGGTACGCCATGAGTTTCGACGCGGCCACGAGACAGGCGGCGATCATCGGCACCGAGTAGACGAGGGGAACGCTGGTGAAACTGACGAGCCAGGCCGACGCCGCATAACCCACGTTGGCGAGGATCGAGGGCAGGATCACGCCCCGGACGCCGCCGATCCCCTGCTTCGCCGCAGCGGCGGCGTAAAGGTAGATAAAGACCAGCGTGGTCACGAAGCCCGGCACCATGTGATGGGCGGAGCGGGCCGCGAAATCGGCGCCCTGCTCGGCACCGGTGAAGATGATCACCATCCCCGCGCCCAGCGGCAACCCGGTCAGCAGCCCGGCGACGCGCGGTCCGGCGCGCTCGGCGATCAGCGACAACGCGACCACGATCGAAATCGAGATCGCGGCCTTCAGAAGAAACAGCAAATCGATGACCATGACCGGCCCCGGGTGGACGAGACGAAAAGCGACGTCCGATCAATAGCGGAAACCCGCGATGATGGAAATGCTAGGCTCACCGGCTTGTGACTTGAGCGTGAAGAGCGAATGCGCGTATCACAGGAGCATGGCACGCACCGCATCACCCAAGTGGCGTTCGCTCCTGCCCGCTCTGCTGGTGGCGCTGGTGCTGAGCCTTTCCCCCCACGCCAAGGCCGGCGACAAGCTGACGGTGGTCGAGCTTTACACCTCGCAGGGTTGCTCTTCGTGCCCGCCGGCGGACGCGTACCTCGGCGTCCTCGCCAAGCGCCCGGACATCATCGCGCTGTCGCTGCACGTCGATTACTGGGATTACATCGGCTGGCAGGACCCTTACGCGCTTCCCGGCAACACCGAACGGCAGCGCGCCTACGCCCGCAATCTCGGCATGGGGTATGTCTATACGCCGCAGATGGTGATCCAGGGCATGGCGCACACCACCGGGTCCGACCGCGGCACGGTCGACCGCCTGATCCGCGACCTGCGCGGTGCCAAGCGCCTCGACCTGACGCTGACCCGGGCGGACGGCGGCTTCAAGGTCGACATTCCCGGCGGCACGTTTGAGAACGAGACCGGCCGCATCCTGATCGCCGCCTACGACGCCAAGCACGAGAACGACGTGTCGCGCGGCGAGAACTCGGGCCGCACGCTGGCGCACCATAACGTGGTCCGCGATCTGGTCGAGGTCGGCTCGTGGGACGGCAAGCCGGTGTCGCTGACCGTCACCGACAAGATGGTCGAGATGGGTGGCCGCAACGGCTGCGCCGTGCTCGTGCAGTCGGTCGACAGCGGCCGCATTCTCGGCGCCGCCAAGATCGGTTTGACGCCGGGCACCTGACGGCTATTTCCGCCCCTGCCGCGCCACCTTCTCCGCCATCAGGCACAGAATCTCGAACATCATCGTGACGCCGACCAGTGCCGTGTTGCCGCTCTGGTCGAACGGCGGCGCGACCTCGACCACGTCGCCGCCGACGATATCCAGGCCGGAGAGCCCGCGCAGCATCTGCTGCGCATCGAAGGTCGAATAACCGCCGATTTCCGGCGTGCCGGTGCCGGGGGCGTAGACCGGGTCGAGCCCGTCGACATCGAAACTGACGTATGTCGGCCCGTCGCCGACGACATCCCGCGCCAGTGCCGCGACCTTCTCCGGGCCGAGGTCGAAATACTCCTCGATCTCGACCACGCGGATGCCCTGCTCACGGCCCCAGTCCTTGTCCTCGGCGGTGTAGAGCGATCCGCGGATGCCGATCTGGATGGTGCGCTTGGGGTCCAGGAGCCCCTCCTCGATAGCGCGGCGAAACGGTGTGCCGTGCGTGTACTGATGGCCGCCGAAATAGCGGTCCCAGGTATCGGTGTGCGCGTCGAAATGCACCATGCCGAGCGGCGTACCCTCGGCGATGCCGCGCATGATCGGCAGCGTGATCAGGTGATCGCCGCCCGCCGTCAGCGGCATGACGCCGGCGGCATGCAGGTCGGTGAAGAACGCGCCGACCCGCTCCAGCGTATCCAGCAGGTCGACCGGATTGACGGACGTGTCGCCCATATCGGCGCAGCTCGCGAGCCGGAACGGCTGCGTCCCGGTGACGTGGTGCACGTTCCGCACCATGGTCGAAAGGTCGCGCATCTGCCGGGGGCCGTGCCGCGCGCCGGCGCGGTTGGTGGTGCCGCCGTCCCAGGGCACGCCGACGATGCCGATGTCGACCTCGTTTCCGGCGGTTTCCATGTCCACGTGCGGCAGCCGCATGAAGGTGGGGATGCCCGCGAAACGGGGCAGGTCGGCGCCGGAACGCGGCAGGTACTTCTTGTATTTTGCGTCCATTTTTCCTCTCTCGCTTTCCGCCACCCTACGCCATCGCGGGTGCCGGCGAAATGGTCAACGAGACGTCATGTCCGGGTCATGAGGTTGCCACGATTGAAGCCTAAAAACAGCGCCGATCCGGGGGCGCCCCGGCCAAAACCTGGGAGGCCAAGATGACGAAACCCTATCCGTTCCCCGCCGAAAGCGGAATCGAACCCGACCTCGCCGAGCTGCTGGCCGATCCGGTGCTCAAGACGCTTCTGGATTACGACCGTCTCAGCCTCGACGACGTGCGCGCCTGCGTCGCCGATTGGCGCAACCGGCACATGCGGGTTCCCCAGCCCGTCCCGGCTGCGGCCTGAACGGCCGGGAAACGCACTTACCGGCAGTTGCGCGGGCGGTCGGCAATCCCCATACTCCATGTGTTGAATCCGGAATTGCCGACGAGGAGAGTCCCGACATGGCCAGTGACAGCCTTCATGCCCCGCGCGAACGCCTGAGCAAGGAAACCATCCACCTGCATCACGCCATCGTCTCATTGATGGAGGAAATGGAAGCGGTGGACTGGTACCGCCAGCGCGCCGACGATTGCGAGGACGAGGAACTGAAGCAAATCCTGCTGCACAACATGCGCGAGGAAATGGAACACGCCTGCATGGTGCTGGAATGGCTGCGTCGCAACAACGCCGACTTCGCCAAGGAACTCGAGGAAAACCTGTTCAAGGAAGGCCCGATCTCCGGCCATCACGGCTGAGCAATTGCTGTCTGCCGTCACCCCCGCGAAGGCGGGGGGCCAAAAAAGTTCACGTGAATTGGATTCCCGCCGCAGCCTGTGCCCGCGTAGGCGGGTGCGGGAATGACGTTCTGAGGTGTAGTCGGGCGCGTACGGCACAAAGGACCTTGGGGCACCTACTCCTCAAGTATCCGCTTCACCCCCGCGCGGCCGTCCGTGCGGCACCAGGGTTTGTGCCCGCCCAGGCCGCGGTTGATGTACTCCCGTTCCGCATCCGCCATGGCGCCGACGCGGATGTCCGTCAGCGCATCGTCATCCAGGCCCGAGGCGGCCTCCAGGCGCGCGCGTTTCCCGGCATATGCCTCGTGCACCGGCGTGCGGACGAGACCGCAAAAGCTCGCGACCTCGTAGTCGTAGATCAGGTTGTAATAAGGATCATGTGTGCCGGCGGCGGCCAACGGCGCCGAAAGCAGTACGAGCGAGAAAACCGCGGCGTCAGTTCTTGGCAAAATACTCGCCGATGATTTCTTCCTTGGTGTCCAGCGACACGTCGGCGACTTCCCGGCGCGCCCCCAACTGCTGCCACTGGATTTTCCAGTACAGTTCGTCCTCGCTCCGCAGCAGGCCGACGAACGCATCGAAGAAACTGATGTCGAAGAACGCCGTGACGTTTTCGTTCTCGTTCTGGCCGAACGGCAGCTCGGCCTCCATGTTGCCGTAGTTCTTGAACACCGCCGTCCCGACCATCTTGCCGCCGTCCTCGTATAGCCGGACGATGATCGACGGCCGCGGCGCCGGTCCGGTGCGCTTGTTCAGCACCTGGATCGCGTAGCGGGAAATCTTCTGGACCGTGGACGGCATGAGCGGGTTCCTCAGTCGGTTAGGCGGCCGCGGCCTGTGCGGCGGCGGCTTCGGTGTCTTTCATGCGCTTCATGGCGGCGCGTTTCTTGGATTCCTCGATGATCGCCTCCTCGCGGCGTTTCTTGATCTCGTAGATCACCGCGCCGAGCAGCGTCAGCCCCATGATGACCACGGCCAGCGCCGAGATCGACGGGTTGACGCCGAAGCGTGCGAGGCCGGCAAGCTCGGTCGTCAGCGTGCCGCGCGCGACCATGGTGAAGACGGTGGTGTTGTAGTTCTCGAACGAAGTCAGGAACGCCAGCACGACCGACGACAGGATCGCCGGGCGCAGGAACGGAATCAGCACCTTCCAGAACACCTGCGTATGCGTCGCGCCGAGATCGAGGGCGGCCTCCTCCTGGGTCCGGTCGAAGCGCTGCAGCCGGGCGATGAACACCAGCATGCAATACGCCGATATGAACGTCGACTGGCCGACGATGGTCAGGAAGAACGGGTTGTTGGTAGTCTCGTAATCGAGCCCGACCAGCGAGCCGAAACGTTCCCAGAAGATCACCGTCGAGATACCGATGATGACGCCGGGCACCAGCACCGGCGAGACGACGATGGTGTAATAGATCGGCCGCACCCGTTCCGAGACCTGCATCAGCATGATCGCACCCGCGAGCGCGGTCGGCACCGACAGTGCGACGACGCCGGCACCGATCCAGAGCGAATTGATGAACCCCGAAACGAGACGGTCGTTCTCGCCCAGTTCGACGAACCAGTTGAGGGTCGTGCCCTCCCACGGCGTGATCGTCGGATAGCTCGACGTGTTGAACGCCGACGCCGACATGATCAGCAACGGTCCGAACAGATACAGGAAGAACAGGAGGATGTACCCCCGAACGACCCAGGCGCGGAGTTGATTACTGCTCATTTTTTCGCGATGTCCCCAAGCCCGACCTTGAACACTCGCATCATGATGCGCACGAAGATGATGCACGACACCAGCAGCACGAACGCATACGCCGAACCCTGCGGCCAGTTACCGCCGGTGTTGTACCACTGGTAGATGATCTGCGTGAACCAGAGCGACGACGGCCCGCCCAGGATGTTCGGCGCGGCCAGCGCGCCGGCGGTCAGCATGAACACCATGGTGCAGCCCGACGCGATACCCGGCTTGGCGTGCGGCATGACGACGCGCAGGTGGATCTTCATCCACGACGCGCCCATGTCGCGCGCCGCCTCGACCTGGTTCGGATCGAGGCTCTCGATCGCGTTATAAAGCGGGAAGATCATCAGAAGGATGTAGGCGTATGTCAGGCCCGTATAGAGCGCGACATTGGCGCCGAGGAAATCGTACGGCTGATCGAGGATGCCGATCGCCATCAGGAAATTGTTGATCAGGCCCAGGTCGGCGAAGATCAGCTTGAAGGCGAAGGCGCGCAGGATCTCGTTGACCCAGAACGGCAGCAAAAGGCACAGGAACAGGAGCCGCTGGCCACGGCCGCGCACCGACTGCGCCATGAAGAACGCCAGCGGATAGCAGAGCAGAAAATTGATCAGCGTAACGATCACACTGGCAAAAATGGTCTTCGCGAACACCTCAAGGTGCAGCCAGTTGAACATCTCCGAATCGCTCTCGCGCCCGAATATCAGGTATTCGTAATTCTTGAGTGTATAGACGTCGTTCGGCCCGCCGATTTCGTTCGGCGTCAGGTTGAAGCGGAACGAGAAGTCGAGCATGTAAAGCTGCGGCAGGATGATCATGAAGACGATCCAGCCGGCGGTGAAGACCAACAGATAGGCCGAGATGGCGAGACCGTTCTTCTGCACGAACTGCAGCGCATTCAGGTTCGCCGTCCACTTGCCGGCTTCGCGCTGCACGAAAGGCGCGATCAGCATCGCCGCAACGATGGCAATGAATATCTCGACGAACCCGAGACCGCTGTCGACCGGCGCCTGGGCGCTCGGGTCCTGGATCACCAGTTTCAGTTCGTGGCTACCCGGCGGCAACTCAGGCAACTTATCCGGGTTGGTGATGGTAATGTTGAGATTGCTGCCGCCCGGGGCCGACTGGGTCGTCGCCGGGGCCGACGGCGCCGGCGTGCTTGAACCTGGCAGCTTCGGTGCGATGCTCGGCGTCTCGGAACCCGGCAACGACGGCGAAATGCCGAGCCCGCCACCCGAACCCGACGAAGACGCGGGCGGGCTCGCCGGCTCCTCCTTCGGCGCCGACGGCGTCGGCAGGCTCGGGCTGATCTGAGCCTGCGCCAGAATGACGTCCTGCGTCACATACGGTGCGGGCACACCCTCATTCATCAGCGAGTTCTCCGACCGGTAACGCGACCGCGCGGTCCGGATCGAACGACACCTTCACGGGCGTGCCCGGATCGCGGCGCTGCACACCGGCGTCGTTGACGATGGCCATCTTGAACGGCTTGTGATCGTTGTCGGATTTCAGGAACACGTGCAGGAAACTGCCCTCGAACTCTTCCTTGATGGTGACCGTCTCGAACATCGTGTCGCCCTCGGCGTCGCCGTCGCGGGACGGGCGCAGGACTTCCGGACGAATGAACAAATAGGCCTCGTCGCCTTCCTTGAGGCCCCGGTTGTTGATACCGCGAAGCGGACCGAACTGGGTATCGAGCACGGCGTACTTGCCCTCGGCGCGGCTGACGGTGCCGCTGAAGGCATTGTTTTCGCCGACGAACGAGGCGACGAACGCCGTCGCCGGATCATTGTAGATATCGGAACCGTTGCCGACCTGCTGCACGATCCCGGCACTCATCACGGCGATGCGGTCCGACATGGTCAGCGCTTCGCCCTGGTCGTGGGTGATATATATGAAGGTGATGCCGACCCGCTGCTGGATCGAGCGCAGTTCCGTCCGCATGTGCTGGCGCAATTTCAGATCGAGGGCCGACAGCGGCTCGTCGAGCAGCAGCACTTCCGGTTCCACGGCAAGCGCGCGGGCGATGGCGACACGCTGCTTCTGCCCGCCGGAAAGCTCCGAGACCATCTTGTCGCCCTGCCCCGGCAGCGCGATGAGGTTGAGCAGTTCCTCGGCGCGGCGGCGGCGCTCGTTGTACTTGATACCGCTGACCTCGAGCCCGAAGGCGATGTTGTCGGCAACGCTCATCAGGGGGAACAGCGCCAGGTTCTGAAAGATCAGCGCCGTCGGCCTGTTGTTGGGGCCGATACCGCGCATGTCCTTGCCACCGATGCGCACGCTGCCCTCGGTCGGTTCGTTGAAGCCGGAAACGGCACGGAGAATGGTCGTCTTCCCGCACCCGGACGGGCCCAGGAAGCTGAAGAATTCCCCCGATTCGATAGTCAGGTTACAGTTGTCGACGGCGACGAAGTCGCCGAAACGAATCGTTACCTGGTCAAGCTCGACGCTGCTCATCCGTCCCCCTATGGACCTTTTGTTCGGCCCTCCCTCTCATGGACTTCTTATTGGACGGCTTAAGCCGTCTCTTTGCTCATCCGGCGAAGGCCGCCCGGCACATACCGGACGGCCGTTACGCGGATGATCAGGCGGCGACGAACTTGTCGCGGTACTCGGCGCGGATCGACGCGTACCACGCCGGCTCGTCCGGCCACCACCACAGCTTGGAAAGCGCATCGCCCGGATAGGCGAGATTGAACGCTTCCTTCGACTTGGCGTCGAGCTTGTCGGCATAGCCTTTGACCGTGCCGTTGTAGCCCGTCTTGATCGCCGAATCGGCGGCCGCTTCGACGGTGTAGATGGCGTTGATGAGCTCGTACGTCTCGGCCTTGTTCTTGGCCCCGATCGGCATGCAAAGACCGTCGAGCCACGCGAACGCGCCTTCCTTCGGTGCCATGTACTGTACCGGCTTGCCGTCCTTGAACAGCTCGATCGCCGGACCGTCCCAGGTCTGGCCGAGAACGACGCCGTTCTGCATGAAGCCGGTTTTCTGGGTGTCGTGGTCGTTCCAGAACTGCTTGACCCAGGGCTTGTGCTCGACCGCGAACTTGGTGATCTCTTCCCAGATCTTGCGCATGTTCTCTTCGTCCTTGTAGGCCTCGACGAACGGCGGCAGCTTGCCCGCGCCTTCGAGGTAACGCCCGATGCCGGCCATCATCGAGTGCGGACGGCCCTGCACCTTGCCCTTCATTTCCGGGATCCAGAGATCGCCGAGCGACAGCTTGCCGTACTCGGTCGACCAGAGATCGGTGCGCCAGGACATGGCTTCCGTGCCCCAGATGTGCGGCAGGTGGTGCTGGCCGCCGCCCCAGGTCCAGGCCTCGGACGCCTTGACGAAGGCCGGGTCGACGTTCGACAGGTTGGGAATCTTGGAAAGATCCCACGGCTGCAGCAGACCGAGGTCGATCCACTGGCCCTTCCGGTTGAGGGTCGGCGTGATCATGTCGAAGCCGCGGCCCTTGGACGCCTTCATCTTGTTGAGGAGTTCCTCGTTGGAGCCGAGCGGCGTCACATTGACCTTGATGCCGGTGTCCTTTTCGAACTTCGTGATGAAGTCGTCGGTGAGGTAGTTGGTCCAGACGATCGCATTGACGGTGCCGGCGGCGAACGCATCGCGGATCACGAACGGACCAACGGCGGCGGCGCCGGCGACGGCAGCCGTCCCCTTGAGAACGGTGCGGCGGTTAAATTTCTTGGCCGCCTCGGCCGTCTGTTGAGCGCTGGTTTTCGGTTTTGAAGTCATCAACGTAGCTCCCTGAGTCTGAGTTTGAAACCTGAACAACAGGGAGCGACGCCGTTTTTCGTGCGTTCGAGCGATCCCTGTCGATATCTTCCCCGCGTTGGTCCGCAAGGACTTATTAAAAAGTATGAAACCGTATTTGTTTCGTGGTCAACGGCCCCTTCGTGACGATTTGATGCAATTCAAAGTCTAGCTTCAGGCGGAATCGAAATTTACCGTTAGTGCCAGATGCCCCGATTTCTTGGAACCAATCAGCGAAAAGCGCAGGAATCCAACGCCCGTGCGCTTGCCATTTGAGCGGACCACCCCTTAACTAGCGACAAGCACGAAACGCTGAACTCACGGGCAACGGGGTGGAAACATGAGCACGACCATTCACCATTTCATCGACGGCGCCATCGTCGAGGGCAAGAGCGGCCGCACCGGCGACGTCTTCAACCCGGCGACGGGCGAGGTCACCAAGCAGGTATCACTGGCCTCATCGGACGAGGTGCGCAAGGCCATTGCCGCCGCCGACGCAGCGCTACCGGGCTGGGCCGCGACACCGCCCGCCAAGCGCGCGCAGGTCATGTTCAAGTTCCGCGACCTGTTGATGCAGAACCACGACAGGCTCGCCGAGGCCGTCTCGGCGGAACACGGCAAGACTTTCGAGGACGCCAAGGGCGAGGTCGCGCGCGGCCTCGAGGTCGTGGAATTCGTCTGCGGCATCCCGCATCTTCTGAAGGGCGAGTATTCCGACAGCGTCGCCGGCGGCGTCGACAGCATCGGCATGCGCCAGCCGGTCGGCGTCTGTGCCGGGATCACGCCGTTCAACTTCCCGGCCATGGTGCCGATGTGGATGTTCCCGGTCGCGCTGGCCTGCGGCAATACGTTCGTTCTCAAGCCGTCCGAGCGCGATCCCTCCGCGCCGCTGATACTCGCTGAACTGCTGATGGAGGCAGGTCTGCCCAAGGGCGTGTTCAATGTCGTCAACGGCGACAAGGAAGCCGTCGACACGCTGCTGACCGATCCCACCGTCGGCGCGGTCAGCTTCGTCGGCTCGACCGCCATCGGGCGTTACATCTACGAGACCGGGTGTGCCAACGGCAAGCGGGTGCAGGCGCTGTGCGGCGCCAAGAACCACATGGTGATCATGCCGGACGCCGACATCGACCAGGCCGTCGACG
>MRWG01001603.1_pt1 | contig 22014 bp, 19 predicted proteins | sample 1013341 | NCBI WGS metagenome assembly MRWG01 (sample SAMN06117577, study PRJNA244670) | biofilm metagenome | biome: Water; feature: Cathode Biofilm; material: Biofilm; isolation source: microbial consortium enriched at the cathode of a solar microbial fuel cell | place: USA: District of Columbia ... | reverse complement strand
CACGTACGTTCAATTGCCGTTATCTTTGCCACCGGTATGGCTGCTGCAGGAGCCGCATCCGCCCAGGATATGTACAAGTCTGGCGTTGGTGGGCTGTACACAGGCCTGAACTACACCTTTATGAATCTTGAAAGCGGTAACGCGGACGCCGATGTTGGCACCCTCTCTGCCAAGGTTGGTGTGATGGCAACGCCTTACCTGGGAATCGAAGCCCGGGGCGGTTTTGGTGTGGATGATGAGCGAATCGGCGGCGTCGACTATTCACTGGATAACTTCTTCGGTGGTTACGCCACGTTCAATCTGGCCAACGAATCGCCAATCACCCCTTACGCCGTTCTCGGCTTTACCCGGGTCGAAATTGAAGCCTCTTCGTTCCTGGGCACAGCCACCGAGGACGAAACGGACGTGTCCTATGGCATCGGCATGAATATGGAATTTGCGCCGAACCTGTCCGGCAACCTCGAGTACATGCGTTACTATGAAGACAGTGATGCTGAAATCGATGGTCTGGGCGTCGGCATTCAGTTCAACTTCTGAGACCAGGCCACCGGGGAGACTGTTTGAACCATCTGGCCCATGTATTTCTCGCGCCGGACTCGCCCGAAGCAAGGGTGGGGAGCATTCTCGGTGACTTTACCCGGGGTGTCGACCTCTCGACACTCCCGGATTCCGTGAAGCAGGGCGTTCGACATCATAGGGCGGTCGACAGCTTTACCGACCAGCACCCCGACGTACTTGCCAGCAAGCAGGTGTTCTCCCGTCAGCGACGGCGATTTGCCGGCGTTGCACTCGATATTCTTTATGACCACTTTCTTCTCAAGCACTGGAACCGGTTCAGTCACATTGAGCGAGAGGCGTTTATTCGCCGTATCTACAACGAGTTCCAGCAAAAAGAACATCTAATGCCGGACAAAATGGCCCGGGTTACCCGAAGGATGGTTTGGAACGACTGGTTCGGAGCCTACCAGGACCTTGAAAACATCGGGTACGCACTGGACCGTGTTGCAGGGCGCATACGGTTCAGAAATGATTTTACCGGCATGATCACGGAGATCCGCGCAAACCAGGACGAACTGGAGCACAAATTTTTATCGTTTTTCCCAGATTTACAGGAATTTGCAGGAGGTATTGAATGAGGTTTGTTAACAGGGCGTTGTTGGCTGTGGCATTGGTTTTTCCATCAGCGATGGCGGTTTCAGCCGAAACCGACGCACAAAAGGATCAGCGCCCACCGGAAACCCTTGGTTACGTTGAATGGGTTGTCATGCAGGATACCAGCCTTCGTCTCAAGGCCCGGCTGGATACTGGCGCAAAAACCTCATCACTACACGCCGCAAACATTGAGGGCTTTGAGCGCGACGGCGAGGAATGGGTCAGCTTCCAGATCCCACTGGGCGACCACGAGGATCAGCCCACAGAGGGGGAGCTGGACCATGACGACGTCATCCTGGAGTTCGAGCGCCCGGTTGAGAGAACAGTACTCATAAAGAGGAAAGGCGCGCCTTCACAGAAGCGATATGTGGTGATGATGGATTTCTGCATCGCAGGCACAACCCACACCACCCAATTCTCACTTACTGACCGGGGTAAGTTTTCCTATCCTGCGTTGCTGGGCCGGCGCTTCATGCGTGACGACAACATCCTGATTGATTCCGCAGACCCCTTTCTTGCACAAAACGAATGCGAATATGTGACTCTGGAAGAATTGGCAGAGGCGCACAAAGACAAGTTGTTAAAGCAGTAAACTCTTCGCTGATCAACTGAAGCCGTTGGCTGGACACCGCTTTGACACCCGACTCTGTTGGATACATGGATGCGGGTAACAGTTGACGGCAGCCCTTTGAATGCTAACCTTCCGTTGGTGTTGGGCTTCCTTGTTAGCGTTTCCCCTGAACCAAATTTCTGCATCCTGGATGACAAGTGAGGGATCACCTGAAATTTTTACTTATTGCTTTGCTGCAATTCTGCTTGAGCTTTGCACCCGCTCATGGATCCGTCCGCTCCGAATATGAAGTGAAAGCAGCATTTCTCTTCAACTTCACCCGTTTTGTTACTTGGTCCCATGCTGAAAACAGCGCAGAGCCATTGGAAATCTGCATAGTAGGGACCGACCCCTTCAAGGAACTGCTCGACCCGATTCGCGGCCGTTTGTCTCAGGGGAGGGAGCTCCAGCTCAAGTACCCCGAGATCACGTCAGACTTATTCGGCTGTGATGTTCTCTATATCAGCGAATCGCAGTCAAGAAACCTGAACCTACTTTTTGATTTTGCCCGACAGCAAGGCATGTTAACGGTTAGCGACCTACCAGAATTTGCGCGCAAGGGCGGCATGGTGGGTTACGTCAAACAAGGCAATGTCATCCGTTTTGAGATTAACCTGAAGGCTGCGACTGACGCAGGCCTGACGATCAATTCACGACTCCTCGAACTGGCTGTGAGGGTGTTGCGATGATCGGGCGATGGCGTTATTGGCGGCTTAAAACAAAACTGCTTTTTCTTACACTCTTCACCAGTGCACTGGGTATTTCACTGGTTTGTATCAGCCTCATCCTGGTTGAAAACCAGAATTATCGTAAACAGCTTGAATCAGAACTCCATGTCATTGGTGGCATACTCGCCGAGCAATCTGCGGCAGCGCTGTTATTTACCGACCGGGAACAACTCGGAAGCATTATCTCCAGTCTTAAAAGAATCGGCACCATCCGGCAAGCCTGCATTTACACTCCTGGCGGCGCGGTTTTGTCCGCTCTGGAAAGTCAGGATAGGCGGCCTTGTCCCGATATAAGGCAACCGCTTGAAGCCGGCTTTGTGGGTGATGCCTACCAACTTCGGATGCCTGTGACCCTGGACAACGAAACTGTTGGGCATTTGTATCTGACATCGCACCTTGATGTCATGCGGAACCACATACGTACCTTTGTTTTGGTGACTATTGCGGTTGGAACCATCATTCTACTCGCCCTTGTCGTTCTGGCCCTGAGACTTCAACGCATTGTCTCCGAGCCGATCCTGACGCTTTCGGAAACCGCAGAGCGTATCGCCAGAGATCATGATTACACCATTCGCGCGCCCGTGTCGGGAACCGATGAACTCGGCAGGCTGGGCAGCACCTTCAATGACATGATCGGGACTATCGAACAGCAGAACCGTCGCATTCTCGAGAGTCGGGATAGCCTTGAAAGAATAGTGGATGCACGGACATCAGAGCTGAGCATGGCAAATCGCGAGCTTGAGGCATTCAGTTACTCCGTATCCCACGACCTCCGTCAGCCTCTAAGGGCCATTGAGGGCTTTGGACAGGCGCTTGAAGAAGACTGTGGTGAACAGCTCAACGACGCCGGGAAAGATTATCTGCGGCGAATTCGCGCTGCCAGTGTCCGAATGGCAAGCCTGATCGATGGTCTACTTGTGCTGTCCAGAGTCAGCAGGCAGCCGATGGAGAACGAATCGATTGATTTAACGAACCTTCTGCACGAAATTTCGGATGAACTGATGAACATTGACGACTCCGTGCCAACGGAGGTCAATATTCAGGAGGGCATTCAGGTTGTTGGTGACAGCCGGATGCTCCGGGTGGCATTCCAGAATCTTCTCGAAAATGCCTGGAAGTACAGCGCCAGAGTCGAGAAGCGCCGGGTTGATGTGTCCGCAGTGGAAACGGCAGGTTCTATCACGATTGAAGTGCGGGATAACGGTGTGGGCTTCGACATGCGCTATATCGATAAACTGTTCGTCGCGTTCAACCGCCTCCACACACCCTCGGAATTCGGTGGTACCGGGATTGGTCTGGCGACCGTATACCGTGTTGTTCGGCGCCATCACGGTGACATTTCCGCCTCTTCCGAAGTTGGGAAAGGTGCCCGTTTTGACGTCACGTTGCCTGTTTCACGGCGTTAGCGCTACACTTATAAATAGATTAAAATTATAACGCAACTGATTGAAGGACAAACAGAAATATGGACGTACGTTCAATCCTTGTGATTGAAGACAATCCTGACGATCAGATTCTCACTGTCCGCGCCCTGAAAAGTGCCAGCGTTGATAGCCCGGTGATTGTCCTTGAAGACGGGGAAGAAGCCCTGAAATTTCTGTTCGGTGACGGCGACCAACCTTCAAGGAACGTGGAGTCCCTTGGTGCGGTGTTACTGGATGTGAAGCTCCCCAAGGTTGGAGGGCTAGAAGTGCTGAGGCATTTGCGATCATCACCCTTGACTCAGTGGTTACCGGTAATCATGGTCACGTCTTCTGATGAACCAGCGGATCTTCTGGAGGCGTATCGGCTGGGCGCCAACAGCTTCATCACCAAACCCATTAACTATCGTGAATTCGTGGAGCAGATGACCTTATTAGCCCGTTATTGGTTGAAGGTAAACCGAGTACCGAATGCCAGCGCAGTTCGCTCATTTTGACAAGGTGAAGGCAATGACAGAGACCGCCAGCCGACTCAGAATGTTGATCGTCGAAGATTCTGAAGACGACGCATTGCTCCTCCTGCGCGAATTGCGTAAAGGCGGTATTGATCCCTACAGCGAGCTGGTAGACAGTGAAGAGCGCCTGTGTCGCGCTCTTCACGAAAACAAATGGGACATATTGATCACCGATCACAACATGCCAGGGTTCTCATCGTTCCGGGTTCTGGAACTGGCACGGGAACATTCCGCAGATCTACCAGTAATCATCGTTTCAGGCACCATAGGGGAAGGCGTTGCTGTAACCGCCATGAAAGCAGGTGCCCAGGATTACATCATGAAGGACAACCTTTCCCGGTTGATTCCGGCCATTGACCGAGAGGTTCGGGAAGGTTCGATTCGCCGGGCGAAACGCGCGGCAGAGAGCACGCTGGAATACATGGCATACCACGACAGTTTGACTGACCTGGTGAATCGTCGGGAATTTGAACGTCGCCTTATGGGGGCTCTCGAAGATACCCACAACGACGGTGGGGATCATGTACTGCTGTATCTTGATTTGGACCAGTTCAAGATCATCAATGATACCTGTGGCCACATCGCGGGTGATCATCTGCTCAAGCAGATCGCGGCTCTGCTATCCGAGCATATCCGATCTGATGACACCTTGGCGCGACTGGGCGGCGATGAATTCGGCATTTTGCTGCATGGCTGCGATGGTTTTTATGCACGTAGAGTTGCAGAGAAGTTGTGCCAGGAAGTCAGCGAATTTCGCTTTGTCTGGCAAAACAAACCTTTTTCCGTATCCCTCAGCATCGGCATGGTGCTGATCGACAAGCAGTACGACAATGCCAGCGAGCTTCTATCCCATGCAGATCTTGCATGCTACGCCGCTAAAGATCGAGGCCGCAACAATGTCCAACTGTACCAGTCGAATGATGTGGACATGCAGCAACGTCAAAATGACATGCACTGGACCAGCCGGATTCAGCAGGCCCTGCAATCGGACAGCTTCTGTCTCTGGAAGCAGGATATGGTCTCATTGCAGCCGAACGATACTGACGGATACCGAACAGAGTTCCTTGTTCGCCTCAAGGAAGGGGATGACATCATTCTGCCCGGCGCCTTTATTCCAGCGGCCGAGCGCTTTAGCCTGATGACCAAAATCGATCGCAAAGTCATTGAATTGGCTTTTCGATACCTTGATCAGACTGGCCTGGGCCGAGAGGAAACCGGCACCTTTTTTATCAACCTGTCCGGCAGTTCCTTCAATGAGCCAGGGCTTTTTCTGTACATCTGCGAGCTTGCGGATACCCACCATCTCAAGCCCGAGCGCGTGTGCTTTGAGATTACTGAGACCTCGGCGATCGCAAACCTCAATGTGACGCAACAGTTCATCAATACCGCCAAGAAAAGGGGCTTCGAATTTGCTCTGGACGATTTTGGGGCGGGTATGAGTTCCTTCTCCTACCTCAAGGCTTTGCCAGTGGATTATCTGAAAGTCGACGGTGGTTTTGTTCGTAACCTTCTGACCGATCCGATTGATCTGGGAATTGTCGATGCCTGCAATCGGATCGGACACGCCGCCGGCCTCAAGACGGTGGCGGAATTCGTTGAAAACGACGAAGTCAAAAACCGGCTTGTAGAGCTTGGTCTCGACTACGCCCAAGGGTATGGCATATCCAAGCCTTGCCCCCTGGATTGATGAAGCTGTCGGGCTGCCTGCCATTCGTTGGTCATATCTTCTAAGGATTTTTCATGCTCGGAAACGGCGACCTGATACTTCGTTATCTGGAGCACCTTGGTGTTGAATATGTTTTTGGTGTTCCGGGGGGCAGTATCGAACCCTTCTATGACGCTTTGGCCAGGAGCGAGCGCCGTGGCGGAATCCGGGCCATCACGGCGCGGCACGAAACCGGCGCGGCATTTATGGCGGAGGGATACGCAAGGGAGACTGGAAAGATAGGAGTGTGTTGCTCAACGGCAGGCCCCGGGGCCACGAATCTGCTTACGGGTGTGGCCTCGGCCTACGCCGATGGTATCCCAATGCTCGTTATCACAGCGCAAACCGCACTTGACCGATTTGGTCAGGGTTCATTCCAGGACACCTCCTGCACCGGTATCCATACCACTGAGATGTTTGCCAAGTGCACACGATATAACACCTTGGTCTCCCATCCCGCGCAGCTTGAAACCAAATTGCTTCAAGCGGTGAGCCACGCGATGGGCAACCAGCCGGGCCCCGCTCATCTGGGAATACCCCTGGACGTCATGCGCCACAGCATCCCAGACAATGAGATTGACGCGACGCTCAACGCCTTCACTAATCATGAAGTTGCACCGAGCGAACAGTCTACCAAGTCCGCATTACATGAACTGGAGTCTGCCAGAAAAGTTACGCTCGTTCTGGGTGAGGGCGCATCTGAAGCCAGCGAACTGTTGGTGCGATTAGCCGAGTCACGGGACTGGCCGATGGTGACAACACCAAGAGGAAAAGGGCTGATCGACAGCTTTCACCCGCTTTACCGGGGAGTATTCGGCTTTGCCGGTCACGACAGCGCGTCTGATGCTCTGAAAGAAGACAGCGCCGATCTTGTGGTCGCTATTGGTACCGCACTGGACGAAGTTTCTACCTGTGGCTGGGACCCCGCTACAATACTCTCCGACCGGCTTATTCATGTCTCCAACAACCCGGTACACCTGAGCCGTTCTACTATGGCGCGATTGGTGGTACTTGGCTCGCCAAAGCTCCTGTTCGAATCGATAGCCAGAGCCTTCGGTATCGATTCAGCGTCTCAGGCACACCGATCTGTTTGCTACAACGACCGTTTACCAGCCAACACCAGATTTGATGACCCTGAAAAATGCTTCGATAAATCCGGGCCCATAAAGGCCCAAGCCCTGATGACCTACATGAGCCGGATTTGCCCCCAGAATACGCGGGTTTTGATGGACGCCGGGAATAGCTTTCTCTGGGGCATTCATTATTGGAATATACGCCGCTCCATGAATATGCACCCCGGAACGAACCACTTTCATATAGGTCTCGGGTTCGCCTCTATGGGCTGGGCTATTGGCACCTCTGTTGGCATGGCCAGTGCCCATCCAAACCATCCTGTGGTCTGTTTCACCGGTGACGGAAGCTACCTAATGGCCGGGCAGGAGTTAACCACGGCGCTCCAGGAAAACCTGAACATTCTCATGGTGGTGCTCAACGATTCTTCACTGGGCATGGTCAGCCACGGACAAAAACTCAGTGGCGGAGAACAGTTAGCCACCGGTCTGCCAAGGGTCGATTTCTCAATGATAGCCCGGGCATTGGGTGTCGAGTCATACCGCGTTGAGACTATGGAACAATTTGCAAACCTTGATATAAAGGGGATTCTGTCCCGACCTGGCCCGTGCTTGTTAGACGTTATCGTTGACGGCGATCAGGTACCACCATTGGGCTCCCGGATAAAAGTATTAACCAGCTCAATACAAACTCACGAATAGAGTAGGGGACCCGCGTGCCATCAGACTATGTTTATCACTCCAATTTCTGGCTTGAAGAGCCGGAAGAGACCAATCCTTTTGCAGCCAAGGCTTGTTACTGCCACGGCTATGACGTATATGGGCAGATCATCGCCCGGGCAAGCTGGTTCGAGTATCTGCTTTTAATGTTCAAGGGAGATCGACCCGAGCCGGCAAATGTGGTGCTGCTTGAAAAGCTTGCGCTGGTTCTTGCCAATGCTGGCCCCAAAGAGGCCAGTATTCGTGCTGCCATGAATGGTGGGGTCGCCGGAACCAACCATAGTTCCGCCCTTATGGCAGCGCTCGCTGTCGGTTCCGGACTCTATGGTGGTTCCCAGGAGCTCGAGATCTGTATGCGCCTATGGCGTGAGTGCCAGCAGGATGTTGAAAAATGGAAAACCCGTCTGCAATCTCCCGAGGAAGACGAAAGGGCAGATATATGGCCGGCTATGGAGCATCCACCTGGCTTTGATCCCAATGGGGACCAGATACCGACGACGCTTCTTCAATCCCTGGAGTTATTGATCCAGTTCGCTCCAGAGAGCGGTGCTCTAGCCTGGCTGGCGAATAATCGCAGTCATCTGGAAGAGTTCTTTGGCTGCCCCTTATCTATCAGTGCGGTCGCGGCAGCAACCTTCGTGGATCTTGGCCTGGATCAGGACCAGGGCAGTATGCTTTACCTGATGCTCAGGCTCCCGGGCGCGGCCGTTCATGCCGTGGAACAACGCAAGATGGGCTGGAAAAAGTTTCCTTTCTACAGTCCTGCCATTGAACTGGAAGACGATCCTGGCCCATACAAAAAAGCTGGCGAGGGGGAAACCGATGAATCATGAGCGGTTGTGCGAGACTGAAAGCCACCTGGTAACCCGCATAGGGAAGGCTTTTCTTACCGAGCGTGTGGTTATGCATGGTAAAGATCTTCACCATGAGCTGGACCACCTGGAATGGCTGCACCTTTACCTGTTTGCCATTCTTGGAAGGGATCCTGGCAAGGATGTTGCCAACATGCTGAACTGTTACTGGGTGGGCAGCAGCTACCCTGATCCGTCTATTTGGCCAAATCACGTGGCGGCGCTGGCGGGTTCCGTCCGCACCACCCCTTCGCTCGGCATGATGGCCGGTTTGAGTATTTCCGAGGCATCGATTTATGGTCGCCGTCCGGAAGTTCGAGCACTCGATTTCTTTTACAGGGTAGGAAAATGGTGCGAGGAGGGCGGTAAGGTCGAGGAATTTGTCGATAATGAAAAGGCCCTCGGACGTATTCTTTCCGGCTACGGACGCCCTCTCGCCAAAACGGACGAGCGTATTGCTTTTACTCTGGAGAAGGCAAAAGAGTACGGCTTTTCAGATGGGCGCCATTTAAAAATAGCGTTTGAGGTCTTTGAGCATGTGAACAGTGTGTACGGATATTCAATGAATGTTGCTGCCGTACATGCCGCTCTTGCGGCAGACATGGGCTTCAGTTGCGAAGAGTATCAACTGCTGCTGTCACCCGGTTTCGTGACTGGTATGGCCCCATGCTTCAAAGACGCGAAAGCACGACCAGAAGGCAGTTTTTTCCCGATTCGCTGTGCGAGTATTGTTTATCACGGTGTGGACAAGCGAAATTGGGAAGATTGACGCTAAGGTTCTGATCAGAACCTGTAGGATAGTTCTCCGACCAGACGGCGGCCCGGCATCGGAAAGTCGTTTGGTATGGAAGCACTGGGCTGGGTAAAGGGGCTTGGGTCTCTCACATCGTCATTGAAGATGTTCTTCAAAGACACCGAAAGATCCAGCCCACGCCATAAGCCCTTTGTTCGAAGCGTCATGTCCACAGTCGTTGAATCCGGCACAGGTTCTCTCTGATCCGCCGCAGTCCTTTTCTGCTCGCCTACCCAATTGACCTGAGAGCTCAGGAACCAACTAGACCACAAAGACCAATCGGCGCGGGCATAAACCTGGTGGTTGGGCGCATCGCCCACAGACTCGCTGGTCAGTTCATCCTTGGCGGTCTGGTACGCATAATTTGCCGTCACCGAAAGTTCATCTGAGGCCTGGTAGGTGAGCTCAAACTCACCCCCGTGTCCGGTTCGCTGACCTACGTTCTGATATTGATTAGCGATAAGGCCTGCAACCGGCTCAGCAGTTATGAGATCGTCAATCTCGTAATAGAACAGGTTTAAGGAGTATAGAATGCGGGCGGTTGCCTGATGGGATACACCAATTTCATAGGTGTCTATAGTCTCGGCATCAAGTTCTTCGTTACCGATAACCACCGGATTATTGGATGCATGCAGTTCATTCAAGGACGGAGCGCGAAAGGCTCGTCCGTAGAGCAATTTCGTCGTAACACTGTCTGTTGTCGCCCATATCAAGGCGGCCCGAGGATTGACCGTATTCCCGAAATCGGAGGACTCATCAAAACGAATGCCGCTAACCAGCTGCCAGTTCTGAGCAAACTTCCACTCATCCTGAACGAACAGGTAATAGTTGGTACGGTCCTCCTCAGGCATCCAGACTTCATTCGGATCGTCAGACACGTCGACCACGCCACCCTTGGGACTGAAGTCGGGATTGAAATTCTTACTTTCTGTAACTTCATACAGATCGGCCCAGAACGCACCGCCACCCAGATGGATCCGATGGTCCTTGAAACCACGGTAAACCGCACTTAAATCGAGGCGAACCTGATTTTCCTTGTAGCCCGGGCTACCAATCAAACCATCGGGAAAATCACCATCAAAAGCACCTGGTGGATAAAGAAGAATGTCGTTCTCCGGTTCTTGGGTAATATTGAAATAGAACACCCGAGCCTCAACATCCAGGCCAGGAGCGAGGTGTGACCAACGATAACTGTAATCCAGGTTTGCCCGGCGAGACGAATATTGTCCCTTCGCATCCAGCGCCTGAGCCAGGCCAGGGCCGGTACCGAGATTGCTGCGATCCTGAAGCCCTGCGCGCAGGGTCCACCGGTCGTCACCCATTTCAAAGCGGGCATCCAACTGGTCCGCCCCCGTATTGACCGGACCTGGGGCAAGAGACGCTGAAGTCCCGAACAGCTCATCGAAGCTCGTCTGTGCGTCCTGATCAATAACGTCGTCCCAGCCTTCTGTCGTCTGGTATTCCAGAACAAGGCTCATCGCCAGTCCACCACCAATATGGTGCACTGACTCCAGCCAACCACCCTGAGTATCAAAGCTGCCGAGGCGCCCACCGACAGTCTGACCTTCAATCGAGTCCGGGCCCTTTGTAATAATGTTGATAACGCCAGAGTAGGCGTCTGCACCGTACAGTGCAGATCCAGGCCCCCTAATTACTTCGATCCGTTCGATTCCCTTTACCGGCATCCCTCCCCAGGCATTCCCGCGGTTGCCGTAAACCATTGTGGTGGCTGGAATTCCATTAATAAGAACGAGTGCCTGAGCGTTATTACTCGACGTTATGCCTCGGAAGACATATTTGGGAGAAAATCCCTGATCGGAATGATTCACGTGAAGGCCGGGCACAGTCTCAAGCACTTCGTCGAGGTTCGTCGCACCTATGGCCGCAATGTCATCAGCATTAATAACTGAGGTAACAGCAGCCGCCTTATCCAGAGGGGTCTCAGTGCCAGATGCAATCGATACGACGCGGATCCGCCCAAGCTCTTCCAGGGGGATGTCCCAGAGGGATTGATCAGCAGCAGCAACACCATTGGATATCGCAAGACAAACCACACTCACTCGCAGCGGAGTGGGAAGAAGTAGAAGTGCAGTGCGGCCCAGGGCCAATAAGGATTGCTGCATAAAAAATCTCAGCACTTTGACCTTGTTAATGGATGAAACGATTCAATCAAGGGCTGCATTCCTGGATGTGCTTCAGCCTTAACTGGTCCTGTAGGCATGCCGACGCTATACGGCTAACCCATTAATCGGTGGTAAAAAAGCAAGCCGAATAGGAGTTTAGCTTCATTGGCTGTATAAGCAAGTCTTTATCGGGGTATGGTACAGGGTTTGTTAAGGGCGGGACTTGGCTTGCGCGAAGGGTAATCGATGTGGATACGGTGCATCGGATGCAGCTTCACGCCCATGCTTTAACATAATATACATTATGCGCACTTTGATGCTGGGGATTGAATACTGTTTTGTGCGTTTGTGAACGACAACACAAAGTGCTAAACCTTTCCACGCAAGGAGCTAAACTTTCACGCAAACCACTAAACTACTCATCAACTCGATATCTCGATGATTCTGAACGTTTTTCGGTTTTATCGAATAGCGGCTTTCGGGCGATCAGTGCCCGGGATTTTGGCAGTTAATTTCGATTGTGGAATAGCGTCAGCTCTGACCGAACTTGGACGACCACAGAAAGTGCTAAAGAATGGCCACAGAAAGTACTAAATTTCCACAGAAACCGCTAAATAAAAGTCGCTCATTCGTTGCGTCCGAATGCCAGCATCAGGATATCAGCGTCGACAGCACGGCGACTTTTGAGAAGGTAGGCTGCTCGACCGATCATCGTGCTCGTTTTCCCAGTTCCGGCCCCGGCAAGTACTAGATTATTGTCCTCATCGACTACACAGGCCTCTCGCTGCTTGCCTGTGAGTGGATTGGATTCAACCGCATCGAATAAATCGTTAAATTGATCCAGCTCTGCGAATACAAAATCCTTTCTGATTTGCTCGATGAGAGCGGGATCTGACTCTGCCCATTGTTGAAGATCCTCAAAAGGCTGAATTTTGTCTTTGGTCAGCTCAACATCCCTCGGAGGAAGGATTAATCGCTGTTTTTGCGAACTAGCAAACTGCGCGATTACTTGCGCTTGGCTGGTTCGAAGATAACCTGATTTATTTACCAATGAGGCAACTTGGGAGAGCGAAGCCTTTGCTCGCGCTCGGTGAACATCTATCAAGCGGCGGTATAGATGTTCGCGCAAATCCCGGCTCGTGGACTTACCAAGCCAGGTAATGCTCTCGTTCCTCCCCTCTACAGTGAATTCGATGCGTGAGAAAAACAGCCCGCCTCGCCTAACCGGACCTGACGAAAACTGCTCCCACTTAATCAGCCGGCTTGGCCCGTTCTTTTGGTCTAGAAAGAGACCTTTATCGGAAATGGTGCACACTAATTGTCGAACAGCAAAAAGCCGAAAAAACCATGGCTGGCGAAACACACTCATTGAAAATCCCTTGATGACGTTCCTTTTGGCTGAAAAGCTTCCAGAATCTGATCGGTTCGAATGCCAGCCAACAGTTGAGTCAGAACATCATTGATATCACATTATAAATCAAGCAGATCCGATTTTTTTTACCAGATTAGTTCTTTGTTGGTCGGAATTTCCCAGGTGGAAGGGGCTTTTCCTCAGTGCTGCAACTGCGGACCATGCCGATAGTCCAGAGCTAGCGAAATCCTTGATATTTTACCCAACGACGGACGTCTTTCGATGCACTTTGATAGCTGGAGCCATGGAAACCTTTCACCAACACCAAAGGGCGAAAGGCTGCAATCAGCGTAGAGTTAAAATTGGACGTTTACGGTCCTTTGTAAAACACCATCTCCGAATTCAGCAGAACCACTATAAAAACTGAAAGTCTTCTTGAATTTCCTTGATTTTCATCTATTAATTAAATATCGCAGTTATGGTGCCAATGTAAAAAAGACGGGCCTGGTCGGCTCTATTGCCGGTATTAGAGGCTATTTCACCAAAGTGCGATTAAAAACTCCGTTTAGTTGCAGTTGCTTAGGCGGAAAAATGATGAGTGCGATCAACTATTGCGAACATTGATGGATGCTCTCAAAACAGGTGTTCGACCGGATGCTCTCAAAACAGGTGTTCGACCGGATGCTCTCAAAACAGGTGTTCGACCGGATGCTCCAAAAATACCTATCCACTTGAGCAACACCTGAAGGGAACGGTAAACCTTAATTTCAGAAACCGCATCAAGTCTCGAATGAGCAAATGTAAAGGGAATTACATGGCTTCTGTTTGTCCAAGCACATGGGTTAACTTTCGGAATGAAACCAACGGCGGCGCAAAACCTTTTCTTTATAAAGGCCTTTTACCCGTTGACGAAAATTGCCCTAACTACGCCAAAGTCATAAATTCCATTTCTAAAATCCCACGAGCTACGACAGACATTTCTCAGGAGAACCGAATCCGGCTATATACAGGTGAAGATCGTAGAGACGATCTTTTGGTCGAACTATGCCGGAATTTACCGTATGACCTAACCCCAGACACGCTGATACGCAATGTCCGAGAATTTTCAGGTTCGGATACGTTTAGCCTAATAATCAACAACTTCGAACGGATCAGCGATGAGCTTTCTGCCGACCTAGGGCGATTTATTCAGTCGTTTTTTGGCGCAGAAGGCATGCCGCTGGGTGGTACAGAACAGGTAGTTTTTTGCGGAAACTACAACAGCACAGCCTTTGGAATTCATCAGGGGTATGAAGATGCGTTTCTATGCCACTTCGGACCCGGCCAAAAAGACTTTTACTGTGTAGATGCATTCTCGTACTGTTCCTTGACTCGCTCACCCGAGCCAGTCTTTTGCAATTCGGACACATTCAACGATGTTCTTAAGATTGCTGACAAGTATGTTCTCGAGCCTGGGGACGTTCTATTCCTGCCGGCCGGGATCTACCATGTAGGCAGACAAGAATCTTTCTCGATTTCGATAGCGTTACCGCTATACACATACCCGCATTCTAGATTTCTCTCGCATGCCGTGCTCCCTGCCCTGTCTTCAGCCGATCTCCCCTTTGATGAGGAAGGGCGATCGGAACTCGTTTCTTTCTCGAGTGATATGGATCTTGTTCGTTCATATAGCGGTTACGCAAATAGAACTGTCAGGTCCTGGGCCGAGTCAAAAATTTCGAACTACATATCAAGTTACTGGCACACTCTAAAAAGTAATGGTGGTTGGGAATTACAAAGCTACTCGGAGGTTATCTCGAAAGAATCTTCAGCATCATCCGAAAGATTTGAGGAATTGAAACTTGGAAGCTTAGTCACCCTGCATCCTCCATTTTTGATATCCATAAAGCGCTCTGGTTCTGATAGTGACGCCACTCCGGAAGTTTACTACTCGTCAAACTGCCTAAAAACACGTGTAGACATTGAGCTTGCGGAAACCATTTCTCAAAAGCTGAATAATGATCAACATTTCGTGATAAAAACAAACGAGGAATTAAAGTTTATTGAAGAACTCTCACAACTCGGAAAAATAGAAGTCAAATGTTATAACGCCGAGGCTTCAATATGAAAGATAACTGTAACCTAGTTGACGTGTTCCTCAGAGAAAACAAAGAGTTAGATTTAACTATAAAAATGATACTATCACGTAGGAAATCGATAAGCGGTCAATCGCTTGTCGATGATGTCATGAACCCGATGATAGCTGCAATATATAAAAAAATTGATGCACTGGTAAATGCACCAGCCTTATCCATATCTGAAGCTAAGCTTTTTATCGGCGAGCTTTCAGTTTTTGCTCGTTACAACTCAACATTTCTTTTGAGAGCCTCCGAAACTGTTAGGCCATTTTGTCCAGAATTTAGCCATGAGCTTTTTCGAAATTTTTTGGAAGAAGGCGGCGATCGCGAAAAGCTTCCGGCACATTACGTTCTCTTTACAGGTGCGCTGATTGACGACCTAGACTTTCGTGTTAACGGCTGGGTGCCAAAAGCGCGCGCTACTTTGATCCTAACCAGCCTCATTGATGTTCTCTCATGGTCTCATTGCCCTTCTACAATCCTCGGGATGTATTACGCCACAGAGGCAGTTGCAACCCCAGAGACGTTTCAGCTGAAAGCCATCACTAATCGCTTGGGAGAGCTATTAAACAAAGGAAAAAATGAAAATTTATTGAGTCTCGACTACTACTACAAGCTTCATTTAGATTGCAACGATCAGGCAGCAACAAGCGGCACCGCAGTAGAACAAGGACACCAAGACGGAATTGCTCGATTCATCAAAGATGCTGACAAGTTTGGATTTTTACAGCCTCAAGTTATGGATGGTTTCCTCCAAATGCTTATACCTTTCGTCGAACAGTGGGATGAGCTTGTCAGGATGGTAAATGCTTCAAGGCGCTCTAGTCACCAACTTCTGCAATAAAGGGAGAGGTCAATGCCGTCCAACAAAAAGTTGATTCAATACGAAGGCGGGTGCCTTTGTGGAAACATTCGTTTTGTCGCTAAAGGGAATCCCCAAATTCCCCACACGTGTTCCTGCAAAATGTGTCAAAGACACTCAGGCTCGCTTACAGTTCCTTGGGTAGAGTTTCCGAAGGAAGCAGTTATGTGGACAGGAAACGGTGGCGTTCCGTCCCTATACAGATCTTCGAAGCAGTCTAGTCGGGCATTTTGCCCAGTATGCGGCAGTACCTTGGGAATGATAGATGATGATCCTGTAGTCGCCCTTACTCTCGGTAGCTTTGATAAGCCCCACCTGAAAGCGCTTATTCCAAAATCGCATTCATACATAAGCAAGCGGCCAAATTGGTGGCAAGTGTCCACTTGTAAAAAAAGCGTTGTAGCGAACCATCAATAAAAAGCGCGGCGATTTCTCATGGGTAAACAGGAAGGACTTTCGTAAATGGACTTTAGTGCGCAAGACCCTTATTCAAGAATGATATCGATCGCCAGAACTATAAGAGAAATTCTTTGGGAGAAAGGCTTTGTAGAGGTCTTCGTACCAGTAATTCGCGCCCATGATTGCAGTCCATTTACGCCTAGAATAAAGCTTCAAGATGGGGGGTATTTACAGGATTCTCCAGCTTTAGCTCTACGCAGACAGCTTAAACAGTTTGACAAAGTGTTTTCGCTGTCGCCCTGCTTTCGCGATGAGGAACCTGATGCGACGCATCTCCGGCAGTTCCATATGTTGGACCTATATCAACGGGATGCCACGCTTCGCGAGATAATTGAACTATTCAAAATTTTGATTACAAAGTTTTATGGTGGCCCTATCGAGGAAATGTCAATAGCAGACAAGATACATGAGGATTTAAATGTTGACCTTAAAAACAATTCGACAGCAGACGAACAACTAGTCCAGACCTTGTCGAAAGTTTATAACACTTACACCTCGAATGGTGTAGACCTGCTGGATAGATGGATTCGGGAAGAGGTTGAGCCACTTTCGATAAACAAGTGCCTAATATTGACAGACTTTCCGTGGTTTGCTGAAGCTAGAGCCAAGCCAAAAACCTCAGCAACGTGTATCGCTGAACGTGCTGAGTTTCTGATTAACGAAACTGAAACGGTGCATATTTATGAAGATGATCCGGACGTTGAAGGTTTTGTTATTCGATCAAAAAAAAGCAAACAATTTGGTGAAGAAGATGAAATTATGAAAGGACTTGTTAATTCAGGAGATGTTCCCCGGAAAAGTGCCGGTGGCGCAATTGGTATCGAACGTTTGTGCGCGTCAAGTATTGGATTGGCAGATATGTCCGATCTGGTCCCATTTGCTGATTTTATTGATTCCTAAAACTTGTCAAGATCATGTCAGAAAAGAGGGTAAAAAGATGTCAGATTATTCAGCCCCTACAGTAAGAAGAGTAATCGGGTCGCTCTCAGAGGAACAACTTAATAAACTCAAGGTTCATTCGGAAAGAAAAAGATTTAACCATGGATGGTATTGGCATGGACCGGAGGGTGAGATGGGTTTCAAACAGAATGACAGTCGATTCAATAAATCGGAATATTGTCCTCTAGCCGTCGCTTTCGACGTTGGGCCTTCTCATGAGCGTGGTAGTTGGTGGGGAGCAAAGGTAGATGAAAAGCTTATGGATGCGACTATCCATCTATCCAAATATTCGGGTGGAGAAGCAGGCATGGTTCACTTTATTCATGAGCTTGGGAACCTTTCACATGAAAACCTGGTCGATGTGATAGATGATTCAATCGAGAATGGCCCAACGTCTGCCGACACCCTTCCAAGCGATGTGGATGTAAAGCTAGTTTTTCAAGAAGCCCCCCCCCTTATGGCTTTCGATGAGGCCTCCATGGTTAAAAAAGTGCTCGGGGCGTTAGATTTTGATCAGTTAAAGCTTCTGAAAAACTACTACAAGGAAAAGCCCTTCCATCATGGATGGTACTGGCATGGTCCTGAAGGCTCAATGGGCATCAAATCTTTCGATGAAAGATTCAGTAGGCCGGATTGTGGATGCCCGTTGGCAATCGCATTCGGCGTAGAGAGAAGCCACGAGGAGGGAAGTTGGTGGGGAGCAAAACCCGATTCAAAGTTAGCATCGGCTGTAAGACACTTGTCATTTAATGCAGGAAGCGAAAGGGGCATGGACCTGTACATTGAACAGTTGAGTGCTCTCGACTCTCCTAGTCTCGCGAAAATCATCGACGATTGCATAGATGATAAGGATGATCCAGTTCAGTAAACAACTATCTTTTCAAGGTGTGTGGACCGGGGTAAGTCCAATCATAGGCTAAGAGTGTCTAGTGGACCGGGGTAAGTCCAACCCTGACCCAGGAGTGTCAAGTGGGCCGGGGTAAGTCCACTAGCGTAGGCAAATTGCCTACACACCAAATGTAGTCCAGAGCTGATTTAAAATGCGGAAGATACTTCTGCTTGTAATATTGATTGTTGCTGGAAATGCGACTGCTGCTTCCCTCGGGGCAGTTGGCCAGGCACTCATCACCCCATATTTTTCAGTCGCTAAGCCTGTTCAGGAATACACTGCGATGCTACCGGTGTTTTTAAACGATCTCATGTTGACATTTTTGCCGTGAAGGTAAGCTTGAAGAACTTCCATAGAGGGCGACAGCGTCTGCAACCGTTCGACAATTAGATCGTCCTCATTGTCGAGCAAATCAAACACAAACTTTGCGCCTTCCATTGCCGTTTTTGATCTCATAGCGTGTAGGAGCAATATTCCGAAGGTGCATGCATAAACGGTGCTTACCGGCCATAGGTGAGAGATCACCGTTTGATTTCCTCTGGCCATTGATGCCGCTATTCCCCGGTTGTAGGGATTACAGCTAATTTCTGTGGTCGCACCGTTACAGATGTTCAAAATAACATTCCTTTTGAAGCCCTCGGGAGGTATGCAAGAACTGAGCGCCTGGTATGGAATCCACGCGTCGTCACTAAAGTAGACCCCATCTGCAACTCCCGTGTCCCAGTGGTCATACTCACCGTGTGCGGATACATATATGACATTATATTTTTGGACCGCCAGCTTCGACAAAAACACATCGACAGTAGGATCTATCACAATGTCTGCGTCATCACCGAACTCCCTCAAAATAAAGTCCCGCTCTACGTTGCAGGTTGAGGTATGACTAGACAAGAAAAAGATGAAATGTTTTTTTACCGGGTCATCGATTATATCTTCCAGGCTAACAGAGATAACTGGCGAACTTTTATTTAAACGGAATAGTGCCGACTGAATGGGAAACCCATGCGAGGGAACTAAAGTAACCGAATTAAGTTGATCGTACAGGGGATCTCTCAGCTCAAAGTGCTCGGCTGTCCTTTCCATAAGGCGCTCTAGGTCATCTTCTATAGGTGGCGCTCCCCTTCTGCTTTCGTCAAAGTAATCCGTCTCTTCAGTTAACTCGCCCAGCAGACTTGTCGCAGTGTTCGTCGACTTGTTAAGCGTTCTAATGAGTGACATGTAGCTATCGTAGTTATTCTGTGACTTAAACCGGTCTCTTCCTGAAGGCGATACTACAATCAGTTCACTGGCGTTGCTAAGCAAGAAACCGTGTGATGAATGCAGGAATTCTTCGCTATCTTCCCCCTTCAGGCTTCTCATTAGAATAAATAGGTTTCGATAATCATTGTTCTCACAAAGGTAGCCAACCAATGGCTTTAAAAAGTCACAGTTGCCAGTTGATATAGCCGCACGCATCTTATGGCTCCTAAAGAACTGCCTAAGCTCTTCTAGTACATCATCCCGACTGTCGACCTTGCAGTAGTAGTGAATAATACATGTCGCATGATTAACTCCTCCTAAGAGATCCTTTTCTTCGTAGGCAATCCTGACATGCTCTAGATAGTCTTCTTGGTCGGTATTTATTGCCGTCGTGTTGAATAAACTCCGGTAGGCCTTTGCTTTTCTTTCTCTTAGGGGCAGAGCTTTGATCATATCTAAGTACTGGGGATGATGGCTTTTGCCATAAAAGTAGTCCCACGAAGCAAGCTGGAACGAAGCCATTAAACTTTCCAACTCTCTACTTCTAAAGATGTAGACGATTCTCGCAGCTTGATCCCAAATGGCCCTTGCGATTTCTGGTATCGCGGACATGGCCCTAAAGTAAAAGAAGATCGCCTCAATCCAACGGAGCACTACTGTAGGATTATTTTGGCACCACTTGCCAAGATCGTCGTCGAATAGCGCTTCGAAATGATGAGATTCAACAGTCACTTTCCGACCTCTCAAATATTTGGTACCGCTAAAGAAGCTAAATACCGCGTCCCCGATCCCATTGACGTCGCTCTGATCCAAACAGCTAACCGCATGTAAGATCTGTTCTTTATAAAACTCTTGATCAGCAAAATGCGTATTCACAAGCGAAATACCATCCGTTTGAAAGTTAATTGAACACCGGTGCATCTTAACCCAACGTGGGGTTGGCATTGCACACAACCAGTTTCATCGAACCACCGGTCATGGCCACGTACAAATATTGCGCGCTCATGCCGTCGGTGTTCAACAGCACCACCAGCCGCTTCGGCAGGGGGGGGGGCACTCCAACAACCGAGTTTCTTCTCGAACCCGTCGAGCGGCTGAGCGGCTTCTTCCAGCGCGATATTTCCTGAGGAAGCGCTCCCGAAGCGCCTTAAGTCCACCATTGAGGATCGTCGGGCCATATACACGGGACCCTCGGCAGCGTGCGCAACGCCAAAAGAGGTTCGACGGCTGCCGTAAGAGAAGGTGCTCTTTCAAATTACAGGGCTCAGAGTTCAATATCTTTCGGAGGGTGCGGGCTGTCCCACGCCACAACCGACCCAAGCGATGATTCAATGTGGCGACGCCAACATTCATCATGACAGATTGAGCGAATGCCAGTACCTAGCTCAGCGCATCTGGTGAACGAACATCAAAGTGGGTGCAGAAGATTACAAGATCCTGAGGGTCGACCGCTTCTACTGTGGAAGCCCCAGGAGCCAGTCCACCCAGAGTTGGAAAAATCCGGCCTATGACGGCGGACGAGGAATTTAGCACTTTGTGTGGAAACCGGAATGAATGCCCTATTCTAGAATTTACTTTAAGAATGTTTAGCATTTTGTGTGGAATTTTTCGCCCAACCCATTGATTCTAGGTTAACGAAATTTAGTGCTTTTTGTGGTCGTCCAGTTTGGTGGACGACCACAGTAAGTACTAAAACTTTTAACAGTAAGTGCTAAATTTCCACAGCAAGTACTACTAAGTCTAACTTTCTGATTTGCAGCGTTTTTGTCCATGCTGGCTCTGGGTAACCGGCAGTACGCGGACTTTTGCGGTTTTGGTAAACATCTGACCCAACAACTGCTTCGTCGGGGCGCGGACCCGCGAGTTCCGACCACCGAATTGCATCGTAATGACGCCGCCGTGTTCAGCCATTGGTGGCAGAAGCTGTCGGGAACCTTTGGCATCGCGCTGGAACCCGATATGAGCAACTGGGAAGTGGCGACCGTGATGGATACGGAGTGGCGAAGCGCGTCAGCGCTCGACCTCATCTTTTACATTCAGTGTCTGGAGCATGAACAGGCGACGGCTCTTCGCTTTAAGCCCAAACGAAAAAATCCAAACCTCGAGCCATTTGTCGCCGAGATCAACCCGGCCCCCTCGAATCCCTTTACCCGCATCCGAGTCACCGCGGACCATACAAAGCTCGATAAGAGCGGAACCGCCAAACTACTGTTGTCTGCACAGCCAGGCGATAAGTGGCACGTTCAGGTGACCGGCTCAGAAAATGACAACTGAGCGGCTTCTTTGGGCAAACCGAGAAGGCGTTGGCTGAGGCTCAATGAAGGCTTACCGCGCTCGCTGCAAAATCTGGCGCTGTGGTCGCAAAGCGAATAGTAGGATTTCAGTTTCAACTGTCAGATCTACTCTCGGATTTCAATGGTATGAGGTAAGGTAGGAAAGCATCGGACCTATCCAAATCACGAAAGAGATG